>Ga0126381_100011480_pt1 | contig 10014 bp, 15 predicted proteins | sample PanSoiMetPlot_28_FD_96465 | JGI IMG/M metagenome (GOLD analysis project Ga0126381, IMG submission 96465) | Tropical forest soil microbial communities from Panama - MetaG Plot_28 | ecosystem: Environmental > Terrestrial > Soil > Tropical forest > Bulk soil | place: Panama | collected 2016-02-17 | reverse complement strand
CCTCCCGCATCCAAACGCCGGAGAGAACCATCGTGTCCGATGATGATCGGCGGCAAGTGTCCACCGTTGCTATAGCTGATTGTGCGGTTGATGCCGTCGTACACACCCAGAAAAAGGGTCGCATACTTTTCCGACGGTGTGCTTTCGTAGAGTTGATGATTGAGCAGAGACAGCAAGGCGCTGGGGGAAACATCCGACCCCTGAAGGCCGGAGGCCATCATCAAACCAGAACCAGCAGATGCGCCTACTGCGAGGGGAACGTTAACGACCGGCGTTGTCTCGAGGGTGTAAGCGCGTACGGCGGAATGGATAGTGGCCATGAGCAAGGCTGCCGAAATTCCTTTGCCGCTGATATCGCCCACAGCCAGCGTGAGCTTGTGAGAATTCAAGGCCAGGAAATCGTAGTAATCGCCACTCACGGTTCGGGCTGGACGGCAAAACCCGTGTACCTCGAGCGATTCCAGCTGCGATATTTCCTTCGGGAACAGCTGAGCCTGCACTTCCTGAGCGATGGCTAGCTCATTCTCCAGGCGCTGCTTTTCCTTCTGCTCGGCCAGCAGCTTCTCGATCGACGCCGTCATGGAATTGAACGACGTTTCCAGAGTTGCCAACTGGTCTTTCGATCGCACAGCGATCCGATGGGAGAAATCGCCGCGATTCACACGCTGCGTGGCTTGATAGAGGTTGGCGACGGACCTGGTGATTGTTCGGGTCAGGCCGACCCCGATGATGAGCGCGATAAATTCGATAAGAGCGAATGCGATGGCCATGAACAGGAGAAGAAACTCTACGGCGGGAGCGAACTCTCCCAGGGCCGCAAACAGCCGTTCATAGAGCTTCGATAACCGAGTTTGCACATTGATAGCAGCGGGGCTGTTTGTGTCGCCGGTTTGCCAATTGACCACGAAGACCGTTGTCACAAACGAAACCAGGCGATCCCCGCTGCGAGTAGCAGCTGGCACGCTGCCGGCCGAGATCCCTGGACCCAGCGGCTCTTTGCCCGTGTCGAGAACATATTCCCCTTCGGGTTTCTTGACGCGAATGGACGAGTCGGTGTCGGGCTCGCTCTCGGCTTTCGATTGGCTCTGCTCCAATTTGCGAAGAGTCAGCCCTTTTGGATAGAGCATAATTTCGCCCAGGTTGGAAGCGAGATGCTCTAACAAGTGCCGGTCCAGAGGTTCCGTCGACACGACAATCAGTTTTCGGGCGCCGAACCTGACTGTATCGGCTACGCGAAGATACAGTTGATCACGATCACGAACCACGTCCTGGAACGAATCTTTTAGAAAAGCAGGAATGGCCGGAGCAGGATCACCAATGGGAGAACTGTTCAGTTGCAGTTTGCCGTCTAGGTACGCGGAAATCTGCCGGTCTTTCCAGTTAGCGTCGGTTTGACGTAGGCTCTCGAACGCAAGGTTTGGACCGGCACTGGTTTGCATACGTCCGGCAAGGTCATGTGCTATGGCAGAGTTGGCAGCCTGCAGGCTCTTTAGCTCCGAGTTCAGACCCGTTGTGACGATAAACGTGGCGAACTGCCCGGCAAAAAGATAGAACGCGGTCACGGCCAAAGTCACCAGCAGAATCACTGGAATTACGCCAATGAAGACGTAAGTGACGATCAGGCGATTGCGCAAACGCCAGAGAACCCGGTCTCTTACCCAGCGGAAGAGTAGCCAGGAAAACAAAGCAATGGAGACAAATGTCAGGAAACTGACCCATCCCGCCAGACTGGTTCCGGAGGAAATTCGAAAGGCGACAACGAATTTTTCCAGGACAAAAAGAAAGATGTCGAGGCCCAGAATGAACAATGCAATGCGCCCGACACGGCTACGGGGCGGCCAACCGGCTTGCGTCAGTTTAGCTCGCAGGAAGGATATGGGTCGGACAGGCATTGCGCGTCAACCTGATTATAGTCGTCAAGCCTGGGAGCGTCCTCCCTATTACTCCCAGGGAGGCGAAACCTTTGAGCGCTTGTGGCTAAGTCTGACTTGTGCCGCTCCAATTGCGATTAAAGAGGCTTGCTGTACTCAAAGAGTGTCATCCCGAAGAATGAACCGAGTCTGCCCGTGGGCTGAAAACCGTACTTTTCGTAGAAGCGTAAAGCCCTCTTTAGTGGTTCGGTGGTATTGAGAGTGATCCTGGTGCATCCGGCTTTCCGCAGTTCCTCTTCGGCCCTTTTTAGGAGACATGCGCTCACACCGGATCCATGCCATTCTGGTCGCACCGCCATTCCACGCAGATGACCTCTGCCGCCATCGAGTGCCTTGCATGCGATCGTTCCCACTACCTGCCCCCCTGCACTCTCGGCGACGAAGATCGACATCTGGGCCATTCTGGTGCGCATGCTATCTGGTGTCAGCACCGTATCCAAGTACGCATCGGGCGTGTAAGCATCGGGCGGTAAGGAGCGAAGGCTAAGGCAAGACAGTCCAAAATACTGCCGCAATCCTCCCTAGTTGCAGCCCGAACGGCTACAGACTCCTTATCCTCTTTTGCCACGGTTAGATGATGCTGTTGACCACCTGGGAGAGCTAAATAAATTTCAGATCTCGGGATAAAAATCGAAGAACGCTTCCAGGCTTGTGCGCAGTTGTTTTTCAATTTCTTCTTTGCTGCCTTCCAGGATGTGCATAGTGACATGAGCCTCGCGTCCATTTTTCAACTTAATCGGGGCCTCTCCAATCTCTGCAACCTCTTCGGAAGGCAAAAGCCGCATGCCATAAACAAGGGTCAGGTTCGCCATTCCATTATTGTACGAGGAACAGGGGACATGTGCTGAAGCCTAAAGCTTGGAGCCTGCTAAAATGCCGCCGTGCTCTCCAAAAGATACAGTCTCTGCATGGTGGCCTTCTTCGCATCGCTCGCGCTTGCGCAGCAAACTCCACAAGGTACGCCGCCGGTCAAGGTTAACGTTCTCAACGTGTGCTCACCTTCGGCGGATGAGCAGAAAGAGATTGCGTCTGCACTAGCCAAAGTACCCCAACAGCCGCAGTTCGTACCTGATTTTGAGATAGCGCGTGGTCGTTCCAGTTTGTCAGATAAGAGTGCGCTATTGCAGCCGACCCCCAACGGAAACAGCTCGCCCACACCGCTTACTGCGGCCTGGGTGCGAATCCGCCGCGAGTTTGCGCCAACCATTGCTTTCAGCAACGTGCAATATTCGTTTAGCGCAGATGCGAAGGAGATGATCGAGACACTCACTCTGCACGTTCGCGATCCTAAGGATCTCGTGCAGCTCTCGATTGAAGACAGCGCCTCAGCAGTCGCCAGTCCGGCAAGCATGCTCGGGACCAACACCCCAGTGGGCCGAATCCGGCTGGAGCGTTTCGGAAAGCCTTCAGTAGTTTTGGCGCGTTGTGCGGGGATGGAAGGCAGTCCACCACCAGATCAGACCGTCTATGAGCCCTTGTTTCACAATGCTTCGTCGATTCTCGATCGCTATCGAGATCTGCTTTCCGCTCGGCGCACCGTCCCGGAGGAACTTAGTAAAGTAGTCACGTCGGGCCGAGCAAGAAAAAAGCCGAAACCCTCAACCGGCCAAGGTCGTTCAGGCTCTAAGCCGCCCTCTGGAGACAAATGAATGTCCTGAGTGAAGTGCCTCCGAAGGCTGTAGCAGAACGGGCCCTTTTTCCCGTGAGTCCGATGATCGAGTGGGGACCAGGCTAGGAATCTACATCACTGGACGCGGTTGAAACCAAATCTGGAGCGCGCAATCTAAACATCTACAGCTATGGACAATTCGATTCGCAACGTTGTGGTCATTGGCTCGGGTTGCGCTGGGCATACTGCTGCACTGTACACCGCACGCGCCAAACTGAATCCTTTAGTCATTGAAGGCCATGAACCGGGCGGGCAGCTCTCCTTGACCACGCTCGTTGAGAACTTTCCCGGCTTTCCCGACGGAATTCAAGGTCCTGAATTGATCGAAAACATGCGCAAGCAGGCCGCCCGCTTTGGGGCTGAATACCATCTGGGACATGTAGCCAAGGCCGATCTCAGCACGCGCCCGTTTACTCTTTCGCTTGGCAAAGACACGATCCGAACCCGAACTCTGATTATCGCAAGCGGAGCTTCGGCCCGTTGGCTGGGATTGCCGAATGAACAAGCACTGATTGGACACGGTGTTTCCTCATGCGCGACCTGTGATGGATTTTTCTTTTCCGGCCAGGAGATCGCGGTCATTGGTGGAGGCGACTCCGCCATGGAGGAAGCGACGTTTCTTACCCGCTTTGCGAGTAAGGTCACCCTCATTCATCGTCGTGCGGAATTTCGCGCCTCCAAAATCATGCTGGAGCGTGCGCAGAAGAATGAGAAAATTCACTTCCTCACGAACACCGTGGTCGATGATGTCTTAGACGTTACAAAGAAGGAGGTGACGGCGCTGCGCTTGCGAAATGTGAAGAGTGGCGAGCAGTGGGATTTCCCAACCAGTGCGATGTTCCTGGGTATCGGCCACATTCCGAACGCGAAGATGTTCGGAGGCCAGCTCGACATGGATCAGGATGGATATCTGAAGACCACCAACAACGTTTTCACTCGTGTGCCGGGGGTATATGCGTGTGGAGATGTGCAGGATCGTCGGTACCGGCAGGCCATCACGGCCGCAGGAACTGGTTGCATGGCTGCACTGGAAGCAGAAAAGTTCCTGGAAGAGGAAGGGCACTGATATCGAGGGATTTGTGCGCCGACGCCTGTTCGGGAGTCATCGGCCCACAAATGGTTACCATTTTCGAGTTCAGCAAGCTGCGCGGAACCTGGTTTGGTGTCAGTACGGCAAGCGCTCTTGAGTTCCTCCCGGACAAACGCTTCAAACCGCGGATCTCGAGCAGGTTCTTGAAGTCATCATGGTCACCCCAAACGCCTGAGTGGCAAGTTCCTATAAATTTTCCTGAACATCCGGCATTGCTCGCGTCATTCTCGAGGCTGCATACTAAAAATAATGAAACCGGAAGTTTTTAGTGATGCAGCTTCGACTGCGCGTGCCGCTGCCAAGGTCATCGCAGCGGAAGCTTCTAATGCAGTTGCTGCTCGTGGGCACTTCGTCATTGCTGTGAGTGGAGGTCATACACCCTGGAGCATGCTGCGCGCGCTCGCCAGCGAATTCATGCCTTGGGACGCGGTACACGTGGTGCAAGTGGATGAACGTGTGGCGCCCGAGGGGCATCCAGATCGAAATCTCACCCACTTGCGTGAGAGCCTGCTCGAGCATGCGCCCCTGCGTCCCGACCAGATTTATGGCATGCCGGTGCAAGCGCCCGATCTGGATGCTGCCGCGGAACTATACTCAATGACTCTACGAAATATTGCCGGAAGACCGCCCGTGCTCGATCTCGTACACTTGGGGCTTGGCCCGGATGGGCACACGGCCTCTCTTGTGCCAGGTGATCCTGTGCTGAATGTCACGGATGCAGACGTGGCCGTAATCGGCATCTACCAGGGCAGACGGCGGATGACGTTAACTTATCCGGTGCTGAATCGGGCCCGTCGCATTCTTTGGCTTGTGACGGGGGCAGAAAAACAGGAAATGTTACGCTGGCTCATGGATGGAGATCAGACCATTCCCGCCGGAAAGATTGCCCGTGACAACGCTCTGGTGCTTGCGGACCGCGCCGCCACAGCGGCCTTGGAAGTGAAGTGAAGATGAACGAGCAACGGCATCTTTCCACAATCGAATCTTCAGAGAACCAAACCACCACGAAAATCCAATGTGCCGCACTGTTGTTCGACATGGATGGTGTGTTGATTGATTCGACTCCAGCCGTTGCTCGAGTCTGGCGTCAGTGGGCCATCGAACGCGGCTTCAACCCTGAGGAAGTGATTAAGATTGCACATGGACGTCCGAGTATCGCGACAGTCCGACAATTCCTTCCCGATGCGGACCACGAAGCTGAGAACCGCGAAGTCGAGCGACGCGAAATTGAGGACCTCGAGGGCATAGTCACACTGCCGGGTGCGGAGCAGTTGTTGACCAGCCTGCCCCGCGATCGCTGGACTATCGTGACTTCAGCCACGCGAGCGTTAGCAGAAGTACGTCTTCGAGCGGCTGGCCTTCCTCTTCCTGAACGCTGGATAACTGCGAATGACATCACGCACGGCAAGCCTGATCCAGAACCGTATTTGAAAGCCGCATCAGTCCTGGGCTTTGCCGCTCACGACTGTGTTGTTGTCGAGGACGTCCCGTCGGGAATTCGTTCCGGCAAGCGAGCGAATGCCCGTGTTATCGCTCTCCGAAGCACCACCGACGACGAAAGCCTGCGAGCAGCCGGGGCCGACTGGATCCTCGCTGATTGCAGTTCCATATCGGTACAGTTCAACGGAAGCGAGCTGCACGTAGCGCTGTCGGGGTTAAGGCACGGTACGTAGCGGCAGGTGCCTACACAGCTTCCGCAGTCAAACCCACCACGATCTCACGATCCCGCGGCCCGTCAAATTCTACCAAGACCACTCTTTGCCATGTCCCGAGAACAAGGGCGCCTCGGGCCACCGGAATTGCGACTGAGGTCCCAATCACGGCCGAGAGAATATGGTCGGGCACATGGTCCGGATCGTGAGGATGCCGATACCGCAGCTTTGGAATCCAATGCTCGAATGCGTCCAGCATATCCAGGTCAGTTCCCGGGTCGAGGTCGGCCGTGGTAAGCGCAGCGGTGGTGTGCAAGACCGACAATTGGCAGAAGCCAGAGCTGCCGCTGTAGGATTTCTCAACGACTTGCTGAAGACGGTCAGTGAGGTCGACAACTTCCCGCTTCTTATGAGTCTTGACCTTCATCCGTTGCATAGGAACTTAGCTTTCTTTCGGGCGCCGGTGTTCGCAACCTGGAGTGTTCAGACAGCGGTCGGGCGTAATCAACCGTTCCACGGGTTTGCCCCCAAGAATGTGGGATTCGATGATTTCATCGACATCGGCCGCGGTCACACGCCCGTACCAGACTGCTTCCGGATAAACCACAACATTGGGTCCGTGCTCGCACTGGTCGAGGCAACCTGATTTATTCGCTCGCACCTTGTGCTTCAACCCACGCTGCGCCAGCTTCTGCTTAAAAATCCACTGCAGCTCGCCCTTGCCGCTTGGATCGCAGGAACCACGTGGATGTCCTTCCGGCCGCTGGTTGATGCAGACAAAAATGTGCTTCTCGAACTTAGGCATACAAACAATTTAACGGATTTCGACGGCAACCGTGAGGGCTCGTCGCCCGGAATTCAGGTCCTGACTTCAGGCCGCTCTCAGCTTGCGATCTCGTACTCTGCGACCCTGCTCCGTATCGGTGAGATTGCTGGCTATAGTGATGCCGGCACTCTGAGCCAGGAAAAACCTCCGCTCCCGATCATCTTCGAACCCCATAAGTTCGGGCATCGCGGCACTCATCGCGGCTAAACTGAGGTCGATTTTGCAGTGAGTAGGAAAGCTGATTTCCTTCTTAATTCCACCGGGATAATCCGTCATCAAATTAAGAGCTAGCTCGGCACCAGCACAGAAAAATGCGCTCAAGGCAGCGCGCTTGTGACCTCGCCAGTACCCAGCGCCAGTGACCAGAAAAGCGCCGATTGTAAGGTAATCGATAATGGCATGTGCTTTGGGTGTGATCGCCTTGGGCATGCGCTGGGTAGCGACTCGAGCTACGCTGTTAATCAAAGGCATTGGGTTCTCCAAATTCCTGTTTGCAACAGCCAGTGCTCTTAATGACGAGTAAACATGCCTGTCAATCCATAGCCAAGCACTAATCCGAATAGGGCAGCGACGCCGGACGCAGGCAGCAGATATTCTCGCCCGATCCGCTTGGGGTCGAGTCGTTCCTGCACCCTGGTGCGCAGTTCGACGAGGGAACTGTGTAGGCGGCGACGTTGGTCGGCAGCTCGTAATTCGAGAGTGTAAGTGGGCTCATTGTGCCGGGGATTGGTGCTCATACCTGATGCCTCGCTTCCTGTTCCAGCCAGAGCTTGTCCTCTCGCAAAACGTCAATGGTTTTCTGGGGAGCCAGACCCTGGAATTTACGCGCTGCCAAGAGTGCTATCAGACCGCCCAATATCAGCCAGGACAATCCAACGATAAGGAACGCCCAAAACCATGCGTAGGGGCTTCCCCAAAATGCAACGGCTAACAAGCCGACCAAGGCAAGGTTTAGCAGCAGGTAAGCTGTGCCAAGCAGAATGACGCCGATGGCTGCCAGAATAGCCGCGCTTTTCGAGTCGCGGATCTTTTGGCGCATTTCATTGGTGAAGAGCTTCACCCGGGTCTGGACGAAATCCTTGATTTCTTCTTTCAGCTCGGCAATGACCTCGCCAACACTCCGTCCATTGCGTTCGGTCGCGAACCTCACATCATTCATAACGGCTGGACCTCCAGAGCCTCAGTAAGATGCCCGTCAGCAACCCGAGCACAGCGCTGGCGGCAATGACTTGTAAGGGGTATTCATGCATTACTTGGCGCGCACGCAAGCGAGCCTGCTGCAGCTTGTCGGAGGCGTTGAAGCGCGCAGTTTCGACGCTCTCGCTCACCCGCTCTTTGGCTTGCTGAAACCCTATCGAAGCACTCTGCTGAGCTGCCTCTACGGCGTCGGTCGCATTCCTCTTCATCTGGCCTAACTTGCTCTTTGTGTTTTCCTTCAACCCAGTCACCGTCTGCTCGCCCCGATCTGAAATGTTCCGGGCGCGGCTGACGACCCTGCCTACAGTGCTTCCGACCACCCCAGCTGCGCGGTTCAGATGGGGATTCATCTTTCCTGGTTCCAATTCGCGGCTCGGGTTGGGGCAGCCGACCACAGCATTCAACGCCTCAGCGTTATCCGCAAGCCCCGGCCTTGCTTCGCGCAACTCGGGCTCACGTTCTTCATCTACGCCCTGATTGGCGAGAGGTTCCGGAATAGGTTCTGAAGCCATGACAAGGCCCTCCCCGTGAGGTCCTTTTCTATTCTGAAACTTAGATGGTAGCAAAGAGACGGGGTTTACTGCTGAAAAGTGAGTTACTGGCGGGAGTGGCAGGCCGGCACGAGTCGCCCTGGGGAGAGAATTAGTCTTTCAGAGGAACGAGCGGCTTTTCGCCCTGGCAGTAGGTCGCGACTTTTCGCAGACCACCATCTACCATGTTGATGGTAACTACCGGCCCCCGGCAGTACACAGCATGGCCATTCGCGGCCAAATACCAGCGTCCACCTCGATGTGTCTTGGCGAGCACTGAATCGACGGGTTTAGTGGGAGACGGGGCAGGGGCAACACGGAAGCCCGGAATTGAAAATAGAAGAACTCCTACCACTAGGGTCTTCATAGGATCACACTCGGTACTAAATTGCGATTAAAGCTCTACGTACATCTGCAGCATCTGAAGCGGGTTTGGGAGGATGCTGGGGATGCTCGCTTCTTAGTTTCCCCCGACTGTCGTTCTTGGCACTCTCTTGTGCCGAAGCCTGGGCAGACGGAGTTTGTGACGGGCGCTTAGCGCGTTCTTGAGCCTGTGCCTCGGTATGAACTTCCGCGTTGTGCTTCTGAACCGCTTTGCCTTTCATCGCGGAGAGTTCTGTGCTGTCGACGAGCAATTGCTTGATAAGCCACCGCTGGCTGGTGATGGTGGAATTCTGCTCAATCGCCAACATCACCATGAGCGTGTAGGAAATCACAAACAGGACCACCAGGAGCGGCAGCAAGGTCGTTCTCGTTTTAGTTTGGGAGACGGTTGGGTTCAGCAATGCTTCCTGGGAAAGCAAATGGCACCCCGTTTTTGGGCCCCGTAGCAGCAGGCACCTCTGAGATTGCAGCTAGCTCACCAATAGTTGCCTCTAATGTAAGTTGCTGAATTGGAATAAGTATGCTGGAGTACCTAAGCTCCCGGGCGGCCCTTCAAATGCAACAACCTGCACATAAGAGGTAACCGGCTGAGTTACCCCGGTTACTTGCGACCGGCCCGAAACCTGGACTGGGCCAGCGTTTCCCGGACCAGATAGCTAATTTTCACCCAACAGCAGCTTGGCGATGGTCTGCAGCTGCATATTGGAAGTGCCTTCGTAGATCTTACCGATCTTG
>Ga0126381_100011479_pt1 | contig 10015 bp, 12 predicted proteins | sample PanSoiMetPlot_28_FD_96465 | JGI IMG/M metagenome (GOLD analysis project Ga0126381, IMG submission 96465) | Tropical forest soil microbial communities from Panama - MetaG Plot_28 | ecosystem: Environmental > Terrestrial > Soil > Tropical forest > Bulk soil | place: Panama | collected 2016-02-17 | reverse complement strand
CACCTCACGATGTCATCCGCAAGACTCGAGGTCAGGATGGATTCGCTACTTCCTTTCCTGCAGGGATTCTTCCTCCCCTACAACATGTCGGTTTATCCCGGCGCTCTCCGGTTTGCCGGTAATTCGCCCGGTACAATCGTGCAATGTCGTTGCGGGTCATAACCGTGATCGTTTTGCTCGCTGGCGTTGGGTTATGTGGCTTGATGCCACCCTGATCCATCAGGAGATGGTGAACCGGGTGAAGGAGAAGCTCGCGCAAGAGAACCAGTTCTCGCCGTTGTCGTGGCGAGAATACCGACGCGTGTTCTCAGATGGGAAGCTGTTGTGGTTATGTCGTGCCTTTGCCTTCGCCCGGATCAGTCTCGTGCTCGCTCGATTCTGAATCGTCGTTAGCCCATTTGAGAAGCGCGCAATTCTGGCACTCGTCATAAAGCATGCCGAACCGCTCTCCACATCGAGGGCACTCCCAGCAATAGTGCAGGTAAGCGAAATAGAGAATCACTCCTGCCAAAGCCACCTCGACCAAAAACGGGAGCATGCGCACTCGAGATAAGAATTGGAACGCCGGAAAGCGCAGGAGAAGGCCAAGGAGCGGAATCAAAAGAAATGACACCGCGAAAAACGCTACGAATGAATAGATTGCGCGATTCCGAAGATGCCTGTAATCTGCCCACTGCGCCGCGTATCCACAGGTGGCGCGGGAGGAAGGTCGGACATCCTCAACCGTCTCGACCTGCTCTGACCGGGACAGAATGTCCCTCACCTTGAGATTGAAAGCCCTTCCAACCGCAACCCCCGCGCTGGACGTCGCACTCAAGCGTGACTCTCTTCGCCGGGTCAACCTTTGTGCGATCAGAGATTTCCGCACCGCCAATGATCTTCTTGCCGCAACGTGGACACGCGAACTCAAGCCTACTCATTGCCGCGGATTATAGTCCCACCATGCGAAAGCCATAAAGGACCTTAGATAAAACCAAACCATCTCATTAGCTCGAACCGCGTGCAACTCATGATGATCAGGCCAATACTATGGGGTCCGTAATCCCCGGTCTGTCGGTCCAGCTGCGACTATGAAGCAGAGGGTGTAATCAGCAGCATGCCAACGGCCGGAGGCCGTGCGACCTCTGGCAGGTCTCCATGTGCGTACTGGCCCTTTGCTACTTCGGCAAGCACTCTGTTTACGGTGTCTTCGGTTCGCGTCGAGCTGACGTGCAGCTTTCTGGTTGCCTGCATCGCGGTAGTGGCTAAGAGAAATCGGTTCTCGATCTTGAGTCCGGCTTCGTACACCAGTTCCGATCGCATGATTTGCCTCACTTCCCGGTGATGGAGCGTTTCTGAAAGGAGGAGGGCTCGCCTCCGCGAACCCTGCGGTATCATCTCGAATTCACGACATTCTACGCAGGACGGGTACGGCGGATATCGAGGAGTGCCGAAGATCGTACGAGATGAAGTAGCGATCTCCTCTTAACTCAGCATACGCTGTTGAAGCTAAGCATGTATCCCTCCGTCCGATGGTCCTAACGCAGTTTGATCTTTGGACCATGATGAATGCACCGGGGAATCAAGCGTAGAATTACGGGCATCATGGCAAAGCTCCTTGCACCTCATCTGGTTGACCATCGCGGAATCAAGGTCTGTTCCGTGTGCACGCAATCATTTGCGACGGTATCCGGGCCATCTTTAAGCCTCGCGTTCAGAAAACATGTCGAAGAGGCTCACGCTGAGCAGAAGAAGCCGCGTGACGACGCGAATAGGGGTAGCCGCGCGTAAGGGTGCTATACTACTAACTAGTCGTCGAATCCGACTTGGCGTTTTTGCTTGTTCCGCTTCCCCCGCTCGACTCGCAATCAATTCCACATTGAGTTCTGCGATATATCAAGCAACAAGGGAATAGTTATGGAACAAGGAATAGTGAAATGGTTTAACGATACCAAGGGCTTCGGATTTATCAGCCGCGCCAACGGCGAAGATGTGTTTGTGCATCATTCGGCGATTAAGGCCGACGGCTTCCGTTCGCTTCAGGAAGGACAGGCTGTCCAGTTCGACGTGGTCAAGGGACCCAAGGGCTGGCAGGCTGAGAACGTCCGGGTCGCCTGAAACTAGAAACAGCGTATCCGATCCGGGCGGTCCTCGAGACCGCCCTTTTCTTTCGCTTTCAAGGAGATTCCCATAATGAAGGCTGCTCCCCCAAACGATAAATATTTCCTCAGATCATTGCATCAGGAAATCGATTTGTTAGATCGCAAACTGGCTCACCTCGACAAGTACGTGGACTTCGCCAATTCGGCAGACCGGAAGGAGGCGGAGGGCAAGTTACTGCAAAAGAGGGCCATACTAGAGAAGAAAGCAAGGGAACTTGCTTCCGTGGGCGTTGAATTCTCCGAGGCTGACCTTCCCCGATCTTTCCGCTCATGCGAGTCAGCCGAAGCCTAAAGCCGTGGCCACCAAATGATGCGCATCGCAATTAACCTAGCATCGCAGTTAACCTAGTGCAGGAGAGTGAGTGTGGCAGAAGTTCGGGTGCAAGAGGGCGAATCCATCGACAATGCCCTTCGTCGATTCAAACGTAAGGTTCAGACGGAAGACATCATTAGAGAAGTGAAACGTCACTCATACTACTTAAAACCGGGTGAAAGGCGTCGAGTGAAACAGGCTTTGGCGCGGAAGCGCGCGCGGAAAAAGATTCGGACAGAGAGTTCGTTTGTGAGGGACTCGCGTCGCAAATAATGCATGCTTCCGGAGCGTCTAAGACCTAACAACGACCGGGGAGAAGTTTACTACGGCCCTCCCCCTCCCCGGCTGCAGTCTTAACGGTAACCTCTTCGACCTCCTCGCTCGGTGCCGCTTCCCTTCTTGGACTTGTAGCAGTCCTGGCAATAAACCGGCCTGTCGCCACGCGGCTGGAAGGGTACTGTGGTTTGTTTCCCACACCCGGCACAAACGACCGTTGTGCCTTGCGATTCGCGCCGGGAGTATCCTCCCCCTCCAGTTTGTTCGTTCTTCTTTGCCTGGCGGCACGCCCTGCAACGCTTTGGAGTTGAATAGCCACGTTCCCGAAAAAATGCCTGATCTTCACTTGAGAAAGTGAACTCCTGTCCACAGTCGCTGCAGGTTAGTATCTGATCTTCCGTCATAAGACCCTTTCGTTAACTCTTACTGTACGCCATATCCGGACAGCCTGGGACCCGCTCATGAACTCGCCAGGCACGTTGTAATTTCCGGATTGTCGGCTAACTGATTACATGACAGCGTCGGCTCCCTCCAACCTGAGTAGACTGGTTGCTGCTACACGACCAGCAAGCTCGGGAGAAAGGAGCCGAGCATGGCGAGGCCAGCACGAAGGTTCAATTTGATCGGCATGCGACATCATTCTACCGACTGACGTGGCGTGCGCCGTTGCGCCGCCGTGTTCCTCACTTGCTGTAAAGAAGTTCCCAGAAGGAGCCCGTTAACATCACGCCAAGGATGAAAGACAGCATGACAGCCCAGATACGTGCCTCCGTGGCACCGACCTTTCGGGTCGATCGATTTCTAATCCAGGTGCCAAAGCAAAAGGTCGTGCTTCCTATCCACACTAAATCACGGGTGCGCACGCTCGCTCCATGCGACCACCAAATCCAGATGGTCAGGCCGCCGAGAGCGACGATGGGAAGAGCCCACAGAAGCGGCCGAGGCCGACCGATAGGCGTTTCTGTCTGTGATTCGTTTTCCAAATCAATTCAACTCTAGCTCATTCTTGGCGTCAGTCCATCCATTCGGAGCGGTTTGTCGGCCAACCGGAAGTTAGGCAAGAAATTGACCGAAAACCGGTAACTTTTCTGGTTGCCAAATGCTCGCCCAGAGCCACATCGAAATATGTTACACTCCGTAGTGTTACACACAGTAACAGTTGGAGAGGAGAGTGGACGCGAAATGTACGCAAGTCGATGCAGGTCGAAATCGAACCCAAAATCGAACGCGATCACATCCCTGATCTTGCATATGTGCTGCGCAGTTCTAATTGCGCTCGCGCTGCAACCGGTCAGCGCCCAACCACGCGAGTCGAAAGCCCAGCGCCTTTTCGACAAGCGCATGCCGATTTGGTTGAAAGCCTTCGATGTGACGGGTGTCGGAATTGCGTGGATCGAAGATGGGAAGCTTGCTTGGACTGCGTTCTACGGACTTCAGGTTCCCAACGGGCCTGCAGCAAATGAGAAGACACTCTATGACGTAGCCTCGTTGACCAAGCCGATCTCGGCTGAAGTGATTCTGCGTCTCGCTTCTGAGGGCAAGGTCTCGTTGGATGAACCTATCTATAAGTACTGGATCGATCCAGACGTAAAAGACAACGAATGGAACCGACTACTGACCACTCGGCTCTGCCTTACGCATCAAACGGGCTTCCCGAACTGGCGACGCCAGACCGGGAATGTGCTGAAGTTTCAATGGCAGCCGGGAACGGCATTCGGTTATTCGGGCGAAGGCTATGACTATGCGGCTCGGTTTGTCCAAAACAAAACGGGACGCCCATGGGAAGAGCTTGCGCAGCAATATGTCTTCGATCCCGTTGGGATGAAGAACACGGCATATACGCCGCAACCATGGTGGGAAGGGCGACAGGCAAAGCCGGTGGAGTCGCTACCCAGAACACAATGGTCGGCTGCAGCCCGGCTCAGGACGACGGTTGGGGATTATGCGCGGTTTGTAATAAGCGTGATGAAGGGCGAGGGTCTGTCTGAACAAATCGCAAAGGAACAATACACCATTACGCGAAACCTCACTTCGCCCGAACAGGAATCGGTTCTGTGCGAAGCAGCCAATGATCCCGGCCATTGCAGCGTCGCGACCGGCTTTGGGTTGGAATGGCACATTGTCGCAATTGATGGCGAGAAAATCTTTGACCATACTGGCCTCGACTCTGATGTGAGGACATTTACATTTTTCATTCCGAGCAAACGAATTGGCGCTGTGATCTTTACGAACGGTCCTGATGTTGGAACTCAGATGATTGATAAAGTGTTGGCGGTGTTATACCCCGATCCGGTTTACAAGCAAACAATCTGGCAGTAGTCGCAGGTGGGTCGACCAGCCGAACGTGTTGCGGGAATGCGTTCCGGGCGGATTGTCGGCTAACCGGAAGTTGGTCCCACAATCCGGCATAACTTCCGGTTTGCCGGTCACTCGCTCATAACGGACCTCGGGCAGTATGACATCCGTCATACGTGCGTCATCATGCGCGAAAGTTGCAGATGATGTGATACTTCGTGAATTTTCAATTTAACAATCGGACTGCCTCGCGGCCAACCCTTCCGCCTTGCGCTATTAATCGAAGACTCCCCGAAACTCAAGAAGATGAGGAGGGGCAATAATGCCCAAGACATTTCGTGTCTCTGGATAACGGCTGCTGCCGTTTCTGTCGGCGCTGCGCGTCCATTCCTTCAGGTTTTCTTCAGACCCTCTCGAAAGAGATCTGCGCTAGCGTGCATGTATCTCAAACCAAGAGTGAGCCAGCTAGCGACAAAGAAAACGGGGTCAGCTGCGAAACACTAGCCAAACTAAATTCCCGACGTGGTGAAACGGTGCAAGCTCTCGTCTCACTATCCTGCAACCCACGATTTCGAATCGGATATCCCGCAATCTTCTCGCCCTGACAAGAAATTCGAGCGAGTAACAGTCTGACCGTCGATATTCAAGAGCTTTCGAATTGCTAATTCGTCTTCTTCATTCTTTCGGCAAACCAGAACTTTGACGAATCTTCGCCGTAACTTCCCGAGACCCAGAAAGTCGAGATTGCTCACAAAAGGAGAATGACCAATGGCAGGAACCTGGAAACCGCTCACCAATCAACCAACGTTCAACACAAGCACGATGATCCTTCTGACAGATGGCCGAATCATGGTGCAGGAGGAAGGCACAAAGCACTGGCACGCGCTCATGCCTGACAGTAAAGGATCTTATATAAACGGTACGTGGTCGAACCTGTCAGACATGAGCTTCTGGCGCCGCTATTACGCTTCCGGCGTATTGATGGATGGTCGGGTATTCCTTTGTGGTGGCGAACAGACGGGTGACGTAGGTGACGACAACAAAGGCGAAATCTACGATCCTGCCACGGACTCCTGGGCCGCCATAGCAACACCGCCGTGGTCGCAGGTTGGTGATGCGGCTTCGTGCGTGCTTCCGGACGGTCGCGTAATGATTGGCGCGTTGCTCTCGGGTGCATGCATCATCTACGACCCAACCACGAACGCGTGGAGCACCACCGGAGGCCAGCCCGGCCGCACCAACGAGGAAACTTGGATATTGCTGCCCGACGACACCATCCTGACGGTGCAGTGCTTCTCGCCGTTCGGCGGACAGAAGTACGTTATCTCCTCGGGCGGGTGGCAAAGCGAGGGCACGCCTCCAGTAACGTTGGTGGACCCGGGCATGAACGAAATCGGTCCGGGCATGCTGATGTATAACGGCAAGGTAATTTTCTTCGGTGCCGCGAACAGTAGCGGTCACGGCAAGACTGCCATCTACACTTTGCCGGCAACCCCAACAGGGACCGGCACGTGGGCGGCCGGACCAGACATACCGTTGGTAGGCGGCCAAACCATGGTCTGCAATGACTGCCCGGCTGCACTGCTACCCAACGGAAAGGTACTGTTCGCAGCGGCCAACTACGTAAGTGGAAGCTGGGGCTATCCGGTGGAGTTTTTTGAATACGATCCGAGCACGAACACCGTGACCCAAGCCGCCACGCCGAGCAACAACAACACTTATCCTAATTATGCCCCCCCCAGCCCTGGCATCTATTGGAGTCGATTGATGCTGCTGCCGAGTGGAGAAGTTCTTTTCAGTGCCAGTTCGAACAATGTGCAAGTGTACCAGCCGAGTGGCGGACCCCAGAACACCTGGCGGCCAACCATCAGCTCTATCACGTCGATTGGAACGTGGTTCAAGCCTTCGTACCAACTGCAGGGGACGCAGTTAAACGGTCTTTCGCAAGCCAATATCTATGGAGACGACTGCTATCCTGCGACAAACTTTCCGCTGGTACAACTGACGGATCCGGGGAGCGGCAACGTCCATTATTGTCGCACCTACAGCTTCAGCACAATGGGTGTGGCCACGGGCGCGGCGCTGCAAACGGTGCAGTTTTCAACCGGAAGTATCCCGCCTGGGACTTACGATCTGCGGGTCATCGCCAATGGGATTCCCTCTCTCAAGTTTGCTTTTACCGTGCCCCCTCGCTGGAAGCCGTATTTTATCGATCACCCCGTGAAGCAAGAATTTGAGTGGTACGGTAAGCTGGTTTCCGAGGGCGATCCCTACAACTGGATTAACCAGGTTATTGATCCGGAGATCAACGTCATGCAGCAACTGTTGAAGTCTCTGCAAAACGGCGTTGACCGGCTGAACTCGATCATCGAGACTAACCAGCTTCCTTCGGTGGGTGAGGATGTCGCCAAACATGCGAAAAAAGAAGCCCATGACGAGGAAGGCACAAAGTCCAAAGACAAGCCAGGGAACAACCAGTAGCCGCCAAGAAATGATCCTGGTGGCCTGTAGTGTGGTGGACGAAGCGGCGACGCAGCTGGCGGAGGAAATCCGCGGCTTCGCCGCCGCCTCGGTTTTAACGTGCCGCGATCTCGCTTTGTCGAAGTGTGCGATTCGCTGCCCGAATGTTACGGATTCACGGTTGACACTGGAAGGACGCAATTTGGCCGCCGAGGAAATTCTCGGTGTCATCAATCTCATCCCGGCCGTGTTTCCCGACGAACTATATTACTTCCCGGAGAACGAGCGCGAATACCAGGCGGCAGAATTTCATGCACTGTTGACGTTCTTTCTGGGAGCACTGCCCTGCCCGGTGGTCAATCGTCCGACGGCAGCGAGCCTGGCGGGGCCTTACGCTGGCAAAGCCGCGTGGATTCACGTGGCGAGAAGGTTGAAGATTCGCGTCGCCAACTTGCATCTCGACTCGGCCTGCTGGACGATGACTGATACGGAGAAGCAGACAGGAGAATTGGTGGAAGCAACTTGCCTGCATGGCGAGGTCATTTCTGGTAGTGGATCGTGCGCGATCGCCGCGTGCAGGCTGGCAAATGCGGTCGGAGTAGAGTATCTGCGCGCACGTTTCTCAAAGGACGGGGTAGGGCACGCGCTGATCGAGGTGAGCACTGTGCCGGACATACGCCGAGATGCAACGCGGAACGGACTCCTGCAGCTTTGTCGACGGTGGGCGGGACCGCAATGATCTTCCTGTGGGGACTGCTGCAGGACGACACGTTTCGCTCCGTACATGATTGCCTGCTGCGTCGGGGCGTCGAAATAGCGTTTGTAAACCATGCCCTGATTGGGAGAACACGAGTCGAGTTCAGCAGCCTGCCTGAACCCGATTATCGTCTCAGTTGCGGCGGACGAGTCTACGAATTCAATTCGATGTCAGCCGCGTACCTCCGTCCCTATGATCACCGCCTCTACGAAGATGAGAAAACTCTCGACCGCAAAGTCTCGCAGCCGGACGTAGTGCACCATGTGCTGATGAGTTGGGCGGAACACACCACGGCGATGATAATGAACCGCCCGTCGGCGGAGGCAACGAATCAGTCTAAGCTTTATCAAGCAATGCTGATTTGCCGAGCAGGTCTGAGAGTTCCGGCATCTCTGGTCAGCAACGACGTTGCAGAAATCGAGAAATTCACTGCAGAACAAGGGCGGGTGATCTACAAGTCGATGAGCAGTGTACGGAGTGTCGTGCAGGAACTCGATATAAAGTCGCTTCGCTCGCTTGGCGCTATGGGTCCGGCGATGTTTCAGCAGCGCATCGAAGGCAGAAACGTGCGCGTGCATGCAGTGGGTGAAGAAACCGTCGCGTGCGAGATCGAGTCTGAAGCGACGGATTATCGATACGGCCAGAGCCGGATGAGACCGCTATCTTTGCCGCCAGAGGTCGCCGCAAAATGCGTGGGCGTCACGCGCGAACTCGGCTTGGTGTTATCGGGAATCGACCTGATCGAGACCAAGGAAGGCGAGTACTACTGTTTGGAAGTGAACCCGAGCCCCGCTTTTTCGGTGTTTCAGAGGGCTTCGAGCCGATTGATTGCCGACTTGGTGGCCGATCGGTTGATTGCCGGCTAGGAGGGCAATCAGGGCCTGGGATACACCCCATAGGAAGATTAGCCGCGCTTCGGCATTTTGCTCAGCCGCCGCCTGCACCGCTTCATGCCTTCAGTCGGAGTACCCGGCTAAACGGGTGTTGCGGCAGTAACTCGCTGCCTTGTGCCACGTCACCGCTTTGCCGTTGTCCTTCCCAGCCCACATGAGTCCAGTGGATGGATCGACCCAGTAACCAAGCGTCTGAGTCTCCTGCGCCGAGCCTCGATCTTGAGCCAGGGCGTGATTGCCGGCGAATATGGCGACACATAGAAGAATGACGGCTTTCATGCCGGTGATGGTACTTCAGATTCGTGGCCGGATTGGGCGATAGATGTGACACTTCTGCGGCAGTCCCAGCGAGCTTTCGTTCATAGTTTTCGAGTTGTCGGCTAACCGGAAATTAGGCCGAGCGGTTGGCTGGAGACCGGCACCTGTCATTTCCAACAGTTGAATTGGCTCAGTCGTAGCCCTAATAATTCTTGGCATTGCGCTGTCGAGACCTTGCTGGATCTCTCATCTTTGTCAGTGTGTATAAGCGCGCTGACCGATTCGGCAGGGTCCCGACCACCGATCATCAGCCTGAGAATTTACCTTCGTTTATTGGGAATGCTATTCAGGCTAGCGGTGTCGGAATTACACCGGCTAGGCTAAAGAATCCCTTTGCCCTTAATTCCTTATCTGGGAATGGATAGGTTTGTTCGAGTCCGACTCGGATTGCCTCTGCTAAGCTTGTCGGACGAGAGAGGGCTTCTGGGGAGGGAATGGTCCCTGCTTTCATTGGGAACTTTTCTGGAATTCCGTTCGTAACCATTTGAGAACTCGTGCATCAAACTCATCAATTAGCAGAGGCTTCCTCGAATTTGGCCCCCCAAGAAAGGTTTGCTACCCT
>Ga0126381_100011477_pt1 | contig 10016 bp, 9 predicted proteins | sample PanSoiMetPlot_28_FD_96465 | JGI IMG/M metagenome (GOLD analysis project Ga0126381, IMG submission 96465) | Tropical forest soil microbial communities from Panama - MetaG Plot_28 | ecosystem: Environmental > Terrestrial > Soil > Tropical forest > Bulk soil | place: Panama | collected 2016-02-17 | reverse complement strand
TGGCGATCGGCACCAGCCCCGGATGAGCCACCCAAGTCCCGTCATGACCCGCGAGAACCTCGCGCAGCTTGTCCTGCCGAACTTTCTCAAGAGCTTGCGCATTCGCTTCCGGGTCGTTCTTAATCGGCACCTGCGCGGCCATCCCGCCCATTGCATGAATATTTCGCTTGTGGCAGGTCTGAATCAGCAAGTCCACATACGATTTCAGGAAGTGCTTCTCCATTGTGACTTCGCCGCGGTTGGGTAGAACGAACTCGGGATGATTGCGGAATTTCTTGATGAAGCTGAACATGTAGTCCCAGCGTCCGCAGTTTAAGCCTGACGAATGGTCGCGCAGTTCGTAAAGAATCTCATCCATCTCAAACGCGCCGAAGATCGTCTCGATCAAGACCGTCGCGCGGATGGTCCCGCGCGGCACACCCAAAGCATCCTGTGCGAAATTAAACACGTCATTCCACAGCCGAGCTTCCAAATGGCTCTCAAGCTTCGGCAGATAGAAATAAGGACCGGACCCGATTTCTTTCAGTGCCGCGTGATTGTGGAAGAAATACAACCCGAAATCAAAAAGCGACCCCGAAACAGGCTTCCCGCCGATCAGCGCGTGCCGCTCCACCAAATGCCATCCGCGCGGACGCACCAACAGGGTTGCGACCTTCTCATTCAGCTTGTACGACTTGCCCTCTGGGCTCGTGTAGTCGATCTTCCGCCGGATCGCATCGCGCAAATTGATTTGGCCTTCCAGATTGTTCGACCAAGTCGGCGAATTCGCGTCTTCGAAATCCGCCATGAACACGTTCGCGTCGCAATTGAGCGCGTTAATGATCATCTTTCGGTCGACTGGCCCCGTAATCTCCACACGGCGGTCGAGCAGGTCCTGAGGAATGGGCGCGACAGTCCAGGCAGCCTTGCGAATCGCTTCCGTCTCCTTCAAGAAATCGGGGTATTTGCCGTTATCGATGTCCTTCTGCCGTTCCACCCGACGAGCCAGAAGTTCCTCCCGCCGAGCGTTAAACTCGTGCGCAAGAGACGCAACCAGATGCAATGCGTCCTTGGTAAGGATCTGCGATTGAGCTTCGGAAACAGGCCCCGTAAGTTGGATCGGGGTCACTTTAGAAGGAGCGCCGGTAGACATAAGCAACCATCAGTATAAGACGCGAAGCCGCCTGCCTGTCCGTGCCAAAACACGTGTGCGCGCTATAATCTTACTGGAGTCTTACCATGAACACCACGCGGCTTTCGACAAAGGGTCAAATCATCATTCCCGAGGCGATCCGCACTGCCAAAGCGTGGAGGCCCGGAACGCAATTCGAAGTGGTCGAAACTCCGGAAGGCGTTCTTCTTAAGCCTGCCCTATCGGTTCCGAAAACTCGCATCGAGGACGTTGCTGGGTGCCTCGCATCGAAAATACGCGTCAAGAAGAAGCCAGTGAGCCTTGCCCAGATGGATCAGGCGATTCGCCGGAAAATTGCAGAGCGGCGTGCAAGCGGTCGATACTAATGTTCTTGTTCGTTTCCTGACGGAAGACGACCCGAAGCAGGCTCCGATGGCCAACGCCGTCTTCGAACGCGGCTTGGTCTGGATTGCCAAAACGGTTTTGCTCGAGACAGCGTGGGTCCTCCAAGATTCATACATCACCGAACCCGGTGCGATTGTTGAGAGTTTCCTGAAATTGTTGGGCATGCCGGCAGTAGTCTTTGAGGATCCGCAAGCCGTGACCAATGCTTTACGGTTCGTCCAAGAAGGGCTGGATTTTGCGGACGCGCTGCATCTTTCGAGCATGCCACCCGGAGCTAAGTTTGTCTCGTTCGATCGCAAACTGGTTCGGCGGGCCCAGCGCTCCGGCCTTGCCGCCGTCGAAGATGCTCACGTCTTTTCCTAAAGCGGTATTTGCGACACGTTATCGCTTCCGTCGAAAATCTCCCCGCAACCCGCCCCGACCTTCGTTCGTCTGTGCTCTGTAAGTTGACATATTCATCCGGAGCCAATCGTGCCGCGCGGATGTATAATTGCCAATGGCCGTGAGGCGGGAATCATGAAGAGCGATACATTGCAATTAAGGTCCGTGTGGAGGCAAGGCGCCTGACGTCTCGCTAATGCAGGCTATTGTTTTCTAGAGGTAAAAGGAGAGAAATTATATGCCCACAAATCGTGGTGTAGCGTATGTAGAGCCGGGGAAAGTGGAGATCCGGTCCATCCCTTATCCCAAGCTGAGAATGCCAAAGAGCGAATCCGATCCGTTCGGCGGAAAAGATGCTCCTCATGGCGTCATCCTGAAGATCGTCACGACGAACATCTGCGGTTCGGACCAGCACATGGTGCGCGGCCGCACGACCGCCCCAAAAGGTCTCATCCTCGGACACGAAATCACCGGCGAAATTGTCGAGATGGGTTCCGATGTTGAATTCCTCCAGAAGGGTGACATCGTCACCGTTCCGTTCAACATCGCCTGCGGACGTTGCCGGAATTGCCGCGAAGGGAAGACCGGCATCTGCTTGACGGTGAATCCGGCTCGTCCGGGCGCGGCCTATGGGTACGTAGATATGGGCGGGTGGGTCGGCGGCCAGGCGGAATATGTCATGGTCCCCTACGCCGATTTCAACCTGATCAAGTTCCCGAACAAAGAAAAAGCGATGGCGAAGATCAAGGACCTGACCTTGCTCTCCGACATCTTCCCCACCGGCTTCCACGGCGCAGTCACTGCGGGCGTCGGACCGGGCAGCATCGTGTACGTGGCAGGCGCGGGTCCGGTCGGACTTGCTTGCGCGGCATCGTGCCACTTACTCGGCGCGGCCGTTGTCATCGTCGGCGACATGATTCCGGAGCGCTTGAAGCAGGCGAAGAGCTTCGGCTGCGAAGTCATCGACCTCAAGAAGAAGGCCACATTGGCCGAGCAAATCGAGCAGATCGTCGGTGAGCCCATCGTGGACGCCGCCGTCGATTGCGTCGGTTTCGAAGCTCGCGGACACGGGGCAGACGCCGGAGTCGAGCGCCCCGCAACGGTTCTCAACTCGGTGATGGAAATCACCCGCGCCGGCGGCGCCATCGGTATCCCTGGTCTTTATGTGACTGGCGATCCGGGTGGCATCGACGACAACGCGAAGATCGGCAACCTCGGTATCCGCATCGGTCTGGGTTGGGCGAAGTCGCACAGCTTCCATACCGGCCAGTGCCCGGTTCTCAAGTACAACCGCTCTTTGATGCAGGCGATCCTGAACGACAAAATCCAGATCGCGAAGGCTTGCAACGTCAACCTGATTTCTTTGGACGACGCACCGAAGGGCTACAAGGACTTCGACAAGGGCGCCGCGAAGAAGTTCGTCATCGATCCGCATGGCACTGCCAAGAAGGGCAAGGCGTAACCGAGTCTTTGGTTCAATAAGGAAGCCCGCGAGGAACTCCTCGCGGGCTCTTTGTTTGGTTTCGCAGGCTAAAGCCCGTGCCACAGGTCAGGGCTGAACGTGTTTATTTTGCGTAACCGGTGGCACAGGCTTTTAGACGGTGGTTTACCGCGCGGCTTACTTCACCGGCTCCAGATTATTCGATTTCAGCACGCTCGCACGAGCAGGATCCGCAATAAACTTCGCCAGAGCCCGAGCCGCCTTGGGATCGCTGGCCTTCGCAGAAACTCCCACGGAGAAAGTAATGTAGTTCTGCAAATCCGCGGGAAACGATCCCGCAAGCAGCACATTCTCATAAGGCGGAATCTCCGGCACCAACGACAACACCAACTCCACCTTTCCAGCGCCAACCTCAACCTGGGATTGACCTGAAGCAGCCTCCAGCACGGTCTTGGCCTTCATCTGATCGGCAATTCCGAGCTTCGCAAAGACCTGCTCAATGAAAGCCCTGCTGGCGCCCACTTCGTTATAAGTGACTGACTTTGCAGCGAGCAGGGTCTTCTTGAGCGCGGCATCTGTGCTGATATCCGGCTTGGGCGACCCCTTGCGATACCCGACACCCACACCTGCCTTGGCGAAGTCCATCTTCGAATCCGCCGCAATCTTGCCCGACTTGATCAGCGCATGGATCGCATCATTGGTAAGAACGGCGACATCGAAAGCGTCACCCGCCTCGGCCTTCTTGCGCAGAGCAGTTGTCGTGTTGTACTCGCTCGAAACCTTCTTACCAACGGTCTTTTCGCTAGCGGGATAAATCTTCTCCATCGCGGCGCGAGGACCGTTCGATGTAAAGACATGCACATCCTGAGCAAAAGCACGAAGCGCGATAAGCGCGAGCAACGCGGTGAACTTCATAGGTCACCCCTTTCGACTTAAACGAGTACGGTGAAAACGTTCTCGGTCCGTTCCACGGGCCGATACATGGTATCGCGTTCCACGGGCTCGCGTCCGGCCTCGCGGATCAGGCGCATCAGCTCGCCACGGCGCATGCTCTGGCTCGTGGTGGCGCCGGCGTCGTGATAGATCTTCTCTTCGACCAGAGTTCCGTCCAGGTCGTCCGCGCCGAACCTCAGCGCGATCTGCGCGATCTTCGGGGTCAGCATTACCCAATACGCCTTGATATGCGAAATATTATCAAGCAGCAATCGAGCAACAGCTACTTCGCGCAGGTCATTAAAGCCCGTAGTCTTCGGAATATGATGCAGCGGCGTATTATCGGGGTGGAAGGCCAGCGGAATGTAGGTCTGGAACCCGAGCGTATCGTCCTGGAGCGAGCGCAGCTTCAGAAGATGATCCAGCCGGTCTTCTTCGTTCTCGATATGCCCGTAAAGCATGGTGCAATTGGAATGCACGCCCAGTTCGTGCGCCGTCCGAGCAGCCTCCAGCCACTGGTCACCCGAAAGCTTGTGATCGCAAATGACGCGCCGCACGCGCTCCGAGAAAATCTCTGCGCCACCGCCCGGCATTGAATCCATGCCTGCGTCCTTGAGGCGCTGCAGCGTTTCCCGCACGCTGATCTTCGCGCGGTTCGCCAGATAGCCGATCTCGACCATCGTGAACGCCTTCAAGTGTACCTGCGGATATCGCTGCTTCAACCCCCGCAGCATTTCGCAGAACCACTCCACACCGAGTTGCGGATGCAGGCCGCCCACGATGTGAAACTCCGTGATCGCTTCCGCGTAACCTTTACCCGCGATTTCGTACACCTGCTCCAAGGACATCGTGTACGCCTTGGGATCGCGAACGCCCTTGCCGAACGCACACAGCTTGCAACTGGCGACACATACGTCGGTAGGGTTGATGTGGCGATTGACGTTGTAAAAGGTCTTGTTGCCGTGCAGCCGCTCGCGAACTTTATTCGCCAGCCAGCCGACTCCTAAGAGGTCCGGAGTCTTATAAAGCGCCATCCCGTCGTCATAGCTGAGACGTTCCTGCGCCTCAACCTTGTGGCGGATTGCTTCCAGACGCTTATCTTCAAACTGAGGAATCATTGGTTAACGGCGGGACAGTATATCCGCAGCCCAGAATACAAAGAATATCACGCTGACGTAGCCGTTCATGGTGAAAAACGCTGCATCTACGCGTGATAGATCGTCCGCTTTGACGAGACGGTGCTCCCACAGCAGCAAAGCTACTACAGCCGCGATTCCCGCCAACGCCAGCACGCCCAGGTCAAACGCCTGCGCCAGCATCAGCAAACAAACAATCATAACCACGTGAAGCAATCGGGAGATCCATAGCGCGTTCGCAATCCCGAATCGCTGCGGGATGCTGCGCAGGCCGGACTGCACGTCAAACGCATAGTCCTGGCAAGCATAAATAATGTCGAACCCAGCCGTCCAAAACGTTACTGCGGCAGTCAGCCACAAGATCCTCAGATCAAGCGCGCCGCGCACCGCAATCCACGCGGCCGCAGGAGCGATCCCGAGCGAAAAACCAAGCACCAAGTGCGCAAACATGGTGAATCGTTTGGTGAATGAATAGAACATCACGATTCCCAGAGCCACCGGCGCAAGCTTCAGGCAGAGCGGATTCAGCATCCGCGCTGCAAAAGCGAATATCAGAGCCCAGAACGCGATAAATCCCCAGGCAAAACCTCGCGAGAGCAGCCCTGCGGGCAAGTGCCGCATTTTTGTGCGGGGATTTTGACGGTCGATATCCGCATCCAACACGCGATTAAACGCCATCGCTACGCTGCGAGCCGCCACCATCGACACGACGATCCAGAGCAGCTTCCACCACAGCCCGTCTCGCTCAAAGCCGGATTCCCGCCATGCAAGCAACGCGCCTGTAAGAGCGAAAGGCAGCGCGAACACGGAATGCTCGAACTTGATCATGTCGAGCGTCAATCGCAAACGCGTGACGAAAGAATGGGACATCGAAGCCAAGGCTACACCACCGCTCCGCGTTTCGCGCGAGCTTCCATATAGGACCGCAGGCAATCGTCGAGCGAAGGCATCCGGGGCACACCCAAATGCTCTGCCTTCGCATTTGACAAAGCCGAATATCTAGGCCGCCTCGCAGGAGTGCGATACCCATTTGCGTTGGTTCGATGCAACTCCACGTTCAGGCCCGCCGCGTCGAATATTCTCACGCCCCATTCATATGGAGAAATCGCCTCGCTGCCCGAAAGATGAAACACACCGGTTGCGTTCCGCTCGACCAGGTCCGCCGTTCGAGAGGCGAGCGCGGGAGCAAACGTCGGTGATACCGCTAAGTCCGTCAGCAACCGAATCGGTTCCCGAGTGGCTGCTTTCCTTAACATCGCCTCCACAAAATTTCCATGCTTCGTATACTGTCCCGCAGGCCCGTAAACACTCGCGGTGCGAATCACCAGCGCACTTTCCAAATAAACGCGCGCGTAGAGCTCGCCTGCAAGCTTCGATACGGCGTAAGCGCCCAGCGGGTGTGTTTCATCTTCCTCGACGTAAGGCCGCCCGGCCTCGCCATCGAATACGTAGTCGGTTGAAAAATGCACCAGTTGCGCGCCAACCTGCTTGCAAGCAGTTGCAAGATTCCGCACCGCAAGCGCGTTCACTTGAAATGCGGTCTCCGGTTGTTTCTCGGCATCGTCCACCTTGTTGTAAGCAGCGGCGTTCAGTACACACTCCGGACGGATTCGGGCTATTAGGCTTTCCACAGCCGCGGAATCCGTGATATCGGCATGGTGTCGGCCGAACCCTTCCACGTCACACCCGCGCTTCAAAAACTCGGCCTTGAGCTCGATTCCGAGTTGCCCTTCGGCGCCAAAAATCGCGACTTGCTTCACTTATTTATAGTATTTTACGTTTTGCCGCGCACGATGAGATAACAGGCGGGCAACGAAGCCGGTCGAGCTTTAGCGGCGGAGGCAAAAGGAACAAGCAATTGGATAGAAGTCCGATCGAGGGAATTAGCCGGAGATTTGGTCCGGGCTGGGCGATTTGAACGCCCGCCCCTGCTCCCAACGCGCTTCTAAGTGCTTACATGTGTACTGGAGGTCTCATCAATTGACAATTACGGGCGTGACATTCACGGGCGCCGGTGCGTGTAGCAACGAACTAACATAGACCACCCTAGGGCTTGATCACTTTGACCATGTAATAGGTAATTGACTTCGGCACTTCTTTGAACCAGTGCGGCGTGCCTGCGGGAATGGCGATGAAATCGCCCTGCTGAAGGTGATGCACTTCGCCGCCATCGATGCTCGTACCGACGAGCTGGTCCGGACGGGTTTCTTTTCCTCCAATCATCTTGCCGCCGGTTACAAACGTCGCCTCGCCCTCGGTGATATAGAAAATATCGGTTTCCTTCACATGGACCTCCACCTGGCCGGGGCCTGTGCGCCGCGCGCCGGAGGCTGAGAAATCCTCGCCTTTGGCCAGTGCTCCGCCCTTGCTGAAGACTTCGGCAACCTTGCCCTTTTCGACGTAGGTTACTTTGGATGCCTCCTCGGCGATCAGCACGCCGAGCACGCAGAGAATCGCACCAAACAGGACTCCAAAGCGGTACATAGAAATGATCTCCCCTCGGTTCGACGATCTAGTTCGACGCTTTAAGTGCGCGACCCGCGTTGGCCTTACGGATGATCTCGGCTGCCCGCGGGTATTCCTTCTTGGCATTCGCAAAGAAAACACCCTCCGCGACCATTAACGGCGTCCATCCGAGCTTAGTCTTGATGTCCGTTCGCGCACCTTGGTCGATCAAATACTGCACCAAAGAAGGCTGACCGGAGATGATGGCGCCGATTAGGGGCGTACTTCCGCTCCAGCGCGGGTCGCCCACGCCGAGCTGTAGCAAATCATCAATGTTGTGCGGGTAGTACATGAGCGTGTATTCCGGCTCGCCCACCATCGGATAATTGCCAAAATCGGCCACCGCATTCACATCATTGCCAAGCTCCTTCGCGAGCTTCACCGCCTCCAACCGCTCCGCCTCCGAAACTCCGGCGAAAGGCCCAGGTGCTTCGCCTTCCCAATAATCGAGACCCGCGGCAGCCATCAGTGGAGTAATCCCAGCCTTCGTTCCAATCTTGGGATCGGCGCCGCCAGCAACGAGCACCCGCATAAGGGGAGCATCCCCGTTTTTCGCGGCCACGTAGAACGGCGTTGCGCCGATATAGCTCAGAAAGTGGCGTCCCAACTGGATATTGGGAGGATTCTTAGCAGTGCCGCCTTCCTTCCCGAAATTGGGTTCCTTCCAATCAATGCGGACGTTCGGGTTGGCTGCCTTCTTCAAAAGCTTCTCCGCCAACTGCAATGCCGTAACGTTTCCAGTGGGAGGGGGAGGACCATGCGGGGTCCCGCCGACTCCCGCGGCCCCATCCGTGCCCGGCTTTCGCAGCCAGGCTATGGTGTGCAATGCAGACCCGCGAGGATCAGGCATGTTCGGATCGGCCCCATGATCGAGCAGCGCGGAGGCGAGCTCGAAATATGCGTTGACCACGGCCATATTCAGTGCATTCGTTCCATCCGGAGCAACGTCGTTGACGTTGGCACCATGCCTCAGCAGAACCTCCGCTGCTTCGATGTGTCCGTTCCGCGCAGCGAACAGCAGAGGTGTAAATCCGCTCTTCGACTTCGCCTTCACCTGAGCGCCGAATTCGATAAGCAGGTCAGCCGCGGCGGCATTGCCTTCGGACGCCGACCACATGAGCGCCGTCTGTCCTCGGTAGGGCTCGATATCGTTCACGCGCGCGCCCTTGGTCAACAAAGCACGCAAGGCCTCTGGCCGCCCGGAACCCGCCGCCGTCATCAAGGCGGTTTGTCCCTCTAATTGGGATTCGTTCGGATCGGCGCCGGATTTGAGAAGCCGTCCGATTATTTCGGCGTTGCCGTTCGTGCACGCGAGGTACAGCGGCGTGACTTTGTAGCGTGTGGATGCCTTTGCCTGGGCCCCCGCGGCAAGCAGTGCATCCACCATGGGAACGTCGTCCCGCTGAACAGCCCAACTCAGCGCTCTCGAGCCGTCAGCATCGGCGGTGTTTACATCAATCTTGTCAGCGAGCAATGCCCGGACGGCTTTCGCATCACCTCGTTCGGCCGCTTGGACTAGCCGCAGATCCGCGGCAGTCAACAAGGACGCGGCGCTAACCAGGAGCAGAAGTTTCATAGGGCCTCGCGGAATCAGTATATTACAGGGGGTATTCGAACCCACACATCAAGGGAAATCACCTCGAAACGAGAAGAACCCAAATCGCGGCAATATTCGGCTGAACGGTGTGGCTGAAAATCGCGTTCTAGGCGGCGTTGTTTCCGTTGAGAACGAAAAATATAATGGCTATGCGCTTGATGCATCTGTTTCGCTATACATACGCTGTACCCTTGAGCCTATTGCTTCTCGCCGGAAGCGCGCAATCGCAAAATCTGCCTCCGGCGCCCGATCCCAAGCTGGTTGGCCAATATTGCGCTACCTGCCATAGCGAACGACTAAAAACCGGTGGGTTAGTCCTTGATCCCGCCAAGCTCTCCGATCTCGGCGCCAATGCGGAGTTGTGGGAAAAGGTCGCCCGCAAGCTCCAGGCGAACGCGATGCCGCCCCCGGGGGCTCCGCGCCCTGCTCCGGATGCTCTCCACACTTTCGTTACGTCACTTGAGAACGGCCTGGATCGCGCAGCCGCGTTGCATGTACAGCCCGGGA
>Ga0126381_100011476_pt1 | contig 10016 bp, 5 predicted proteins | sample PanSoiMetPlot_28_FD_96465 | JGI IMG/M metagenome (GOLD analysis project Ga0126381, IMG submission 96465) | Tropical forest soil microbial communities from Panama - MetaG Plot_28 | ecosystem: Environmental > Terrestrial > Soil > Tropical forest > Bulk soil | place: Panama | collected 2016-02-17 | reverse complement strand
GACGCGGGCGCCGGTCGTGGTGACGAGCACGGGCATCAAGACCCGCAGCGGGTCGCGCTCGCACGACCAGGCCGTGAGCGATCCGCACGCATGGCAATCGGTCGCGAACGCCAAGATCTATATCGAAAATATTAAGGACGGCTTCAGCGCCGCCGATCGGACCGGCGAAAAAAACTACCAGAACAATGTTGCGGCGTATCTTGCCCAGCTCGACGCGCTCGATCGCGAGATCAAAGCCGCGATCGCGCCGATTCCTTCTGCGCGCCGCAAAGTGATCACAACCCACAGCGCATTCGGTTATTTCGCCGATGCTTACGGTATCGAATTCATCGCGGCGGAAGGCCTGTCGACCGAGGCCGAACCCTCCGCGCGCGAGGTCGCCGGACTCATTGAACAAATCCGGCGCGAAAATGTCACGGCGCTGTTTCTTGAGAACGTCGCCGATTCGCGCTTGCTGCAGCGGATTGCCGCCGAGACGGGCGTGCGGATCGGCGGCAAACTCTATTCCGATGCGCTATCGCCGCCGGACGGACCCGCAGCTACGTATATCGAGATGATGCGAAGCAATGTGCGCGAATTGACGAGCGCGCTAACGTCATAGAATTGCTTCGAAAACTTTATCCTCTTGCTTGGCGTTACAATGAAACGTTAGCATGTTGACGGGGATTGCCACGCGGCGTGGCATTTTTTTGGGGGTGCTTGGCGGGTGGGCTGGGTTCATCGCCATCGACACCGGGGTGCGGTACTGGCGCTGATCGCGCTGGCGCTGCAGATCGTGCTCACCTTTGGGCACGTGCATCTCCACGGCTTGAGCGGCCGCTCGCATTTTGTTGTGGCGAGACAAGCCTCGCTCGCTCACCCACCGCTACGAGCTCCGGCGCAAAATCCTAGCGATGATGACAACTACTGCGCGATTTGCGCGTCGATTTTTCTAGTGTCGAGCGCATTCGCGCCGGCGCCGCCGCAACTGCTTGTCCCTGCGGATTTCCAGCGGGTCGAGCATTACTTTGATGCCGCGAACTCGGTCGTCGAACCGCCGCGGCTCGCTTTCCGATCGCGCGCTCCGCCCGCGGCCTAAAAGCTGCGGTTTTTGCCGATTGTCTTTGTTGCGGCGCGTTCCACGCTTTGCGCCGGACAACAGTTCAAAGCAACGCGGCGCGTTTTCCCGAGTTTAAAACGTACCGCGATTTGTTGCGATGGCAGGGCCGCCGTGTACCGGGCGTTCCAACAAACATTGCTTGTTAGACTACGATGTTGCTCGAAATTAATCGCTGCCGTCGCGCGGCCATGCTGGGGGGCACAGCCCTGCTGGCGCTCCTTGGCGCTTTGCCGCCTGCAAGCGCTCAAGACCAGCCGCCGGCAAATCCACCAGCGCAGACGCAAGCGCCTCAGGAGTCGGCGCCGTCTACACCGTCTCCTCCGGCTCCGTCTCCCCCGGCTCCGTCGGTCCAGACACCATCAACGCCTGCACCCGCTGCATCGACGCCGGCACCGCCATCAGGTGGTCGTGAAACACAACTGCCTCAAATCAATGTGCGCGCCGCCAAAAAACCGAAACCGCAGCCGCAACCGCGACCAGTGGCGCGGCGCCCTGCGCCGCCGCCAACAGCACCGCCGCCGACAACTGCGCCGCCGATCTCGCCGGCCGAGGCACTGATGCAAAAGGGCAACAGTTTCGACCAGGCGCGCAGCAATCTCTACACCACGATTGGCACGACGTCCGACACGATCACGCATCAGACCATTGAGGAGCTGCCGCAGGGCGCCAATGCGCCGGTCGAGAAGGTGTTGCTGCAAACACCGGGCGTATCACAGGATTCCGCCGCCAGCGGCCTTCTTCACGTACGTAACGATCACGCCAATCTGCAGTTTCGCATCAACGGCGTGATGCTGCCTGACGGCGTCACCGGTTTCGGCAGTATCTTTGATACCAACTTCATCGGCAGCGCTTCGCTGGTCGTCGGCGCGCTACCGGCCGAATATGGATTGCGCACCGTCGGTCTCGTCGACCTCACCACGCGCACCGACATTTTCAACAATACGGGCAGCATAAATTATTATTTCGGCAGCCGGGAGACTATTCAGCCGAGTTTCGAATATGGTGGCACTTTCGGCGCCAATTGCCCGAGCGCAAATTCAGTGCCGACCAAAGCGCCGGCATCGTCAGCGAGCTGCTTCGGCGGCGTCCAATATTATTTCACCGGCAGTTATCTCCAGACCAATGAGGGCATCGAAAACTCGACGCCATTTCTCACTCCGGTCCATGACTTCTCGCAGCAGGAGAGGGGCTTTGCGTATATGTCGACCTTCCTCGACCCTTATACGCGCTTAAGCCTGATCGCCGGCACCTATAACGCTACTTTTCAAATTCCGAACGTTTTCAACGCGCCGCTCTTCCCAGGGATTGCAACCCCGGTGTTTGGATTCAGCAATTTCGATTCGTCCAAGCTCAATGAGCGGCAGAATGAACAAACCCAATTCGGCGTGCTGGCGCTACAACGTTCGGTCAATGGTTTCGACGGGCAACTGTCCTATTTCACGCGTTACAACAACCTGCATTTCATTCCGGACCCTGCGGGCGACCTCCTCATCAACGGCATTGCCTCCGATATCAGCCGGCAATCCTATACCAACGGCTTCCAAGGCGATGCATCCTACGTCATCAATCCGGCGCATACGCTGCGCGCGGGCTTCACGGTGAGCGCCGAGCAGATTTGGGTCGATAACACGTCAATCGTAGAGCCCTTTCTCCCTTCCCCTCCGGCTCCTCCGGGCACACCAACAAACGCGCCTTTGTCCATTACCGATGACGTCGCCAAGCTTGGCTGGCTCGCCGGCGTCTACGCGCAGGACGAATGGAAGATCACCGACAAGCTGACGATGAATGCGGGGCTGCGCTTCGACCAGATGTGGCAGTTTGTCGATGCCAATCAGCTAAGCCCGCGCTTGAGCTTCACTTACAAGCCGTTCGACGGCACCACGTTCCACGCCGGCTATGCGCGGTATTTCACGCCGCCGGTGCTGGTCGAAGCGGCGCCGGCCAATATCGCGCTGTTCAACAACACGACGGGACAGGCGCCCAATACCGGAACAAGTCCGGTATTGCCTGAGCGCTCGCATTATTTTGACGCCGGCATGAATCAGAAAATTGTTTTCGGTTGTACGACGTCGGGACTCAAGGACTGCACCACGCTCGATCTCGGACTTGACGCTTACTACAAAATCGCAAGGGACTTGATCGACAATGGACAATTCGGCCAGGCGCTCGTGCTCAGCGCCTTCAATTACGCCCATGGCGTCGCACAGGGCGTCGAGTTCAGCGCCAAATATCATAGCGGCAATTTTCAGGCCTACGCCAACCTGGCGGTCAGCCAGGAAAAAGCGACGCAGCCGGTATCGAACCAGTTCTTGTTCGATAACACGACGCCGCTAGCGGATCTCGGTGGCTTGACCCGGTTCCAGTACCTGTCGACGCACTGGATCTACACCGACCATAACCAGTTCGTGAGCGGCTCGGCGGGCCTGGCGTATCGCTGGAATGGCACGACCTTCTCGACCGACATGATCTATGGCTCGGGTCTTCGCACCGGCGATGCAAACATCGATGCCGTAGCACCTTATGCTCAATTCAATTTCGGCGTGGCGCGCGATTTCGATATGCCGGACCATCAACCGGTGACCGTGCGTTTTGACGTCGTCAATGTTTTCGACACGGTCTATCAGATCAGAAGCGGCACTGGCATCGGCGTGTTCTCGCCGCAATATGGCCCGCGGCGCGGCTACTTCATCGGCATCAAGAAGAAAATCTGCGCCGATCCAAGCGCTAGCGATTGCCGCAATACCGCGCAAAACGACAGGCGAGACTATACGAGCGGCTTTAAGTTCCCGGCCGCTATTCCGGGCCATTACAATTGGAGCGGCTTCTATCTCGGTCTCAACGCCGGGGGTGTTTTCGGCATAAATAGCATGTCGGCGTCCGGCGGCGGCGGCAGTGCGTCGGTCAAAGAACCAGGATTCCTAGGCGGTGCGCAGGTCGGAGCAAACTATCAGATCGGGCCGGTGGTTTGGGGCTTCGAGGCCGATTACGACGCCTCCACCCAAAGCAAATCGCTGCCGGCGGGCGCGCTGACGGGTAGCACGAGTCAAACCCCGTGGTTCGCAACGCTGCGCGGGCGCGTCGGAATGGCCTTCGATCGCACACTGGTCTACGGAACGGCGGGCGGCGCCGCCGGCGAACTACGATCTATCGCCGCGATCCCAACTGGGACCAGCAACACGACCGTGACCTATGGGACTTGGACGGCTGGCGGGGGCGTTGAGTACGGCATAACCGACAATCTCAGCGCGCGCCTTGAATACCTTTATCTGGATAAAGGTCATATCGCGACAAGCGTGATCGGCCCGCCTGCCACGACGATTACCAGTCGGGTGCAAGACAATCTGGTGCGCGCGGGACTGAACTACCGCTTTCCGGTCGTGCAGTAGCGTCTATTGCCGCTGCACTTCGACGGTGACGTGGGAGAGCGCGCGGAAGCGGCCGAGCAGCGCCTGGTAATAATCGGGGCCGCGCTCTTTCCGTGTCGCTACCGAAACGATGACACCGAGATGGCCGGGACCGAGCCGCCATAGATGCAGGTCGGTCAAGCGGTCGCCGTCGTTCTCGATCGTCGCCCGCATGCGTTCGGCCATGCCGCGATCGGGCGTCATGTCGAGCAGGATCGCGCCGGTATCGCGAATAAGCGTATAGGCCCAGGCCGCGATCACGACCGCGCCGACGAGACCAACGGCCGGATCCATCCAGACCCAGCCGAGCAAGCGGCCGAGTGTCAGCCCGACAATCACGAATATGGACACGGCAGCGTCGGCAAGAACATGCACGACGGCCGCGCGCAGATTATTGTCCCGGTGCGCTGCGTACCCTGCATGCACGTGTTCGTGCTCATCCTGATGCCCATGCTCATGATGATGATCGTGGCCGCCATGTGCATGATGATGACTGTTTTCGCATGCACGCTGGTGATCGCCACCGCTTAGTAGGATGGCGCTCACGATATTCACGATAAGGCCGAGCGCGGCAATCGGGATTGCCTGGTTGAAGTCAATCGGCACCGGCCAGATAAAGCGCGTTGCCGCCTCATAGCCGATCAAAAGCGCGATCATCGCCAGCACGATGGCGCTGGTGAAGCCCGCCAGATCGCCGAATTTGCCGGTACCAAAGCTGAAACGATCGTCGTTGGCATGGCGGCGAGCAAAACGATAAGCGAGCGCCGTAAGCAGAAGCGCGCTGGCATGCGTCGACATGTGCAGTCCGTCGGCGACGAGCGCGATCGAGCCGAACAGCAGTCCGCCGAGAATCTCGGCGATCATCATGACGCTGCACAGCACGATCACCGTCCAGGTGCGGCGCTCGTTGCGCTCGTGGCCCTTGCCGAGAAAGACATGGCGATGGAGGCTGGCGTATTGATCCGTCATAACTGCCTCGGCGCGGCATTCACTTGAGATAGGCTTGAACCGCCTCGATCAACTCCTCGGCGCCGCGACTGCGCTCGGCGTCGCGTGCCGGATCGACAACGTGAAGCCGGATGTGGTCTTCGATCACCTCACTCATCAGGCCGGAGAGCGCACCGCGGGCGGCAACGATCAGATGGAGCACGCTGGCGCAACCCTGTTCCTCTTCGATTGCCCGCTCGACCGCCTCGATCTGGCCGCGCACCCGTTTGACCCGGTTCAAGAGCTTGAGCTTCTCGCGCTTGGTGTGAGACAAGGGTTGACATCCCCGGTGGATAGGGTAGGGGGTATGGTATGCAGCCGCGCTCGGATTGTCGAGGGCTGCCGCATACTCGAAACCCGAAACGCAACGATCATGGGCAGTACCATCTGCGGCGCCGCTGCTTTCGCCCTTAAGGCAAGGCCGGCGCCAGACATGACAACGACCGCGGCAAAGTTGGCCGCGAGGGAACTGACGCCCCGGCCTGGTGCAGCGCGCTAGCCCGCCGCGGTTCGCTCACAGCCGACCGCGGGCCGCGGCAGGAGGTGAGCGATGTTCGCAAAACGCGCACGATCGCTGAAAGACAGCCGAATCCTTGGACTTCGCTGTAACGCGGCGACGGTTCGGCCATGCAATGATAATCGACCGCTGCGCGTAGTCGCGCCACGGCGGCGAAAGCCCCTGCTGTTCTGCCGCTGGCAGGTGACGCCCGCGGGCCGGCTCGAGTGCAGCTGGCACGACCGCTCGGCGGCTACGGCCGAAGAGCCCTGGATAAGTTGGTCCGCGCAGCGCCGCACTGTTCAAACCAGGCGGCGATTACGTTACGCTGCAATCAACGTGGCCGGAAAACTACACAAGGCCCGTAATCAGCGCGGAGCGCCTTGACAGACTCCGTGCGCCCTCATCAGACAGTGGGGGGCGGTCATGGGCTTGTTGTTACAAAAAATTCAAAAAAGGGCGGGCCGGCACGGGTGCGCCGGGGCCTTTGCCGCAGCGTGTGGCGCCTGCGCTGCATTGCTGTGCTGGGGTGAAGGCGCCGCCGACGCTGCCGATCTGTCGCGTGCATTGCCGACCAAGGCGCCGCCGCCGGCGGTTACATCGGCTGCGGACGATTGGACCGGATTTTATGCCGGCGGGCATTTCGACTATGCCGGCGGAACGTCCAACTGGACGGCGACCCAGGCCGGCGCGGCGGGGCCGAGCTTCTCCGGCACGCTCGACCTGTTCCAGGGCTACAACGTCTCTACGGGCAAGGGCAGTTACCTGCTCGGCTTCCAGGCCGGCTATAATTACATGCTGGCTTCGCGTGTCGTGCTCGGCGTGGAAACCGACGTCTCCTTTCCAAGCGTGCTCGGCGCCAGCGAAGCGATCGCATCGCCGTTGATCGGCCAGGCGATCTATCGCGACCAGGTCGAAATGTCCGGAACGGTGCGCGGCCGCATCGGCTATGCGCCGGGCCATTGGCTGTTCTATGCAACGGGCGGCTTCGCGTACAGCTTCGACGAGATTTCACGCACGCAAGTCTCGGGCCTCGCGATCGGCGGCACGGCGGTGGCTGGCACGGTCGAGAATCTGTTCATGGTGCCGCGAATCGGCGGCGCGGCCGGCGCTGGCGTCGAACTCATGTTGACCCCACGCTGGATGGCCCGGTTCGAATATCTCTATACCGGCTATGGCGCGCGCAGCGTGAATTTTCCCGCGGGCGCCCAGCAGTTCACTTCTGACCTTTCAATGCACACGGTGCGGATCGGATTGGATTACAAGCTCGGCCGCGATGGCGTCGACCCGCAGATCTTTACCAACGGGCCTGACGCACTCGACCTCGGCTCGTTCGCCGTGCACGGCCAGACGACCCTGGTTGAGCAGTACGCTCCGCCGTTCCATTCGCCTTATGTCGGGCAGAACAGCCTCATTCCGAACCAGGGCCGCGAGACCTGGGATGTAACCTTAGGCATTGGCGTCAAGCTGTGGCAGGGCGCGGAGCTCTGGTTTGATCCTGAAACCGATCAAGGCTTCGGTCTCAGCGCGACCGAAGGCGTCGCCGGCTTTCCGGCAGGCACCGCGTTCAAGGTCGGCGCGTCGGTGCCATATGCGCGGCTGCAAAAAGCATTCGTGCGCCAGACGATCGATCTCGGCGGCGAGGTGCAAAAGGTCGATGCCGGCTTCAATCAATTTGCCGGATCGCAGACAATCGACCGGCTGGTCGTCACGCTCGGCAAATTCGCCGTCACCGACGTGTTTGATACCAACAAATACGCCAACAATCCGCGCAAGGACTTCATGAACTGGGCGCTGATCAATACCGGCACATTCGATTATGCCGCTGACGCTTGGGGTTACAGCTACGGCGTTGCAGCCGAATGGTATCGCGGCGACTGGACCGTGCGCGGCGGCTGGTTTGATCTCTCGGTCGTTCCGAACGGCGAAGCGCTTGATACAACCTTTGGACAATTCCAATGGCTGGGCGAGATCGAGCGGCGCTACGAACTTTGGGGCCATCCGGGCAAAGTGGCGATCACCGGATTTTTGAGTCGCGGCCGCATGGGGAGCTTCCAGGACGCGATCGATCTGGCGCAGATCACGGGCGGCCCGGCCGATATCGCCGCCGTGCGCAAATACCAGAGCCGCGGTGGCGTGAGCATGAATGTCGAGCAGGAGGTGACGCCTGACCTTGGCCTGTTCATGCGCGCCGGCTGGGCCGACGGCGCGATCGAGCCCTATGAATATACCGACGTCGATCGCACGGTTGCTGCCGGACTGTCGCTCAAAGGCAAACAATGGGGCCGGCCTGACGACACATTTGGCCTCGCCGGGATCGTCAACGACATTTCAAGCGTGCACCAGCAATTCCTCAATGACGGCGGGCTCGGCATCCTGGTCGGCGACGGCATGCTGCCGCATCCCGGGCCGGAACAAATTATCGAGACCTATTATGCCTTCCCGCTGCTCGCTTCGACCGTGACGCTCGACTATCAGTTCATCGTCAACCCGGCCTACAACCGCGACCGCGGGCCGGTTTCGGTGATTAGCGTCCGCATGCACGCGGAGTTCTAAAAAGGGGGCATAACGGCCTTGCTCAGCGACTTTCACCTTGTGCGTCACCTTGCTATTAAACATCGGCACACACGGTCGAACTTCGTCTGGGTCGCCTGCAAGTGGGGCAGTTTTCGTGGATTCGTTGAAAACAGGTCGGGCGGTAGCTTTAGCGGCTGTCGTCGCGATCCTGTTTATAACTTGGCCTGTCCGTGGATTTGCTCAAACCGACGAAATCCAGGTCTACGACGCCGAGATTGCCGACCCCGGCGTCCTTAATCTTGAACTTCACAACAATTACACGTTCGATGGACTGAAGATGCCGCGCTTCCCTGGCGGCCTCGTTCCCAACCACACGCTCAATGGTGTGCCCGAATGGGCTTACGGCGTCACGGACTGGTTCGAGCAGGGTCTGTATCTTCCGCTCTACAGCGTCTCCAGTAACCTCGGTCCGGTGCTGGACGGATTCAAGGTGCGCGAACTGTTCGTCGTGCCACATGCGGCCGATCGAACCTTTTTCTACGGCATCAATTTTGAGTTCAGCTACAATGCCAAGCATTGGGATCCCAGCATATACTCTTCGGAAATACGGTCGATCTTCGGCTGGCATTTGGGAAAATTCGATTTCATCGTCAATCCGATTTTTGACAATTCGTGGAAGGGATTTAACAACCTGGACTTCGCGCCGGCGGTTCGTGTCGCGTACAACGTATCGCAAACCTGGACGGTTGCTATCGAGGAGTACGCCGACTATGGGGTGATCAAACATTTCCTTCCGGCCGATCAGCAGTCGCAGCAGCTCTTTGGCGTCATCGATTATAAGGGCGAACAGTTTAACGTCGAAGCAGGTCTGGGTTTTGGGCTGACCACAGCGTCGGACCGCTTGGTCGCCAAGATCATGCTGTCGCGCGATCTTTATAAGCCGGATAAGCCGGCGAATCGCGCGAATTAGCATCACGCCCCAATTGCCAAAATCGGCGGGGCCACGACATCGCAAATCCCAAAAGGGCGAGTGTGGAGGAAGCGTACGTTTTCCAACTCTTGATGTCCGCTTTGGGTCAAAAGTGACGCGGAGTTCTGTCGGCGGCTGGCAATAACTAGCGCAGCCCGTGGCGCGCGAGCACTTCGCGCACCGCCTCGACCATTTTCTCTTCCGGCACAGAACGCTGCGCCTCTGCCTGTTTTTGCAGATGTTGTTCGCGGCCCTTTTTCAATTTCGCAAGTTCGGCGCCGACGATGAGATCCTTGATCGTGACTTCGCTGCGCGCTTTTTCGTCGGAACCTTGGATGACCACGCAGGGCGCGTTGCGCCGATCGGCGTATTTCATCTGCGGGCCGAACTTTCCCGAGCCGAGATACAGCTCGGCGCGGATACCGGCATTGCGCAGCTTCGCCACCATGTTCTGATAATCGGCGATACGATCCTGGTCGAACACCGTGACCACGACCGGGCCGCGTTCGGTTTTAAGGTCGACTTTGCCGAGATATTCGAGCG
>Ga0126381_100011475_pt1 | contig 10016 bp, 18 predicted proteins | sample PanSoiMetPlot_28_FD_96465 | JGI IMG/M metagenome (GOLD analysis project Ga0126381, IMG submission 96465) | Tropical forest soil microbial communities from Panama - MetaG Plot_28 | ecosystem: Environmental > Terrestrial > Soil > Tropical forest > Bulk soil | place: Panama | collected 2016-02-17 | reverse complement strand
CGACGTCGCGATCCTCGCCGCCATCGAGCTCTACTTCGCCAAGGGCGGCGAGATCCATCGCTACCCGAGCGGCGTCTCCGGCCGGCAGATCGTCGATCATGACTTCCGCCGCTTCGCCTATTCGCGCTGGGTGCGCCGCTACGGCCACGAGCTGCTGCCGCGCGAAGCCCTGCACTGCCTCGAGCTCGGCATCATCACCGTCACCGAGGCGCGCACCCCGATTGTATGGACAACGGTGCGCCTGCTCGGGATCGAGCTCGCGACCTGCAACGCCGTCGCCGCCTCGATGCGGACCGGCGAGACCAGCGCGCGGCGCTCGCTCGAGATGCTCGAATACCGCAACTACGTTTTTCGCGACCGCCGACACGGTCGCGATTTTTTCGGCGTGCTCGGTGAGCGCGCACCGCACTGGAGGGAGTTCATCAGTCCGCTGCAGGTCGTGGCGGCAACGAGAATGCCGGCGTATGCCAAACCCGCGCCGGCAGAACCTGAAGCGCGCCGGGCTTGACGTCACAATCCTAGCCCCCTCAAGCAAGCCTGTAGGCGAATGGCGCGGCGCGCTTCCTTTTTCTAACCAAGGAAAGGACGAGCCGATGCCTGACAAGGAGCAGTACGGATGGGATGAGGGATACCGCGCCAACCCGGAAGCGGACCTTGCGACCCGCGTCGCCGCACTCGAAAAAGAACTGACCGACCAATACACCAGCGGCCTCGGCTCGAACCAGCCGCCGATCTATCAGCTGATCGCCACCTGGTCGGCACTGACGAGCGACGCGATGAACGCGCTCGAGCGCCTACAGAAGAAAGTTTGGGATCTCGAGTTCAGGATCAAGCGGCTCGAGAATTTCGCGATGCGGCCGGTGCGCCGTGAGACCGGAGGCGTTTTCAGCGCCGAGCCGCTGACGGCGCACGAGGAGAAGGTGATCCGCGCGTTCAAGGGCCGGGAGGAGAACGGCGGGGGAGATTGCTGATGATGAAATCGCGCGACATCAAACGGGTGATGGCCAAGATCACCCAGCTCTTTGTCGACGAGGGTCTCACCTTCGACGAGGGCCTCGCCGTCGTGACCGCGCTCTTCCTCCAGCTCGTGGCACACAAGGCGATGGCGCGGCGGCGCACGCTGCCGCAGGCCGAGATGGATCTGCAGCGCCTGCTGCACGAGAGCTTGCCCAATGCGTGGGAGCATATGGAGGAACTGATGGTCGGCATGATCAGCGACGGCACGCTGATCGTCGATCAGGACACCAAGCAGGTGCGCTGGTTTCGGGGCAACCACTTCACGCCGCCGACCAAGGAGTCGTTCTGATGCACGCGCTGACCGGAGCGCCGCAGGAGGCGCTCGCCCACTACCGCACCCACGAGGATGCCCGCCGCTGGGCCGAGCAGTTCAATTCGCTCAGCATCGATGACCGCATCGAGCTCCTGTTCTACATGACCGCCGGCAACAGCCAGATGCTTGCAAACCTGCTGATGGAAGGAGGCAACGATGCTGCGCCTAACTGAACATCAGGTCGACATGCTCGAGGCGGTCGCCGCCGGCAAGGAGTTCAAGACGCTGGTTCACGATGTCGAGCTGATGCTCGACCGCGGCCTGATCGAGCAGAAGGATTTCGGCACCTCGGCCGATGGCGAGGCACTCTACGTCATGGCGCTCACCATCAAGGGCGACCTAGAGCTCAAGGCCCAGCGCAGGTACCGCAAGTGACGCGGCGCCCGAACGTCGAGCTGATCTCGATCACGCTGCCGCGCGATCACTGGCTGCTGCTGTGGCACTGGCTCCAGCACGGCGATGTCGGCGCCGGCTTTGGCCGGCTGAAGCCCGGCGAGTTCGCCGAGCTGCACCGCATGCGGGCGATGTTCCTCGAGGTCTTGCGCCGCGAAACCCGACGAAAGGAGAAATCCGCATGATCTGGCTTCTGACAACGACCGTCTTCCTGCTCGGATTCATCATATTCGCCATCGACTATCGGCGCTGGCAGCTGCATCCCAGCCCGTTGCGAGCCCGGGTGCTGAACGGCGAGGTCGTCGGGATCTGCCTGATGCTTCTGTCGCTGTGGACGCTGGCGATCTATGGCGTCTGGAGTCGATGAAATGAAGCTGATCAACGATAACAATCAAGGCCACATCCGCCGCTACCTCGAGACTTCGCTCAACCCGTTCAGGGAGCGCATCCAGCTCGAGTGGCTGTTCGTCGCCTTCGATCTCGATCTCAGCCGGCACGCCTTCATCTATCTGGACAATGTCGATGCGACGCGGGCCGCGACGCTTCTGACCAACCAGCTCGGCGATCACGGCCGGCGCATTCTCGCCCATCCGCTGCAGAAGAAGATCGAGGAGATGACACCTGTCGTGAAGCGGCTGGTCGAGATCTCGAGCCCGGCGCCAGCCCGGGTCGGCTTCATACTGTCGGTCTATCCCGAGGATGTGCGGCCGTGCTCGGTCGCGCTGACCAATCTCGCGGTTGGCCAGCCGATGGGCGAGATCCACTATCGCCAGCTCGAGCACTACAGCAAGCAGGCATGGGAGGACCGGCCATAGCCCATCGCTACAGCGGCGATGATATCAACGAGATGCTGCGGCAGAGGGTGGAACGGTTGTGCGAGGCGCTGCGCCTCGAATTCCGCCGCGACGGTCATAACCTGTGGGTCAAGGACTATCGCCGTGGGGGCAATTTTACGAGCTTCTCGATCCGCACTGACCGCGGCATGTGGAAGGATTTCTCGCAGCACTCCGAGGCCAAGAAGCAAGGCGGCGATCTCATCAGCCTGATCGCCGAGTTCGAGTACGGCGGTCACAGCAAGGAAGAAAACCGCAAGGCGTTCCTGTGGGCCCGCGACTGGCTCGGGCTTGAGATCGGCTCGGACCTCGCGCCCGATCCGAAACAGATCGCCGCCCTCGCCGAGAACCGGCGCAAGCAGGACGAGGAAGATCGCGCCCGCGAACAGCGCCATCGCGACACCGCCAAGGCGATCTATCTCGGCGCCCAGCGGCTCAGCGGCAAGGATCCCGCCTCGCTCTACCTGATGCAGCGCGGCATCGATGTACTCAAGCTGAAGGACGGCCCGCCGCATTCGCTGCGCTTCGATCCCAGATGCTGGGCCAATCCCGAGGGCGTCGCGATGCCGGCCATGGTCGCCTGCATCGCCGGCCGCGGCGGCATGCTCGCGGTGCATCGCACCTACCTCGAATTCGCCAACGGGATCTGGCGCAAGGCGTGGAAGGGCGCGCGGGTCAACGACAAGCCAGTCGCTGCCAAGCGGGTGCTCGGCCGCTATGCCGGCGGCACCATCCGGCTGACGAAGGGTGCGAGCAGAAAACCGCTCGCCAATGCACCGGACGGCGAATGGATCGTGGTGAGCGAGGGCATCGAGAATGCGCTCACCGTTGCGCTGGTGGCGCCGCACATGCGCTGCCTCGCCGCCGTCTCGATCTCCAATCTCGGCAACATCGAGCTGCCGCCGCAGATCGGCGGCGTGCTGATCGTCGCCGACAACGACACCAAGACCGCTGCTGTCGATGGCCTCGAGCGCGCCATGGACCGCCTCGCCGAGCGGGGTTTCGAGCCGGCCGTCATCAAGACCGAGGACGGCTTCAAGGACATCAACGACATGCTGAAAGGGGTTTCTCGTGTCTGAGCATCAGGGCGAAGGCGGCGACAAGGAAAACAACGTGGTCCAGCTCAACGTCGACAAGGTCAAGCAGGCGGTCGACAACCCCAAGCGGCGCGGACGCAAGCCCAAAGATGCGGGTCCGCCCAAGCCGCGCCCGCCGGCCGCGCCCGCGATGCTGCCGCCCGATTGCCCGGTGCGCTGCTTGGGTCGCGAAGGGATGATGTACTACTTCATCGACACACAGGATCACTTCATCGCACTGCCGGTGAAGGACGTGCAGCGCCTGCCGATCACGGCGCTGTTCAACGGTCAGGATTATCTGATCAAGAACTTCCCGAGCTACGACAAGCACGGCGAGCTGCAGCGCCACAAATGGGATCACAACGCCGTCGCCAACGCCCTGATCGTGACCTGTCAGGCGATGGGCACTTGGAACCCGAAAGAGAAGATCCGCGGCGTCGGCTGCTGGCGCGAGGACGATGTGCTGGTGATCCACTGCGGCGACATCCTCGCAACCTCGCGCGGTCGCGCCGGCATCGGATTGCGCGGCAAGTTTCTCTATCCCGCCGCACCGCCGCTGCCCGAGCCGATCCGCGGCGTCGCCGCGAGCGACGGCGCCGACTTCGCCACCGGGATGTGGGGCCCCGACGAATGGGCGACGGTCGAAGGCCCGGGCGCCCGCATCATGCAGGTGCTGGTGACATGGAACATGGCGCGCCCGTTCATCGATCCGATCCTGATCATGGGCGAGATCGGCTGCTGCATGCTCGGCGCCGCGCTCGAGTGGCGCCCGATGATGTGCGTGACCGGCGATTCCAGAACAGGCAAGAGCTCGCTGCTCGATGGCATCAAGGCGATCATCGGACCCGACGCCTATATCAGCTCAGGCAATGCAACCCGTGCCGCCATCGCCGCGCTGATCGGCAATACCACCAAGCCGGTCATTCTCGACGAATTCGAGCGTGGCGACGACGACAAGGTGCATGCCGCGATCACCCAGTTTATGACGCTCTCGAGCTCGGGCGAGACGCTCGACCGCGGCACCTCGGGGCACGAGACCCACACCTTTCAGGCGCGCAATTGTTTCATTCTCTCGGCCATCAATCTGCCGAGCCTGCGGCCGCAGGAGTTGAACCGCGTCTTCGTCATCGACCTGCAGGAGCTCGCGCATCCGGTGCTCGGCGATCCCGATCCAAAGGACGGTGTTGAGCGCCACAAGGTCTGGGGTTCGCTCAAGCAGCTCACCGAGTACGGTTGCCAGATCCGTGGCCGGCTGCTCGACCAATGGCCGCGCTGGAAGGACACGCTCAGGGCTTATCAGGCGGCGCTGTGCGAGCTCGGCCACGACCGCCGCGCCGCCGATCAATTCGGCACCGCGCTCTGCGCCTACGATCTCATGATGTTCAGCCAGTTCTCGCAGAAGCGGGTGCAGCTCCTGACGCAGTGGTTGCCGGCAAAGAAGACGAGCGAGACCGCCGACCAGAAATCGCAGGGCGAGCAGTGCCTCGACTTCCTGATGGAGCAACTCGTCGGTGTCACCCGCGGCGGCGCGCAGAAGATGATCTCGAGCTGGATCGGCGAAGCCCGCGCCAACTATGGCAGCGGCGACAAGGAATGCCGCGAGGTGCTGGCGCAGAACGGCATCGTCGTCGGCATGCTCGGCCAGCTCGTCAAGGGGCTCGGCGATCCCAATGCGTGGTACATCGCGATTGCGGTCGCACACTCCGGCGTCGCCCATCACCTCGACGGCACGCCATGGCACAAGAAGGCCGGCGGCACCTCGGGCTATGTCGATGTCTTGAAGCGCCTGCCCGGCGCGCTGACGCTGACGGCCGGCGGCGAGCGCATCCGCATCCGCCTCGTGCCGCGCGGCCCGCGCACCTATGTGGTGCTGATCCCCTATGACACTGTCATTCCCGATGGGGATGATTAGAGGAGTGTGATACATGACACCAGAGTTGAGCCAAGTGCTGGCGGGAATGAAGGACCGCGGTGATCACAAGCTGGTCGATGGCGCGGTGCTCAGGATCTTCAAAGCCTACGCCGTCGCAATGCCGGAGATCATCGACGAGGCCTTGATCATCGGCATTCGACAGGGCCTGCGCGCGCCGCTGACCGACGACGAGCGAACGGCGAAAGCAAGGGACACAGCGGAGAAGCGGACCCGGCGCAAAGCATGGGAGAAATCGCAGGAGGACTACGCACGCGATCACGGCATCGCGCGCGAGGCGGTCTCGCATCACCGGGTCCAGCAGGTCTTCGCGCCCTTCGTAGAGCTCGCGGAAAAGGCATCCCGACTGGATCGCATCGTCGAGCTGCTCGATCTCTGGACGGTGGGCGAAAAACTTCTCGGCGACTGCAGCCGCAGCGATTTGCTGACGGCGGCGAAGTATGATCGGGAGCGTGGCTTTGGCTTGATCCGCAATGCCGATGCCTACCAGCACTTGGCTGAGCTGCTTGCGGGCGATGAGACGCTTCGCGAGTCGAACAAGCGGCGCGAGATTATCGAGGTCTTGAGATCACTGGTGGATGGACACGATGTACGACTTAACGCAACTGGTGACGATGCTGGAAGGCCTGATCGATCTGACGGACGCGAGCCCGGAGGAGAAGGAAATCTTGAAGGGGCTGGCAAACGTCCTCGTCCAGCTGGAGCGGGCAAAATACAGCGGGCGAATAAAGGCGGGGCTGATGCGCGCACGCCTTAAGGGGCACCACATCGGGCGCCCATCGACACTGACGCCAGAGAAAATTCAGGAGGTTTGCGATCTGCTCGATCATGGCGTCGGCATGTGCAAGATCGGACGGATCGTGCGACTTGGTAGCGGGACGGTTCAGAAAATCGCCAGACAACGCAGGCAGAAGGAGGTGATGGAGCAATGCCACTGAAAGCGGGCAAGTCACGCAAGGTGATCAGCTCGAACATCAAGGAAGCAAAGAAGGCGGGCTATCCGCAAAAGCAGGCGGTCGCGATGTCGCTGCGCAAGGCCGGTAAGGCCCGCCGCAAGAAATGAAAGAACCCCCGGCGGTGACGCCGGGGGTTTCGCTTTGTCGCTCAGATGCTAGCTCAGTCGATCTCCTCGTCGAGGTTGCCGGTGCGCGCCAGCTCGATCTTGCGCGCCAGCTGGCCAATGGTCTCGAGGCGCTGCAGCGAGGTCTGCGCCATCCGCCGTGCCGCGTCCCGCGCATCGGTCAGCTCGACGTTCCGCTCGAGCAGGGCCACCGCCACCTTGTAGAGCTCGCCGACTTCCTCGGCCGTCATGGCGCGCGGCTTAGAAATCCGGATGAGCTCCGGCCGGCTGGTCATGATCGCCATCGCGATCTCGCCCGGGACATAGCCGGCGTCCGGACGCTTGATGATCGCCTTGGGGAGGTCTTCGCGGTCGATCACGGCAGCGGGAATGTCCGCCAGTTTGTTGATCGCGTTCGCCATCTTGGTCTTCTTGGTCACGTTCAGTCTCCTTGGTTAGTGCCGCTTGATCGCAGCGGATGCCGCTCGCATTGGCGCGAGCGGACACCGCTATGGTCGGGCGCGTTGCTTTGCCCCGAATGCCTCGGCCAGCTCGGCCACCGTGCGGACCGCGCAGGCTTTCGACGTGGTCGCGTCCCATTGATCGCGCTTGACCGATCTCGCGGTCTCGATCTCGCGCCAGATCAGAAAATAGCCGGCAACGTTGCGGTGCTTGGAGTAGCAGAAGCGCACGCGCGAGCCGCGGCCATTGGTGCGTTCGTGGTAGCAGTAGCCGGTATTGCCGCCCTCCATCACTTTGCTCAGCCGATGCTTGACGGGATCGGCTTGCGCCGCGCTCTTCTCGGCCTCATTGCGCTGGCGCTGCATGTCGGCCCACAGATTGTGGAAAATCTTCTGCACCTCGGGCGGCGCGTCATCAAGAATGTTTTTCGCCACGATCAGACCTCCGCCTTCTCGAATTTCCTGAGCACCGCGTCGATCTCTTTCTGTCGCGCAAGTACCATCCGTTTGATCTGCGGCAGCAGGGCGTCGGGCGTCGTGCCGCCGGCCGCGTAACGCTGCATCGAGCGTAACGGCACCTCGAGCTGGCGCGCCAGCTCAGACTGCCAGCCATAAGCCCCGTACAACGCCTCGCCCGCAGCGCGTAGCAGGTCAGAGGTCTCCATCGATATTCTCCCTTGGTTAGAGCTGCAGGATCGCAGCGGATGCCGCTCGCATTGGCGCGAGCGGACACCGCTAAGATCAGCGCGAGGCGTCATCCGCGCGCGGCAACAGCTTGGCGCGCAGCTCGGTGGTGTCCTTCTCGCGCGCGGCCTTGATCAGCTCTTCCTGACGCGCCCATGCGTTCTGGGAGACGCAGTGCGCGATCAGTTCTTCTTCCATCTCGGCCGGATAGAGCTCGGCCCATGGATCGAGCGTGCGGGCATCGCCGCTCGGTATGAGACGGGCGTTGTAGCGCAGCGTCCGCCCGTCGCTGCTACGATCTAGGCCGGTGATCTCGAGAGCTTCGACGTCCCAGATGCCGCCCGACTTGCGGATCAGGCGCAGGGCGTGAAACTTCGTAAAGGTCAGCACCTCATCAAGCTTTTTGGTCAGCGTGTCGAAGCTGCCGGCGGTATAGAAACGGCCGGCCACCTGCGCCTGAAATTTCGGCGATTTGGCCTCGGTCAGATAGACCGCCTGCCCGCGATACATTGCGACGACAGCCGAGGTGACGGCCCGGGTTTTGATTTCGGTATTCATAGTGGTGTTCCCTTGGTTAGGTTGCTGCGGGATCGCAGCGCTGAGCACACACGCCACTGTGTGCTCTACGCTGAGGTCTAGCGCTCGAGAATGATCAGGTGCGGCTGATCATACCGAAAGTAGCTCTTGATCCAGCCGTCCGCGTCCTCGCGGCAGCAGAATTCATGGGCATGCACAAAGCGGCTGTCCCAGCTATCCCAGTCATTGCGCGAGTTGTCCTCGAGCCACTGATTGCGGGAGATGTTGAAAATGTAGAACATAGGTTCCTTCCTTGGTTAGTGTCGTAACTCTACGCTAGTCGGTTCAGTGGCGCAAGGGTGCGCCAGCGCGGCAGGGTGCTGCAGGATCGCAGCGGACGCCGCTCGCATTTTTGCGCGAGCGGACACCGCTATGGTCCTAGCGCATGCGCGCGGCCTTGATCTCGGCGACCCTGATTTGCTCGCACATCATCGCGAAAGCGTCGCGCGCCTCGGCATAGAGCATAGGGGGCAGGCAACGGGCGGCGAGTGCGGCGTTGGCCGCTTGCCAGAAGGTACCGAAAGACATCTTTTCCATTGGTGTGTTCTCCTTGGTGAGTGACGCAACCTTACGCCAGTCAGATTTAGAACGCAAGCCCCTTGAGTGCGGCAGGGTGACGCAACCTTGCGCCACCCTGTGCCGCGCCTAGTCAACGCTGTCGACAACAAAACCGCTGCGATCTTTTTTGGCGCGTCCCTTGGCATAGAGTGCAACAATGCAGCCCTTTGGGTCGCGGTGGCGGACGTCGGAATTGTCGCCGTCAATGATCGGTAGGCCGAGAAATGTCGCGTTGCGCTTGATCAAGGCCTTGACCAACTTTCTGCTGCGGAAAACGACCGCGATACGCTCGCCGCGCGCCACAGCTTGCGCAACGTATGGCGCAAAGGCCGCGGTGCCAGAATAGGAATAGGTTAGATCGTAATTCGCCGGGACATTCTTGCGGTTTGGCAATTTGGTGTAGTCGTAAAATTGCACGTCGGGGTGTTTCTGAATGATCCCGTAATTCTCCCATCGAATATCGCTAGTTCCGTTCAAACGGATGACTAGCTGGTATCCTTCCGCCGCAACCTTGGCCTTTAGGCGCGTAATCTCCTTGTCGAGTTGCGCCAGAAAACGCTCGGGGTGTTGCAACCAGAAAAGCGTTTTGCGCAAGCGGCTAGCGAGGATCGAGGCGAACATGCCCGCGCGGCCGGCGGTGAAAAGACAGGGACCAATGCAGCCCGCCATTAGCGCCATCGCGCACACATTCGTGCCGCTGAGATCGGACGGCGCCAGATACAGAATTGCAGTCTTGACCATTAGCGCTTGGCCTTTGATGGTTTTTGCATTGGTGTCGACAGCCAACAATTCGTCGGGGGTTTCGTTAAAAATGTGAGCCCAACCGCTTTGCTCGATTTGCTCCTTAAGCGCCGCGTTGACGCTGGACATGTCGAGCTGAATTGCGCGCGATTTGGCAACGGTGCGCGCGGCCTTGCGGCGGTGTTTCACAGTGCTAGGGGTGACGGTCTCAAGTTGCATTTGCGTTGTTCCCTTGGTTAGGTATGGCGCAACCTTACGCCAGCACTTTCGGTGGCGCAAGGGTACGCCACTGCGGCAGGGTGACGCAACCTTGCGCCACATGCGAACAAAGAAAAACGGCCGGCGATTCGCTCGCCGGCCGTTTCACATGTGAT
>Ga0126381_100011474_pt1 | contig 10017 bp, 8 predicted proteins | sample PanSoiMetPlot_28_FD_96465 | JGI IMG/M metagenome (GOLD analysis project Ga0126381, IMG submission 96465) | Tropical forest soil microbial communities from Panama - MetaG Plot_28 | ecosystem: Environmental > Terrestrial > Soil > Tropical forest > Bulk soil | place: Panama | collected 2016-02-17 | reverse complement strand
CGCTCGCGCCTCCCGCGGCCCGGCCTGCACCTGGACGGTCACGGCCTCCGCCGGGCAGGGCGCTCCGCCGGTCCGCCCCGAAGAAGCCGACGTGGACGTAGACGTGGGCGACGAGTACTGCCTGGCGATGCGCGGCCGCGACCTGCCGGCCCAGGACAGGCGGGTACTCGGGGCGTTCGCGGCGCAGGCCGCGACGGTGCTCGAACAACGCCGGCTCGCGGACGCGGCTGAAGCGGCCAGGCCGATCGCCGAGGCCGACCGGGCCCGGGCCGCGCTGCTCGCCACCGTCAGCCACGACCTGCGTGGCCCGCTGGCCGCGGCCACCGCCGCGGTCAGCAGCCTGCGTGCCCCGGACGTCACGTGTACCGCGTCTGACACCGCGGAGCTGCTGGCCAGCGCCGCGGAATCCCTCGCCCAGCTCGCCCAGCTCACCGGTAACCTGCTCGACATGAGCCGGCTGGAGGCGGGCGTCCTGCCCGTCCGGCCTGAGCCAGCCGACGTCGCGGACATCATCTCCCGCGCGGCCAAGAGCCTCGGCCCCCAAGCTTGCGAGGTGACGGCGGCGACACCAGGAACATCAGCCCACGTGATCGCCGACCCGGCCCTGCTGGAACGCGTGCTGGTCAACCTGCTGTCCAACGCGATCCGCTACTCACCCGCCGGCACGGCCCCGGCGGTGACCGTCAGCACGCTCGGCGACCGGATGGAGATCCGGGTCACCGATCACGGCCCCGGCGTCCCCGAAGCCGACCGCGATCAGATGTTCGCCCCGTTCGAGCGCCTTGGCAGTCCGGCGGGTACGGCGGTGCCCGGCGGCGCGGCGCTGTCCGGCGGCGCCGGGCTGGGCCTGACCCTGGCGCGCAGCCTGGTCGAGGCGATGCGCGGCACGCTCACCCCCGAAGAAACCCCGGGTGGCGGGCTCACCATGACCATCTCGCTGCCCGCGGCAACCGCCGGGTGACGGTCTGCCTTGCTACCGTGACGGCCGGCTCAGCGCCGAGGAACTAGGCACCCGGGTGGGGAGCGCCCTTTCGGCCCGGACGCTCGGCGAGCTCGCCGAGCTCACCGCCGACTTGCCGATCGCGCCCGCGGCCAAAGACAAAGACGTACTCGTGGTCGAGCAACACGGCGGCAGGTACCTACGGGACGGCCGCTGGCCGGTACCCGCGCACATCAAGCTCCGCACCCGGGAATGCCGGGTCACCCTCGACTTCACCCACGCGGTGATCACCTCAGATGTCCTGCGAATCGAGACGGACATGGTGCACGGCAAGCTGTTCATCATCAGCCCGCCGGGCATCGTGATCAACACCGACGGCCTGAACCTCACCTACTCCAAGCTCAAGCTCCAATCCAAGAACGCCGCTGCCGATCCCCGGCTCCGCATCGAGCTCGCCGGAAAGCTCCTGCACGCGAAAGTCATCGAGCAGCGGCCGTAACGGCGGCTGCTGTCCGCGGCGGTTGTGCAAGGCGATCACGTGCACGTCAATGCCGAGGGGCCCGGCCTCGCGGATGACCCGCGTCACGTTGGAACCACCGCCAGTCAGCTGCTGCCACCTGCTGCGCTGGCTGGAGCCGATCACGATCTGAGTGATCTGGTGGCTCTTGGCGAAGCCGGCTATGGCCCGCGCCGGGTCATCCTCCTCCAGGTCATGCCAGCGGGCGCCGACATCCTCGGCCAGCTTCTTGAGCCTCCCGATCGCCTGCCCGTCACCGGTTCTGGTGGCATCGGCCGGGGTGACGTGGACGACGTCAAGATCCCCCTTGAGCCGGGTCGCCATCCGGGCCGCCCGGCGCAGCAGCGCGTCGGTGCCTGGCGCACCGGTCACCGCCACCATGAGCCGCTCGCACGTCTCCCACAACCCCGGGCCCTCATGCCGCCGCAGGTGCTCCAGCAGCTCCTCGTCGGTCTCATCAGCCAGGAACCGCAGCGCCAGCTCGCGCAGCGCGATGAGGTTGTCGGTACGGAAAAAATTGCTCAGCGCCTGGGAGACCTTCTCCTTCGGGTAGACGTTGCCGTGCAGCATCCTTCGGCGCAGCTGCTCGGGTGAGGAGTCGACCAGCTCGATCTGATCTGCCTTGCGCACCACCCAGTCCGGCACCCGCTCCCTGACCTTGGCGCCGGTCATGTGCTCGACCTCGTCGGCGATGCTCTCCAGGTGCTGGATATTCACCGTGGTGATGACGTCGATGCCAGCGGCGAGGATCCCCACGACGTCCTGCCAGCGCTTCTCGTTCCGGCCCGAACCTGGCACGTTGGTGTGCGCGAGCTCATCGACCAGGGCGACCGCGGGGCGCCTGCGCAGCACCGCGTCCAGGTCCATCTCCGTCAGGTGCGCCCCGCGGTAATCCACCTGCTTGCGCGGGACGACTTCCAGCTCACCGATCATGTTCTCGGTCAGCTGCCGGCCGTGGCACTCGACGAATCCGATGACCACGTCGGTGCCCCGCTCCTTGCGCCGCCGGCCCTCATTGAGCATGGCGTAGCTCTTGCCCACACCAGCCGCGGCCCCCAAGTAGATCCGGAAACGTCCCGCGGCTTCCACTCCGGTCGCGACCTCCACCTCGATCTGGCCGGGCCCGGAACCGCTCACGCAACCCATTCTCGCAGGTTGACGCCGCCACCGGCCAGGCCGTGTGAGGACGTCGCTTAGAGTCAGAGCAAAGTCGCTTAGAGATCGTTAGGGCGCTGGCTACTGCCGCTGCGTCGGCGTAGCGTCTCGGGCCCCCAGGCTGCACAAGACAACGCCGAGAACGCCATGCGCGCGGTCCAGGGCATCCTGCTCGCCATGTCGATCGTGGTGTTCATCTACCTGGGTATCGCGATGTTCTAGCCGGAGTGGTTCTGAGCTGACCGATGTGATCCTTATCGCTGTCGTCATCGCGTTCTTCGCGGTGACTGCTCTTATCGTCCGGCTCCCCGACCTTCTCCGCGTTCCTGTTCAGCATCATCATCGAGGGCGGGCTCATCTACTTCCCGATGCTCATCCTCGGGCTCGGTCGGCGAGCAGATCACCGGGTGAATTCACCGCGCGAGCTACCCGCATGGATTCCGTATGGGGCCGTTTGGAGGGCGTTTGCGAACCTGTCACCTGCAACCGAAGCGCGGCAACCTGGATGAGTGTCCTGGACCCTGCGGGAGGAAAACCCTGGCCGCCGCCCCTGGGCGGCCTCGACTGCCCTGATCGCAGGCTATTCCGCGTCCGCAGGGGCGACAGATGAGCAGGCCGCCGGGCCGGGTGATGCGGGCGAGCTGGCTGGCAGCAGGGCAGCCCGGCAGCGTTCAGCGTCGCGGTGAGCCGCCCGGCCAGGGTTGCGGGGTGCGGGCCGTGGCCGTCGACCAGCACCGATGCGGGGCCAGGTGGGAGGAGGCTGGTGATGCTGCGCCGCAGTTCTTCCCATCGCCGGCGGCTGGTGCTGGTCATCGCGAGCTCAGCGGGAATCGGCGGCGCCGGCAGTGCCAGGGACGGTGCGATGCGGTGTGAGCACGTCTGGGGCTGGGTAGCGTTAGGGCCGCTGGACAGTTGATCATCGTGGGGGATAGTCATGAAGCTGAGCGCGCGTAACCAGATCCCGGCCCGGGTCGTTGCCATCAATTCCGGGGAGGCGATCTCGAACGTGGAACTGGACGCGGGCGGGGTGCGCCTGGTGGCCTCGATCACTGTCGAGGCGGTCCGTGACCTCGGCTTGGCCGAGGGCAGCGAGGTCACGGCTGTGATCAAAGCATCAGACGTGATCGTGGCCGCCGGAAGCTGATCCTTCCAGCCCGGTCCTGCCGGGCCAGAAGGGTCCAGTCAGGCTGGCGCCTCGGACTGCAGGATCTGGCGTCCGCGACGCGCGGCAGGCCATTGACCCGCTCCTGAACGAACGGGACCAGCCGGGACAGGCCAAGCAGGCCGTCGGCCGTGCCCGGCACGCTGGGATCCGGATCATCCGCTCAGTGTGCCCATCTGACCAGCGTCTTGCTGGCGCAGCTGGCCAGCGACGCCAGGTAACGGGCCGGGGCCTGTCACGTGTGGCCGGAATGCGGCAGCATCGGGCCGGACCTGAGGCAAATGCGCCTTGTATGCCGCAATGTCAGGCGCAGGTGCGTTACAGTCTCGGCGTGCCCACGTTCCGGATCAGGGGAAGCCGCCGCGCTGCTGGGGTCAGTTATGACAACATGCGCCGCTGGGCTGAGGCTCGCCGGATCGAACAGGTCACCGACAAGTCTGGGCGGCTGGCCATGAACGGGGCTTGGCTGATCAACCACGTGATCCGTGACACAGTGATGGCTCAGGTGGATATCCAGGCCGGGCCCGCACCGGTTCGTGTCGCTGCTGAGCTGGGCCCGGAGCCGGGCATGCTGGCCATCGCCGCGGTCAGACCGGCAAATGTGTCCTTGGACCGCTTACTCCCTGCAGGCCGGGAACTGAGATATAGGAGCCGCCATGCGTACCGCCATTCCTGCCCTCGCCGCGCTGGCCGCGATCGCCGCTGCCCTGGCTGGCTGCTCATCGAGCAGCAGCACGGCAAGCTCGGGAAGTACGTCCTCCCCAGGGGGCAGCACTCCGGCGTCGTCGCCTTCCGCGTCCCTGTCGGGATCGATCACCGTGTTCGCCGCGTCCTCGCTGCAGGAGGCGTTCACCACGATCGGCCAGCAGTTTGAGGCGGCCCATCCCGGGGCGAAGGTGACGTTCAGCTTCGGCGCGAGCTCGACGCTGGCCACGCAGATCATCAACGGCGCGCCGGCCGATGTGTTCGCGTCGGCGGCGCCGAAGAACATGCAGCAGGTGGTGACCGCCGGGGACGCGGCGAACCCGGTCGACTTCGTGAAGAACGTGATGGAGGTCGCCGTGCCCCCGTCCAACCCGGGCCAGGTCACCTCGGTCAATGACCTGGCGAAGTCGTCGGTTAAGGTGGCGCTGTGCCAGCCGCAGGTGCCGTGCGGGGCCACCGCCGCCAAGGTGTTCACGAACGCGAAGATCACCGTCAAGCCGGTCACCCTTCAGCCGGACGTAAAATCCGTCCTTACCCAGGTCGAGCTGGGCAACGTCGACGCGGGGGTGGTCTACGTGACCGACGTTAACGCCGCCGGTGCCAAGGTGAAAGGCATCGTGATCCCCGACAGCGTGGACGCGTCCACCGAGTACCCGATCGCCCCGGTCAGCAAGAGCGGCAACCCCTCCCTGGCGCAGGCGTTCGTCGCCTATGTCATGTCGCCTGCCGGGCAGGCGGTGCTGACCGCGGACAAGTTCGAGAAGCCCTGACCATGCCCGGTCAATGCCAGTGGACATCCGCGGTACGCCGTCGCGGCTGAGCGCCAGGGACCGGGCCCGCCGCGCCGGCCGGGGCGGCGGGAGCTCCCGGTCGGTGCCGGCTCCGCTGCTGGTGCCGGCGCTCGTCGCGGTCGCGTTCCTGGTGCTTCCGCTGGCCGGGCTGATTGTCCGCGCCCCGTGGGGCAGGCTCGGGCCGGTGCTGTCCGGATCGGATGCGGTGCAGGCCCTGGTGCTGTCGCTGTGGACGGCGACCGTGACCACCGGCATCAGCCTGGTCATCGGCGTGCCGCTGGCCTGGGTGCTGGCCCGGACCAGTTTCCCCGGGCAGCGGCTGCTGCGGGCGCTGGTCACGCTGCCGCTGGTGCTGCCACCGGTGGTAGGCGGGGTGGCGTTGCTGCTGGCCTTCGGGCGCACCGGACTCATCGGCCGTTACCTGGACTCGTGGTTCGGGCTGACGATACCGTTCTCCCCGCTGGCGGTGGTGATGGCCGAGACGTTCGTCGCCATGCCGTTCCTTATTATTACTGTGGAAGGCGCGCTGCGGTCCGCCGACCAGGGATTCGAGGAGGCCGCGGCTACGCTGGGAGCTGGCCGCATGACCGTGTTCCGCCGGGTCACCGTGCCGCTGATCGCCCCCTCCCTCGGCGCGGGTGCGGTGCTGTGCTGGGCGCGGGCGCTGGGTGAGTTCGGGGCGACGATCACCTTCGCGGGCAGCTTCCCTGGCCGCACCGAGACCATGCCTATCGCGGTGTACTACGCGCTGGAAAACGACCCCGACGCCGCGATCGCGCTCAGCCTTGTCCTTCTGCTGGTCTCGGTCGTCGTGCTGGTATCGCTGCGGGACCGCTGGCTGCGCGGCGCCGTCCAGTGACCCAGAAGGCGCCGGGAGCCGAAGGCAATGACGGCCTGACCGTCGACGCGACCGTCCGGCGCGGCAGCTTCACCCTCACCATCACGTTCACCGTGCCGGCTGGGCAGGTGCTCGGCGTCCTCGGGCCTAACGGGGCAGGCAAGACCACGCTGCTGCGCGCGCTCGCGGGCCTGACCCCGGTCGCTGGCGGCCAGGTGAGGATGGGCGGGCAGGTCGTTGACGACGCGGCCGCCGGTATCTTCGTGGATGCCGCGCAGCGCCCGGCTGGGTACGTGTTCCAGGATTACCGGCTGTTCCCGCACCTGACGGTGGCAGAGAACGTGGCGTTCGCCCCCCGGGCCCGCGGGCTGGGTAAGGCCGCGGCCCGGCAAGCCGCCCGCGGTTGGCTGGACCGGCTCGGCATCGCTGACCTGGCCAGCCGCAAGCCCGCCGAACTGTCCGGCGGCCAGGCCCAGCGGGTCGCGCTGGCTCGCGCGCTGGCCGGGGAGCCTGCATTGCTGCTGCTGGATGAGCCGCTGGCCGCTCTGGACGCGCGCACCCGGCTGGACGTGCAAGCTGAGCTCCGCCAGCACCTGGCCGGCTTCGCCGGGCCGTGCCTGCTGGTTACCCACGACCCGCTGGAGGCGCTCGTCCTCGCCGACCGCCTCCTGGTCCTCGAAGACGGGCAGGTCGTCCAGGACGGTACACCCGGCCACGTCGCCCGTCGTCCCGCTACTGAATATGTCGCCAGGCTGGTCGGGCTGAACCTCTACGCCGGGCACGCGGACGGACCCGCGGTCACGCTCGCCGGGGGAGGGGCCTTCACGGTGCCCGGTCACGGCTGGGACGGTGAGGTGCTCGTGGCCGTCCGCCCCTCGGCCATCACGGTCAGCACGGGCCCGCCGCAGGCCACCAGCGCCCGTAACATCTGGGCCGCCGAGATCGCCGGCCTGACCATGCTCGCCGACCGGGTCCGCCTCGACCTGCGCGGCCAGCCGCCAGCACTCGCCGACGTCACCCCAGCGGCCGTGACAGAACTCTCGCTCACGCCCGGCAGCCGGGTATGGCTCAGCGTCAAGGCCACCGATCTTGAGGTTTACCCCCGCGACCACGGCGGGCCCCGCTGAGCGAGACGGGTGCTTAGCGTCCGAGCCGGGCGAGCGCGATTGTCTCCGCGGTCGCGCGCTGCGGCTGGCGTGTGACCTCTATCCGGTCCGCCGACTTGACGCTCAGGAAGCAGTCCCACTCCGCCGGCCCGACCAGCCGCGGGAAGCCGGCGTGCCGGGGGCTGGCCGCTCCTTCGTGCTCGAGCGCGATGAGCACCCGTTCGTCCTCGGCTTGCTCACGGGTGAGCACGGCGGTGTACTCGCCGGAACTGACCGTGACATAGCCGGCCGCCTCGGCCGCACCAGCGAGCGCGAGCAGGCTCGACAGCCGAACTCCGCGCCAGCGCTCGCCGGGCCTGCTCCAGCCCTCGCGGCAGTGAAAGTCCGCGACCACCTCGGCGTCCATCATCGAGCGCAGCTCTGCCAGTGCGAGGCGAGCGGGCCGCTCGACCGCGCCGCAGATGGAAAGCGGGACGCTGTAAGTCATCAGCACTCCATTCTAGGTCGGCATCCTGCCGCGCGCGAGGTCGCGAGCGTTCTGGAGGTCGCGGGAATTACCATTGCCGAACCGATGCTCGAGCTGCGCCCGCGGAGCGGCTGCGCCGCCTACGCTGACCCCGGGAATGCTGTTCGGGAGGCGTTATGGCGGTCGATCCGAGACCCGGCTCCATGCCAGGCGATCCTGACCAGGATGCGCCCGCGGCGCCCGCGGCAGGGCCGGAGCGGGCTGTCGGCCCGTCTGCGGCGGGTGCCGCGATTCTGGCGTGCCCGCCTGCGATGCGCGCGGGCACTGCGGACCGGGAACGCGCGATCGACGTGCTGAAAGCGGGGTTCGCCGAAGGCAGGCTCACCAAGACCGAGCACGACGAGCGGGTGGCCCGGGTGCACGCGGCCAGGACCTACGGTGAACTGGCCCCGCTCATCGCCGACCTGCCGGCCGGAGCGCCGGGTACCGCCGGATGCTGTCCGGCCGCGGGATACTCGTCTGCTCAGCTACCTGTTCCGTCGGCGTTCAATTCCCTGGCGGTGGCCTCGCTGGTCTGCGGGCTGGCCGAGGTCCCTACCCTGGGGCTGAGTGCCGTTCCCGCGGTCATCCTGGGAGCCAGGGCGCGGCACCAGATCCGCCAGACCGGACAGCGCGGCGAGGGCCTAGCGGTAGCCGGGCTGACCCTCGGCTGGGCCGCTATCGCGGTTTTCCTCGCGGCGATCCTCGGCGTATTGATCTGGCTCGCGCTGCCTCCCGCCCCGGGCAGCGGTGGTCCCTTCGGCGGCTAGCCCGCCGGTGCCGGCCATATCCCGCCCTGGTTCATGCGTAGATCGTCTTGGGCTGCTGGTAGGCGGCGATCGCGCCCGGGCCGAGTTCGCGGCCGATGCCGGCTAGAGTTCCGTTCCCTGGTACTGGGCGGTCGGGCCGTCCAGCAGGATCGCCTTGGACTCCAGGAACGGCAGCAGGCCGTCGATCCCGCCCTCGCGGCCGATGGCCCCGGTCCGCATCTTCCCGGCGACCTCGCGGGCCCGCTCGACGTCGGCGGGGATGACGGAAAGCACGGGGCCGAAGATCTCCTCCTGTGCGATGACCGACGTGTTGTCCACGTTGCCGAAGACGGTGGGCTCAACGTACCAGCCGCGGTCGAGATCCTCCGGCCGGCCGCCGCCAGCGGCCAGCGTCGCCCCGGTTTGAATTCCCTTGGCGATGTAGCCCTCCACCCGCGTGCGCTGCCTTTCAGCGGCCAGCGGGCCTATCTGGCTGCCGGGGTCCGCTCGCCGCAGATCGAGGCGATCCGCCGCCCGGCGGCGGTAGACCCGGTGAACGTGATCTTGTCGACCCGCGGATCGCAGACGAGCAGTTCGGAGACTTCACGGTCGGCGGTGACCACGTTGAGCACGCCCGGCGGCAGCCCGGCGGCCTCGGCGGCCTCCGAGATCAGGTACCCCTCGCCGGGTGCCTCGGGCGAGGACTTGAGGACGACCGTGCACCCCGGCGATCAGCGCCGGGGCTAGCTTCATGCTGATCAGCCCCATCGGTGCGTTCCACGGGATGATCGCCCCGACCACCCCGGCCGGCTCCTTGACGATCAGCCCGAAACCGCCGCGCGATGGCCGGTGCGGGGTCTCCCACGCAAACGTGCCCGCCAGGTCCGCGTAGTAGTCAAAGGTGCGCTTGGCGCCGGCCGCCGCTGCCGTGGCGATAGCGTGCAGCACGCCGGACTCGCGCGGCCACATCTGCGCGATGTCCCCCGACCGCCTGCTGGCTTCTTCGCCGAGGGCTCGCAAGTACCCGGTCTATATCGGCCGCCTGTGCCTCGGCGACGGTCAGGTAGACCTCCTCGGTGTGGGAGTCGATGACGTCGATCGTTGCATCCGACGACGGTGCCACCCACTGACCGCCGATGAAAAAGCGATCCGCATGCCGGATCGGCACTTGTGCCTCGCCCGCCAGGGTCATCCAGGTGCCCTCCGAATCCACCGCCCCCGTGCCGTGAACGGAGCCCCCCGGTGCGTAGTCTCACTGTGACTAGAAGCGTAAGCAGGCCGATCAGGGGCCGCCAAGAGGCCGCCTGACAAGGGCGCGACGCCAAAGTTGGGACATCCCACAAGTCAGAACGAACGGGCGGGCCCGCGACGAGACCGTGCCTCGTTACAGTGCCATGAGCCCGGGTGCGACGGTGGGTCGAGACCGGTGCCCTGGGTAGGTCGCCCCGCTGCCCTGCCGCTATGTCACCCTCCGCGGATGATACGGACGGTCGCAGGTGGCTGGGAAGGTGGGTAGGCGCGTTGTGACCATTTACGTAGGGGGTAGGCG
>Ga0126381_100011471_pt1 | contig 10017 bp, 9 predicted proteins | sample PanSoiMetPlot_28_FD_96465 | JGI IMG/M metagenome (GOLD analysis project Ga0126381, IMG submission 96465) | Tropical forest soil microbial communities from Panama - MetaG Plot_28 | ecosystem: Environmental > Terrestrial > Soil > Tropical forest > Bulk soil | place: Panama | collected 2016-02-17 | reverse complement strand
TGTTCGCCAAGCTCTACACACGGGGCCATGTCCGCGCTGACCGGTGGTACAAGCTGTGGCGCACCATCTTGTACGGCGCGCTGGAGGACGAGCACCCGTTCCACTCGGTGCGGCAGCTGACCGAATACGAGGACTATGCCCTGCGTCTGCTCAGGGACGCGGGGGTCCGCACCGCCGCGCCGTACGGGATCGCGGAGATCACGCCGGAACGTGAGTACCTGCTCGTCACCGAGTTCTTCGCCGATGCGGTGGAGATCGGCGCCGCGGACATCGACGACGGCGTCATCGATCAGGGGCTGCTGCTGATCAGGAAGCTGTGGGACGCCGGCATCGCGCACCGGGACATCAAGCCGGGCAACCTCATGGTGCGTGATGGGCAGCTGTTGCTGATCGACGTGTTCTTCGCCCAGATCCGCCCGTCGCCGTGGCGGCAGGCGGTTGATCTGGGCAACATGATGCTGGTGCTCGCGGTGCGCACCGACCCCGAGCGGGTGTACCGGCGGGCGGTCTGCTATTTCACGCCCGACGAGCTCGCCGAGGCGTTCGCTGCCACCCGGGGAGTGGCCAGCCCGAACCAGCTGCGCGCGTTCATGAAACGCGATCCCCGGGACCTGCTCGGTGAATTCCGTGCGCTGGCGCCGCGACGCCGTCCGATCGCCATACAGCGCTGGAGCCCCCGCCGGGTGGCGCTCGCCGGCGCGATGCTGACGGCCGCGGTGCTCGCCCTGTGGATCAGCGCTAACACGTTCAGGCCGGCCCAGGACATCGGCGCGGATGCTCCCGTCTGCGGCATGAATCACACCATGATCCTTTCGGCGCAGGCGGTGCCGTCGTCGGCGCTGCTGCCCTGCGTCGCGGCGCTGCCCTCCGGCTGGAGGGCCGCCGGCGGCGACATCGTCAGCGGCCGGTCCCGGTTCTCGCTGGACTCCGATCGGGCGGGCCCCGGGGCGCTGACCATCACGCTGACCGCGACCTGCGACACCTTCGGAGCCCAGCGGGTTCCTTCGGACCAGGTGGGGGCCGCGCGCTTCGAGCGCCCGCTGAGCCTGCGGCCCCGGTTCACGCTGGTGCGGATGTACACCTTCGCCGGCGGGTGCATCACCTACCGGTTCAGTTTCGTCGCGGGTGCGGCACCTGCCCTCGCGATCCCGATCGACACCGCGATCGGGTTCGAGCCCAGATCGGCGCTGACCGGATACGTCCGCCGCACCGAGGGCCTGGCACTGTGCGGACGGGGTGCCCGGTGCCCCGGATGAGCAGCGGGGACGGACGCCGCCCGCCCGAACCGCTGATCCTGGCCGCGCCGCGCCGTGACGCGGCGATCGCCGCAGCCACGGCCGCGCTCACCGCGGTCGTCTTCGCCGTGGCGGCTGACCGCGGAGCCCTCAGCCATATCCAGCACGTGGACGACTCCTGGCTGCGGCTGATGATCTCGGGCCGGACCACGGCCGTCACGTGGGTCGCGAAAGTCTTCAACGTCCTGGGTCTGGTGTATGTGACGCTCCCGGTGCGGATCGCCGTGGTCGGGTACCTCGCCTGGCGGCGGCAGTGGTGGCATCTTGCCGCGTTTGCCGGGGCCGTGCTGCTGTCGGAGATCCTGATCGGCCCGCTCAAGGCGGCCTACGGCCGACCGAGGCCCCCGGGCTCGCTGGTCGCCACCAGCGGGGCATCCTTCCCGTCGGGTCACTCCATCGCGGCGTCGGTCACCGTGCTGGCCGCGGTTATCGCCCTGGTCCCGGCGGGCCGGCGCAGGGTCGCCTGGGGCCTGGCTGCGGCGTTGTTCGCGCTGATGATGGCGCTGTCCAGGGCGTATCTCGGCGCTCACTGGCTGTCCGATGCGGTCGCCGGGCTGCTGCTCGGGACCACGTGCGCACTGGTGGCTGCGACGGCGGCAGACCAGGCCCAGCGCCGCTGGCGTGCCCGGCACGCGATCCGGGCCGCGTCCTCGCAGGAACCGATCCGGCCCGGTGACCGGCGATGAACAGACCGCTGATTGCCAGCCGCCCGGGGGTGCCGGTACTCCTTCCCGCATCCCGCTATCGCAGTCCGCGTGATGTGGTCGGCCTGATCGCGGGCGGCAGCCTACTGGCCGTGGCGGTGATCACGGTCGCCGTCGCCCACGGCCGTTTGCTTGGCCCGCAGGCGTCGGTGCCGTCGGTACTCGGGTCGGACGTGGCCCGCCGGGTGCTGATGGGCCTGGTACAGGTGGCGGTGTGCGCCGGGGCAGCCGCCGTCGTGATCGCCACGATGCTGCGCCGCCGCTTCCGGGTGCTGGCCGGCCTGGCCGCGGCGGGCCTGGCGGCCGCCGCGGGCGTGGCGGCGATCCTGGCGGTGGCCGGAGATGCTCATCCGGACGAGCTGGCCGCGCACCTGGGCCGCCCGTCGTGGCTGGCCGGTTCGGCCTTCCCCGAGCCCGCCGTCGCGGCCGCGGCGGTCGCCGTGTGCATCGCCGTGCTGCCCTGGCTCCGGTCACGATGGCGCCGCGCGGCGTGGATCGCGCTGCTGGTCGCTGGTGCGGCGCGGCTGATCACCGGCACGGCCCTGCCGATGGAACTGGTGATCGCGGCCGCCGCCGGGGCACTCGTCGGCTTCGCAGTGCGATTCACGGCCGGAGTTCCCGACCAGCGCCTGGGGCCTGCTGGGATCGCGGCGGCGCTTCGCACGGCCGGCCTGCCGGTCGCCATGGTCAGTCCCGCGGACGTCCGGGCGAAGGGCTCGCGGCCTTTCGTGGCGGTCGCCGATGACGGGAGGCACCTGTTCATCAAGGCGCTCGGCGCCGACCAGCGTTCCGCCGACCTGCTTTACCGCGCATACCGCGCCATCCGGCTCAAGCAGGTGGGCGACGCCAGGCCGGCGACCTCACTGCTCCAGGCCGTCGAGCACCAGGCCCTGATCGCCATGCTGGCCGAGCAGGCCGGCGTCGGAGTTCCGCCGGTGCGCCGGGTCGTCACAGCGCCGGACGGCACGGTGCTGCTGGCCATGGACCTGGTCGAGGGGAACTCACTGGACCTGCTCCCAGCGGAGCAGATCACGGATGACCTGCTGCGGCGGCTCTGGATCGCCGTGCGCACCCTGCACGCTGCCGATCTCGCCCATCGGTCGCTCCGGGCCGCTAACGTCATGGTCGATCGGTCCGCAGAGCCCTGGATCGTGGACTTCGGCTTTGCCGAGCACTCCGCGACGCGCCGGCAGCAGGACCTGGACGTGGCCGAGCTGCTGGCATCTCTGGCCATTCTGGCTGGTGAAGAGCGGGCGGTCTGCAGCGCGACCGAGGTCATCGGTCCCGCCGCCGTGGCGGCGGCGGTGCCGTTGCTACAACCGCTGGCCTTGTCAGCCGCGACGCGACAGGCCATCGCGGGGCACGAGGGACTGCTGGCCCGGACCCGGTCGGCTGCCGCGGCGGCGGCAGGCGTGCCGGACCAGGAACTCGCTAGCGTCCAGCGAGTCCGGCCGCGAACCCTGGTGACCATCGCCGCCGCGTCCGGGGCGTTCTACTTCGTGCTTCCCCAGCTGGCGAAGGCGGCCGGCAGCTGGCGAGCCGTGCTGACGGCGGACTGGAGGTGGCTGCCGGTGGTCATCGCGGCGTCCGCCCTCACCTACGTGGCCAGTGCGCTCGCGCTGGCCGGGTGCGTGCCGATCCGGCTGCGTTTCTGGCCGACGCTGGCCGCCCAGCTGGCATCCTCGTTCATCAACCGGGTGTCGCCTTCCAACGTCGGCGGCATGGCGCTGAACATGCGTTTCCTGCAGAGGTCGGGAGTCGAGCCGGCAGCCGGGGTCGCCGCTGTCGGGGTCAACGCCTTCGCAGGCGCCGTGGTCCATCTAGCCCTGATAGCGATCTTCTTCACCCTGGCACGCCGCGGCCTGGCCGGTGCCTTCAAGCTGCCGTCGGCGAGCAAGCTGCTGCTGATCCTCGCGGTGGTCGCGGCGGTGATCGGCCTGGTCCTGGCCACGCGGCCGGGCCGCCGGTTCGCGCGGGGCAAGATCCTGCCCGCGCTCCGGTCATCGCTCGCCAGCCTGGGCCAGGTGGCCCAGCGCCCGGCCAAGCTCTCCCTTTTGCTCGGCGGCTCGGCGCTGGTGACTCTCGCGTACATCGGCGGCGTGGTCGCGTCGGTGCAGGCATTCCGGGGCCACGCGGGCATCGCCGAGATCGGTGCGGTCTACCTGGCCGCGGCGGCGCTCGCCGCGGCATCGCCGACACCCGGCGGGGTGGGCGCCTTCGAGGCAACGCTGGTGGCCGGCCTGACCGGCATCGGCATCGCGCCGGCCGCCGCGGTTCCCGCCGTTGTCGTCTACCGCCTGGCCACCTACTGGCTCCCGGTCGCGCCCGGCTGGGCTGCCCTGCGTCTGCTGCAGCGACGCGACCTGACCTGACCTGGGGCCGCCCGGGCGAGCCCGGCGGGTTCGGGGCCGAGGGATGCTTTAACTCCCCGGCGCTGGCCCGTTATTCGAGCGGGCCGGGGTAGGCTGCTTCGGCGCGGTCGGCGAGCTTGCTGGTCTGCCGGCGCACCAGCAGGATCACGATCACGATCGCGACGACGGCGGCGCCGATGAAGATGAGGTCGATCGTGCCCGACGCGCGCTTTAGGGCGTTGCCGGCCAGGTAGGCGGCCAGGGTCCACAAGGCAGCCCACACGATCCCGCCCGCGGCGTTGGCGGGCAGGAACTTCCGCCAGCGCATCTTGCTGGTCCCGGCGAGGAACGCCGCGTAGGTGCGAAGCACGGATACGAACCGGCCGAAGAAAACGACCTTGACGCCGTGCAGGTCGAACAGGTAGCGGGCGGTCTTCAGCTTCCGCTCGTCCAGCCGCACCTTGGGGCCGTAGCGGCGGGCGAGTCGGTAGCCGCCCTTGTCGCCGATCCAGTAGCCGATGTTGTCCCCGATGATCGCGGCCGCCGACGCGACCAGGAAGATCAGCCACGGGTTCAGCCGGTGCGTGTGCCCGGCGTAGATCGCCGCGGTGATCAGCGCGGTCTCGCCCGGCAGCGGTATGCCCAGGCTCTCGGCGCCGACCAGGCCGAACACGGCCAGGTAGCCGTAGGACTCGACGAAACTGCTGATGCTCACTACGGGCCGCCGTCCTCGCGTGCCTCGTAGACCTGCTCGGCGAACCGCTCCAGCGCATCCGTGCATTCCTTGAGCCGCCGTTCGGCCAGCGGGGCGCTCGGGGCGCCGAACCGATCCCGGGCCCGGATCGCCCGGTACCAGCGCCGCAGCCGGTCCAGGCTCTGCTCCTCCTCGTCCAGCTCGGCCAGGGTCAGCTTGCCCTTGGCCACCTCACCGTCCAACTCGACCTCATACTTGCCGCAATCGGCCACGAACTCGGTCCACTCGGCCTCCCGCTGCCCGGTGAACTGCGCCTCCAGCTGCGCGTCCTCGGCGTCCTGATCGCCCACGCCCAGCACCACGGGATGCCCGCCCGCCGCCTGGATCGCCGCGGTCACCTGGGCGAACCCTGCGTCGAAGCCCTCGCCCTGCGGCACCGCCCAGGTGCCCTGCTGCAACGGCACCGCACCCAGCCGGCGCAGCTCCCGCCAGATCCCCACCCTATGCCGAGACGGCTCAGCCGGCAGCCGGTAAATGATCACTCGCCAGGACACCGGCACCACCTCGCATACGGCCAGCCCGCGGGCGGCATAGCCGGGTCCGTTATCCCGCCGGGCGCAGGGCGGCCCGGCTCACGCGGGCTGCCCGGGCAGTCCGCGTGAGCCGGGGCTTCGAGCCGCGCTGGCCAACCCCGCCGACAGCGCGGTCACTTCCTGGCGCACGTCCTCGGTCAGGCCGGCCACCGCGGGCCGCGTCATGGACGCGGCCGACGACGCCGCCGCGTCCTGGATCAGTTCGGCCGCCACCACCAGCTCGGCGGCCTGGGCGGAAGCGTGATCCGACCGGGCGTCGGCCGCGGTGGCACGGCCGGCCAGAGCCACGGCACGGTCAGCATCCGCAGCGGTGCGGCGCAGGCGGCGGCACAAGCTGTCCAGATCTCCCGTCGGCGCGCCGGCCTTGCGGGCCTGCGCGACCGCATGCTCGGCGGCGGCGACCGCACGCCACAACCTGCGCCGGGCCCGGACGGCAGCCACCCAGTGATGGCTGGGCACGGGCAATGACCACAAGAACCGGCCCCTGGTCCGGACGGGGCCGGCAGCGGCACGGCCGGCCAGCCGGGCCACGGCCCCGCCGGCGCCCCGCAGGCGGGAGCGCAGCCGGCGCTTGAGCCACAGCCCTCCCGCGACGGCTACCGTCAGGACCAGCATCCCCGCTATCGCCAGGACGGCCAGCAGCTCGCCGGCCCTGACCGCAACCTCTGACAGCATGACGCGCTTCCCCTCACCGGCCCGGCCGCAGGCCGCCGATCGGCTTGTAACCCGTGCTACACGTAGAACCGTAACCTATGCGCGACGTTGCCACGTCCACGATTGGTCCCCCGGACCACGTCCGGCTCATCGCTGGCCCGCAGGCGAGCCTCGGGTCCCGGCCGGGCCGGGCTGGTTACTTGATCAGCTCCAGGTAGATGATGCTACCCAGGCCGACGACCAGGCAGTAGATCGCGAACGGGTTGAGGGTGCGGGTGCGGAAGTAGCGGAGCAGGAACCGCACCGACAGGTAGGCGCCGACCCCGGACAGGATGCTGCCCACCAGGACCTGGCCGCGTATGCCGTTGCCGAGCGGGCCCATCAGGTCCGGAATCTTCAGCGCCCCGGCGGCCAGGATCACCGGCGTGGCCAGCAGGAACGCGAACCTCGCGGCGTCCTCGCGGGACAGCCCGCGGAACATGCCGGCCACCATCGTCACCCCGTCCCGGCTGATGCCCGCCAGCAGGGCGAGGATCTGCACCGACCCGATCAGGGTGGCCTGGCCGGGGCCGATCTCCGCCAGCCGCTGGTCGGATTGCCGCCCATCGGCCACTTCCTGGCTCCGGACCGCCGCGTGCCCCGAGGCGTGCCGAGCCGACCCGCCCCGACCTGTGGCGGCGAGCGCGAACTCGCGCTCGGCGGCGATGCGCCGGTCGGCCCGGCGGGACGACCGCGTGAACCGCTCCCCGGCGAACAGGATCAGCCCGTTGACGCACAAGAACACCGCAGCGTAGACCGGCCTGCCGAAGATCACCCGGAACGCATGCTCGAAGGCCAGGCCCGCCAGGCCGACCGGGATCGTGGCCAGGATGATCAGCCAGGCCATCTTCTCGTTGACCGACAACCCCTGCCAGCGGCTGGTTCCGGGCGCAGGCCGGATCAGCTGCCCGAACGAGGTGAAGAATCCCGCGATGATCCGGATCCAGTCCTGCCAGAAGTAGACCAGCAGCGCGATCGCGGTGGCCACGTGCAGGCCGACGATGTAGGCCAAGTACGGCGATTCGGCCGCGGCCACGTTCAGATCCTTCGCCCAGCTACCGCCGACCAGGGCCGGCAGCAGCACGTTGTGCCCGAGGCTGGACACCGGAAACAGTTCGGTGACGCCCTGGACCAGGCCGACCACGGCCGCCTCCAGGTAAGTCAGATGAGTCATGCCTGGCCTTTCACGTGCGGGGAGATGTCATCCGGGCACCGGGTCCCAGCCATGCCAGCGAAACAGGGCGCGGGCATTCAGCCCAGCGCGAGCGAGTCACATCGCCCCGCCTCGGAGCCTGATTCTACAAGACTGTAGAAGTTGAATCACAGGGCCCGGCGGCAATCAGAAGAGATTCCGGCCGGACGCGTAGCCGGGCTGAGGCTACTGATACGGCCATCCGCTCCCTGGCCGCGCGGCCTGGGTGCTCAGACCGGGTTCCCGCTCATGACGAGACCACGATCATGACGGTGTGCACGATCCTGATCTTGTCGCCCTTCTTCAGCCGCTGGGGGGCGTGGATGCGGCGCCCGTTGAGCCAGGTGCCGTTGGTTGAGCCCAGGTCCTCGACGTACCACAGGCCATGAGCGATCTGGAACCGGGCATGCCGGCTGGAGGCGAATTCGTCGCTGATCGCGAGGGTGCCCTGACGGCCGGTGGTGAAGTTGGTCTGGAAGGTGTGGCGCTGCTCTCCGGCCTGGATGAGCAGGGACCGGTTGGGGGCCACCGCCTCGACGGTCGTGCTGCCGGTTTGCGCGGCGACGGCGGACACGGCCGCCCTCCAGGCCTGCTGCTCCTCACCCGTCACCTCTTCCCACGGCGGCAGGGGTCTGGGCTGGGCCTCGCGGTGGGCCTCGTAGGCGGTCCGGGCGAGGTGTTCGAAGCCGGAACTGCTCACCTCATCGATGATGCCAGAGGCAATGGAGTGCTATTCGACGCCCCGGGGCCGCGCCGCACGACTGCCCAGAGGCGATCTCGCCGTCGCCGCCTACTACCCGTTCCCCGCCGGGCAGGTCCCGGCCGATGAGAATTCGCCGCCCTCGCCGCGCACCACGTGGCCTTCTCGGCCGTCGTCTGTCCCGGGACAGGCTACAGCTTCATGCGGATCGCCGAATTCGGAGCCGACCACGACGCGGCGACCGGGCAGGATGCGTGGGCCAGGACGCTCAGCTTCTTCGATCGCGAACTCGCGCAGTAGCGCCCTGACGCGCCCGGCGGCCGGGCCGCGCGGAACCGTCCGGCAAGGCACGTGCGAAGACGTGGGTTACCGTGGCATGGGACCACAAGCTTCTCCGGAACCAACGGCTTGATCACCGACTTCCGCTACGAAGGCTGACGAGGGTTTGATCATGGCTCACCAGGCTGGGTCGGCGGCCGCGACCCGGCCGGCACAGAGCCTCCCCCGGCGCCAGCTCATCCGGCCGTGGATTGCCCTCGCCGCGCTCGCGGCGGCGGCCTGGGTGGTCACGATCGCGCTGGCTCAGAGCATGGGCAACGGCCCGGGCACGATGGGCCTGGCCTGGCTGCCTTTCCTCGGCGTGTGGGCGGTGATGATGGCCGCGATGATGTTCCCGTCCGTCGCCCCGGTCGCGGTGCTGTGGACCCGCCTGATCACCGGGGTATCGGCCCGCCGGGCGCGGGCGGCGCGGATGAGCCTGTTCATCGGTGGCTACCTGCTGGCCTGGGCCGCTTGCGGCGCCGTCGCCTTCTCGGCCCTGGTCGGCACGGGCCGGCTGCTCGACTCCTCGCCGACCGCGGCGAAGTGGCTCGGCGTGAGCATCTTCGCCGCCGCGGGCATCTACCAGCTCACCCCCTGGAAAGACTGGTGCCTGAGCCGGTGCCGCGCGCCCGGGGGCGCGCTCATGTACTACACCGGCTTCCAGGGCCGCAGCCGCGACGTGCGCGTCGGCCTCCATCACGGCGCGACCTGCGTCGGATGCTGCTGGGGCCTGATGGTCCTGCTGATCGCGGTGGGCGTGATGAACGTGCCCGCGATGGCGGCCCTGGCCGCGGTGATCTTCGTCGAGAAGATCTGGCGCTACGGCAAGCCGTTCGGCCGGGCGGTCGGGCTCGCCCTGCTCGCGACCGGCGCCCTGGCCATCTGGTTCCCCTGGCTGCTCCCCGGCCTGCACACGGCCGGCCTGCCGATGATGTGACCGGGCCCGGCCCGTTCTGTTATCTGATGGCCTCCAAAAGCTCCCGGCAGGCCCGCTCGCAGCGTCGGCACGCCTCTTCGCAGACCCGGCAGTGCTCGTGCATCCGGGCATGCCGCTCGCACTCGTCGCCGCAGCTCTGGCAGATGGCCGCGCAGGACTCCAGCAGCGGCCTGGCCACGCTGGCGTCGTACTCTCCCTGGCGGCTCACGACGCCGACGGTGGTCATGCACAGGTCGGCGCAGTCCAGGCACAGCCGGATGCACCTGACCATCTCGGCCAGGTTGTCCTCGCCCAGGTCGGCGGCGACGTCTGCGGCACAGGCCTGGGCGCAGTCATTAAGCGCGTCAACGGTGGCGGCCAGAACGTCAGCGTCGGCGTTCCAGGTGCGCGGGTAGGTCTCTAGCATCTGCCTGGCATAACTCATGGCTCACTCCTCTGATGGCGATGTGGCGACAGCGGCTGTGCCGATCAGCGCGAACGTAGACCCCGATGACATGATCCTTTCCGAGCACCCGATCCGGCCGGCTGGTTCAGGCC
>Ga0126381_100011470_pt1 | contig 10018 bp, 6 predicted proteins | sample PanSoiMetPlot_28_FD_96465 | JGI IMG/M metagenome (GOLD analysis project Ga0126381, IMG submission 96465) | Tropical forest soil microbial communities from Panama - MetaG Plot_28 | ecosystem: Environmental > Terrestrial > Soil > Tropical forest > Bulk soil | place: Panama | collected 2016-02-17 | reverse complement strand
GACGTCGACCGACGGCCGTTGTGTCGCGAGCACGAGATGAATGCCGACCGCGCGGGCCATCTGCGCGAGCCGCGTGATTGCCTCTTCGACGTTGGCGCGGTCGAGCATCATCAGGTCAGCCAACTCGTCGATGATGATCATGATGTAGGGCAGCGGTTCCTGGTTGACGTCCTCAAAGAGATGGCCGCTGCCGTGATCGAAGAGCTTGTTGAATTGGTCGATGTTGCGGACGTGGTTCGCGGCGAGCAGCTTAAGACGCCGCTCCATCTCGCGTACGGCGTTGCGGAGCGCGTTCGCCGCGAGCTTGGCCTCGGTGATGATCGGTGTAAAGAGGTGCGGGATGCCCTCGTACATTCCGAGTTCGACGCGCTTGGGATCGACGAGGATCATGCGCACCTGCTCGGGCGTCGACTTGAAGAGCACGCTCATGATCATGGCGTTGATCGCGACCGACTTACCGGAGCCCGTGGAGCCCGCGATGAGAACGTGCGGCATCGCGGCGAGATCGGCCGTGACGATTCGGCCGTTAATGTCTTTGCCGAGCGCGATCGGCAGACGCGACTTCGACTGCGCAAAGCTCTCGCACTCGACAACATCGCGCAGCCAGATGGTCTCACGTTCGGAGTTGGGAACCTGGATGCCGACGGTCGATTTGCCGGGCATACGCTCGATGAGGATGCTCTCGGCTGCCATGGCTAGGCAGAGGTCGTCGGCGAGGCTGGTGACGCGCGAGTACTTCACGCCGGCCTCGGGCTTGAACTCGAAGGTAGTGACGACCGGGCCGGGGTTGATCTGTGTTACCTGTCCGTCGACGTCGAACTCCGCGCACTTCTCGACCAGTACGCGTGCCTCTTCGCGCAGAGCGTCTTCGCGAACCATGGCCTGCTCCTCGCTGCGGTGGAGCAGGGAAGAGGGCGGGAGCTTGTAGCCACGCACGCTTTTGGGCGTGATGGCGACGGCCTTGATGTCGGCGTCAGCGCGTTTGCCGAAGGAGATGCCCTCTTCGGAAGCGGCAGGAGTTGGAATAGGTTGAGGTGGTTCGACGGTTTTTTTCGAGCGTGGGGTGGCGGTCTCGCGAATCGGAACCGGTGCGGAAGCCTCGGGCTCATTGTCCGGACGAAGGTTGAAGTTTGAGGCGTCGTCGATGGCGCGTACTGGAACTGCGGCTCGTGCGAGCGCGTCGGCGAAGGGAGCCGCGGCGGCGGTTGCTGTGCTCAGGGGGGTGACAGGAGGAGCGTCGACCAGGGTGCGCGGCATCATCCGCCACATAGAGGCCTCTGGCAGCGGAGGAACCGACTCTTCGGGTTCAGCGACCGGGGCGACCTTCTTTCTGCGGCTCAACCAGCCGAAGAGCCCGCCAAGGAGGGTCGTGCTTGGCTCGGCGAGCTTGGCCTCAGCCTCACGCGCTTTGCGTTCTGCCAACTCGTGCTGGCGCTGCGCCCGCAACTCGGCGCGTTCGCGTTTGCTTCCAAACTCCTGAGCCGGTAGATCGGCGCCGCGGCGGCTCTCGTGCCACTGCGACCAGCGCTCCCACAAGCGCTGCGCAAAGCCGAAGCGCATGGTCGCCCACTCGCGCGCGGTATTGAAAGTAAAGGTAGTAGCGAGGTAGAGCGACAGGGCCACCATCAGGGCCAGCACGATCGAAGCACCGGGAAGGTTCAGGTACGCGACCAGCATGTCGGCCAATAGGCGGCCGCTGGTTCCGGCGATGGGCAAGGCACCGTGCCACAGCAGATGACCGGGAAGAAGAGCGATCGCTGCTGGACCGAAGACGACCCACATGGCAAGTCCCACGGCCTTGGCGACGGGCGAGCCTGCTGGCCGCGACATCATCCAACAGATCCCCAGCCGCCCCAGCACCAGCGGCAGCAAAAATGCTGCGACTCCGATCATCTGGAGCATGGCGTCTGAGACATAGGCGCCCGCAATTCCGGTCCAGTTATGTGCCGGCCGACCCGTCGCGTAGGCCCCCACCGTGTTGAAGGAACGGTCGGTTGGGGTATAGCTGACAAGCGCCAGCATGAGCAGACCAGCGCCCACCAGCACGGTTAGTCCTATGATTTCGTTGAGGCGGCGGTTGCGGGTGGGGGTCGAGACGAGTCTTAGAGTCTTCATCAGGGGTACGCGCAGCCTCACTTACACCGGGGCAGAGCCTCCGCCGGCCGGAGTGTTCGCCACCGAGGCTGTGAACCACCAGAGCACCTCCGATTATCCCAGACCTCGCTCCCGGACCCGCGAAACAAAATCGAAAAACTGGGCGCAGGTATCAGGATGCAAACCTGCGCGAAAACCTTGCATCTATCCTTACAACTTCCCGCCAGGGGCAACTTTGGCGGCCCTTAGAAACCGATAGGCAGGGGCACGGGATTTTCGCGATTTCTCCCGCCTTGCCGCCGGCGAAGGCGAATCGCGTCAACCGGCGGACTCTGCCGATCGGGCTGGGCCTTTCACTCTCTGCACATGAGGTTTACGTATGCCTACCGACGCCGATAAGCGCAACGAGATGCAACTGGCGCTGCTCTCTGTGATCAGCACGCTGCTTGATGGTCAGACGGGCTTCGCCGAGATCGGCGATCACCTTAAGGACGAGACGCTGAAACGCTACTTCCTCGCTGAGTCATTGAAACGTGCGCACTTCCGCGGCGACATCGAAGAGGTGCTGCACCAGAATGGCGTTCACGACATTAAGGAGCATGGCACTGTAGCCGGAAAGCTGCATCGTGTCTGGGGTGACCTTAAGGCGAAGATGGGCGGCGGCGATCATGCCCTGCTGGTAATCGCGGAGCAGGGCGAGGATGGGGCAAAGGATGCTTACTCGGACGCTCTGAAACAGAATCTGCCGCTGCCCGTTCGGCAGCTGCTCGCCGAACAGCAGGCCCACATCCTCAGCTCGCACGACTACGTGAAGTCGCAGCGCGACGCGGTGGCGAAGTAGCAGTTCTGCTAGTAGCCGATGTGGTAGAGATAGTACACAACACCGGACGCGACAAGGCAGTAGATCCCGAACAGATACCAGCGGCCCTCCTCGAGCCAAGCGCTCAGCCACTTAAGAGCAACCAGACCTGCGAAGAAGGCGAGCACCATACCTAAAAGTCCAGTACCTACGCTGCTGTGAAGGTCGACCGGAGTTCCTGTCGCAGCAGCTTCGTGTGAGGCTTTCACCAGGCGCATCGCCTCCTTTGCGATTGCGGCTGGAGTGATGATTACTGCCAATGCGAAGCTGAATCGTTCCGCGCGGTCCTTCGCCGCACCAGCGAGCATTCCGGTTGAGATGGTAGCTCCTGAACGGGAGAATCCCCTGAAGGGAAGGCATAGCCCTTGGATTGCGCCCATCCATCCAGCCTGTCTCATGGTGACGCTGCTGCCGTAAAGGTTTGCGGGCTCGCTCTTTTGGTTTCGTTCCTTCAGGCCGGCGATGAGGATGAGCGCCCCAGCAGCGAATAGAGCAGGCGCGATCAGGTCGAGACGGCCAAAGAGCAGCTCGATTTCGGCTTTGGAGGCGCCTTTGAAAGCTGTCTTCTCAATGAGCTTGATCAGTGGGTAGCCGATAACGCCTGTCAGAAAGGTCGCCCAGATTGCGCGGATTGCGAAGCGCTTGAAGGCATCGGCGCTGGCGAAGTAAGTCTTCTTCCATTGCTTCCAGAAGTACGCGATGACCGCGAACATTGTGCCGGTGTGCAGCATCACCAGTAGCAGAGTCATCCGGGGATCCGAAGGATCAAGGCCCCCAAAATGCCGCTGGAGAAGCTTCTCCGCGACGATGACGTGAGCGGAGCTTGAGACAGGCAACAACTCTGCGAGGCCTTGCACGATGGCAAGAACAATGACATGAAGAATCGGAATCGACATAGCTTCATGCTACATGCTCCACCTGAAGCTCCTATGAATCCTTGTTCTGTATTGCCTCGGAAAGAACCTTTTCAAATACCAGAGAGGTCTTCGTCTGTGCGAAGCCCTCGCGGAGATAGAAGCGATGCGCTCCTTCGCGGGTTGACCTCGAGGTTACGCGAAGCAGCGAGAGTCCCTGTCGTCGGCTCCACTGCTCTACCTCGTTGCAGAGGCGCTTGCCGACTCCCAACGAGCGCACACCGTTCTTCACGACCAGGCCCGTGATCAGCGCGTAGGGAGCTGACTGAAGATGGTGCACGACCTCGGCCTCGATCCACCCGACGACATCGCCAGCTAAACAGGCGACTAGCGCCACATGATTGCTGCGAAGAGGCAGGATCCGGTGAAGGCGTTGCATCATCTCGCTCGCTGACGTCTCGTACCCAAGTTGCCCGCTCAGTTCTGCGATCGTGACAGCGTCATGAAGGGCGATCTCTCGAATCGTAAGCGTTCGAATGTCAGTCGCGGTCGTTGCCATAGATGGCGATCCCCTGCTGGACCTTGTAGGCGATGCTGGCTGCACGGTCAGCATAGTCCGACTGCGGATACTTGGCCTTTAACTCCTGCGCCAGCGACTGCGTTCGCGAGGCTGCGGCGTCCGCCTTCTTCTTGTTCTCTTCCACCGTGTACATCGTTACGACAACAGCTTCGCGATAGGTTGCGTTGTAAAGGGCTTCGGGTGCCATGGGCCCATCGGGATATTGCTGCGCATATTTCTCGTAGAGTTCGGCTTCCTTCTCTGGGCACTTGGGAAGGCCCTGCCAATCGCCGCACAGTTTGTTGTCGAGCAGCTTATAGGCTGCCATTGCGGCGTACTTGCTGCCTGGGTAATTCTTGATGATCTTCTTCATCTCGCCATCGAAGATCTGCGGCCTCAGCGAGGCGTCCTGTTCCTTCGCCGAGGGGAGTGTGCTGATGTCGCGTTTATTGAGCTGCCAGCGAATGTCCGCCGATCGCCACGCAGCCTCCAGCGCGAGCGATGATTGCGGGTAGTACTCGGCCACGCGCCGGTACAGCAGATGCGCTGCCATGGCCGCGCCCTTGGGAGCGTTCGGCTGCGAGGCTGCATCTTCAAGATTTGCAGCAGCGCCGTACAGGATTGCGTCGCCGCCGGGAGTGGTGGGCGTCACGACCCCTTTGTCGCGAATCCATCCCGAGACGGGTTGGGGAGCAGACTCGTCGCCAAACTCCGGCTTGTCTTCGGTATCCTCCTGGATGTCGGTGTTCGCAAAAACCTTCACCCATGGCCCACTACGCTCAACGACCACGACCTCATGGCCCGGCGTCACCAGCGATACCTTCTGCGATTCGGGGTCCGATCCACCGTATACGACAGCGCCATGCAGCACCGTGGCACGGGCCGCGCGGTCGTAGCCTGCCTTATCCTTCGCCTTCTGCGCCCACACCGCCGAACAACCAAGCAGAACGGCAATGCCCAGGACAAACCATCGCAACCGATCGTTTCGCATAGACGATATATTAGACGCGACGCAACGGTGCTGCGAGAGCGTTGTTTATACGGCGGGCCCAGCGATCATCTCACCCTCAAGTCGTTCGCGCAGCGTTGGCTCAAGATTGCCTCCGCTTAGCACCACAGCAACTTTGCGGATCTTGGGAAGCTCCTGCGCGTGGAAGAGCGCTGCCGCGAGCGAAACTGCTCCGCTGGGCTCGGCGACAAGCTTCGTTGCTGTAAGAAAGGCGCGCAACGCCGCAAAGATCTCCTCTTCCTTGATCGCAACGATGCCGTCGACGTGGCGCAGGATATGGGCGAAGTTCAGCACGCCGAGGCTTTGTGTCCGGAGACCATCGCCGATCGTTCGCACGGTCTTCTCAGCGGGCCACTCGACGAGCGTCTTCGAATAAAAGCTCTCCTTCGCGTCGGCGGCCAGTTCCGGTTCGGCGCCCCACACCTTTACGTCCGGTGAGGCTAGACCCTGCTGCGAGGCAAGTTTCACGGCCGTGGCAACTCCGCTCAGCAGACCGCCGCCGCTTACCGGGGCGATCACCAGGTCTACGTCGGGCAACTGTTCGACGATCTCAAGCCCGCACGTCGCTTGTCCCGCGATGATCTCCCGAGCGTCGTAGGGAGGAATCATCGCGTAGCCAAACTTCGCCACAAGCTCCTCGGCCTTCGACTTTCTCTCCGATGAAGCAGGTCCCACCTCAACGATCTCCGCGCCCAGCGCTCTGGTTGCAGCCTTCTTCACATCGGGAGCATTCGAAGGCATCACGATCACCGCCTTCGCGCCCAGGGCTCGCGCTGCGTATGCTACGCCCTGCGCGTGGTTGCCGCTGGAGTACGTAATCACCCCGCGCGATCGCGCCTCGGGCGAGAGCTGCGAGACCATGTTGTAGGCTCCGCGCAGTTTGAAGCTCCCGATCGGCTGCTCGCTCTCGGCCTTGATGTAGAGGTCGAACTCAGGCTCGGGAAGATTTGCCATTCGCAGCCGCGCCCGCTCCACGCGGTAGAGAGGTGTCCGCACAGCTACGCCGCTGATTCGCTCTTTCGCGGCGCGTATCTCGTCAAGGGTTACAAACTCGCTCATGAAGCAATGATAAATGGCCACCTAGGAATTCTTGCGATGACTCTCAGAAGACCCTGCCGAGCCCGAGGTACCACTTGCGATGATCACTGTCTCCGATGCTGAGCCCACCATACAGGGGTCCGAGCAGAGTCTTCGCGACGATTACTGCCGCGAAGTCGTTAGGAAGCGACGGCGTATGGGGGTTGCCCCCATACATCTTGCCGATCTCATAGATCCCGCCGACGTAGACCTCATCCGCGATCACGGGGTTCAGTTGAAGGAGCTTATGCAGGTATCCAACCTGCCCAAGGAAGTAGTCCGTCCCCAGAAGCTCATTTCTGGCGTAGGCGGACAGCCGCAGCGGTCCACCAAGGCTTAGCCCCGCGAGTCCCAGATTATCCGCGCCGAAGCTGGTGCCACCTTGAGCCACACCAAACAAGACGTCATGTGATTTCACAGGAAAAAAGTGGTCCAGCCTGCCCACCATCTGTGAGTAACCGCCCGAATTGTTTGGGCCCTCGGTGTAGTAGTTGTACGTTGTCGAGACGATGCTCCCTCGTGTGGGTATCATCATGTCGTTCTGCCCGAGGTATTGAAACCTGAACTTCGAGACGTACGGCAAGAGGCTGAACTCCTGGGCGACGGCCGAGCCGATCGTGCGGTGCTCGCTGAACCACTGAACATCTTCGCCGACACGCAACTCCGTCCGCGCGTTGAACTGATAGCCAAAGTCGATGCCCAGCCCGTTTCGCTTTTCCCTGTACTGTTCCAGTTGCTCGGTACCCTGATAGTACGGATTGACTGCATGCGCCAGGTAGGCATGAGGCGCGACAAACGCGTGCGAGCCGGCCTTTACCGGCTTGAATAGCTCGCCGGCGAGCGCTGCCAGTTGACCGACGCTGCCATCCAGGCGTACCTCAGAGCCGGGGCCGACGAGATTGTAGAAGGTCGCCCGCAGCCCGATGCCAAGCTGAACATTGTTTGAGTCGTTGGCCAGGATCGTCAGGCCGAAGTTCATAAATGGCGGACCGTAGTCCTTGTTTCGCGGCCGGATCAGCAGTCCTTTCTGAGTATTGCGCTCGACAATGTTGTAGTTGATCGTCGAGTAGAGCCCAGTACCCTGCAGGTCATCGATGGTCTTCTCAAGCTGATTGGGATCGATTGGTTTGCCAACATACTTTTCAAACCGCACGTCGACATCGACCTGCTGCATGCCCTTAATTCCGTAGACCTCCACGAACTGTGGCACGGGTATCTGGGTTCTGCGGCGAGCCTGGCGCTGCGCTACATAGGCCTCCCAGTCGGCATCGTTCAGCGCATACTTCTCCAGTTCCGGAGCCATCTGCTGTGCGGTCTTGTAGCCAATGGGAATAATCTCGTCACTCTTGGAAAACGCAAGCGAAGCGTACTTACTGACATCCGATGAGATCACGATGTTAGAGTCCTTGAGACTCCTCACCTCGTTGGCTGCCACCATGATCGAGATATTGCGTCCCACAACTCCTGTCAAGGAGTTCAGCGACTCAGGATTCGGAGGGCCGGAATTCAGATACGACGAAACTACGACCTGCGCTCCCATCGAACGCGCGACGTCAACCGGCAGATTGTCAACTGCACCGCCATCAGAGTAGATCTCGTTGCCGTGATGCACCGGAGAGAAGACGCCGGGAATTGACATCGTCGCACGCAGCGCCTGCGGCAGGGAGCCGTCTTCAAAGATGTGCGGTTGCCCGGTGGTTAAGTCGGTGGCTACACACCTGAACGGGATCGGCAGGTCATTGAAGCTCTTGAGGTCCCAGTAGGGAAGAAGCGTACGGTCAAACAGCAGGCCAACGGCGGCGCCCGTGTTGAGACCACTGGGCAGGTTGAAGCCGCCCTTTAGGCCAAACTCCAGGCGGTTCGGAAAGGCGAGTTTGTCTTCCTTGCGGCGGTAGCTCAACGCCTGAAAGGGCACCTGCCCGCTCAGAACCGTCTGCCAGTCGATTGTTTTGACGAAGGTCTTGATCTCGTCGGCGCTAAAGCCCGAGGCGTACAGACCTCCCACTAGCCCTCCCATGCTTGTTCCGGCGACGTAATCCACCGGGATGTGATGCTCCTCGATCCACTGGATTACGCCGATGTGCGCGAATCCCAGCGCGCCGCCACCCTCAAACACCAGGCCGATCTTCTGTCGTTCTCCAGCCGTCCGTGCCGAAGGCGTCTTCGTCTGCGCAGGCGTCGCTAGCTGCTTGTCATTCTGCTCCTGGGCGGCTGCTGTAACCCCCAGTGCGGCGCAAGCCAGAGTCAGAACGAGGCCACGGTAAAGTGCAAAATCCAACATACGGTCACCATGCGTCCCCACGCGTGCGTTGTTTGCCCGGAATCTTGCCGTTTCTTCCGTGATTTGCAAGGGTTTGTCCCTTCGTTTCCCAATCTTACCCTCGGGGCGAAGGATGTTTCCGCTGCACGTACCCGCGACGGCACCTGCTTTGCCCCCGTCGCCAGATAGAAAAGGCGCCCGTAAGGGGCGCCCTTCCTGTCTACGTACGACGTCGGAATCAGATTTCGAGAATGACCGGCATAATCAGCGGACGGCGGCTGGTGCTCTTCTGAATGAACCGCTTCAGATCGGTACGAATCTTTTCCTTGATCACACCGTAATCGGCCTTCTCTTCACCAGACGAACCATCGAGCGTGCGCTGAACCACCTGCCGCGCCTCGGCGATCAGGCCCTCCTCCGGAACCGCCATGCCGCGCATGACGATCTCCGGCAAGTTCTCCAGCCTGCCTGTGCCCTTGTTGATCGCGATAATCGGCAGCACGATACCGTCCTCGCTCAGATGCTTGCGATCGCGGATGACCAGGTCTTCCACCACGTCGGCAGCCGCACCGCCTGAGTCGATGCACACTCTGCCCGTCGTGACCTTATCGGTCTTCGTCGCCGAGTTCCGGTCGAGTTCCAGCACGTCGCCATCCTCCATCAGGATCGCCTTCTCGACGAGACCCATGGATGAGGCCAGCTCTGCGTGACGCTTCAGATGCCGATAGTCGCCGTGGATCGGAACAAAGAACTTCGGCCGGACGAGGTTGATCATCAGCCGCAACTCTTCCTGGCTGCCGTGTCCGCTCACGTGGATCAGTCCAGACGCGCCATCGTCGTAGATGACGCGGGCATCACGCCGCTCCAGGTGGTCGATCATCCGGTAGATTGGCTTCTCGTTACCAGGGATCACGCGCGAGCTCAGCAGAACCGTATCGCCGGACTCAATTCGCGCGAACTTGTGATTGTCCACGGCCGCGCGGCTCAGCGCGCTCATCGGCTCACCCTGTGTGCCCGTGATCATGATGCACAGCTTGTCCGGCGAGTAATCCTTAACTTGGCCAGGATTGATGATGAGTCCTGGAGCGGGCTCCAGATAGCCCAGATCCTGCGCGATCTCGGTCGAGTTGTCGAGCGAACGCCCGATGATTGCGACCTTCCGACCGTGTTCAGCCGCCAACTCCATGGCGATTCGAATCCGGTGAATCGAGGACGAGAAACAGCTGAAGAAGAGCTTCTTCTTCGTTTGTCCGTAGATCTCCTCCAGTCGCGGTCGAACGGCCTTTTCGCTCGGCGTGTAGCCGCG
>Ga0126381_100011469_pt1 | contig 10018 bp, 9 predicted proteins | sample PanSoiMetPlot_28_FD_96465 | JGI IMG/M metagenome (GOLD analysis project Ga0126381, IMG submission 96465) | Tropical forest soil microbial communities from Panama - MetaG Plot_28 | ecosystem: Environmental > Terrestrial > Soil > Tropical forest > Bulk soil | place: Panama | collected 2016-02-17 | reverse complement strand
GACCGTCGGTGGAAACAGCGGCGGCCCGAACTCGACATTTGGAGCAACGGCAATTACCCTGGCCTTCAGCGCCGAAATCAGGGGTTCACCTGCTTTGAACACGCTGCCCACTAGCGCGATGCGGAACGCGCAAGGGGCCATCCTCAATCTTTCGATGACAGACACGGCAAGGTGACCAAGTTCCGTCCCTGCCGCTTGCAGGATCCCTGAAGCTACTTCATCGCCGGCTTCGGCCGCCTCGGTGACCAGTTCTGCAAGCGATGCGATCTCGACAGGGTCCCGATTGCTGCTGTAAATCACGCCGGGCAGATCGGCGGCAGTTTCAACGCCCAGCCGTTTGAATATCAACTCGCTGAGCCTGGTGCTAGGGGACCTTCCATCGAACTCTGCGGCAACGGCCCTGAGCGCGCGGCGGGCGATATCATATCCGGAACCCTCATCACTCAGCTCGGGCCCCCAACCGCCCGAACGCACTATCTCGCCGGGCCTGTTGACGCCCAACGCAATAGAACCGGTGCCGGCTATTATTACCACGCCGGGCTGACCGTCAAGGGCGCCAACCAGCGCAGCCTGAGCGTCGGTCACAAGCTCGACGTCCTTTACTCCTAGAGCCCTATCCAGCGCCTGTTTGACGGCATGGAAATGGATGGGATGGCTGATCCCCGCCAGCGCCGCAACAGCCGACGTGACCTGATCCATACGAAGCCCGGCATCATGGACTGCCTGGACGGCCGCGGAAACGACGTTTTCTATTGCCTGGTCTATGCCGACGCGGAGGGGATTGGAAGCGCCGGAGGCGCCTTCGCCAAGCACCTGGTTCGCTTGATCCATGACGATGGCCTGAGTCTTGGTTCCCCCGCCATCAATTCCCATGAAGTAGCATCGAGCGGAGGTCCTGGTCGCGGAGATACCGCCGGAGACAACGGATTTAATGCCGGGATGAGGCGCCGGATTCAAATCCAAACGCGTTCCACTTGATTCGGGCGTGATCTTCTCTTCGTGGTGGCTAATTGACTTGCCCATAGATTGGTTGGAAGGTTAGAAGGTTTGAAAGTTAGAACGTTAGAAAGTTGAATTGTTGAGCGCGCACAAACCTTCGAACCTCTAACCTTTTACCTTTCAAACGAACCTTCGACCTTTTTAACCTTGGAACTTTCACACTTTCAAACCTTTGAATTTTCAAACTTGCAACCTTCAGTGCTCCAAAAGAACCGTCCTTTTAAGGTATGGAGGCGAATCCGGATTGAGCCTTCCCGCGATAGCTCGCCAGTATCCCATCAGCTGGCCCATATGAACGTAAAGGACAGGCCTCAGGGACTCAGGGATCGGGTCACCGAACCGGATATCAACGCGCGATTGGCCCAGGTCCCTCACATCAGGCGGCAGCGCTGTAGAATCAACCGGTTCAGCATAGTCAAGCCTGCTTCGCGACCCGCCCCCGACCAGTAGCAGGCTGGCACCCGTCTCCAGGATCTCTTCGCAGACTCTGTCAAGGTAGGGCCGTTCGCTCTCTACTGGGAACATCACGACCTGTGTTGACGAATCGAGGGCAGCCTTCGGTCCATGACGGAACTCGAGCGTCAGGAAACTCGAAGCCGCCGATAGCGCCATCTCGGTCATCTTTAGAGCGCATTCATCCGCCAGTCCTTTCATTGCGCCTGATCCCAAAAAGACAAACCGGCTGATCCTCCAATCCTCGGCCATGCGCCTAGCCACCTGTTCGCTCGTTTCAAGGGCCGACTGGATAAACCTGGGAATCGCCCTCAGGTCCATTCTATGGCGGCTCCCCGCCATGTCATCGCCCAGCATCAAGAGGCCAAGGAGCATTGCTGTGAACGCGCGCGTAGTAACTATCGACTTTTCGACACATTCGTCGAAGGCTATTTCGGCATCGCACACCCTGGCCACGCACCCTCCAGGCTCGCCGGTTATCGCAAGCGCCGCCGCGCCATATCGATTCTTGAGCGTCAATACTGCCTGCTCGACTTCAGAGGTCGCGCCACTTCGACTAATCGCGACGAGTAGCGGCCTGGCAGCCGCAGCGAGGTACCTCTCGGAAAAACTCATCAATTGCGACGCCTGAACGGCTTGAACCGGGCGAGACAGCATCCGAGCCCAGGCGAATGATGCGCAAGATGCGATATGATAAGAGGAACCACAACCCGTAAGAAGTATGTCGGTATATTGCTCGAGTGGAAGCAGGGAACGGATGAGCTCTAACCGGACGTCAGCCAGCCCGATCGTTTCCTCACAGCATCGGGCTTGATCGTAAATCTCGTTGAATGTGTCTCCGGGTCTTTCGTCCATGGCATGTCCACGAGCAGGAGCGGATCGGTTACGAGCATCCGAATCCCTGAACTCATGTTAGCTGGCAGGCCGCAACTTGTACAACGAATTGTTTTTATGGTTACCATAACGAATACTTTTGGTGCTGAGGCCGGGCGGTGCCGATGAGCCAGCGGGGCTCAAGCGTCAGGGGTGAGGCGACTGCGGATAAGGCTGGCGGTTCTGGCAGCAAGGCGCCAGGCTCCGCGCGCAATTAGGATCCAGACGGTTGCAGCGAGAACGAACATAAAGTAGTGCATAGGCAGCGTGTACCGAAACTCTAAGTGCATGATCGATTGCACGACAAGGTAATATAAAGGAATACCCAGCAACAACAGTGCCCGCCTCGGAGCAAGTACTAACACAATAAAAAGGCCGAGAAAGATAAACGGGGTTGCAGTCTCCTTTGCGACACGCTGGAGGAATCTTGCGGCCGGCCGAGTCCAGCCGATCGCTTCACCGAACATCAGTGTTCGCCGGCTCGCCCGTAACTGGAGAGCGGCGTTCTGCTCGCGCCTGGCAACCTTTTCAGGGCTACCTGCGAAAACTACGGCAGGAGGCCCTAAGGCGGCGGGAGGATTTTTCTGAATCAAGTCAGCTTCGGCCACGTAGCTGAGCATCCTCTTCATTCGTCCGGCCACAGCCCCGGCAAACCAGATAGGGTGGCTGGTAATGACCGCGACACTCCTGCGGATTCTGTCACGGTCGCGAGAAATGCCGTCCGGCGACGACCAGGAGTCGGCGTAGCGTGGGTCGCCGTACATCACGGCCTCCTGGTCGGCCACAAGGTGGTCGCTGTTCGGAGCTCCGGAGCCAGCGCCGCCTGCGTCGCCGATGCCTTCCCAAAGCACGATGCCCATGTTCTCGCTGATGGGAACGAGGCGGTGAAAGATCAGGTAGTTGCGAACCGTGATGGGAGCGACGACCAGGAAAGGAACCAGAGCGATGAGCCAGGCAGTTCGCATCGCCTGTCGCGGCCGGTTTGAAGCGAACGTAACGATTAGCGCCATCAACGGACCCATAAGCAGGAGGTTTGGCCTGAGCCAGGTCGCGGCGCCAAACAGCAGTGCGGCCAGCACGCAAGCCAGCAGCCGGCTCGATCGGGGACGCCTTGCCCTGACTAGAACATAGACAGCCAAAAGTATCGGCAGGGCTGCGAGCGAATCGGGAAGGACAAGGTTGGAGTGGTAAGACAGGTGGTGCGACACTGCAGCCAGGAATCCGGATGCGAACCCGACGCGCCAGCCTATGAGCGATCCCGAAATCAGAAAGATCAACACTGGCGAGATCGAGTTAACCAGGTTCTGAACCAGCTGCACGTAGAAGTAGCTGTTCGCAGTGATGGAGTAGACGGCGCTCAGGAAGATGGAATAACCCGGGGCGCGGGCGAGTAAGCTGGTATCTCCTGAGTCCCAATTCGCGGGGAAAAAGACGCCATTGCCATCCAGCTTTAGCAGGGCATCGCGGTCGTATTCGGCGCTCATCCCGTGGCCAGGCTGGTTCGCGGTATTCATCACCGGCGACAGGTCGACCGCATGGAGGGCCTTTATAGAAAAGGACAACAGGAACAGAATGAGAGCCAACCAGAGCATGGCATAAGGACGGGGTCTTGTGTCTACAGCGAGCCAACGCACGAAGCGCCGTCGCCATCGTGCCAGAAGCGCGACGCGTGACGGGGATTGCTCAACCAGCCCTGGATTTGCCGTCGTCGTATCGTCTAGCGGGCTCGAAGCTGATGATCCCTTTCGAATCATACTAGTCTTCAGCCTCGCGTATGTACGCGCGGCACAGCTTGAGAAAGAAGTCCAACGCCGGCGTCGTGTATTTGGACTTCAGGTAAGCGGCGCCGAACTCCCATCTGAGGTTCATGTCACAGACGGGGACGGTTCGCAGCAATCCTCTGGCAACGTCGGACCGGACGGCTCCTTGCGGCAGAATAGTGGCGCCGAATCCCAATTGGACCATCTTAAGTATGGCTTCCGTGCGCTGGAGTTCCATTACGATTTTTGGTTCGAGGTTGGCTTTTTCAAAGAAGAGGTCAATCAACCGGCGAGTATTTCCGCCTTTCTCGCCAAGAATAAGAGGCGCCCCGGCGAGCTCGGCGGCCGTGATTTCCCTTGCGCGGCCGAACTTGTGCTGGCGGTCTACGACTCCTACGAGCTTGTCACTTCTGAGGCTTTCGGTGGCGATGTCGTTGTCTTCAACAGGGAGAGATACGAGACCGGTATCGATGTTTCCCTGCAAGATCTGCTCGACTATCCATTCGCTTGTGCCGCCTGCCACGGTCAAGTCCAGGACGGTGAACTGCCGCTTCAATTCGCCAAGGATCTCAGGCAGGGGCTTAACAGTCACAGAGGTCGAGGCAACTCCTATGCGAAACCGGCCATGTGAGGCCCCGCTCATTGCAGCCATTTCGGCTTTGGCTTCGTCGTGTTCTCGCAGGATTGATTCGGCGCGCGACAACAGCGCGCGGCCTTCTTCGGTTAGGTACAGCTTTTTGTTGACTCTGAGGAAAAGCGGCGCACCAATCTCTTCCTCGAGCTGTCGAACGTGCACGCTGACGGCGGCCTGGGTTAGATGAATCAGCGACGCCGCTCGTGTGAAAGAACCCGAGTCGGCAACCGCCTTGAAAGTTCTGAGCAACCTGATCTCCATTGGGTTAGCTTCAAGTTTATAGAGGGAATAGCAAAATGAAAATGGAAAATGGGCGGGGTCGCACCGAAGGCTTGGAGGTGCGGCGTTAGTTCAGCATTGGACTACAGCTTCGCGCTCTCGTAGCTTTGCGATTAAGGTTGCGGATGAAGCCTTCGCACGCAGGATGCGTGCGATCCCAGGAATGCCCTCACAGGCAGCTCTAATCAGCTTCCGCTATTCTTCCGCAGTTCGAGCAGAACCTGTTTGGCGACGGCCTTCAACGTGTCGAATACGCCGACTCCTTTGTTGGCGACGGCTTCGAACAGCGGCTCTTCTTTGCGGATCAGCTCGCCTTTGAGCTCTTCGATGGGTGTTACATTCGGCAAATCGCGCTTATTCAATTGCAATACGTAAGGAATCTTGGTGAGATCATAGCCTTGCTGTTTGAGGTTGGCTTCGAGGTTGTACAGAGACTCGACGTTGGCATCCATGCGCTCGCGCTGGGAATCCGCTACAAATACGACGCCGTCCACCCCTTTGAGTATCAACTTGCGGCTCGCGTCATAGAAGACCTGGCCCGGCACCGTATACAGGTGAAAGCGTGTCTTAAAGCCGCGCACAGTCCCAAGGTCGAGCGGCAGGAAATCGAAAAAGAGAGTCCTGTCCGTTTCGGTTGCGAGGCTTATCAGCTTGCCCTTGGCCTGAGGCGCGGTCGAGTCATAGATATACTGAAGGTTGGTGGTCTTACCTCCAAGGCCGGGACCGTAGTAAACGATCTTGCAATTGATCTCGCGCGATGCGTAATTAATGAACGTCAAGGCAGTATCCCTTAGGTTTTTCGCCGGAGTGGGGTGGCACCGGTTTCAACAATTCAAGAGGGGCAGAAGGGGCGGCCAAGGGGGGCAGCAGGGCGGGGCAGCTTTCGCAGTCAAGTCATCTAAACAGGGCGTCGATGTCCTCCTCGGTAATCTCGGCGAAAGGCGAGTCCAGGGAGACTCCCATGTCGCGTTCGCGCGCTATCTTGGAGTCTATCGAGTCGAATATACCGGTCAGTTCCGATGTCGCCCGCTTGACTCGCAATCGCACCAGGCCCAGGCTTGATCGCTCATCAAAAATCACCACCAGTATGACTCGCGATGCTACTATGGAAATATGAATATTGTCGCGCTCCCCCTCATGGGACAGTACAGGAAAGCCTCGCTCTCCGATGAGGTGCGCCAGGCCATCGGTCGCTGCGACGTTGCCCGCAGTCAGGCTGGCCAGGCTGGTTGTATCAAGATTGACCATATCTCCATGGGAAGCTATTTGCTGACCGTTCTTATCGACCAGAAATACAAACTTTGCATTTGCATCGGTGCACAAGCGCCCAATTACCGTCTTGAGCTGGTCGTACTCCTCTTCATACATTACGATGGGAGTCGTCATCACTTCTCCTCGTCATCACTTCTCATGGATCCTGGGCCGACGCATATGGGGGTGCGGTTTCAAACGGACAAATTAGGCTAACTCGACAACGTCCGGTGACGCGGGGAAACCGAAATCAGCAATTTGGTCCATTACCAAAAAGGGGCATCCGGCAGGCTATTGGTTTATAACACAGCAGTTCGGTCATTTCAAGAGTTTTTGGACCGGCGGTTGGGTCAAAAAACTCCCATATTGCTGTTAGTTAACCCGCCCGGGGCGGTTGCGAGGCTTGGGGCTGGCAGATGGGGCATAAGCATATTTCACGAAGGCGTCGCCAGGTATAAATGCCCTCGCCGTGACCGTCACTGAACGAGAACCGGACCCCGTAGCGGCCAACGTGTTCCGCCGCGGTAATGGTGAGGTCATCGGGAATCGAACCGGCGTCGAGCATTCGCTCACCGGTCATCTCGTTCACGCATCCGGCGCACATGCACTCGGACCTCAGGTACTTGATTCCGAAGACGCTTGTGTGGCCGTCATCCCAGGAGACAGTCAGCTCGCACGGCCCGGTTTTTTTGATCTCAGTAGGTATCATTCCTTATGGGGGCCCTTATAGCCTTATGGGAGCCCCTATTACCTTATGGGAGCGCTTATAGCCTTATGGGAGGCCCTTATAGGCGCCATGTTTGACTCACCGGTGTTTCCACATCGGCGGGCGCTTGTCGATAAAGGCTTGAACTCCCTCGGTGGGATCCCTGTGCGACATGAGCTGGTTCAAGTAGATGTCTTCCGTATGCTTTAGAGCGTCTTCGAACGGCAGACCTTCGGCCTGGACGAGCGCCCGTTTGGCAAGCTCGAGCGCGGGGGCACTGAGCTGTCGAAGCGAGCCGAGTATTTCGGCGGCTTTGCTTTGAAGCTCCGATTCAGTCACGACATAGTTGACCAGTCCAAGCGCCCGGGCTTCCTCGGCAGTCAATAGCTCACCGGTAAGAATCAATTCCCTGGCCTTCTTCTGGCCGATTATCCTGGGCAGGATGCACGCGCTGACTGGAGGGAAGGTCGCCAGCTTGATTTCGGGCTGGCCGAAGCGGGCGCCCTGTGTAGCGATGACAATGTCGGCGAATGCGGCAAGCTCGCAACCTCCGCCAAGGGCAGCCCCCGCAACAAGTGCTATTACCGGCTTGGACACGGAGTTCAACGTTCGAAAGACCGAGTGAAATGACTCGAGCATCTGATACGCGGTTTCCGGTCTGTGGTCCTCGACTGCGACTCCGGCTGAGAAGGCGCGGGTCGATGCGGCGGACGCGAACACTATTGCGCAAACATCGGGCATCGCTCCCACCCGCTGTATCGCCTGGTTCATGTCCTTCATCATGCGGATCGTCAAAATGTTCAGCGGCGGCCGCGCCAGAGTCACCCTGGCGACGCGATCCTTTACCTCTAACGTAACTTCCCTTGATTGAGGCATACCTTACCAGAATCCCTAGGTTTGTGAGATCAAGGGGGCCTCGATCTGTCCAGCCAGCGCGTCGGCTCGTTCCATCAGATCAGAAACACCTGACCTCATAGCGCCGGCGGCGTCCTGGTCGGCCAGGCTGGAGAGATTTATAAGCACGTTATAGCCGGCCCCGCGCGCCGCGGCTCTTGCGAGCTGTGCTCCAGTGGCCACGTCGGATAGGGCATTGCGGTTCCCAGACGTCGCAAGCTCTGCCAACAGGCTGAGGGCCTCAACCGATCTCTCGGCGGTATGATATGGGGTGTTTGCCGCCCGTTGCAAGGCATCCTGAATGAGCCGCTTGCGCTCGTCCTTTTGCTGCTCAGTCTCTTTAGGGTGCTTGTAGGCGGCAAGAACCGCTTCGAAGCTTGCAGCGTCCTCATCGATCAAAGACCGAAACTCGCGCGAGAGGCGTTCGAGTTCTTGCTTGATAGCGACTACTCGGGCTTCGGCGGCAGCGTATTTGGGCTTTCCGATTGTCAGGTTGCACATCATTATGCCGAGAGAGGCGGCGAGCTGCCCGCAATAGGCCGCGACGCTGCCCCCTCCGGGAGTCGGTGTTGTGGCAGCGACCTGCTCGGCGAAACTCCCGGTTGATTGGGCAAGCCTGTGCGGATCCTGTTCGCTATTCATTTGATGATTCACCGATCGCAGCCTGAAGCCTGTGTTCAAGAACCTGGTCTTGATTGAAGCCTTCCAGCTGAAGGTAAAAGTCCGCCACCTGGTTCAAGGCTTCCTGGGGCACGAGGCCGACAATCTCGGACCCCAAGACGGGGACACCGAATCGCTCGGCCTCGCGCTTTATGAGCTCGAAAGCGCGAAACAATGGAGTGCCCTGGTAATTAACCATATTCATCGACACCTGAACGATGCCGCGGTCCTTCAACTCGAATCCAAGCGCTTTGACATATCTGAGGCCGCCATTCTGGTGGCGGACGGCACGAGCTATCTTGTTGGCTATTTCGATATTCGAAGTGCCGAGATTGACATTGTAGGCGATCAGGGGCGGACGCGCTCCGACAGCAGTGATGCCCGCGGTAGGGTGAACTCGCGGCTCACCGAAGTCGGGATGGCGATCAGGGTTGTGTTGGATGTCCTCGCGTATACCCTCGAACTGGCCCTTACGAATCGCGGCCAGGTTCTCCCGGTCCAGACGGGTTGCGGCTTTTTCATAGAGGTAAACTGGAATACCGAGTTCTTTCCATAATCGCTCGCCGCAATGCCTCGCAAGCTGAACACAGTCCTCCATCGTCACACCAGAGACGGGCACAAACGGAATAACGTCGGTCGCGCCCATCCTGGGATGTTCGCCCTTGTGTATGTTCAGGTCTATAAGGTCAGCTGCTTGCCTGGAGGCTCGAACAGCTGCCTCGACGACTCGGTCCGCCTCAGCGACGAACGTGACTACTGAGCGATTATGATCCGGGTCTGACTCGCGATCCAGCAACACAGCGCCGGGAACGGACTGGATGGCCGCTACTATTTGATCCAGGATTTCGGTGCGTCGTCCTTCGCTATAGTTTGGAATGCACTCAACAATTCGCTTCATCTGAACTCGCTGTTGATTTTGGCTGTTCCGGTCAGGAGGCATCTCGGACTGAATCTCAAACAAAATCCTACCTGATTAATATTGCGGGTGCAAAGCGGCCGCGATCAAGCCTCGGGGTTGATGATCATCATTGTTGTGAGCATTGAAGCAATCAGCTTGGGCTCACCACCGGATTCCGCGGCTACCTCTCCCGAACAAACTGCTATAGTCTTGCCGGCCCTGGTCACCCTACCTCTCGCGACGAACAGCTCCCCTATTGCCGGCGAAAGGAAATTGACTTTGTATTCGATGGTCAAGACCTCGCGGCTCTCCGGTGTCAAGGTCAGCGCAGCATAACCGCACGCGGAATCAACAATGGCGGTTATGATACCGGCATGAACGAAACCGTTTTGCTGAGACATACCGTCTCGCATTGGCATGCTGATTTCGACCTCGCCGGGCGCGATCGCCGTGATGCGGGCGCCCAGCGTCTGCATCAGGGTCTGCCGCGAAAAACTTTCGCGGACACGCGATTCAAAATTAGGATCTCTCGGTGAATGCATTTCTTTCAAACTAATCAGATTCAAGTTCTTGGAGTTTAAGCGATCAAAATTCAAACGATCAAGCCGCCG
>Ga0126381_100011468_pt1 | contig 10019 bp, 7 predicted proteins | sample PanSoiMetPlot_28_FD_96465 | JGI IMG/M metagenome (GOLD analysis project Ga0126381, IMG submission 96465) | Tropical forest soil microbial communities from Panama - MetaG Plot_28 | ecosystem: Environmental > Terrestrial > Soil > Tropical forest > Bulk soil | place: Panama | collected 2016-02-17 | reverse complement strand
TGGTACTACATGGGAGGAAACCAGGATCCGCGGCTCAAAGATAGCCACCCTGACTGGCGCGCCAAAATGATCACGCCCGATGTGCTGATCCAGCCGCATAGCGCGCCCTTGGGCTTCGCTTTCTACAGTGGGACCCAATTTCCCGAGCCATATCATGGCGACATGTTCTTGGCCGTGCATGGCTCTTGGAATCGAGCCAATCGGACCGGCTACGAAGTGGTTCGAATTCCGCTTCATCATCGCGGCACCGCAACTGGCGATTACGAAGACTTCTTGAGCGGATTTGTGACTGCGGATGGCCAGGTTTGGGGCCGCCCTGTAGGAGTGGCGGTCGCCCTCGACGGATCGCTGCTAGTGAGCGATGACGGCTCCGGTTCCATCTGGCGCGTGAGCTACGAAGGAAAATAGGGAGGTTCGCACTGCTCGCTATTTGCTAACATCCGTTCGCCCCGGAAGTACGTACAAACAATGTATGGCAGCGACTTTCTCCATTTTTCTCACCGGCGGCACCGGCTACATTGGCACTCCTCTCATACCAGCCTTGCTCAAGCGTGGACATCAGGTACGAGCTCTGGTGCGGCCCGGCAGCGAACGGAAACTCCCTTTGGCGTGTGAAATGGTCTTCGGCAACGCCTTGGATCCTGCTTCCTACGCCGACCGCGTAGCTCCTTCGCACACATTCGTGCAATTGGTGGGGGTGCATCATCCCAGTCCAGCAAAGGCGGCCGAGTTTCAAAAGGTGGATCGAGTCTCCGCATTGGGCGTCATTGAGGCGGCAAAACGCGCGCGCGTCGAACCCTTCATTTACCTGAGCGTTGCCCAGCCTGCGCCGGTGATGAAAGGCTACATCGCGGTTCGTGCCGAATGCGAGGCCGCGCTGCGAAGTAGCGCGATGAACATTACTATCGTACGTCCTTGGTATGTGCTTGGTCCGGGACATCGCTGGCCTTATGTTTTGTTACCGATGTACCGGCTATTCGAGAAGATTCCCTCAACCCGCGACGGTGCTCGGCCACTGGGGCTTGTCAGCTTGGCGGAAATGACTCGGCTGCTGGTTTCGGCCATTGAGAATCCCAGTCGTGGCGTACGTTTCGTCGATGTGCCACAGATTCGTGCGGGCATGGTCTCTAGTGCCGCCTAGCTCTCGAGCCGCGTTGATTGTGAGAATTACGAAAGCGCATGCCCGGGGGACATCTTCTGTGCAGCGGTTTTGAATGAGATGTTGAAACGTCTTCAGAAAGCAGAAGAGAATGTCCAAACAGGACTATTTCGAAGATGTTCATGTGCGCATCTTGCGCGTAACCGAGGATCTTCGAGCCATACAGCGGGAGCTCAACTGCGCCGCCATGCAAGCGCCTGGCGATCCTGAGTTGATGGAAACGCTTTCCCAACTTCCCGAACTTGAAACTTTGGATGTACTGAAGTCGACTCTGGACCAAATGCGTCACTTCTTGTGGTTCTATATCCAGGTGATGACCGCCGACGTCGAACCGGAAGAGCGGCCGCGTCAACCCCCAGCCAAGAAATCTGGCAAAGATCGAAACTTCATCGAAAAATACAATCACTCCACCGATGCCGCCCTATTGCGGTATTTAGCGGATGGAAAGAACCGCAAGCCCAACTAACCAGCACTGGAGGGTCGAACTTAGCGAGGCCACTCGGCGACTACTCCCGGAGCACTCCTTTTACAATGGTCGTCTTCACCTCGTGCTCTCGCGTCCACACCGCGAAGTCTGCATCGGCGCCCGGGGTGAGAAATCCTTTTTGCCGTACGCCTAGAACTTTGGCAGGATTCAGGGTTGCCGCTCTCAGCGTGTGCTCGAAACTCCAAGCAGCAAACTCCATGACATTACGGATCGCGCGATCTAGGGTAAGAACACTGCCTGCCAGGCTGCCCTGATGTAGGCATTTTCCGTCTTTCACTTCTACCTCGATGGGGCCCAACTGATATCGGCCATCGGGCATGCCGGCGGCTGAGGTGGCGTCGGTAATCAAAACCGCACCTTCAGCACCTTTGGCGGCTAGAAAAAGCCGGACCACCGTCGGATGCACATGCACGCCGTCGGCAATGACGTCGGCGGTAACTAAGGGGTTGGACAATACCTCGCCCAGGATGCCTGGATTGCGGTGGTCGAGAGGGCGCATGGCATTGAAAGTGTGCGTGGCATGCCGGGCACCGGCACGCACACCCGTCTGCGCCGCCTCGAGTGTGGCGTCGGAGTGACCCAGGCTCAGTACCACTCCTCTCTGGCGCGCGGCAGCAATGAGCTCAGGTGCGCCGTCTAGCTCGGGAGCGATCGTCATGAGACGAATGTGCCCGCGCGCCGCCTCCCAAAAGCGGTCAAAAGTGCTGAGAGTGGGCGGAAGTAAATTTTCCGGAGGATGCACTCCTCGGCGTAGATGACTTAAGAAAGGGCCCTCGAGATGAACGCCGAGAGGGCGTGCGCGCCCTGGCCCATCCGCCGCGCCGCTTTCGCGCGATTCGATGGCGTCGGCAAACCGCGCCAGAGAACGTAGAGTAGTCTCAAGCGGCGCGGCCACCGTGGTGGGACAGTAGCTGGTGACACCATGCGCGGCCAAAAACTTCTCAAAGCTTTCGAGTCCCGGCCGATCTGCCCTCATCAGATCGATGCCGGCAGCTCCGTGGATGTGGATATCGACAAGTCCCGGAGCAAGCAGGCAATCGGAGAAATTCAGCAGCTGTGCGCCGCCCGGAACTTCATAGTCCGACTGAGACCCCAACCTAACAATCGCTCCCTCTTCAATCAGTACGAGAGGGCGATCAATTCTCTGGAGCGGCGTGTGTAGTGCTCTCGCAGTCAGCGCAAGCATTTTGGCAGAGTCAGTATAACAATCGGCCCGACGATGAAAGAGACCTCACAAGGCTCAGGACGTGAGAACATGGAACAAGTTGGACCCCGGAGATGAGACATCGCCGTTTGCCGTAGCAGAGGTAATTTGGAGGTGACGATCATGAATCGCCGAAGCTTTACCCATACCGTTGCTGGGGCCCTCGTGTCCGCTGCCGCCCTAGGGCAAAAGCGCGAGGACGCACGCCTTGCCCCTCAAGAGACCCCGTTTCCGCTCTCCGTCATGCTTTGGACTGTGTTTCGCAACTTGCCCTTTGATCAGCGTTTGGAAAAGGTTGCCGCCGCAGGATATCGAAATGTGGAGTTGGTCCGCGAATACGAGCAGTGGACCGAGGACAATATTGCCCAGGTCAATGAGAAACGCAAGCAGTTGGGAATCTCCTTCGATTGTACGGCGGGATTGAAACATGGACTGGCAAATCCCGCGGAGCGCGATGGCCTTTTAGCCGATCTTGGGCGAGCACTCGCGCTTATGGAAAAAATTGACTGCCCCGCCGTTATCTTGCTTTCGGGAAATGTGGTCCCCGGAATGACTCCCGATGCTCAACAGCAAAGCTGCGTCGACGGCCTTCGGGCAGCTGCGCGCTTAGTGGAGGGTAAAACTATCCATGGACAACCGGTTCGCCTGCTACTTGAGAACATAGACCCCGAGGAAAACCCGAAGTATTTTCTCACCTCCGTGAGCCGGGGATTTGAAATTATCCAGTCGGTCGGGCACCCGCAAGTTCAATTCCTCTATGATTTCTTTCACGAACAAATCGCCGAAGGCAATCTCATCGAGAAACTCGAGCGCAACATTCAACACGTGGGCTTGGTGCATATTGCCGATGTACCCGGAAGGCATGAACCTGGAACTGGCGAAATCAATTACGCGAATATTTTCCGTAAACTAGCGGAACTCAACTACCGCCATGTGGCGGCGATGGAGTTTCTTCCCTCTGGAGATCCCGTCTCGCAGCTGCGGGCGGCGCGAGAGTTAGTCGCGCGGGCGCTCGCCTGACCGAAGACCCCGAAACTAGCCCGGGCACATCGGTTCGGGGAGTGGGCCTCTTTCCTAACGTCTACCAACCAACTCGATTACCTCGGAGTCAGGTTCGGTCCAAGCCGGATGGCCTTCATGAGTAAATTTCTGTGCCGCCTCATTCCAACGTAAGTATGTGATCCGGTAATCACCCTTCTCATACGCGTAGGTTGCTCCATCATCCTGGTAAAGAACAAACTCTCGATCGGCGCCGGGATAAATCCGCACTTTGGAAATCTTTTGCGGCTGGCGGGTACTCTCAATGGGTGCCCCCAGGGGTACAATCGAGCCGGCTCGAACAAACAATGGCAGCCTGTCAATGGGCGCATCCACGCTGATGTCCTGTCCGCCGCGAATGCGTTGCTTTGTCCAATAATTGAACCATTCGGTGCCGGAGGGAAGATAGACCCGGCGATTGGTCATGCCCTCTTCGGTAACCGGGGCTACAAGAAATGCGGGGCCAAACATGTATTCATCGCGCAAATCCGCGACCTGGGGATCGTTGGGGAAATCCATAAACAGAGGGCGCATATAGGGGGCTCCCGTTTTGTGGGTTTGGTAGGCGAGCGAGTAAATGTATGGCATCAATTCATAGCGCAGTCTCAGATATTTTTCGAGAATGGGTTCGGCTTGTTTTCCGTAGGACCAGACTTCGTTATAGAGGCGGCTGCCGTGTGCGCGAAAAATGGGGAGAAATGTAGCGTATTCAAACCATCGAGTATAGAGTTCAGGATAGTCATCGTATCCGCCCACGTTATTGCGGGCATCGGAGGGATCGAGTAGCGGGTGATGCTCTGGGCGATGCTCTTTTGGCAGATATTGCCAGCCGCCGATATCCTCGGTCCAATACGCCATCCCAGAAGCGGTGAAATCAAGCCCGGTTGGAATCTGACGGCGCAGCGTATCCCAGGTGGGAGAGATGTCGGAAGACCAGAACACGGTTCCATTGCGTTGCGCCCCCAAGTACGCATCACGGGAGAGAATCAGTGCCCGATGGTTGATGTCGCGCCGGTAGCCGTCATAAATCGCGGCCGTGTGAAATAAGGGGTAGACATTGAAGTAACGCGTGCCGGGACCAATAAAGAAGTAGCTGCCATTGGGCGGCAAGTCGGGCTCGGTTTCATCCGCCCAAATCGCGTCGAAACCTTTGCTGACGATGTTATCGCGAATGACATCCCAGAACCAACGCGCGGCCTCGGGATCCGTAGTATCGATGTCGGATCCGGCGCGGTCATAGGGCAGCCCATCGGTGGGCGTGCCGTCGGCCAGGTGCTCAAACCACCCCTTCTGAAGCAGGTAATCATAAAACCGTGAACCTTTGGTGAAGCGTGGCCAGACGCTGATCATGGTCTGAAAACCCATATCATGAAGCTCACGATTCATTTCTCGAACATCCGGCCATTCGTTGGGAAGAAAATCCATTTCTCCCATCTTGGAAAAGTAAAACCAGTCCACCACCAAGATATCGGCGGGAAGATGGCGTTCGCGATATCCTCGAGCTACGGCGAGCAACTCGTCTTGCGAGGCATAGCGCTGTTTGCATTGGATATATCCATACGCCGCTTTCGGCAGCATCGGCGTCGGCCCGGTTAACAGCCGGTATCCGGAATAAATTTCGTCGAAACTGTTACCCGAAATCACAAAGAAAGACACACGATCGCCAACCTCTGACGTCCAACGCGTGCGTTCATTGAATCCCGGCTCAATCACCGTCTTTGACGGATTGTCCCAAATCATCCCATACCCGTAGCTGGTTACCATGAAGGGCACGCACACGCTCGGCGCAGCCGTGGCCGTGTAATTGTGCCAGCATTCGACTCGTTGGCCACGGTGGTCTAACCGACCTTCTTGATTTTGACCTAATCCGAAGTAGTGCTCATCATCGGGAGAGACGAAGCTGGCCGAGACCTCATAAAAAGCAGCATCCGAGGGACGGCGGTCATACATTAGGGCTGCGTTGCCATCTTTGTGGTTAGGAACCGACATCCCCCAATCGGTGAGGCGCAACAACATCTTTCCTTCCGCGGACTGGAAGGAAATCTGGGTTGGCGGAGCCGAGCCGCGGAAGTATTTGGCAATATCCGCTTGTGTTGGCAGCATCCTCCCGGGGCGATTCACGGCCACTGTGACCACCAAACGAGGAGACCGGTAGATGTCCGCTTGTTCATTCTCCAGGTGCTCCCAATTCTCTGATGCTGGTTTGGCGATGAATCCGTAGCCGGGAGCAGCCAGGGCGCGCTCCTTGTCCAGACCAAGTGAAACTCGAATGATGTTGGGAGCGTAAGCCTCAAGCACTATAGTGCTGCCGTCGCGATTCAAGACCAGTGGTCCTCGAGCATCTGCATTGGCCCAGCCACCACACAGGAGAAGTAGAAGGGGCCACAAGCCGACTTGCTCGAAAACCTCAACCCATTGCTCGGCTCGTGATATATGCAAGAAGCTCATGACCAAGGACAGATCGGGCGCCCTCGACCTCGGATCCCCTACGCCGCTGTTCTGACTGCGGAACTTATTTTGCTGCCGGGGCCAGCGCTAGGTAGTTACCATAGCCGACGATGACCGTCGAGCCCACCAGCAGGAAGAGAGCGAGCGCCAGCAGTTGCCCGGCGCGTCGACCGGCGCCCTTCCATTCTTTAAAACCGATCCCCCACAGACTGCTAAAAATGATGATGCTGGCCATATGCAGGGTCCAACTGGAGAAGCGATAGCGCCCCATTTGACTCTCGCCCATGGTGTAGAAGAAAAATTGGAAATACCAGGTCGTTCCGGCCAGCGCGCAGAGCAAATAATTGCGCAACATGGGCGCTTGTTCATTCTGTTCGCGTGGTGCGGGAGGAGCTTCGAGTGCCACCGACCTAGTATGTTGTTGGGGGCCAGAGATAACATGTTCTGCCATTTCCCGGCTGGGAGCGTCCACTGCGGTTTCAACGATCGTCTCCTCCAACTCGCAAGAGCTGCCTGCTTTCGCAGTAAAGAACTGGCGGCCGGTCTTATTCCGTTTCAGCAGAAGCAAGCACCAGACAAAGTTCGTCAGAAACCCGCCTACGAGCACCACTACCAGTACGGGCAGTCCTTGCCATAGTAGGCGAGTGCCATGCTCTAAGGTGAGGGTTTTGATGGGATCGCCCGCTGCTAAACCGTAGGCAAAACAAGCGCTCATCACACCGGAGAGAACGGCCACCCCAATTCCCTTTTTCAATCTAAATTCTTTGATAGCCGCCCGTTGCTGTTCCGGCGACATGACACGTTCTTTCGAGATACCTGCCAGCCCCGCAGCCGCGATGCCGGCCAGGCAGACGAAGATTCCCAGCAAAATGATGCGTCCTGATGTCGTCGCCAGTACTTGGCTGAAAAATTCGCCGCGAAAAATCGGAGGCATCAATGTTCCAAAGGCCGCGCACAGACCGAGCACGACGGCCATGCCAAGAGACAACCCTAAGTAACGCATGGTTAATCCGAAGGTTAAACCTCCGACTCCCCACAACAATCCAAAGAAGAAAGACCAAAACAAGCTCTCTCCGGGAGCCGCCCGGAGCACTGCGGGCAAGTCCCTGGTCATGATGAACGCCAACGTCCAGGGAGCGAGGATCCAGCTGAAAAAGCCACCGGCTAACCAGTAGGTTTCCCATGCCCAGCGCCTTACTCCGCGGTACGGGACATAAAAGCTCCCCGAGGCAAGACCGCCCAACCAGTGGTACATGACTCCGATTAGTGGATTGGAAGCTATATTCCTCCTTCAAAGCCGACTACAAATGGAAGACTTCCTCGAGTGGTTCGATGGCGGTATCCGCTAGCCGGCCCTCAGGCTGGGAGAAAAACTCTCTCATCTCCTGTTGCCAGCGATGGTTGACTTCACGCGCCATCATCTCCGCGCGGGCCCGCTCGAAGTCCTCGGCTTCCACATACCCGATCAATAATCCGTCCCTTCGTAAGAAGAGAGAATAGTTCGTCCAGCCGGTCTCCCGCAGCGCCGCCAGCATCTCCGGCCACACTGCCCGGTGGCGTTCTTTGTACTCTTCGATTCGATCCGGCTTCACCTGCAACACAAAGCAGATTCGCTTCATATCGTTGTTCACCGAAGAAATGCTTCCGCCAGCCCGCCGTCCACCGGCAAGATGTGTCCCGTGGTTTTCGCGCTTTGCTCGCCGAGTAGCCAAAGGATCGCCCGCGCACAATCTTCCGGCAGAATGGGTCTCTTGGTTAACGTTCGTTGGGCATAGAAGTTGGCCAACTTGCTCCGCAGGTCCTCGGTTGAGTCCGCGGGAGAAAATCGAATGCCATATTTGTCGAGCGACTGCAGGATGCGCTCCCGCGGGAACATGGTCGACCCCGCCACCACGGTGGCGGGTGCTATGCCATTCACGCGAACCTCGGGCGCAAGCCGGATCGCCAGCTCCCGGACCAAATGGCTGAGCGCCGCCTTGCTCGTGTCATAAGGCTCGCTTCCCTGCTTGGGAACGACCGCATTGGCGGAACTCGTCAGCACCATAGCCGCGGGAAGACCCTGGTCTTCAAACACCCATTGACTGGCACGCGCCAGTTGGTAATTTCCGCTCACGTTGACTAGAAAGGTTTTCGCCCACTGCTCTTCCGTAGGTTCTTGACCCGGGTCCGCAACCGGATAGATGGCAGCCGTGCTCACCACCGCGTCGATCCCCCCAAATTGCACAATGGTTAATTGAAGCGCCTCGGCCAGGCTGCTCGACGAAGCTAAATCGGCTGCGGCATGCAGCACTTGCTCAGGCGATCCTAAACGGGCCGCTTCTCCGGCTACTTTTTCCGCTCCGGCTCGATCGAAATCCCAAACCGCCACATGGGCGCCTTGGGCTGCTAGACCAAGAGCTACCTCTCGACCAATTCCGTTCGCGCCGCCCACCACAACCGCTATTTTCCGGCTGAATTCCGCCTCTTTCGGCATGCGCTGCAGTTTTGCTTCTTCCAGTGCCCAGTACTCGATGCGAAAGGCCTCACTTCGAGGCAAGGCCACATAGTTGTGGAATTGCTTAAAGTCCTTGGACTGCTGTTCGGTGCGCGCCTGCGGCAATTGCTCCGGGGGAAGGCCGTCCTCCATGGCAGTGGCGCCCGTCATGACATGGATCGCATTAATAAAAAATTCACAGGTGATGCGAGCTTCCCGCTTGCTTTTGCCAAAGCCAAACAGCCCCAACCCGGGAATGATCACCACCGCTGGATTGGCATCCCGCAGCTTTGGCGAATCCTGGCGGGCATAGGTTTCATAATAGGTTTTGTATCGCTCACGATATTGCCCCACTCGTTCCCGAATGCGCGACTTGAGTAGGCGAGCATCTTCGCTATCGCCATCCCAGGGAACAAACAGCGGCGAAACCCGCGTGCGGAGAAAGTGGTCAGGACAGCTTGTACCTAAAGCGCTCAATTCTGCCGCCCATTTCGAGCCGGCAAACTCCAGCGCATCTTCGTCTTGGCTGTAGTGCGCGATCACGCGGCGAGATGACGAGAGCACACCGCGCAAGGTCGGCAGGATCTCGACCGCAATCCGGGCTCGGTCAGCGCGCGGCGCGAACTCGATTCCGCCAAAGCGGATAGATTTTCGGCTCTGGTGTCCGAGGACGAATTCGCCCATTTCGTCAATGGTGCGAAGGCTGGTTTGATAGCACGCGCGTTGGCTTTCGCCCCAGGTAAATAGTCCGTGACCTCCAAGCAGAACTCCGTCCGCGCCCGGGTTCTCGCACACGGCTCGCTCCAAGATCAGGGCTAACTCGAAACCCGGACGCTGCCAGGGCACCCAAATGATTTTGCGGGCAAATTGCCGATTAAATTCCTCTAGCTTCAAACGACCATTGGCGCTGGCGGCGAGCGCTATGGCCCAATCCGGATGGAGATGATCGACGTGTGGAAAAGGAAGAAACGCGTGCAGCGGAGTGTCGATCGATGCGGCTACCTTGTTTTCCCCGAAGGCGGACATGGGGTAGAACCGAACCATTTCATCTTCATAGCTTTCGCCGCGATAGAGAGCTTTGAGCTGCTCCAGGCGATCGAGGTAAAGCAGTGCGAAGCCCGATTCCGTGATCGAGCCAAGGTCCCCACCGCTGCCCTTCACGGCTAAGACGCGCACCGGCCGTCCGGTAAACCGGTCGGGGAGCTCAAAT
>Ga0126381_100011467_pt1 | contig 10019 bp, 4 predicted proteins | sample PanSoiMetPlot_28_FD_96465 | JGI IMG/M metagenome (GOLD analysis project Ga0126381, IMG submission 96465) | Tropical forest soil microbial communities from Panama - MetaG Plot_28 | ecosystem: Environmental > Terrestrial > Soil > Tropical forest > Bulk soil | place: Panama | collected 2016-02-17 | reverse complement strand
GATTTTCATCATCGTGAATTTGGTGATGCTATGTGTGGCACTGCTGGCTTGCTATGTGCCGGCCCGCCGCGCCGCGCGTGTCGATCCGCTGGTTTCGCTGCGCTATGAGTAAATGTGGATTTCCCCGCCGAATAATTCGGAGGCGATGAGATGTTAAGTATCTGGCAGGACTTGCGATTTGCGGCGCGCATGCTCGGGAAGAATCCCGGTTTTACTGGCGTAGCCGTCCTTACGCTCGCGCTGGGTATCGGCGCGAATACCGCCATTTTCAGTGTCGTAAACGCGGTCTTGCTGCGCCCCCTTCCATATCCTGGATCCGAGCGAATTACCCGAGTCGGTTTTCAAGCAAAGAACGACATTTTCGACGATGTGACCGTTTCTCAATTGGAGTTCTTTCGGGACCACGCTGGACCCGTTTTCGACAGCGTTGCCGGATTTCAGGGCTCGAGCACTCTCGAAGTGAAGCAGCCGGACAGGATTGGTTGGCTGTCGGCGCTTCGCGTGAGCGCGGACTTCTTCCGCGTACTTGGAATTCATCCTGCCCTGGGCCGGGAATTTACGCGCAAGGAAACTCAGCGCGGTTCCGCTCTCTCTACAATTTTGAGTGACTCCGCGTGGCGTTCCACGTTTGGCGCAAACCCTGAGATTATCGGCAAGCCGGTGAAACTCAATCAAGACGTTTACACGGTGGTCGGTGTGTTGCCTGGCGATTTCGTTTTCCTCGAGGACCCCGTGGATGTCTTCGTCCCGCTCCAGCCGAGCGACAGCCTGGGCGACAGGGGACTCAATACCTCCACGATTGCCCGGTTGAAACCTGGCGTGAATTTGGCTCAAGCTCAGACGGAAATGGCGGTGCTCTTTCCTGTGATTCCTGACAAGAACAGCAACTTCCTGGGACTAGGCGTTGTTAACTATCAGCGGTTGCTGACCGGAGATATTCGCCCGAGCTTGTTGGTGCTGTTAGGCGCCGTAGGCCTTCTGCTCCTTATTGCCTGTGTCAATGTAGCCAGCCTGGTTCTCGCGCGAACCTATTCACGGACGCGCGAGATTTCCGTTCGGCTGGCGCTCGGCGCCGGCCGAAGGCGCCTCGCGTGCCAACTGCTCACGGAAAGCTTTCTGATGGCGATCCTGGGCGCTTCCGCCAGGCTGCTCCTTGCGTTTTGGGGGCTGCATGCTTTGGTCAGCACCGTTCCCTGGGAGCTGCACGTGCCCGCCACCGCGATTCGCATCGATGGTCGAGTGTTTGCTTTTGCGCTGGGAATTGCCGTCCTCACTAGCCTTGTCTTTGGGCTTGCATCTCTGTGGCAAACTACGCGAACCAATTTGATAAGCGGGATCAAGGGCGAAACAACCCTAGGTTCAGCAAGCGGTGCGCACGGGCGCATTCGCAGCGCCCTGGTCATCAGCGAGATGGCGTTTTCCCTCATGCTGCTCATCGGGGCATCTTTCCTGGCGGAGAGCCTTTACCGCCTGCATCAGGAAAGGCTCGGCTTCGACCCCAGTAACGTCCTCAAGCTGAGCGTAGCCTACCCGAGCGAAATCAGCGCTTCAGGGGAACGCACGAGGGCCTTGCAGAAGCAGTTGCTCGATCGCCTTCGGGCGCTTGCGGGAGTAAGTTCCGCGGCCCTGGTCAACGTGGTGCCGCTCGACGGCCAGGGGAATATGCCGGCCCAGCTCGCGGGTCAAAACGACGCCGAACATAGCATTGGCGCAATGGAAATCCGGAGAATCAGCGAAGGTTACTTCGACACGATGCGCATCCCCCTCCTTGCCGGGCGCGGCGTACAGCAAGGCGATGTCGGAGGGGCGCCACTCGTCGCGGTTATAAACCAGAGTCTCGCCCGCCGCTGGTGGAAAGGGAAGAGTCCCCTCGGCGATCAGGTTATTATCGGTGAGTTTATGGGTCGGCACTTGTGGGAACCTCCCCCGCCCCCGCGGGAAATTGTCGGCGTAGTCGGGGATGTGAAAGGCAGGTCTATCAGCCGCCCAGCGCCGCCTACGGTTTATATTCCCTTGGTGCAGGCCGGCGGTATGGACTCCGCAGCTGAATATGTGCTTCGCGCCGCGCGAGGGCTCGCTCTCGGCCCGGCCCTTCGCCAAGCTGTTTTGGAAGTGAATCCTGAGCTGCGCATCACGAATCTGCGGGCTATGTCTGAGGTAGTCTCTGGTTCTGTTGCCGCGCAGCGTTTTGATGCACTTCTCATGATCCTTTTCGCCGCGGTGGCGCTAGGGCTGGCATCGGTAGGCATTTACGGGGTGCTGAACTTGTTTGTGAACCAGCGAACCCATGAAATTGGGGTGCGCATGGCGCTCGGTGCCGAATCTGGTCAGGTACTGCGGCTTGTTGTGAGGCAAGGCTTGCTTCTTGCGCTGATGGGTATCGCCACGGGCATCTCGGGCGGGTTCGCTCTAATGCGATTCCTCGGCGGCTTGCTTTATGGAGTTAGCGCGAAAAGCGTAGGCCCTTATGCCGCGGGCTCGTTGATTCTTGTTCTTGTGGCTCTGTGTGCTATTTATATTCCCGCGCGGCGTGCTGCGAGTGTCGATCCACTGGCCGCGCTGCGTTATGAATGACTAGAAGTCTTAAGGAGATCTCTTGGAACCATTAATTCAACTGCGAAACCTTGAAAAATCCGTGGAGGCGGGGCCAAACCGCTTCTTCCTCCTGCGCCGCATCAATCTGGACATTCAGCCGGCCGAATTTGTCACCATCATGGGCCCGTCCGGCGCAGGAAAATCCACGCTGCTCAGCATCATCGGAATGCTCGATGGCGCATGGACCGGCGAATTCTATTTCAATGCGGAGCCCGTTCACCGGCTCAACGTCAAAAAACGCAATGAACTGCACAAAGCCAATATTGGGTTTGTCTTTCAGAGCTATCATCTGATCGACAATCTGACGGTATTCGAAAATCTCGAAGTGCCCCTTTCCTACAAGAACGTCCCGCATAAAGAGCGCGTCAGCCGCGTCTGCGATGCTCTGGATCGCTTCAACATCGTGGGCAAGAAGGATTTGTTTCCCAATCAGCTTTCCGGCGGGCAGCAACAGCTCGTAGGTGTCGCCCGCGCTGTGATCATGAATCCGAAACTGATTCTCGCCGACGAGCCTACTGGGAACCTGCACTCCGCGCAGGGCGATGAAATCATGCAGCTTTTCAAAAGGCTCAACGATGCCGGCACGACCATCATTCAGGTCACGCATTCAGAGAGAAATGCCGCCTATGGGCACCGCATTATCCAATTGAAGGATGGGTGGGTTGTGGGTGAAACCGCGACGTCAGACGTGGGCGCCAGCGCAGCGCAACCTGGCTAAGACCCCTTCTTTAACTGTGGCGGGAGGCCACTCTGGAATGACTACGCTGCTTCAAGACGACCGGTATGTGTTGCGCATGCTGCCGAAGAGTCCCGGCTTCGTGCTGCTTCGCTCCCTCCCGGTATCACAGCCTCAAAGCCGTTGTCGCAGCCTTGGCGAGCTTTCTCCCGGCCCACCGTGCGTCGCCGGTGGATCCCATGGTCGCGTTGCGTTACGAATGAGGCAGAAATGAGAACCTTCCTCGAGGACACTCGCTACGCGTTGCGCGTGCTGTTAAAAAGTCCCGGCTTCACCGCCGCGGCGGTTCTGACACTGGCCCTCGGCATCGGTGCAAACACCGCGGTCTTTAGCATTGTGAATGCCCTTATCCTCCGCCCGCTGCCCGTCGAGAGGCCGAGCGAGTTGGTCTTCCTTGAAAATGCCCGCTATGGCCCAAGTCAATCATTTCCTAACTACAAAGACCTGCGCGACCGCAATCAGGTGCTTGCCGGACTGGTTGGATACCGCATGGCCCCCATGGAGTTGGAGACCGATCGCGGCGCGGAACGCATTTGGGGGTATCTTGCCACCGGCAACTATTTCGACCTCCTCGGCGTGAAGCCCGCTCTAGGCCGTTTCTACAATCAAAGTGATGACGTGCATGCCGGAGCGAGCCCTTACGCCGTGCTGAGCTATGGCGCCTGGCAAGCGCGATTTGGGGCCGACCCCGCCATCGTTGGCAAGGTCATTCGCATCAACCGCCTGCCGTACACCGTCTTTGGTGTGGCCGGGCCCGATTTTCACGGGACCGAACTCTTTTATTGGCCCGAAGTTTGGGTGCCCATGATGATGGAGCCCCGGATCGAAAGCCGCTCCTGGCTCGACGAGCGAAGCACGTGGAATACTTTCGTCCTCGGCCGACTGAAGCCAAATGTCTCTCCGGCGCAGGCCGAGGCAAACCTCAATTCCATCGCGGTCGAGATGACTCGCCAATTTCCCAACGAAAATGATGGCCTACACTTCCAACTGACTAAGCCCGGCTTGATCGGAAACCTCATCGGTGCCCCTGCCAAGGCTTTCGCACTCGGAGTTTTAGTCCTGGCCTGCTTGGTTCTCCTGGCGGCTTGCACCAACCTGGCCAGCATGTTTACCGCTCGGGCTACGGACCGGCAGCGCGAACTGGCCGTCCGACTTGCCATTGGTGCCGGTCGCGGCCGCGTGGTGCGTCAAGTGTTGACCGAAACCCTTGTACTTTCGCTCGCGGGCGGCGGTACCGGCTATCTATTGGCATCGTTGCTCTCGTCAGCCTTGAGCCTGTGGCACGCCCCCATGGATTTCCCGGTGCAATTCAACGTCACCGTCGATTGGCGTGTTTTTCTGTTTGCTATGGCCGGCTCGATTATTGCCGCCGGTCTCTCGGGCTCCGCCCCTGCCTGGCGTGCCTCCAAGACCGACCCGAATGCCGCGCTGCGCGGAGCTTCCGGCACCTGGCGGAGTCGTTTGGCGTTGCGCGACCTACTGGTCACGGTACAAGTGGCGATTTGCTTTGTGCTTATCTCTGCGTCGTTCCTTTCGTTGCGCGGTCTCGAGCAAGCGTTGCAGATGAACCTCGGTTTCCAACCGCAGCGCGTTTCCACGGCGGCGTTCGAGTTGAGCCTCGCCGGATATCCCGAGGAACGCGGCCGCGCCTTCCAGCGGCAAGCACTCGAAGCCATTCAACAACTGCACGGGGTGCAGTCGGCCGCGTACTCCAACTCCGTGCCGCTCAGCATTGACCAATCCCACACAGCGGTGTATACGGCGGATAAAACGGACCTGCGGCCCTCCGACCGCATCAACGTCGTCTATTATCAGGTTTCTCCGCAATTTTTCGCTGCGCTGGGAACGAAGCTTCTCGCCGGCCGTGAGTTTACTTGGCATGACGATTCCAAGTCTCCGCCGGTCGCCATTATCAATCTTCCTTTCGCTAAACGCGTCTTTCACAACGAGAACGCTGTCGGCAGGCGCTTTCCGTCATATTCCGGTACACCTGTGGAAGTTGTGGGCGTCGTCGAAGACGGCAAGTATGAGAGCCTCACGGAATCACAGCGGCCCGTAGTTTTTTGGCCGATCCTGCAATCCTACAACCCCACCACTACGCTTGAGGTGAGGTCTTCTCTGCCGGCAACACAAATGGTCAGCGAAATTCGCCGCACGATGGCTAAGCTCGATCCCGAGCTGCCGCTCTATGGCGTCGGCGGCCTCGAGCAGATGCTGGGCTTCGCGTTTCTCCCAACGCGCGCCGCAGCAATGGCCCTGAGTGCCTTCGGCGTGCTCGCGATCCTGCTTGCGGCAACGGGGATCCACGGTCTTGTGGCTTATGCGGTCGCCAGGCGCACACACGAGATCGGCATCCGTATGGCCATCGGCGCGCGGCCCTTCCAGATCCTTCGCGTCATCCTGAGCAAGACTGCCGCGCTCCTGTTTTTCGGCTCTTTGATCGGTTTTGCCGCTGCTCTGGCGGTCGGCCGAGTCATAGCCAGCATTGTGTACGAAACCCAGCCGCGCGATCCGCTGGTGATGGCCAGCGTATGGCTCGCGATTGCCCTGCTGGGACTTTTTGCTTCCTGGTCACCGGCCCGTCGCGCCACGCGCGTGGACCCCCTGGTCGCGTTGCGGTACGAGTGAGGCGGAAATGAGGGCACTGTTCGAGGACTTTCGCTACGCGTTGCGCATGCTGCGGAAGAGTCCCGGCTTCACCGTCGTGGCCGTTCTGACGCTCGCCCTCGGCATCGGTGCAAACACCGCGATCTTCAGTGTAGTGAACGGACTGTTGCTGCACCCCTACGGCATACCTCACCCCGAACGATTGCTTGCCATTCGTGCGCGCTACGAAAAGTTGAACCTGAAGAGCATCGTGATTTCTGCGCCGGACTATACGTTTGTCCGCGACAACAAGCAGACTTTTGCCGCCGCGGCCATCGAGACCGAAAACGATTTTAATTACGCGACCGGCGCGTGGCCGCTGCGCCTGCGTGGCGCCAGAGTGTCCTGGCAGTGGTTCGATGTCTTCGAGGCCAAGCCTTTGCTCGGCCGCGTCTTTGCGCCGGAAGAAGATCAGCCCAACGCCAATCGCGAGGTCGTTCTGGCATACGGCACATGGAAGTCGATTTTTGGCGGTGATTCAGAGATTGTTGGCCGTTCCATCCAGCTTAACCAGCAACCGTACAAAATCATCGGCGTCATGGGGCCGGATTTCCAGTGGCCCGGCCAAACAGATCTTTGGGCGCCCCTCGGCCTTGCGCCGGACGCCTTCCTCCTCGACAACATCTTCAATGAAAACTATCTCGCGGTCGCGCGTCTCGCACCTCGGGTGAAACCTTCCACCGCGGCGGCGTTCCTCAAAATGACTTCTCAGCAGATTAGTGACGATCCGCGCACCCAGGGCTATCCAAAAGCTTCCGGTTGGAGCTTGTTTGCCATTCCTTTCACGGAATTCGTCTATGGCGACGTACGCACGCCGCTGCTGATCCTCCTGGGCGCGGTTGGTTTGGTTCTGCTGATTGCCTGCTCGAATGTCGCGGGGCTTTTGTTGGCCCGCGCTTCCGCCCGCGCGAAAGAGTTTGCCGTGCGCACTGCGCTTGGCGCTTCGCCGTGGCGTCTGGCGCGCCAGATGCTCACGGAAAGCATGGCGCTGGCCTTTCTCGGCATGGTGCTCGGCCTGGTGATTGCCTTCCAGGCGGTTCATGCCTTGCTGTGGCTCGCTCCGGAAAATCTTTCCACCGGTTTGGACATTCACTTGGATTTGTATGTGCTTCTTTTTACCGCGCTGATTGCCGGAGCCTCGGCAATCATTTTCGGTGCTGCTCCGGCCTGGCAGATCGCCTTTCTCGATCCACACCAGAACCTCAAGCAAGGCCGCGGCACCGGCGAGGGAAGCGCTGGCCGCCATCGCTTCCGCAGCGGGCTCGTCGTAGCGGAGCTGTCCCTGGCGCTGGTGTTGCTGGCCAGCGCTGGGGTGTTCCTAAAGAGTTTGCAGAAGCTCAAAGATGTCGACGTTGGCTTTCGTCCTCATGGCTTGATGACCGCGGCGTTGGCCTTGCCCGAGCGCGAGTACGATACCCCGGACAAACAAATTGCGTTTCTTAACAACGCGCTCGTCGAGCTTTCCAACGCCCCCGGAGTCGCTTCCGCAGCCGCTGCGGTGCCTCTGCCCTTCAGTGGATTCGGAGGTTCGGCCTCGTTCAATATTGAAGGGCGTGTAGCCCCTCCGGGCGATCCGGGGCCGCACGGCGACGTTCGCGGAGTTAGCCCGCGCTATTTCGAGACTATGGGCATTCGCCTCCTCCGTGGCCGGGTCTTCACCGACCAAGACCGCCGGGGCGGCCAGCCGGTGGCCATCATTGACGAGAATCTCGCCCGCGAGTATTGGCCCCATCAGGATGCCTTGGGGCAGCGCATTCGCAATGGGAACAATGCCCCGTGGAAAACGATTGTCGGCATCGTTCGGCCGGTGCGCCACTCGCAGGTTGTCGGTGAGGAAGCATCCGCGGAAGGTGTGGAGGGCTCCGGCAAGGGTGTCTACTACTTCCCGTTGTATCAAGAGAACTCTCCCGCCGTTTTCCTGATTGCCCGCGCGAGTGCGGATCCGGCCTCCTTGGTCGGCGCGATCCGCGCTGCCGTGCACGCTGTCGATCCCACCGAGCCCGTCTCCGATGGGAAGACCATGGACGAGCGTATATCCCTGTCGATGGGGCCGCGGCGTTCCGCCGTGACGCTGCTCAGCGTGTTCGCCGCGATGGCGCTGACGTTGGCGGCAGTGGGCTTGTTTGGCTTGATTCGCTATAACGTCACGCAACGCACGCAGGAAATCGGGGTGCGCATGGCGCTTGGGGCGTCGCCGAGCGATGTTTTGCGAATGGTGCTCGGTCAAAGTTTGCGGCTGGCGCTCGTGGGAGTTGCTGGCGGCTTGGTTGCCGCATTTGCGCTGACTCGCGTTCTCTCGAGCTTGCTCTACGAAGTGAGCGCGACCGACCCGCTGACATTTGCAGGCATGGCCCTGCTGTTGATCTCCGTTGGACTGCTGGCCTCCTGGATCCCCGCGCATCGCGCCACGCGCGTGGATCCGCTGGTGGCCTTGCGTTACGAGTGAGGCCGGGGGATTGGGGAAATGAATACTTTTTGGCAGGACATCCGTTACGCAATTCGGGGGCTCGTAAGGAATCCCGGCTTCACGCTGGTCACCGTGGTCACTTTGGCGTTGGGCATTGGCGCCAACAGCGCTATCTTCAGCGTCGTCAACACGGTGCTGCTCAAGCCACTGCCGTATCGGGATCCCTCGGGACTTGTCAAGGTTTGGACCCGTTTCACCGGAATCGGCTTGCCGAATGACCAGAACTGGTTTTCGGCGCCGGAATTTCGCGACCTCAGCGAACAAAACCGAAGTTTCTCTGCGGTTTCGGTGTTAAGCCCCGGCACCTTCAACCTGGGGTTGAGCGGCAGCAATCCGCAAAGCGTCACGGGTGCCGCAGTTTCGCCGGCTGTGTTTACCATTCTCGGGATCAATCCACGGCGCGGCCGGACGTTCCTGCCGGAAGAGGCCCAGCAAGGACGCGACCGTGTTGTTCTTCTCAGCTATGGGCTCTGGCAGCGAGCCTTCGGTGCCGATCCTCAGATTGTCGGCAAGGAAGTCATCGTTGACGGCCGAAGCTGCCAGATCGTCGGCGTCATGCCAAAAGGCTTCGACTATCCGTCACCGTCCGAACTTTGGATGCCGCAGGTTTTTGTCCCTAGCGATTTTGCGCCGGACAATCGCGGTAATCACGGGTATGAGGTTCTCGCCCGTTTGAAGTCCGGGGTATCGCTTACTCAGGCGCGGCAAGATATGGCCGCGCTTTCCAAATCCATTATCGAGCAGAATCGCCAATACCCGTATCAGCGGTTCGGCTTTGCGCTGCTCCTGCATCCCTTGCTTGAGGAAACCGTAAGCGATGTGAAAACGTCGCTTTGGGTTCTCATGGGCGCCGTGGGTTTCGTTCTGTTGCTCGTCTGCGCGAACGTTGCGGGGCTCCTCCTGGTGCGCGCCACGGCGCGGCAGAAGGAAATCGCCATCCGCGTGGCACTCGGCGCGGGGACCAAGCGCATCATCCGCCAGTTGCTTTCGGAGAGCTTGATTCTTTCCCTGTGTGGGGGCTTGTTAGGGCTGCTGCTGACGCCGATTCTGTTGCAATTGATCGTGTCGCTCAGTGCTACGGCTCTGCCTCGCGTGGTGTCCACACAAATTGACTTGGGTGCCCTGCTGTTCACCTTCTTTGTGGCCGTGGGGACGGGAATCTTGTTTGGTCTTGCGCCGGCGCTCGAAGCCAGCCGCGGGGTTCACCACGAAACGCTCAAAGAAGGCGGGCGCAGCGCCAGCGAGGGCCACACCTCGCAGCGCATCCGGCGGCTGTTCGTCGTTGCGGAAGCGGCCTTGGCGGTCTTGCTGCTCGCGGGTTCCGGTCTTCTCCTGCGAAGTTTCGTAAAGCTTCTGGCCGTCGATCCCGGCTTCCGTCCCGAGGGTGTGTTGACGATGCAAATCTCACTTCCCGCGGAGAAGTACGCAAAGCCAGAGCAACGCAGAGCCTTCTTCCAGGAACTCGTCGCCCGCGTGCAGCAGCTTCCCGGCGTCGAAGCCGCCGGAGCGATCTCCGAGCTTCCGTTAATTGGTCCAGGGAATTCCGGGACCGTCACCGTCGATTCCCGCTCTGTC
>Ga0126381_100011466_pt1 | contig 10019 bp, 7 predicted proteins | sample PanSoiMetPlot_28_FD_96465 | JGI IMG/M metagenome (GOLD analysis project Ga0126381, IMG submission 96465) | Tropical forest soil microbial communities from Panama - MetaG Plot_28 | ecosystem: Environmental > Terrestrial > Soil > Tropical forest > Bulk soil | place: Panama | collected 2016-02-17 | reverse complement strand
CGGCTCGCAGCAGCTCACGATAGAGGCCGATCTCGTCGCGATTTCCGATCGCAATCACTGCGACCCCGGGCTCGCAGACATCGGCGAGCTCATTGACCCTTGATATCGGCAACTCCACGCCGCTGATGTCGACGATGAGGATCTGGGGCGAGCGATGTTGCCCGAGATGGGTGACTGCTTTGGCGATGCCGCCCCGCATGATCGAACCATTACCCGGCACCAACTCTGAGACGCATTCCCGCAGCAGCGTCTCTGTCTCGCCGTCGGAGACAAAGGCAAGAAACGCCGGTCGGCCCAACGGCTGCTTGGTAGTAGTCGTCCTCTCGATCGGCGCGGGGGCTTCGAGAACGCTCCTCACGACCTGGTTCCTTTGCCAATCCGCCAATTCGGGCTGGGAGCAGCCCTCATTGCCTGCAAGCGGATCATTCCGCCTTCACCGCCTCGCTCTTACGGCTGCCGCGGATAATCTCGACGAGTGGCTGACGCGCGGTGGAGGCCGTCTCTCGCATGGCGCCACCGAGCGCTGGCGAAACATCATCAGCCCAAGTCGGTTTGACGCCCGTCCTTTGGCCCGTCATCGAAGCCACGACATCGCCAGGGCCGCTGACTCCGCGCAACGTCAGCGATATTTTGCCCAACTCGGTGGCGACATTGATCTTCTCTGCCTGCTCGGGCGTCACCTCCAGCATTACGGTGCGGCCCGAACTGCCGTTTGTGGCTCGTCCGGTAGCCTTTGCATCCGGCACATCGACTGTCAGGACACGGAGGTTCTCGACTACCGTTTCGCTGACCGATCGGCGAGTAATCGGCGCGTTGTCGGCTTTGAAATTCTGCGTCAGGATCACGTCGACGCAGTCTCCAGGAAACAACAGGCTTGCACCTGCGTCGCCGGTAACGACAGGAATGGCAATGGCACGCGCTCCAGGGCCCAAGGCGACCTGCAGGAAATCGCGGTCGCCCGGCTTGGCGATGTCGCCGCGTCGGATCGGCTGGCCGGCCGCGATGGTATGAGCGGGGCGCAGCACTGCACCATAAATCGAGGCCTTTGTCGCTTCCTCGATCTCGGGCTTGGTTCCACGCGCGGCTTCGGAGGGCCGGGTGATTTCCCCGGACTCCGCCGCACGCGCGATTGGGGCCCAAGTGAGATCCTCGGGGCGCACAAATGTACCCGGCGCCAGCGACGCTGCGGCGACGAGAATCTCCTCCTTTACGGCGTTGGCGTTGGCTTCAACCCGCATGGGCAAAGCACGCAACATGACAATGGAAGCGACTGCGAGCGATATCAGAAACAGCACTGTCAGAATTGTCTTGGCACGCATTGCGGCTCACCCCGGGCGAAAGTTCTGAAGCAGAAGGGACACTATGCCAGCTACGGCAATCGCAGCGCCGTAAGGTACCGTCAACAGCGCCCGTCCTTCCTGATCTTCCGGCGCGGGTGTCGTCGCTCGGTGCGGCCCGAGCCTATTGCGTGCGAGAATCGCCAATGCGATGAGGGCGCCAGACACGCTCATAACGAACAAAAACTCGAAGAGATTGTGGTAGCCAACGAGAAGCCCCGTGGCCCCAATGAGCTTGACATCGCCGCCGCCGAGAAGACCGCGCCAGAAAAGCAGAAATGTGGCAATAAAAAGGGCACTGCTCGCCGCGAGGGTGAAGAGGCCGGCGATCGGGTCTCCGGCGAGCGCTATCCGCACCGCCGCAAGCGCGAGGATGGCGACGATGAATTCGTTCGGAATACGACGCGATCGGAAATCGCCATAAGCAATGGCGATGAAGAGGCAGACCCCGAGAAATAAGATAAACGCCTGCACGATCCATTCCCCAGGGGCGGCAACGCCACCCAAATTTCCACGCCCGCGAGCTTCCAAAACCCAGCGCAACGGACCGCCCCAACGACCGAATTTCCAATCCTGACAGCCGTCGCGCGCACACTGCGGATGCGCGCTCAAGCAATCGAGCTGACGTGCTACGCAGGCAAAAAGGTGGCTAACACAGTGGTGAGGTTGGTGAAGACGGTGTTCATCTGGGTGCCCAGCAATTGGACAGCGACGACGCACACCACGGCAATCAGACCCACGAGCATACCATATTCGATGAGGGCCGCGCCGTCCTCGTCCGACCAGAACCGATTTATCAATTTACGCATCTGCAGTCCCTTTAAGAGGTGGTTTGACGACAGGCTCCGCATCGTTTTTGCGACGTCACCATCACACCCGCTGCGGACTCAATTAACCGTCGAGGGAGTCGTCTCAAAAAATTTTGGAATTTTTCAGCAATCTGCATCTGATTTTCTAGGTTTGTGAGGCGATCGTAGAAAACACGCGGCGATGGACGGCATCGCGCGCCTGCGCACGTATCCGCCTCAGCCGCGTTCAGTCCCCGTCCGCCATAGCTGGCGGCGGGGCGCGCCGCGGCGTCGCATTGGGCGAGTGGGTAGCGAAAGGCAGCCGTGTATCGCTTCCATGCACCGCCATCCTCAGTCGCTCTCGGCCACGCGCCAAATGTGAGCGTACTGCGCCGACCGAGGTTCCCATGCTCTGCGCCGCCTCGTTATAGGACTTCTCCTGGACGCCGATCAGAATAACTGCCGAGCGCTGATTACTGGGGAGGCGCCGCAACGCCGCACCCAGGTCGCGCAATAACAATCGCAGTTCGCCCGCATGCGTCACGGACGCCGGCTCGGCGACGCTAATTTCCTTCAATGCCGATGCCGAGCGGCCGGATCGGTTTACTTCGGCGAGAAATCGGTTACGCATAATTGTGTAAAGCCATGCGCGCAGATCACTTCCTGGCTGCCAAAGGTGCGCATTGGCTAGAGCCTGGACGAGCACATCCTGCACGAGGTCGTCGGCGTTCGCTTTGTCGCGATGCCAGCGGCGCGCGGCGCGCCGGAGAAACGGGATTTCCTCTTAGATCTGCCGTGAAAACTCCGGCGGCTTGCCTTCGACTGCCTCGGGCGTTTCGGGGTCGATCTTATTGGGCAATAGCACCCCCGTCCTTACCACGCTTGCCAGAAGGCAAGGGATTTCCTCTGGGCTACCCGCTTGAGCATCCCGCCATAAAACCTACCTGCCGATGTAGCCGCTCGTTTACTTCAATTCGCGCATCGTCGCAGCGTTAACCGCATTAATTCTTCCTCCACGCGTACACCGACCGCGACGAGAGCTCCTGCTAATGTTAACAGTTTTTCATTTTGACGCGATTTTGACAGAAAAGCAACGGCTTTTTAACTAATGGTGATGACAATTAAGGTTAAGAACGTCCCGCCTTCAGAAGATCTCAGCCTCCCGGATTACAGTCGCAGTCCCGATCGGAGGCCCAGCGCCCGGCCGAGTGCGGCCCGGTTGCAATAGTGTTTCCGGGTCTCGGCCGCGCCGTGCGAGCGCGCTTTTGGCGATCGCTGGCGGTTAGCTCGCGCGTGACGTCACAACTATTGATCTGGTCAGCTGCTTCCGCTCCATGATCCAAGAGCCGGGTGAGATCGCTGCGCGCTGTCCTTTCAATCGTCTTGCGTTTCTCAATAGAGGTTGTACCCTCTGCAGGTTGCTGATGCTGCGGTGAACAAGTGCTGACTCCCGTTCAACGCACTGAGAGCATTCCAACGCAGCTCTGTTCCAGCCGAGTGGTCGCTATCAATTCGCCTCAACGACCGCCCCGGCTGTCCCAGCAGCCGCCCACTAAATACTGCCCGCGCGAGTTGTTGGTAATGCGCAATCGTGGCGGGCCTTGGCAATCGCATTTGGCTCTGGCCACTCTGCCAGCGCGAATGGTCGTGATATCCGAGATAGTGGATCGTTTGCAATGCCTCCTTCGCCGAACAGGGCTTATTCGCTCCTTTTTACGCCCTTCGTCAGCCGAATATCTCGGCGCCCTGCAGCAAGTAACGGACATCGCCCACGCGACGCGTCGCGCCTGCCCTGTCAAAATATTCGAGAACTTGAATCGTCAGGTTCCGACCAACGCCAGAGCGGTCTTTAAACATTGCTGCGGTAAATGCGCCGTCGGCCGAGCTGTCGGCAAGCTCGCGCGCGATCCCGGCGAGGCGCGTCAATATCTCGGGCAGGAAGAAGCGATTATCGGCGACCCGCGCGACCCGGCCCAGTCGCTCGGCGCGCGTCAGAAAACGCTGAACCGTCTCGGGTTCGAGCGCCAGCGTCATGGCGAGCTCACGCACGCGCGGCGGCCGCAGCTCTCCGGCGACGAGCAGCGGATAAACCCGCTCCCAAAGCCGTTCGTCAGCCTTGGTCAAGCGCGGCTGATGCTCCGGCAACCGCCAGATCGGCCCCTGATGGATGACGCGACCACCCATCGCGAGTTCGGAGAGCGCAGCGTCCAGCGCCGCCTCAGGCGCTTCGCCCCGCAACCGCGTAAGCAGGGCCGGCCGGCTGGGCCCCAACGCATCGGGTTGTGCCTGGTGCCAAGCGGATAGCGTCTCGATGACCTTGTCGCACAGCGCGGAGAGCCGCTCTCGGGTCACCGCCACAGGCGCGCGCGTCGGTCCGACACGCAAAAACGCCCCCATTTCCGTGAGCCTGTCGAGCTCAGCTGACGCTAGATTTCGTGCCAGTGCAAACTGCGACAGGTCGACCACCCCTTCTACCTGGAGGAGGCGTTCCAACGCCTCGCTCGAATCCGGCGTCGCAAGCGCCTCAAGCGCCGCGAGCCGTGCGGGCTGCCGGCGGCCGCGGCGCGGCGCGAACGGGTCGACTATACGCCCGCCGGCCAACGTGCGCCGGGCGGCGTGGTCGCGAAATACAACACGATCGCCGTACAGCGCTCCGATCGGACACTCGAGATCGACCTGGACGAAACCACTCTCTCCGGGCGCAAGGGCCCTCTGCCCCAGAATAGCCGCGCGGCCGACGGTGTCGCTCGTGCCAAGATGCACATGGACCGGCAGCCCGTCGCGCAGCGGCGCCTCGGCAAACCGCGACGCGCGGACAAGCAGGTCGAGACGTGAGACCGGCGCGTGCCGTTCTCCTGCGACAACCCAGTCGCCGCGGCCTGGCTCCGCGCCTTCCGGAAACGAGCCTACGATGTTGATTGCGCAGCGCTCGCCAGCGGCGGCGAGCTCGACCGGCCGGTTTTGCGTGTGTAATCCGCGAACCCGCACGGGTATGCCTCGCGGGCTGATTACAACTCGATCGTCCAACCCGATCTTGCCGGAGGCGACGGTGCCGGTGACGACCAAACCGATCCCCGGCAATGTGAAGGCTCGGTCGATCGGCATCCGAAACATACCGGTGACCGCGGTGGCTGCCCGGTTGCGCTCAGCGAGTTCCGCGCTTATTCGGAGATGGTCGGTGAGAGCCGCGATCCCCTTGCCGGTTCGGCTCGACGCACGGAGGATCGGACTGTCCGCAAAACCGGCTGCGGCAAGGAGCGCGGCGACCTCCGTCGCGACCGCCTCTGCCCTGCTTGCGTCGACGCGGTCGATTTTTGTGATCACCGCGGTAACGTCGGCGATCCCGATCAACTCCAGAATATCGAGATGCTCGAGGGTTTGAGGGCGCGGCCCGTCATCCGCCGCGACCACGAGCAACACCTGGTCGATCGAAAGCACCCCGGCGAGCATGTTCGGCAAAAAGCGCTCATGTCCCGGGACATCGACAAAGCCGAGTCCACCGCCACCGGGCAATGTCGCGTACGCAAAACCAAGGTCGATCGTCAGTCCTCGTCGCTTCTCCTCGGGCAGTCGGTCAGCGTCTACCCCGGTCAACGCGCGGACGAGCGCAGTCTTGCCGTGGTCGATGTGGCCGGCCGTCGCGAGGATCATGGTCTCGACCCGGTCGCCGGCTCTGCCTCGCCGCTTTCGCGGGGGCGACCGGACGCTCGGGAAAGCAGGCCGAGCTGGTCGAGGAAGCCCGTCTCGTCCTCGAGACAGCGAAGATCGAGGAGAACATGTCCACCTTCGATCCGGCCGATGACGGGGGTCGGCAGCGCGCGTAACCTTCGCGCCAATAGCTCGACTTCCGCACCAGGGCGTTGCCCGAGCGGCCGCAGGGCCAGCGCCGAGCTCGGCAGCAAGGAGATCGGAAGCGCACCGCTGCCGATTTGACTCTTTGTGTCCGCTAGGGCGACCTCGGCAACGTCTCTCAGCAAACTCTCGACCAGTGCCAGCAGCCGCTCACCGAGCGCTTTGATCTCTGCCGCGGGTCGAGAAAGGAGCCGGAGCGCCGGCAGACGCTCGGCAAGCCGGTCCGGGTTGGCGTAGAGGCGCAAGACGGCCTCGAGCGCCGCCAACCTGATCTTGTCGAGACGCAAGGCTCGTTTCAGCGGGTTGTGCGCCAGCCGGTTTATCAATTCGCCGCGGCCGACGACGAGCCCCGCCTGCGGCCCTCCGAGCAATTTGTCGCCGCTGAACGTGACGAGGTCGGCCCCCTGCTCTAGCGCTTCCGCGACGGTCGGCTCGTGCGGCAACCCCCAGCGCTCGAAATCGACGAGCGAACCGCTGCCCAGATCCTCGACAAATGGGATCGCATGACCTCGGGCCAGTGCCGTGAGCCTTGCCGCGGGCACGGCGGCAGTGAAGCCCTGGATCGCGTAGTTACTTGTGTGCGCTTTTAGAATGACGCCGGTCGCAGGTCCGATCGCCGCGGCGTAATCAGCGAGATGCGTCCGATTGGTGGTCCCGACTTCACGCAACCGCGTGCCGGCTCGCGCCATGATATCGGGCAATCGAAATGAGCCGCCGATTTCGATCAACTCCCCGCGCGATACGATCGTCTCGCGCGCTTCGGCCAATGTATTCAACGCGAGCACCAACGCACCGGCATTGTTGTTGACCGTAAGCGCGGCCTCCGCTCCGGTCAGCCGAGTGAGCCAACCGGCAACATGATTGTCGCGCTCGCCGCGCTTACCGGTATCGACCTCGAATTCGAGCGTCGTCGGATCGCGCATTGCCTCGACCGCCGCCGCGATTGCTTCCTCAGGGAGCGGGGCGCGGCCGAGATTGGTGTGTAGAACGGTGCCGGTGAGGTTAAACACGCGCCGCTGCGAGCGCCTCATGTCGCGCGCCAGCGATGCCACGCTCTCTTCGATGATCGAAGCCACCGAGGCGCCCACGCCACTGCGCCGATGCTGTGCCAACGCCGCTCTGATCGCATCCACGACAAGCGGCCTGCCCCATTGGGCTACCAAGTCGGCAGCCTCCTTGGCGCGCAACACACGATCGACTGCCGGCAGCGCCGCCCTGCCCTGGCGCGCCAGCACGGTCATTTCGCGGCTACGGACTCTAGGATCACGCCGCCCGCATTCGCCTCGAAATGAACTCTCGGCTCGTTGCCTATGCGACCCGCAACACGGCCGATGACGGCGGCGCGGTAGCCGAGCTCCCGCAATTGCTGCAGGCAGGCCGTTGCGGATTCCGCAGGGACCCCGGCGAGGAGGCCCCCGGCCGTTTGCGGATCGATCAGCAGTGGCGCGATCTCATGCTCTTGCGCAGGCGGGCTCAAAGCCGCCAGCCCCGCGGTATTATCGGCGTGCAATGAACTTGTGACGCCCCGACCGAGCAGCAGCAATGCACCATCGAGCGCCGGGATCGCGTCCGGGTCCAGAACTGCATCCGCGTCCGATGCCCGCAGCATTTCCGTGAGGTGGCCTAAGATGCCGAACCCAGTCACATCGGTGCAGGCCGTGGCCCGGTGAGCGAGCAGGCACGCCGCGGCAGGCGCGGCAGGTTGCGTCATCGTCGCGATCGCCGCCTCGACGAGCCGCGAGGAGATCAGGCCACGCGCGGAGGCCGCGAGGATCACCCCGGTGCCGAGCGGTTTTGTAAGCATCAGTCGGTCGCCCGGTCGTAACCCGGCTTTGCGCAGCAGCTTGCCGGGCCGAGGACGTCCGGTTATCGCAAAACCAAGCGCAAGCTCGGAACCTTCGGCGCTGTGCCCACCGACGAGCACCGCACCTGCCGCCTCCAGGACGTCGAGCCCGCCGCTGAGCATGTGGAAGAGATCGTGCTCGACAATCTCCGGACGGGCTGGAGGCAAAGTGGCGATGGCCAGTGCCGCTTCCGGCGTCCCGCCCATTGCATAGACATCGCCGAGCGCATGTATCGCAGCGATGCGGCCGAAAAGGTACGGGTCGTCAACCATCGCGCGGAAAAAATCGACCGTCTGCAATAGCGGCGGTGCGCCGCGAAAGGATATCAGTGCTGCATCGTCCGGGCTGTCGAGGCCGATCATGACGTCGCCGTTGCTCGCCGGCCGCAGACGGTTGATGACTCTGCCCAGCACTGCAGACGGAATCTTGGCGGCACAGCCGCCGCAGCGCATCGAGTCTTCACCCGGCTCCGGCGACATTTCAGGTAATTCCCGGTAACGCCGCATCCAGCGACGATCGATCCAGTCTTTGAGCTGCCACCACCGCGGGCCATAAGCGGCGAATGGGCCGCGCGATGCCACCGCCTGCCGGTCCCCAGTGCCGATCAGCGCCAGCGCGCGCCGTTGCGGCACGGCGCGCCGCAAGCGCCTTCCGGCGAGCGCACGCCGCAAATTCGCGGCCAGCGGCGGGCCCTGCCGCACGGCGTAAACGCCCGCTTTCTCGCGCGGATATCCGATCATCGCAGCGACGTCCCCCGCGGCGAAAACACGCGGATCTTCCGTCGAGTGCAATCTATCGTCTACGGCGACGAAGCCTTCCGCGGTCAGTGGGAGACCGGTCTCGGTTAGCCACGACGCCGCGCCCGCCTCGGTCACCCACAGCGCCTCATCGAATTCGAGCTGCCCGCCATTGGTGCAACTCAGCACACCCGGCTCGACACCGACGATCGCGGTGCCGGTCAATACCGTAATCCCGCGCTCGGCCAAAATTCGCCCGAACAGGCGGCGGACCCGCCGGTTATGCGACGGCAGTAGCGCCTCACGTGTAACGAGGGTTACGTCGAGCGCACCACCCCGCAGCGAAGCCAGCCGATACTGCGCCGCGAGGGCGAGCTCGACGCCGCCGGCGCCGCCGCCGACCACCGCAAGATGCAGCCGCGGCATATTCTTGGCGCGAGCGAGCAGCGCCTTCCAGCGGACTGCGAAATGGTCAATTGGCTTGACTGAGATCGCATGCTCGGCGACGCCGGGAACATCGTCCGAGCGCGGCGTCGAGCCGATGTCAACCGCCAGGATGTCGTAACGGATCGGCGGGTGCCCGCGGGTTATTACGTTGCGGCCGCCTCGATCGAGGCCAATTACTTCGTCGCGGATCAGACGCGCGCCGGCGAAACGCGCGAGCCGGCCAAGGTCGATATGGCACTCCTCAAAGGTATAGTGCCCGGCGACATATCCCGGCAGCATCCCTGAATAGGGCGACTCGACGTCACGGCTGACGAGCGTCAGGCGCACCCCGGGCATCGGCCGCATGCCAAAGCCTTTGAGCACATGGACATGCGCGTGTCCGCCGCCGACGAGCACCAGGTCCTGTTCTATCCTCGCGGCCCGCTGCATCGCGGCACTATGCCCGAGCATGCGACCGAAGACGAGCCCCAAGGCGGCCGATAGCTTACTCGTCGTCACCGGTACTGGAGGTGAGGGCCGAGCCCTACAATCGGAGCTGTAAGCGGTGGGCCTCGAAATTTTCCGACACTTGCACTACGCCTCCACGGAGGCTTTCGTTTCCCCTTCTCTGGAGTTTGCGGCGCCGTTGAGACTGGCACGTGGGCGCCCCCTCAACTCTGCCCTCCCGATATCAGGGACTCGGATCGCTTCGTCGCCGCCGTCGGAGGCTCGCTCCGTGGGTTCCTCGGCGTTTGACGTCACCGTCTCTGCAATCGCGCGTGGTTGCTTCAGCACCAATCGTGGCGACGCACTCAACAAGGTGGCTGGATCGAAATTGCTGTTCTCTTTAATCTCGGGGATGATTACCCCACTCTCTATAAACCTCGTCGCCCCGGATATGATGAGATTTCGTAATTTCATTCCCAGTTCCGGTGATATTTTACTGTTACTGGTTAGCTCATTAAGATGATCTAGTATGGGAAGCGACGTGGCAATACGTTTGGTTTTGTCGCCATGCAATTCTTTAAAGAAAAT
>Ga0126381_100011465_pt1 | contig 10020 bp, 6 predicted proteins | sample PanSoiMetPlot_28_FD_96465 | JGI IMG/M metagenome (GOLD analysis project Ga0126381, IMG submission 96465) | Tropical forest soil microbial communities from Panama - MetaG Plot_28 | ecosystem: Environmental > Terrestrial > Soil > Tropical forest > Bulk soil | place: Panama | collected 2016-02-17 | reverse complement strand
TGGCAGGGGATCTACGTGTTCGAGCACCGCAGGATTCCGCACAACCGGACGCTGGTGCTGCACGTCATAGGGGAATAAGATATGCGCTCACTTCTTGTTGCCCTATTTCTGCCGGCAGCTTGTTCCGCCGGATTGTTCTCGATCGGTGCGATCGTCGGCACGCCGCTGACCGACGCCACCGAGACCACGACCATCAACGGCATCAACTACCTGAAGAACAGCGACCTTTACACGTTCGGGCCGACGCTGCAGATGAACCTGCCGGCGGGATTCCGGGTGGAGGCGGATGCGCTGTATCGTCCGATTGCTTACCAGATTGCGACGTCCGCGACGTCTTCGAATAATGTTTCGGCTTCGCAGTTTCGTTTCCCGATCATGCTGCAACATCATCTCGGCAAGTTCCCGATCGTGAAGCCCTATGCCGAAGGGGGACTCGCGTTCGACCATATCTACAACATCACGCAGGCTGCCAATCTGTTACCCAGCCAGCCCGGAGCGATCGTCAAGACGACCAACGCGGGCCTGGTGTTAGGTTTCGGCCTCGACGTGAAGGTTCCGTTTGTCCGGATTTCGCCCGAATTCCGCTATACCCGGCAGTTTTCGGATAGTTTCCAGGGGATCTCGGAACTGAATCAGGCGGAATTCCTGGTGGGTTTCCGATTCTGATTCATCAGGCTGCCTGGGCGACCGGATTGTTCAGGCAGCATTGTTTATATTTCTTTCCGGATTTGCACGGACAGGGCTCGTTGCGGCCGATTTTGGGTTGTTCGCGGCGGTAGGGTTCCGGCTTCACTTGTGCAGATTGTGCATTTTGTGCAGAATTGTGCAGATTGTGCACAACCGGCGCCGCTTCGCTGAGGTGGACCTTTTCTATCTGGAGTTGGACCTGGGATTTGGGGGCCGGCGGGGTCGAGGCTTTTTCCAGAATGTAGAGCGCGGCTTTGAGGCGGACGCTGGCAGGAGTATTGGGGTCGGCAAGGAGCGCGTCGAGGGCCGCGTATGCCTTGTCGGCGAGGGCCTCGGTGCGTTCGCGGTGAAGGAGAGCGCGGTCGTACTGGGCGTTCGCCAAGGCGTGTTGAAAGATGAGATCATTGCGTCGCCAGTTGTTGATGGTGTTGCGATGAACGCCGGCTTCAGCGGCGGCTTCGGTGACGGTGACGCCGTTTGACAGAGCGTCGATTACTACGATTTGTTGAGCGGAAAGTCCGGAATCGGTCATGCGTTTCCCTTTCTGCTTCGATGCTAGCGGACGGCATGGCTGAATCCGGACGTGCGAAAACGTCGTTTTGGCGGAATGTAGTTGAGGGCGTTGGAGTTAGAAATTTTTGAAGTCGCGGTGATCGACTCCGGGCCAACTACGGTGCGAGGACGATAGGTCCTTTGGACAGCACCTTTCGACCGTTGCCGAGTAGCGTCATTCCACCGACTACGGGATCGCCGGCCAGGGTTCCGACGCAATAGGCAAGTCCCATGGTTTCGAAACAGGGCACGACTTCGTTGCCGACGGTGGTGGTGACGATGAGTTCGGTGAGCGAGTCGGCAAGGCCCTGGAGCGTCGCGGTCGCGTTCATGGCGCGGCCGTTCAGCACGAAGTTGGCCTGGCCGTTGGTTCCCAGCGTCGCTTGCGTGTGCGCTGGCGAGGAAGGTGGCGGAGTCGGGTCATGGTAGACGAGGAAGCCAGGGTTGCCGGTGGCCGTGCTCTGCGGGTCGAGCGGATACTGCGCCACGGGCGTGTAGACGTCGCCGTGAATCGGATCGACCGCGAGGTTGGACCCACCTCGCCCGGAACATGCTGTGCCGACCAGAGTCCCGGCGGGAGAAGATGCCGTACCAGCGGAGAAGACTCCGATGACGGGGTAGACATTGCCGGCGTTGGTTGGCGGACAGTTCCCGCCGTTGTTGCTATTCGAACCGGAACCGGTATACCAGCGATGAAGCGCCGGATTGTAGCCGAGGACGTCGTCCCGGTTGACTCCCGGGAATTGCGCCATAACAGAACCGTCTTTCAAACTGACGATGGCTTCGCCGGCGACGTTGTTGCAGCCGACCAGCATAGTGTTGGTCACCGGATCGATCCAGTTGCCGTTTCCCGAGCAATTGGCAATGGTCCAGGTGTTGACCAGGGCTCCCGTGCCCACTGTTCCTCCGGCGGGATCGAATTGCAGCACACCGACAGTGGGAATGGTGAGATAGATCATTCCGTCCACCGGACTAAAGCGGGGTTGCTCTGGGGCGCCGGGAATCGGAATGGAGGCGACGACTGTTCCGGCGTTCGGACCGTCGAGGTCGATGCCGGTTAGGAAATAGGGTGCCGTAGTGTTGCCAAGATAGACACGGCGATGAATGGGGTCGTAATCAAGTTCATCGATGGCCGTGGGGACCGTGACTGCGACAGGCGGTGATCCGGCAAGGGTCAGGTCGTAAATGTAGACATGGGTGCCACGATCGGTCACGACGAGTTTGCGGATGTCGGGCGCGACCTGTACGCCGCTAGGGCATGAAGACGCGGTGCAGTTTGGAACGGGAACCCAGCCGATCACGCTGTTGGTTCTGGTGTCGATGGCGAGGACTCCGTGGCCTACGTGGTCGGCGTAGTAGAGGATCTGGGTGACCGGGTCGAAGGAACTCAGGTCAGTCGATTCGGCGGTTGAGCCGGTTGTGGTCCAATTGGGGACCGTGATCATCCCCTTGAACACGAGGCCGGCGTCGGGAGTCGTCGTCTGGGCGGCGAGGTTTGCGACGGTAAATGCGAGGGCGATGAGTTTTTTCACAGTTGAGTACTATGCCGCAACTGTTAAAAAATGTAAATTAGAAAGCCATTAGTTTGAATGGCGGGATGTTCGCCTTCGTACTTACTGAATCAGAATCCGGCCGAGGACCGGCAGTGGCAGAGCGCCTTCTTTGAGCGCCCTGTCGTGGAAGTCGTGGAGATTAAACTTGTCGCCTTCCTTTTTCTTTACGTCTTCCCGCACGGCGAGCCAACCTCTCCAGCCGATGTAGTACATGGGGAGTTGGGCTGAGGAGAGCTTGGCGCGCGTCAGTTTTCCGTTGGCCTCTTCGTCTTCCTGGAAGGTGTCATTCTTCATCAGGTCGACAGCTTCCTTGTCGGTCATTTTTCCAGTCTGGAGGCGGATATCGATGATGGCGTTGGCGAGAACGCGAAGCTCTTCCTTCTGGAACGTCAGACGCAGTTCGGGCGAATGGTCGAGGAGCCCTTCGTCGAGCATGGCCTGCGTCGCGTACTGGGCCCAGCCTTCGACGTAGGGGCCGTTGCCGTAGAGGGCGCGGAGGACGCGGCGGGTCTTGGGCTGCACGTCGTTGGCGAACTCGCCCTGGACATAGTGGCCGGGCATGGCTTCGTGGATCGTGAGAAGCTTCAGCTTGTAGAAGTTGTATTCACGGAGTTTGGAGTTGACACGCTCGGGAGTCCAGTTGTGCGGGATCGGGGTGACCCAATAGAAGGCTCCGAGTTGGGGTTCGAGCACGGGCGCGGGGTTGAATCCTCCGACCGAATAGATGCCGCGCATGAACTCGGGTGTCTCAATGACTTGCAGGTTGGCGCGGGCGGGAAGCGTGAGCAGGTTCTTTTCGCGGACGAACCTGGTGGCTTCGTCAAGATCGGCTTTGGCATCGGCCATGTAAGTGGCGGGCGTGGAGTGTTTGTCCGCGATGCGGCCTAGCACTTCGGCGATGATACGGTTCTCGCGAGCCTGGTCCTTCAGGTCGGTGTGCGCGCCATGGCCGGCAAACCACTGGCGGTGAAGCTCGAGGGAGGCTTCGAGCATACCGGCGCGAACTGTCCTGAGGTCGGCTTCGGCGGAGGATAGGACGTCGGCCGGGGTGCGGTCGGTGCCAAGGGCGAATTTGAATTTGGTCTTATATCGCTCTTCGCCGAGGCGCCAATCGCCGTCGCCGCGATTGGGCAGCTCTTTTTCCAAGAACTGGTTGAAGCTTTTGAGAGAGGTGAGCGCCGCGTCGGCGGCCTTATCATAGTCCGGTTTGAGGTCGGCCGGAACTTTGGGGCGAATGGTTTTGTCGATGAGGGCGATGTTACCCTGGTTTTCGTCGCGGGCGACCTGAATCCAGACGGGAGGAACGCCTCGGAGATTGCGTTGGGCCTGGGTGATGAAGGCGGGCGTCTTTTCGAGGCGGGCGATGACGTGGCGCATGCGGTCGGGCAGCGGGGCGTATTCGAGGGTGAAGGGCGCGAAGAGAGCATTGCCGAGAAGCTCGACATAGGAGGTGGGATTGTTACGCCAACTTTGCGCGATGTCGAGATCGAACTGGCTGAGGACGATCTGCGCCTGCATGATGTCGTAATCGGCGCGGTCTTCAGAATTGAGCTGATTGCGGTCGACATCCTGCAGGCGCTGGTGGAATCGGGTGTAGAAGTCGCGATGTTCCTTGATAACCTGCGGGGTGAACTGATCGAGCTGGGTATCGAGATCCGCCCCGCGATGCCGGTGATAGCCTTGGGCAGTTGCGTTAGAAGGGGAGAAGGAGAGCGTGGTGTATACGAACTCGTCGGTTAACTCGGCGAGATTCTGCTGTGGATGCCGCGAACCGCAACCAGCCACAACGAACAGGAGGGGGCACACAAGCACAAAACGCATGCGGACTCCTATTGTAAGACGGATTGGGATCGCGGCATCGGGTCAGGCTTCGACGAGCTGGCGGAGGTTACGTCCGCAGATCATGCTGGCCTCGTGCTTGTCGCCGCCGGGACCGGGCCAATGGGTTTCCAGGTTGATATAACCGCGGTAGCCGTCTCGAACAAGCGCATCGATCTGGCCGCGCCACTCGATATCCTGCTCGCCGAGAGGACCCCAGATAGGCGTGTGGCCCTGCAGTTTGCAGTCTTTGGCGTGAACGTGCGCGATCCGCGAGGCCGGAAGTTGCGAGTAGCCCTCGGGAAACGGCTTCTCGCCGGAGATATACGCATTGGCCGGATCCCAAACCACCTGGAGCGACGGATGATTGATCACGTCGAGCACCTTACGGGTCTCGCCGCCGGTGGCGATGTTGCAGGCGTGCTCGTTTTCGAGCCCGATGATGAGATCCTCTTTCGCGGCAAGGGCGGCCAGGTTGGCGAGGGCTTCCACTATGCGGTCGAAGACCGCCGGAGGGTCGATCGTACGCCAATAAGTAAAGACGCGGATGATGCTGGCGCCGGTGCGATGAGCAATTTCGAAGGCTCGTTTGGTGAGGCGGGGCTGATCTTCGAAAGTGTGTTTCGAGGCGAACGCATCCTGCTGGAAGCGCGAGTCGGTATCGGGCGCGTTGGGGAGCGTGCACTTCAGCAGGGGCGAGGCAATAGACACAACCGGGAGCCCGTGCGATTTGACGATCCCGACCGCTTCGTCGATTTCGTTGTCCGTGAGGTCGATAATGTTTTTGCCAAACACCATCCGAAGCTCCGACGCTTCCATAGCGAGGCTCTGCATAGACGCAGACGCAACCCGTATGTCCGGCGAGAACTCGTCAGTGATGGCTCCAATTCGGAATCTTTGCATGTTTTTCAGGAGAGCTTCTGGATCAAATCTTTAATACGGGCGTCCTCGTTCTTGTCGACCGGCCGTAGCGGGGCTTTCAAAGCCTCTTGCGCCTGACTCTTCGCGCCAGCGATGTCGCCTTTCATTTTCAGCGCCAGCGCGTAGTGGTAGTGGAAGGTGGCGTTTTCAGGAGCATTCTTGGTCAGCTCGCGGAAGATTCCCGCAGCGTCATCACCCATGTTTTTCTTGAGATAGATCCAGCCTAGCGTATCGGAAACTTCGTTGAATTTGGGCAACTGCTGCTTTGACTTCTGGGCGAGGGTAAGGGCCTCGTCCAGGTTTCCGCCGTTTTCGGTGATGAGGTAGGCGAGGTTGTTGAGCACTAAGGGATCGTTGGGATTCAACTTCAGGGCGTCGCGATAATATTTCTCCGCGTTCTTGATGTTGCCCGTCTTATTCTCCGTTTCGGCCAGCGTACTCAGGTATAACGTGTTGGAAGGCATCAGAGCGCTCGCCTTTTTCAGATTATCCAACGCTTTCGCGTAGTCGCCCTTAGAGCCGTATGCCTGGCCGATGAAGTAGTAGAGAGAAGACTCTTCAAGAGGGGAATCCTTGTACCTGTCGAGCACCTTTTCAAAATCGGCGATCGCCTGATCGTAATGCTTGACGTACATCTCCGTACCGGCGAGCATTCGGCGCAGATCGGGACGCTCAGGATGTTTGGCCACTTCGTCAGCGATAAGTTGAACTGCCTTATCGGGCTGGTTCTGATCCACGCGAACCTGAATCCGCCCCTGCAAGCCCCTTGTATTGGAAGGATCGACTTCATAACACTTCTGGAACAGCTCGTCCGCCTCGGCATAACGCTTTTGCATCCGGTTCAGGGTAGCCAATTCATTCAGCGTATCGACCTGAGTCGGATTGGATTTCAAAATCAGGTTGAGAAGGGTCCGGGCTTCATCGAATTTGCCGAGGTTAATCAATGCGTCGGCTTCGAGAAGACGGGAGACGCCATTTGTGGGATTGATTTTACTCGTTTCCCGAGCAGACCGGAGGGCGCCCTCGTAGTCACCTCGCCTCAATGCAATCTGGGTGATTGCAAGCCGCGCGGGCATATAGTCAGGCTTTTGTTTGGTCACCTCTTCGAATCGCTGGCGCGCCTGCTCGATATCGCCGCGTTGGTAAAGCGCGCGGCCAAGGTTGAATTTCGCGACAAAGTTATCCGGCTTGGCGGTTACGACCGATTGCAGTTCGGTGGCGGCCTGATTCACGTCACCTTTATCGAGCAGGAAGCTCGCCTTGAGTCCCCGGGCCTCCGGATCGTTCGGGTTCGCTTTCAGGATTTCCAGGTCCTTTTCGTAGGCTTGGGTAGTTTTGCCCTGCCGGATCAGAACTTCGACCATCCGTTTCTGGTAATCGATCTTGCGCGCTTTATCGATCGTCATACCCTCTTCGTACTGTTTCATCGCCTGATCGGCGTCGCCAATGCGGAAATAGAAGTCGCCGGCCTTGATGTAGGCGTCCGGATAGTCTTTGAAATGTTGTTTCAGACTGTTTAAAACCTTGGTCATTTCCACTCGGTTGTTGGCCGAGAAATAGTGAGCGGCAAGGAGGGTCTGAAGGTTGTAGTCGCTGGGATGGGTTGCAATCGCCCGCTTCAGCACATTTTCCGCCTCGGCTGTGTTCCTTTTGGCGATATACAACTTATAAAGTTCGGTGTAGGCGGAAAGAGCGGTTTTGTCTTTGTCGATCACCCGCTTGTATAACTGTTCAGCCTCGTCCTGTTCGCCGTAGAGAGCGAGCGTTTTTGCAAGGGCGAGTGTAGTTGGGGTGTCGTCGGGCTTAATCTGCAGGGCCTGGCGATACCCCGAGATGGCTTCTTCCATCTTCTGTTTGGATTCCTGCGGCCTGTTGTCGCGGTACAAGCCAAGAGCATCGCTCAATGCGAGTTCGGACTGCAGCTTCGTGCCTTCGAATGACTTCGGATTCTTCCTCAACAGCCAGTCTTTGATCGTTTCAACGTCGCGGCGATATACTGCGTTCTGATCCTTATTGGGACCCTGCGCGCTGAGCAGGTAGATCTCCGCCAGCCTGACCTTGGTGTCGACAAGATCCTGAAAATTGGGATCCTCAACGTTATCGGGCAACAGGCTTTCCGCCCGCTGCAGAGCGGCAAACGCATTGGCGACGTGTGTCAATCTCAATTCGACCAGCGCCAGATGATAATACGCCGGGCCGAATTTCGGGTCCTTCTTGAGGGCGTTGCGGTACATCAGGGAAGCCTCTTTATACTTGCCCCGATCGTAATATTTGTTGCCGCTCTCGAGATAACGCTGGCGAACGACCTTTGGGTCGCGGCTGCACGAGACCAGGCAGACGACCGCGGTAGCCAAGGCTACACCACGCAGAAGGATCATGATTTTGCTCACTGTGGACAATTCTCCTACAGTTCGATTCTTTTGAAAAGGACTAGTACCGTAATAGCCCGAAGAATCCGGCCCGCATGGCCGACGCTAAGGGGTTGTATTATCTTTAGTTTACCGCGACTGTGGGTGCGGTCGGCCCGGTCACGGGACTACTGACGCCTCCGACTTTGATCTGAACCGGCAGCGCGTCGCCCTTCATGCGGTACCACGGCACGTAGAGATCGAGCTGGTACACGCCGATCAGGCCGGGAACCAGACCGCTCCATTCCACCGCAATGGCGGATTCGGAGTAGTTGGAAGGCCCGAAATAAACGGAGACGGTTCCGGTGACGGCAAGCGGTTTGGATGGCGACGGAGAGCCGGTAGCCACCTGGCCACCGGTGGTCGGACCCAGACCGGTGGCGTAGAGGATCAGCCGTTGATCGCGGGTGGTTGGGTTGTCCTTGGTAACGGGCGTTCCGTCGGAGTGATAAATCGCGGCCTGCCCATTATTTACGAAGACCGCGGGGGCATATTTGGCGACCGTGACCTGCGCCGGGAACAGGGATGATGCAGTGTTGGCGATGGACCGGACCACCACGCTGTAGTGGCCGGCGGCGAGCGTGACGGGGATTTGTGCGTTGATCTGGGTCGGGCTGGTGGCAAGTATCGGAACCGCAACGTTGTTCACGGTGACGCAGGTGCCGCCAAGCACGGTCGGCAGCGGACTTGTCGTTGCGGTTGCAGCGGACGCGAGGTTCGTGCCGAACATGCTCACCAGGCTTCCTGGCGCAACCGACGGCTGATAGTTGGCGATGTTGACGATCCCGTTTTGGGCCATGGAGGGCCGGACAGTCGGTGCAATCGGAGTCAACGGGATCACCGAAAGGCCACTGATGGTCAACGCGTAGGCGTTGTTTCCTGTAGAATCCAGGGCCAGCGTACGGCCCTGAGCGATCACCCTGCTGTTTCCGGAAACAACCGACGCCGGTCCTTCGAGCGCGTTGGTGGCCCGGATGGGATTCCCCGTGGCGTTGTCCAGCACCTGAATGATGCCGGGGTCTGATGCACTGGCGGTAGAGGAGGTCCGGACAGGGTTGGAGAACACCACAAAACTATTGGCGCTCGCGTAGCCGACCGCGGAAATCGGCCGGGTCGTCGTGGTAGTGGAGCCGGGGAAGCCCGGAAAACCGCCCCCGCCGGTGGTCCCGGTATTGGCGGAGGTGGAAGAGTTGGGAATGTTTAGGATTGGCGTCAGCGAAGAGTTGAGAAGTGTACCGTTGACGGAGAAATACTGTCCACGCGGGCCCGCGGTAACCGGGCCCAGATAGCCGGTGAGGGTAGTGAAGATCTGCTTGCCCAAAGTGAAGTCGCTGATCGACGCGTCGTAGAGGTATGCGTTGCCGTTGCCCGAGAAGATAATGACGTACTGGCCTTCAGGGCTCGAAGCCATGGTACGGAAGGCACTGCTGCCGTTTCCGGCGGGAATAGTGTTGACATTGGCCCCGAAAACAACTGGATTCAACGTACGCCGGATGGCCTGGTTGCCGTCGATCTTGTAGAGGGAACCATCGGACATGATCACCAGGGGACCGGTATAGGTCGAGGCCATGGCCTGGGGCGTGATGATCGATGTGGCGGCATTCATCGGCCCGGTGGGGAACTTGACGCTGCCGACGATCTTATTGACAGTAAGGTCGATGATGCTGATCGATTCGCCGCCGGTGTTGGCTACATAAAGCGTGTTGCCGTCCGTCCCGAACGCCATGTTGTGAGGCAGTTGGCCGGTCTTGATCGCGGCCATTAACTTCTGGTTCCTCATGTCGAAGACTTCGATCTCATTCCTGCCGGAGTTGGAAATATACATCCGGTTCCGGTTGAAGTCCGGAAGCAGGTCCATCAAGCCTTCGCCGGCGTTGACATTCAACGGAATATTGAAAACCTGGCCGCGCGCATCGGCATCGCGATTGTTCTGGAAGACGCGGACGTTCGGTGGAATGTTAATGGCCTCGGGCGACTGAATGAGAAAGTCGCTTTCGGCGCCGGTTCCGTAGCCGTTTCGCGTGGCTGCGTTCGGATTGTAACGGAAGGTCAAGGTGCCGCCGTTGCCATTCTGCTGAAGT
>Ga0126381_100011464_pt1 | contig 10020 bp, 9 predicted proteins | sample PanSoiMetPlot_28_FD_96465 | JGI IMG/M metagenome (GOLD analysis project Ga0126381, IMG submission 96465) | Tropical forest soil microbial communities from Panama - MetaG Plot_28 | ecosystem: Environmental > Terrestrial > Soil > Tropical forest > Bulk soil | place: Panama | collected 2016-02-17 | reverse complement strand
TACTGCGCCAGCCGCGCAGCGCCTGGTCCTTAGAGGTCGAGCTGCGGCCCTGGGTCGAGACCTTCTGACAGGTGACCCAATGGCCGCAGCAGTACAGCCGACGCCCTATATTGGCCGGCCGCTCCGCCGGCGCGAGGATCGCAAATTCCTCACCGGCAAAGGGCGGTATGTCGACGACCTAAGACTGCCCGGCACGCTCCATCTGGCGATCCTACGCTCGCCGCATGCGCATGCTCGGATCACCGGCATAGAACTTTCTGCAGCGCAGACCGCTCCCGGTGTGCGTCGCGCTCTCGCCGGCGCCGACCTCATTGGGAAAATCGGCAACATCAAGCCAAACTGGATCATCCCCGGTACAGTGGTGCCCGAGCGGCCGGTAGTGGCCGTCGACAGGGTTCGTTTTGTCGGGGAATGCGTCGCGCTTGTCGTCGCCGAGACACGCGAGACGGCTTTCGACGCATTGGAGCTCATTGATGTCGCCTATCAGGCGCTGCCGGCAGTGCTCGACGAAGAGGCGGCCATTGCCAGCGGCGCGCCGCAACTGCACGGCAACGTTCCAAACAACATTACGACACATTTCAAGACCGGCGGCGGCGATTACGCCGCAGCAGCTCGTCAAGCGGATCAGGTACTGCGGTTGCGCCTAGTCAACAACCGGCTCATTCCGACCTGTCTCGAAACCCGTGCCATTCTTGCGACACCCGGTGTTGATGGCGGGGTGACGATGTATCTCCCGAGCCAGGTGCCGCATATGCACCGACGCTGGATCGCCGAGACGGTCGGTATTCCGGAACATCTGCTGCGGGTCGTGGCACCGGACATTGGCGGCGGCTTCGGCGCGAAGATGCACCTCTATCCCGAGGAGCTGCTGTGCGCCTGGCTGGCCCGCGAGCTGAGATCGCCGGTCAAGTGGTGGGAGTCGCGGTCGGAGAGCCACCAGGCGACCAGCCATGGCCGGGCGCATACGGAATTGGTTGAGGTGGCCTTTCGCAATAACGGCCGCATCCTCGGCATGAAGGTCGAGACGCTCGGCAATGTCGGTGCCTATTTGTCGAACATGGCGTCGGGCGGCCCTACAATGTCGGTCAGCTACGGGACCGGCACCTACAAGATCGAGAATTTCGAGGCCGTCGCGAAGGTTATCCTCACCAATACGGTGCCGGTCGACGCCTATCGCGGCTATGGGCGGCCCGAGGCTGCCTACATTGCCGAGCGGACGATCGAGGCGGTCGCCCGCCACCTGGGTCTCGATCCGATAGCAGTGCGGCGGATCAATTTCGTGTTGCAATCCGATTTTCCATATCGCCCTTACGGCAGCCGGTCCGTGATCTACGACAGCGGCAATTACCAGGGCTGTCTCGAAAAGGCCGTCGCCGGCTTCGACTACGCCAACCGGCGTGAAGAGCAACAGTGTCTGCGCAGCGCCGGGCGTCATCGCGGCATTGGCGTTGCCGCCTATACCGAGATGTGCGGCATGGCGCCATCGCGCCGGCTCGCCGCCAACGGCTTTGATCGCGGCGGGTGGGAAAGCGCCCGCATCGCAATCGATGCGAGCGGCCGCGCGACGCTGTATTCCGGCTCGATGAGCCAGGGACACGGGCACGCGACCGTGCTGGCGCAGATCGCCGCCGATGTCCTGCAGATGCCTGCCGAGAACATCGACGTTGTGCAGGGCGACACGAAGCAGGTCCAGGCCGGCCACGGCACGTTCAATTCGCGTTCGATGCCGGTCGGCGGGTCCGCCGTCCACCACTGCGCCGGGCGCATCGTCGAGAAGGCGAAAAAGATTGCAGCGCAGATGATGGAGGTCGCCGCTCAAGACATTGCCTTCGAAGCCGGTAGTTTTTCCGTCCCCGGAACAAACATCGGGCCGTTGTCTTTCGCCAGGATCGCACGAATGGCGTATCTGGCTCACGTCTTGCCCGACGGATTAGAACCCGGCTTGGACGAAACCCTGTTTTACGATCCCACGGGAATGGGCGCGCCTTCAGGCGTTCACATGGCTTATGTCGAGGTCGACCCGGATACTGGGATGGTCGAAATCCTCGATTATGTCGCCGTCGATGATGCGGGTGTGATCATCAACCCATTGCTGGCCAAAGGACAAATCCATGGCGGCGTGGTCCAGGGCATCGGCCAGGCCCTCTATGAGGAGGTGTGCTACGACCGCGAGACCGGCCAGCTGTTGACTGGTTCGCTGCTCGATTACGCCGTTCCGCATGCAGACTCGCTCCCCAAGATCCGCTCGCAATTCCAGGAGACCCCGTCCCCTACTAATCCGCTCGGCGTCAAAGGGATCGGCGAGAGCGGCGCGATTGGCGCGCCGCCGACGATCGTGCACGCAGTCCTCGATGCGCTGGCGCCGTTTGGCATCACGCATCTCGACATGCCGCTGACGCCGCAAAAGATCTGGACCGCGATCCGTGACGCGCGCCGCGAACAGAGCCAGTAGCCCGGCACAGTCTCGTATCGCCGTTCGTTTCCAATCCAACGCATATGATCGGAGTCATCGCCATGGAGGACCCAGTGATTACCCAGCGAACAGTCCAAGTCGAGCATATCAAAATCGCATCCTCGAAGCCCTTTGCCGAGGCTAAGGCGGCACTCGAAGAGTTGGTACCCCCGCTCGATACCGCTATCCCAGGGGCATTGCGGCAAGGCGAGATGGGGCGGGCGAAGGAGGCGCTGCAGCGCGGTCCGGAGCTTGCGATCTTCGGCTCCAGAGATCATGGCGGATTGCTGCGCGTTACCGGCCACGCGCGCAAGGCCGTGCAATACGACATCGGCAATCCGCTGACCGCCACCAGGATGACCCAGCACGAACTGCCGGCCGCGCTCTACGCGCCGCTGCGCGTCCTGCTCTATGAAAACGAGGCCGGCTGCGCGGTCTTCGAATACGACCGGCCCTCATCTCTATTCGGCCAGTTCGGCGACGAGCGGGTCACCGCGGTCGGGCGCGAATTGGATGCAAAGCTTGAACGCGTGCTGGCCAAATCGGCGGGCTGAAGAAGAGAGCAGCGACTATGAGAATTGAGAATTCAGTTGCCTTCGTCACCGGGGCCAATCGCGGTCTCGGCTTGGCTTTTGCGGATGGAAGCGAAATATGAAGCAGACAGAGACGATTCCGCAGACGTTTCTCGGCGTCGGCTACAGCCGGGACCGAGCCGGTCTCCCGCTTGAAGCGGTGCGTGTTCCCGTCCCGCAGCCGGCGGACGACGAGGTGTTGATCCGCGTTGCGGCCTCGTCGCTCAACCCACTCGAATACAAGCTGGCCGACCTTAATTTCATGGGAAGGACGCCCCCCGTCGTTCTTGGTCTCGATCTTTCCGGCGTCGTCGTCGCCGCGGGTCAAGGCGTGCGCGGCGTCGCTGTCGCTGACGCGGTGGCTGCCATGGCGGATTTGAACGGCGATGGCGGCTGGGGCGCGACTGCGGGAAGCGGAGGCGGAGGCAGCTATGCCGTGGCACACGAATTCCTCACGGTCCGCAAGCCGCCATCTCTGAGCTTTCGCGATGCGGCGGCGCTTCCGATGTGCTTCTTGTCCGCTTTCGCGGGCCTTTACGGGGCCGTCCAGGCCGGTGACGCGGTCTATATCCCGGGCGGCGGGGGCGGCGTCGGGCATCTCGCCGTGCAGATGGCGGCGCGCGCCCTGGGGGCCGGACTGGTCATCAGCAGCGGCAGCACGCCGCAATCGATCGCACTGACCCGGCAGTCCGGCGCCCATCACGTTTTCGATTATAAGCACGACGACATCGCTGCCGAAATCGCGAAGCTGACCAGTGGCCGGGGCGTCGACGTCGTCTTCGACGCCACCTACAGCGAGGTGGGCTTCGTCGAAACCGCGAAGACCGTCCGGCGGGGCGGCAGCTGGATCGTGCTCGGCGTCGGCCCCGGGAAGACGACACGTTTGGTGGAAACGCACAGCCCGGTCGATGCCATCCTGGCTGAGCGCGGCGCCAAGCATGTCAACGTCAATCTGCTGCGCTACTTCTCCGAACCCGCCACGCTCGACAGCGGGGCGCAGGCCTTTCTCCAGCGCGGAATGGCTCTGGCGATGGAGTGGGCGACGCAGGGATTGGTGGTTCCGCACGTCAGCCAGACGATCGACGGCACCGTTGAGGCGATCAATGCGGGACTGCAGTCGCTGAAGGCGGGTCATGGCACACTGGGCAAGGTGGCGGTCATTGTGGATCGCGAGCTGGCCGCGGGGAAATGACGGACGGTCGGCTGTTTCCACACGGTGATGTTTCATTGAGGCGATCACCTCAGAACAGGAGTGAAATCTATGGAAGAAGCCGCCGTCGTCGGCGAGGAGAAGGGGCCGGTCGCGGTGCTGACAATGCAATACCGGCCGTACAATCTACTGGGCCCCACCCTGATCGGCGCGATCGCCGAAGAGATCGCCGCCGCGCGCGATGCCGGCAGCCGAGCAATCATTCTGCGCAGCGGGCTGCGCCATTTCTCAGCCGGCGCTGACGTCGCGCAGTTCAGCACACGCATCGAGCAGGGCCGCCGCAGCCAGTCGGCAATCGGCGGCGTAGATTTCCTGAAATTGCTCGAATTGCTGCCGATCCCGATCATCGCCAGTGTACACGGCGTTTGCCTCGGCGGCGGGTTCGAATTAGCGCTCGCCTGCGACTACATTGTCGCGGCCAGTTCAGCCAAAATCGGCTCGGTCGAGGTCGCGCTGGGGTTGCATCCGTTGCTTGGCGGCATCCAGCGCCAGGTGCAGCGCGCCGGCGCCATGCGCGCCAAGGAAATTTCGATGCTCGGGCGCCGCTATGACGCAGCGACATTGGAGCGCTGGGGCCTCGTCAACCTCGTCGTCGCCGACGACGCGCTCGAGGAGGCGACGATGACGATCGCCCAGGAACTGGCGCACGGGCCGACCGTCGCGCATGCGGCAACCAAGCGCCTTGTGCACATCGCGGTCAATCAGGGGGTGCTCGCGGCCGACGAAGCGATGGCCGAAATCCAAAAGCCAATCTGGGCCTCCGAGGACCTCAAGATCGGGCTGGCCTCGTTCCGCGACAACGGTCCCGGCCTCGCCAAATTCGCCGGGCGCTGAGATGAGCGGTCCGCTTTCCGGCATTCGCGTCGTTGATTTCTCGCGCGTGCTTGCCGGTCCGCTCTGCGCCCGCACCCTGCTCGATCTCGGCGCCGAGGTCATCAAGATCGAGCCGCCGAGGCCCGATGTCTCGCGCTTCGCGTTTCCCTCCACACCGGGCATGTCGGGCTATTACGCACAGCAGAACGCCGGCAAGCGCAATGTCAGCATCGACCTCAATGTGCCTGGCGCCCGCGAATTGGCATTGCGGCTGTGCGACACGGCGGACGTCGTCGTCGAAAATTTTCGGGCCGGCACGCTGCGCTATTTCGGACTCGATTATGAGACGCTTGCTGCGCGCAACCCGCGCCTGATCTACGCCTCGATCACCGGTTACGGTCAGGGCGGACCGTGGCAAGGCCGCATGGCCTACGCGCCGACGGTCCAGGCCGAGGCCGGGTTTACTGCCAACAGCATCCGCCATTACGGCGGTGTGCTGGGCGAGCCGCGGACCGACAGTCTCTCACATGCCGACGTCTATGCGGGGCTGCAGGCCGCGATTGCCATCATTGCGGCACTGCATCGTCGCGAGATGACCGGAACGGGCCAATACATTGATGTCGCGATGGCAGCGACCTTGGTGGCTGTCAACGAGCGCGCGCATGTCGATCTGAATGATGCCGATCTTGGTGACGAGCCGGCGATCCTGGGTGCGACCGATTGCCCGTTCTTTACCGGCCCGAACGGCGAGCATTTCACCGTCGCGACCAGCCTCGTCGGCTCTCGCACCTTCCCGTCATATTTGCGGGCGATGCGTCGCCCCGATCTTGCGGACGACCCGCGTTTTACGACTGCGGCGGCGCGCCGCGCGCACTCTGCCGAGCTGTATCGTATCGTGCAGAGCTGGATCCTAACGTTCCGCGATATCGCCGCTCTCGACGCCCAGTTGGACGAAGCCAAGATCGCGCTCGGTGAGGTGCGCACATTGAAAAAACTCTCCGAGATGGAATGGGCGGAATATTGGGGCGCAGTCCAGCAAGTCTCCGACCGTAACGGCGGCAGCTATCGCTTGCCCGGCCGCCCGTGGCGCTTCTCGCGCGAGCAGCTCACGCCGCTCGGTGAACCCGCCTTTCAGGGCGAACACAACCGCGCCGTCTTTGCCGAGCTCGGCCTCAGCGATGACGAAATCGACGCCCATATCGCCTCCGGCGCGCTCGTCAGCGTGTCAATCCCTAAACCCGCACACCAGAGGAACGCACTGTGACCCTGTCTCGCGATGTCATCAATGGCCTCCCTTATGTGGAGGGGGTTTTAAACTACCTTGCGTCGATGGCGGAAAGGCCGATCAACCTGGCCTACGATCCGCCTCCGGGCGTGCCGCGCTCGACCGGCGTCCCCGAGGCTCATCGGATGACGATCTATGATGTGCGCCCAGTGGCAGCGCGCCTGTCACTCGACAGCGAAGGTCTCGCTTTGGTCAAGCACAGTAGCGCCGTCCGCGACTTCTATGACGAGGATGAACTGCGCCGGGTCTGTTACCCCGAGGCCGAGCGCCTCGTCGCCGAAATCACCGGTGCCACTCGAGCGCTGGTATTCGATCACACGGTGCGCCGTCGCGTCTCGAGCGGCGTCGACCGATCGACCGGGACGCAGCGTCAGCCGGTCACCGTCGTCCACAACGACTACACGATAAAGTCCGGTCCGCAGCGCGTCCGCGATCTGATGGGCGAGGAGGCTGAAGAGCTGCTCAGCCATCGCTTCGAAATCATCAATGTGTGGCGCCCGATCCGGGGGCCGCTGCGCGATGCACCACTCGCTGTGTGCGACGCGACGACCGTCGCCTTTACGGACTTTGTCCCCTCCGATCTGGTCTATCGCGATAGAACCGGCGAGATTTACCGCGTCAAATACAACCCCGCCCACCGCTGGTTCTACGCACCGGAGATGCAGACGGACGAAGCGCTTCTGATCAAATGCTACGATTCGGCCATGGATAAAGCACGGTTCACCGCCCATTCAGCCTTTGAAGACCCGACTGCTTCAGCCGATGTGCTGCCCCGCGAAAGCATAGAACTGCGCACTCTAGTTTTTCACGTCTAGATCCCTCAGTAATGACGAGTCGACGCGCATATTGCTTCGGGGCGCCGGTCAGCGCCCCGCGGCCCGCGACCGCTTACTGAATGATGCCCGCACCAGGCGCAGCTGACGCGCCGCAGCCGCGCAGCTTTTGGATTCCGGTGATTTGCGGCGCCGCGATCCTGACGATCGGGATCGGCGCGCGCAGGGCTTCGGCGTTTTTCAAAAACTGATCGCCGCCGACCTCAAAGTCGGCCGCAAGCTGTGGTCGTTCGCCAACGCGCTGGCGATGCTGTGATGGGCGTCTTCTCGGCGTTCCTCGGCAATCTCGCCGACCGTTTCAGCACCGCGCGGTCGCCGCCGGCGGCTCGATCGGGCAGTTCGCGATCGTGCCGTTCGCATCGCTGCTGCAGCATCGGCTCGACAATGGCACATCGCGATGTCAGTTCCGGCGGTCGTATTGACGGCGATGGTGCCGCTCGCGCTGGGACTGCGCGAACCGCGCGCGCTTTTCGGCCAGCCGGTCTCGGCCCTCAGCTCGGCGGCTGGGCAGTAGGGCTGGTCGGCCTGTTCAATCTCGCCGGGTCGCTCATTTGGGGCTGGCTCGGCTGCCGGTACCCCCAAAAAAAGATATGCTGGCGCTTCTCTACGCACTCCGCGCGCTGGCATTCGTGATGTTTCTCGCGCTGCCATTATCGTGGCTGTCGGTGCTAGCATTCGCCGCCTCGCTCGACTTTCTGCGGCTCGGCACCGTGCCGCTGACCAGCGGGCTCGTCGGCTACATGTTCGGCCCGACGCACCTGTCGATGCTGTAGGGCATCGTGTTCTTCAGCCACCAGCTGGCAGCTTCTTTGGCGGCGGCGGCGGCCGGATCTACGACCCGCGGGGCGATTACGGCCCGATGTGCGTGCTCGAGCCGCAAACACGGTTGACGGTCAGCGCCGGGAGAGACACCGGTAATCCGGCATGGATGGCGGTCTGGCGGGCCGGGTTCATCTTGGCGTCGGCCTGAATGAGGTTGCCCATAACCACCGTCCCGACCTCCTCGGGATTGAGACCGGCGCGCGCGGCGGCGGCTCTGATGGCCACAGCGCCGAGATCGGTCATCCGTTAGGGGTGAGCAGAACTCCTGCTACTACTCATACGGGGGCTCACTGGGCGGCGACGGAGGCGGGAGGCTCGGCAATCCTCAGATAACTGCCGGCGTTGCTGAACACGATCCGCGCCGGCGCCTCGCCCGCGGCGCGCGGAATGGAAACCGCGGCCGACTGTCCCGCCGCCAATACCGTCTCGAACCGCTCGACTGCGGCTTTGTCCCTCGCACCCTGTTGAGTGGTCACCACCACGTGGAAGCCATCGGGCTCGTTGATGTAGTAGACCAGGGCGGAAGAATGCTCACCGAGCTTCGCCCAACGGACGGTCACGGGAGCTATGTCCGCCGCCTGGGCCGTGACCACTCCGGCAATGGCGAGCGCTGCGGCCGCTAGAAGCCTCCTCATGTCATTTCTCCGTCGTCACATAGAGAGTACATGCGCCTATATGGGTGTAGGTACTCTCGTATCAAGGTGCATAAGGGCTATTGGGCTTGGGTGTTCCGGTGGACTCGATCCGGCGGAACTAGGTCTAGACCACGTGCACGACCTTTTCGGCCGCCAGCCGTTCGATCTCCGCCGCGCCCAGTCCGATCTCCGCCAGGATTGCCGCGCTGTGCTCGCCAATACGCGGTGCCGGCCCTTGAATTCGCGCGGGCGTGCGATCGAAGCGCGCCGCGGGTTTGGGCTGGCGGACGGGGCCGATGTCGGGATGGTCCAACTCGGTGATCAGTTCGCGCGCCAGTACCTGTTCGTTGGCGATCACCTCATTTCGCCGCAGCACCGGCGCCGACGGCACATCGTTGGCATCAAGTCGCTGCAGCCATTCCGCAGTCGGACGCTCCTTGATGATCTCCGCCATGAGCAGAATCCGCTCGGTGGCGTTGACCGCCCGGCCGCCGGGCGTATTGAACCGGGCATCCTCGGCGAGACCCGGTCTCCCCGAAGCAGCACAAAAGCCCTGCCACTCGGAATCGGAGATCGTGCCGACAGTGATATAGCCGTCTGCGGCCTCGAAGATCAGATCGGGGCGCGCTGTCGGATCGGCGGTTGTCGCCTCCCGGCCGACCACGGTGTACTGGGTCATCGCCTCCGGCCAGAGATAGGCGATCATCGTATCGAGCATGGCGAGCCGGATGTGCTGGCCCCCGCCGGTGCGCTCGCGGGCAAAGAGCGCCGCAGTAATCGCTTGAGCCGCGAAGATCGCCGTAGTCTTGTCGGCGACAATCGTCCGGATCATCTGCGGCCGGCGCGTCTTCGGCTCCGCCTGGAGATCGGCGAAGCCCGACAGGCCCTGGATGATCGGATCATAAACTCGCTTCTTCGCATAGGGCCCGCTCTCGCCGACACCGCTGATCGAGACATGGATCAGCCGCGGGTTCAATTCGCGCAATGCAGGCTCGTCGAAGCCGAGACGTTCCATTGTCCCAGGCCGAAAATTCTGCACCAGCACGTCCGAACCGGCGATTAATTTGCGGATGATCTCTGCAGCTTCCGGCCGCTTCAGGTCGAGCGACAGCGAGCGCTTGCCCCGGTTCGAGGAGACGAAAAGGGCCGAGAATTCCCCCGACGTGCTGATCGATTGCCGGCTACGCCGGGTGATGTCACCGCCAAGCGGCTCGATCTTGATGACCTCGGCGCCTTGGTCGGCGAGAAACATCGTTGCTAATGGCCCCGACACCACACTAGTGGTGTGTAACGCGTAAAAAGGTAGTACGATCGTGTTCATGAAGAGCAGGATCGGACTGACAGAAGCAGAACAGATGGAGCTGAACCAGCGGGCGGCGAGCCGCAGCGGTCGGGCGG
>Ga0126381_100011463_pt1 | contig 10020 bp, 16 predicted proteins | sample PanSoiMetPlot_28_FD_96465 | JGI IMG/M metagenome (GOLD analysis project Ga0126381, IMG submission 96465) | Tropical forest soil microbial communities from Panama - MetaG Plot_28 | ecosystem: Environmental > Terrestrial > Soil > Tropical forest > Bulk soil | place: Panama | collected 2016-02-17 | reverse complement strand
CGTCACGGTTGCCGTAGCGACCAAGCCCCGAATGTCCAGCGCCACGTCCGTATGCAACAACGGCACGGTTTCGTAGCGTCCGGAGAGCGGCGAACGGTAGAGTAAACATCCTTCGCCTACGCGGGAGGGTGACAACGCCGCGTTATCGCTCTGACCGGATGCCCATCCCGCAAGAACCGGAGTGAATGCCAGTAGCCCTAACACCAACCGCACATATACCTTCGTGTTGACCCGGCTTTTCGTGAACCTTCGCATGAACTCCCCCCACTTGTGGTGTTGCCACGAGGAGCCAAAATGCAAGCTGTGCGCCAAGAGGGACTGGCTCGATTTGAAGCTCTAAGTCTCGGTCCGTTAATCACTTGGGGCGAATGGGGAGCATACGTGGCGGGAAGCAGCCGTGGCGACGCCCCCACGACTGTGTGCCACTGGCAACGCTCGAAACGCCAGGCTATGTCGTTAGAGGCACGGTTCGGGCGGTCGAAGACTGTCCTCCGCTATCCGCGCTGCGGCAAGATTCGTCGATGAAGTCACCAGGTCATTGACCGAATCGTGGCTGCGACCGCTGGCCTCTTGGCCCGCGCGGCACTCGCAAGGTCAAGCACCCGTGTTTTCCCTTCTTCATTATCTATCAGGAATCAGAGTCCCTAATTGAGGTTCTTGCGATCGCACACGGTCGAAGGCGACCGTATTACCGGAAGACCAGACCCTAACTTCCTCACAACTCTGATCGACCCGGATCGGCCACCGTGGTGTTGGTCTGGATCTTGTTCGCTTCCACGTCAATCTCGATGTCAACGTCACTCCCCGGCGCCGGAGGCACACCGAACTCCATCTTATTATCCCGGATCATTCCAAAGTCGCCGCGCTTGGTCGCGGCAATCGCGTGAAACGACGCGCGCGGCGGCTTGTTCGCGGGAGTATCCGGAAACAACCCCTTAAACGTGAAGGTTATCGCCACTACCTCGCTTATCCCTCGAATGGTGAGGGTTCCGTCCATGGTCCACTGGCCGCCCGACGTCTGGCGGATGCCGCGTCTCTGGTACGTCATCGTCGGAAACTTCCTTACGTCGAAGAAGTCCGGCCCGCGCAGGTCATCGTCGCGCTTGGTGAACTGCGTGCTTACGCTAAACGTGTCGCTTGTAACGTCGAGCGCGCATGCCGCCGGATCCTGCGATACAGTGATTGTGTCGGTGGTGTTGTCAAACCTGCCGCGCACCAGCCCGACGATGTGGTGCCAGGCACCGAAGTACACAAAACTATGGACTGGATCGACCTGGTAGGTTCCAGGAGCGGGCAGCGCCGACGCCACCTCCGGCTTTCCTTTCCCCGCACGAGCACGACCCGCTGCCGCGGTCTTGTTGCCCAGCGCCCAGCCTGCTCCTATCCGTAGCGCGCTCAGTCCAAAAAAAGCTCAACGCTCTCTTGGGAACCCTCTTTCCTGCGCTCGTGCTACTCATCTTTTTGCCTCCAACATGTCTGAAACTTCCCGATTCGGCAGCAGCCATTCGAGTCACGATGAATTACGAAAAGGTGCTGTGGCCATCGCTCCGATCCCTGCTCCAAAACTCGCGTCCGAAGGATTATGAAAAATTTTGACCGGGCTCTTAGCTTGGTCGCTCTGCCGCAGACCACGCAAGCGGCTAGTTTTGAGCCACCTCAAGAAACCGAAACTCGCTATGCGGAGTTGCCGGAGGATGGAATTCAACGTTTGCCGCTGCCTGCGCGTCCCGGAAAATCCGAGTGTACTGGTATCGAAGATCTCCATTGCGATGTCGAAACGTTGAAAAAGACGAGCCTGTGACCGCCCGACTGGTGGTCTCCGACACTTCTCCGATTCGTGTGCTTTGGCAAATTTCTCAGATTGCTCTGCTCGGGGACTCATCCGGACCACACCCTGGCCCGTTGCCGTCTCGGCTAGGGACTTGTCCGCTCCTCGTGCAAAAACCTCAGGATTGAAGCGGCAAACGCTTCCTGCAAAAAGGGCTCAAAAAAATACTTGACAAAACATACTGTGTGGCACATCGTATGTGCCGTACACTATATGGCACAGGGTACAAGCAACCACGGATTGCTCGAAAACCTGCGGCTGGAGCTGCGTCGGGGCTCCCTCGTCCTCGCCGTCCTCGCGGCTCTCCGCAAGGAGCAGTACGGCTACACGCTGCGCAAGACTCTGGAGGAACAGGGCATGACCATTGACGAAGGCACGCTGTACCCGCTGCTGAGGCGCCTAGAGAGCCAAGGCCTGCTGCTCAGCGAATGGCGCGAAGAAGAGAAGCGCAACAAAAGGTTCTATCGTCTCTCCGCGGACGGCAAGCTAATTCTGAAACAACTCCTCGCGGAGTGGCAGAGCATCAGTTCTTCCCTGAATGGAATGCTGTGAGGAACGCACGGAGCGCGTTATGAATCTAGTGGATCGCTACTTGAAGCTGTGTCCAAGGCCCTGCCCGAGGCGCAGCGCGAGGACATCGTCCGCGAACTGTCGGAAGACATTCGCAGCGAAATGGAAGACAAGGCAGGAGAGCTGGGCCGACCCCTCACGGAATCGGAACAACAGGCGCTGCTCAAGCAGCGCGGGAACCCGCTGGTGCTGGCCGGACGTTACCGCCAGGACCATCGCACACTGTCGTTTGGCCGCCAGTTGATCGGGCCCGTGCTATTTCCCTTCTACGTGAGGGTGCTGTCTTTCAACCTGGGGCTGACCTTTGCGGTCATCGCCGGCATTTTCATCGCGCTGGGCGTGAGCGGCCAGAAAGTCGGCTTCAACGACGTCCTTTCCTCTTGCTTACTGCAACTCTTTATTCAATTGAGCGCGGTGACGCTGATCTTTTCGCTGATCGAGCGCCACCTGACGAAGAATCCCGACCGGTGGGACCTCAGTGGCACATGCAGCGGTTTGCGGCTGGACTTAAAGATCGGGAAGAACATCAGCCTGCCGATCACGCGCGGCCAGTGGATTTCACGGTTCGAGTCCGTGTCCATCATTATCGCCTCGACGGTTGCGTTGATCTGGGTTACCGGAGTGCAGCGGTATCCCTTCCTGATCCTCGGTCCCGCGGCGGGATTTTTGAAGCTCGCTCCCATCTGGTATCAGGTCTATTCCCCGATTTTGTTGCTCACCGTTGCCGAAATCGTGCGCGCAACCATTAATCTTGTCCGCCCAGATTGGACGCGTTTTCGCGCGGTCTATAACATCGTTTTGCATGCTGGGGGACTGGTCGTTGTCTATTACCTGCTCCGGGCCGGCACCTGGGTCGCGGCTGCCGGTTCCTCACCGGAAATCAGCGAGCAGTACGCCCACTCTCTCGCGATCGTTAACCAGTGGATTTACTTCGCGTTGCTTGCGGCGGCAATCTTGTCCGTCGCAATGCTCGTCGCAAAGGTCACACGGCTCGTTCGCTCGCTTCGTCGTGGAGCGGGATCGCCGAGCGTGACCGCACCCGCCAAAGAAGGAAATTAGGGAAAGGAGCAAACATGCTGCGTCTCTTATTGTTACTGCCCTCTTTCTTCACTGACTACCGAATCATTCCTGAGATCGCTCACTGTGTCCTTAAACTAGGCCTGGCGACCGTGAGTATCCTCGGGTGTATGACCGTCGGCTTCATAATTCGCTACTCGCTAGCAAGTCGCGGTCAGGCTTTTTCCCCGGTGTCACGCCCTCAATAACGGCAGGCGCTTGGTGTGCTATGCGCCCGCGATTGAGTTTGCGCAATAGGCTGAACGAGAGCTCGGCTGCTCCAGAGCGAGCCCGAACGCCACGCCGCCCGGCTAACCAACCCCCTTTCACTCACTGCTTCGGCGGCAGGCCCGTGATCATGTACACCGTTCCATGCGCCGACGCTTGCCCGTTGACAGTCCCATCCACCGACGCCGTTCCGAACAGCGTCCCATCGGTCGCCTGAATCACGCCGCCAGTCGGGGACGCTCCCACGGCGGAACTGAACGACAGCGTATCTACCATCGCGCCCGAGGGTGTGACCGCAAACGCGACGCCCAAACCCGAAGTTCCGCCCACATACGACGTGTTCCACAGATTCCCATCCGTCGCTTGCAGAAACGGCCCCACCGCGAATAGTTTTTTTGCCGGCAGCGTGAGCTGCTGAAGATTTTGCACATTCCCGGTCAGATCCGATGAGAAAATCGTCACGACAAAACTTCCATTCGTAGCATTCGTCGGCCGTGTTGAGCCGTACAGTAACCCGTTCGAGGCCTGCGTCAACCGGTTCAAAGGAAAAATTCCGCTCGGGAAATCGTAAAGCGTGGTGAACTGCGAATTGGTCAGCTGAAACTTGAACACCGTTCCCGGCCGGAAGGTGCCGGCCGCGCCGTACAGGTTGCCATCCGAGGCTTGAATCACTCCCAGCGGCAACGAGCTATCGGTGGTCCCATTGAACGCGTGCAACACGGTGTACGTGCCCGGTGGCGTGAGCCGAAAGATCACGCCGCAGCCCAAGCGCGGGCAATACGGGAAACTCCCGCCATAGCCCGTGGTCCCGTACATGTTGTCGTCGCTTCCTGCTACACTACCAGGCTGTTGCGATTCGCTCCAGACGTACAACTCGTGCAAAACGTCTGTAACGCTTGGAAACCCGCCCCCGTCTTGCTGATCTTGAAAATCGTTCCGGAGCTCGCCGAATTCGGTCCTCCCGCGCTGTTCACGCCGTAGAGAAATCCGTCGGTGCCTTCTGCGAGCGAGGTCGGGTCGTAGCCCTGATCATAAAATCCGTTCGTCGTGAAGGTGTACAGCACGGTTATCTTTCCTGCTTGGGTAATTTTGAAAATACCTCCGCCGCCGGGACCGGCCGTGGTTCCGTAGAGATTGCCATCGGAAGCTTGGATGATGCCGTCAGGCTTCGTCCCGTCCGGACAGGTGGGGTAAGGGTTACAAGCGAAGGCAAGAAGTTGACTGATGGACTGCCCATAGGCCGTTGTCGCCAGAAACAGCAGAAAACAGAATCCTCAAAGCGCGCTTCATGGGTACGGTTCCTCTCTGGTTGAAATGGGAATTAGCCGGCAGCGATCATGGTTCAGCGCCGAGCCTTTCGCTCCCGCGAAATCTGACTGGCGCGTCTCCCGGTTGCTATAATCGACCGGGCCATCGCCCGTTCTCTGGAAGGCAGTCTCGCAAATAGATCTTCGCAAGCACTGCCCGAAAGCGGTGAAGTGCACAGGTTTTTCGACTTAGCGCCCTGGCCTCAAACAATCGCAGGAGAATCGCATGCGCCTTTGCCAGTGTATTTTTGCTTTCGTGGCGGCCTTCTTTGCCTTTGGCCGTGGCACTTTGGCGCGGCAGGCACCACAGGAGCACCGGAGCCAGATCATTTCCTGTTCTTCAGAAGACGGTGAGAAGCATTACTGCGAGGCGGACACGAGGTATGGAGCGAGACTCGTGCGCCAGCGCAGCGAGACGCGGTGCAAAGAGGGTGAGTCGTGGGGCTACGACGAAGAGGGAGTCTGGGTGGACAAAGGATGTGGTGGTGAGTTTGCTTTAGGACGCACTGAAAACAGCGGTAGTGGCGGCGAAAACGCTGCCAGGACGATAACGTGTGCATCAGAAGGCGGCCTCAGAAAAGTTTGCCTGGCGGATACCAGCAACGGCGTGAAGCTCGTGAGACAGCGGAGCGATGCGAAGTGCAAAGAAGGCTCCTCGTGGGGACACGATGCCCGGGGGATATGGGTTGATAAAGGATGCGAAGCGGATTTTGTGGTGGGCGTACCGGGGCATCCGGCCAGCTCGGGGACGGCTGCGGCCAAGACCCAGACGATAAGCTGCGCTTCGTTTGACGGAAGAAGGAATTATTGCGACGCGGATACTCAGGGGGCCAAGGTGCAATTGACCAGGCAAATCGGCACCGCGACATGCACGGAAGGTGCGACGTGGGGGTACGATCGCACCGGCATCTGGGTGGATCGAGGTTGCAGCGGGGAGTTCCTCGTACAGGCAGGAAGCGAGCTCGTTGCGGGGGATTCCTTGGGGAAGGGTTGCGCGAAAACCGTGGGTAAGCTGGTAGCAAATGAGTTAGTGAGACGGTGCTTGCTCGTCTCGAGTGCACCGCATGCGGCTTGCAATGCGCAAAACTCGTGCAAGGTGATGGAGGACGAAATCGAGCGACGGTGTGAATCGTTAAGTGCGAATGGGCCAGCATTTTGCGGTGAGAACAAATGATCACTTATCAAAGTCCCAATGAAGCAGTGGGCTTGTGGGCTAGTCTATGCGCAGTCCCTGCGACTCGCGCCAGAACCTGGCGTGTTCCTCCGCCGGGGCATCGCCGTAGCCAGTTGGTTTAGGATTACCGCCGAAGGCCGCGTTGTATTCGGCCGCATTCGCCTCGATGGCCTTCGCCATCTTCCGGCACGTTTCGGCGCTAATGAACTCGCTAGACATGATGCCCACAATACCGTACACAAACTCCTCCGTAGGTACGCCGTGCCGCAAGGCAAACTGACAGATATACCGGTAGCCGCTCCAGTTGTATTTGAGCCCGTGGCTGCTTTTATTTTTCGGTACAAGGTCTACGCCCATTACGTCTTCACCTCCGTGGTCGTCCTGAAGGCCGCGCCACGCCGGCCCTGGCCGCGTCCAGCATTTCGGTCTCGCTCCAAGCAGTTCTCCTGCCGAGCGATCTGAACCCTCGTCGAGATCCAGACCTCAATTAAATTTGCAATCGCAATTGCCCGATCCGTAGTTCTTGACCCCTTTTGCGGCTCAATTGTGGTTGTGCCATGGAACTAAGCGCAAGACTCCGGTACCAAAGGACTATGAAGTTGAGCCGTTGGTACCCCCGTACCGCTCAAATCAGAAGGGGGCCGGGACTCGGTCGGATCGGTTGTGACGACCGCCCGTAATGCCGCTGCCAGTCGAGCTGAAACTCCAGCGACTCGAGGGCGCAGTGCAAGTTGCACCCGCACTTGCTACCCGGTGGCGGGGTGTGGCCGCACTCTCGGAGAATGGGGCTTCGCAGGATGGCGATCCGGCGCTCGAGGTCGGCCATCTTGGCTTCGGAGGTTGTAACGCGCATTAAGCCACCGCCGTTGAGACCGGCAGATCCTCGCCGTTCCCTGCGGTTTGTGAAGAGAGAAAATCCTTGATCTTGCGGCGGGCGACCAACCGCTCTTCAGGCAATGGTCTTGATGGGCTTGCCAGAGAAGCGGCAGAAATAGGGGCTGGTACTAGGCATGCGTTCTGACTTTCCCATGGTGCCGCACTCTCCATGCGGCCCGATGGGATGACCGTGCCCCGGCCAAACGTATCCATGAAGCAGAAAACCGGCATGCTCGATGGCGACCAGATCGGGGTCGATGGCATTGGATCACCGTGCTACCTGGCGGGAAGCGGCTAACCTTGAGGTTTAGCGAGCTGGCACCGAGACGGGGGTCACGAGACCCGAGTCAGTAAGTCCGGGCTCTTACTTGTTCCCGTCGAAAGGGCTCGATCTCCAGATGCACATTGATGCCGGTGTCTAGGAAAAAAGTTTCGACTCTTCGCACCAAGTCGATGAGCCTTTCCTTTTCATGGGTCGACATGGCAATGTTCGAGATGAGGATTCTTGCGCGGTCTTCGCTTAAGGTCATTTGGTGGTCGCCTCCAGCGGCTTGAGATATGTAATCGCATGACTTTGGAGCTCAGTGCAATACCTAGGGTACTAAATTACCAGCGAATTGAACCTGCGGTACTCTCGGTACTTCCAGAATTAGGAGGGGCCCGGCAAGAGCATCGGGTCAGCTTGGCTCAAAAACCTCGGGCCCTAGAAGGCGCGCCAATAATCGTTCTCGTCGTCAAGCCTCCAATTTAAAGGTCCGAAAGCTCCTTTAGCGTCTTCTCGAACCATAACGTAAGGCAACAAAAACCGCGAACACAGCAACGGTTGGGACAGTGAAACCGGCTCACTGGAACGGTTGGTATCACCGCCAGCGGCCACCGCAGGGGCCAATGCCAGTTTTAGCCCGGGCTCGGTGGATCCGGCAACGGAACGATGACAGTGACGACGCTACCAACACGCCGGTGGGAACCTACGGCCTAACGATGAGTGGGTACCAGCCGGACCACCGTGCACTCGACAAGCGTCTCGCTTACCGTGAACCCGCAGGCACGGCGAACTTCAGCCTCTCGGCACCGCCCTGGTTCATGAATCCGGGCTCGACTAGGACGAGTACTATAACGATCACTCCGTCAGCCAGCTTTACCGGCCAAGTGACCCTCGGGCCTCCGGTCTGCCGAGCGGGGTGGGCGCGTCCTTCCACCACAACGAGCCCGGGCTCGATTTGCATGGGAAAGAGGTCGCCGTGACGGGGGGCAGCACCGCGCTCGATGCCAGGGTTCTTGGCAACTCCTTACGGCGCAAAACCTCCCATTGCGTGATCGGCGGTCAAGCCACCCCTACGGCCAGCACGATGGGTAGTTCCGCAGGCGAGCCAGCGCCGCAGCGGTAGATCGACCGGATGCCGGCTCTCTCGACCAATTCGAAACAACGGTCAGAGGCTCGAAGAATGGCGCGTCAGGAGCAATCGCTCGCCGCGCATGTCATCGCCGCGAAGCTCGCGCAGCGCACAAGTCACGAATTCCGCGCCCACGCGCTTTCTCCAGGTCATGTCGAAATCGGTGTTGTCCAGAGGTTTGGCTATGCGGGCAGCGAGTGTCGCCGCCTGCGCGATAGACTCCTCGTCGAGCAGCCGGCCGGCAAGCGATCTCGCAGCTTCCCCGGCAAGGAGCGGCAGACACGCTACCGAGCCCACCACAATGCGAGCTTCTACGACGATGCCTTTCGAAGATAACAGCACAGCTGCAGCAACCGACAAGACCGGGAAATCGAAAGAGCCCCGGCGGCGCAGCTTCCAATAGGTGCTCCTCCAGCCTTCGGAGGAGTCCAGGAGCACATCGGTTAACAGCTCACTGGGCTGGCGCTTGATGTAGTGGATGCCATCGTTTTGGTAGAACTCGCTGAGGGGCACTTCGCGTTCACCAGTTCGTGAAACCAAGCGAACCCGCGCTCCGAGCGCAAGCAACGCGGGCGCAGTATCGGTCGAAGAGACCGCCATGCACTTTGCGCTGCCCGGAGCGACCCAGCAGATGTCGCCATCCTTTTTCAGGCAGAACCCAATGGATTTTCGCCATTCATAATTCTGATCGTAATAATTGCAGCGCGTGTCGAGGCAGAGATTTCCGCCAAGCGTGGCCATGTTGCGGATTTGCGGAGTGGCGACAGAGGAGGCTGCTTGGGCGAGGGCGGTCAGACCATTACGAAAGCGCGGTTCTGCGGCAATCTGAGACAGCGTCACGCAAGCGCCGAGCCGGGATCCCAAATCGCTCAATTCCACGCGTTGGAGTTCTTCAATGTGTCCGAGACTCATCAGAGTCTTGGGAACTTGTTGCCGCCGCTTCATGTTTGGCAACAGGTCCGTGCCACCCGCGAGTGGCATGGCCTTGGGCCCCTCACCGTCGAGAATGCGCACGGCTTCCGCCACTGTCCCGGGTGCGCGAAATTCAAACAGTGGCAGACGCATCATGGCGCAAGCACCTTCTCTTCCCTGGCGCGCGGTCGCTCGCGTTGGACATCGTTCAGGGCGTTGCCGTCGCCGCCCTCCCATGGAGGAGGAACGCGCAGCGCCTCCGGCCAATTCACAGGCGGGAAATGGTCCGGACCAAAGCGTGGCTCGCGGCCCGCTCTCTTCTCGGCGAGCGCCTTCATGACCTTTTCCGGGGTGATGGGGACTTCGTCAATTCGCACTCCCACCGCGTCGTAAACCGCGTTGGCGACCGCGGGCATGACGGGCAATAGCGGGCCTTGGCCGACTTCCTTCGCCCCAAAGGGACCGCGAGGATCGGGATCCTCAATGAGCTCGGTCACGACTTCCGGCATGTCCAGCGGAGTCGGGCTTTTGTATTCGAGCATAGAGGGAAATTTGTGCACCAGCGCATGGGAAAGCCGCTTCGGCAGCCGGCGGAACTCCTTCCCTTAGCTCAGCGCTTCGCCGAGCCCCATGTAAACGCTGCCTTCCACCTGCCCGCGAGCAACCGTCGGGTTG
>Ga0126381_100011462_pt1 | contig 10021 bp, 7 predicted proteins | sample PanSoiMetPlot_28_FD_96465 | JGI IMG/M metagenome (GOLD analysis project Ga0126381, IMG submission 96465) | Tropical forest soil microbial communities from Panama - MetaG Plot_28 | ecosystem: Environmental > Terrestrial > Soil > Tropical forest > Bulk soil | place: Panama | collected 2016-02-17 | reverse complement strand
GACCGCATTATTGTGCCGCGGAATCTGTGGAATGAAGCGGCGAAAGATGGCGACGGGCACTACGTGAAGGAAGCCGCGATCCTGACTTCCACGCGCATTCAGAAGACATTGGGCGAGGATCTGAACAGCCACGGCGTGTCAATGGATCAGGTCGCTGCGCAATATATCGGCAATCAGACGCCGCTGCCTTCGCTTGAACTGGGAATTTCGCAAGAAGCGACGGGTGTGGATCTCGCGGTCGGGTATACGCGGGTGTATGGATGCCATATCGCGTGGAGCAGCCCGACCACGCCTCTCGCGCGCGAGACGAGCCCCCGGTCCGTTTTCGAGAGACTGCTGCGCGCGGCCGAGCCACGACGCGACGATGCAAAGAGCGAGGCGCTTCTGCTCGATCGGGTGCTAGGAGATGCGAAAGACCTTCGCGCGGAACTCGGTCAGGCGGACCGGCGGCGTCTCGATGAATATCTGTCGATCGTTCGCTCTTTGGAACAGCGCGCCGAGAGTTCCGCCGCCGGCGGCAGCAAACAATGGAAGCCGCGGGTTCCGCTCAAGGGCGTGACGCCGCCTCCCGAGGAACCGAAGGACTACGCAGAACATGTGCGGCTGATGCTTGACATGATCGCCCTGGCTTTCCAGACGGACGCCACGCGCGTTTCCACGTTCATGTTCGGTAACGCCGTCAGCAACGTGAGCTTCCGATGGCTGGAAGGCGTGAGCGGCAGTCATCACGACATGTCGCATCACTCGAATGACGCGGACAAGCTCCGGCAGTATCAGCTCATCAACAAATGGTATGTCGCGCAGTATGCGTACTTGTTGGGGAAACTCCGCGACGCGGAGGAGGGCGGGAATAGTGTGCTCGACAACTCGGCCATTATCTTCGCGTCCGCGCTGAGTGACGGGAACAGCCACAATATGCACAATCTGCCGATAGTCATCGCTGGAAAGGCTGGCGGCAAACTGGTGACTGGCCAGAGTCCGATGTATCCGGAGGACACGCCGCTTTCGAACCTCTGGCTAACGATTCTCAACGCGATGGGCAATCCGGTGGAGCGTTTCGCGGACAGCACGAAGCCGCTAACCGGAATTCTCGCCTGAACAAATCTTCGAATCTTTGTCGCTTCGCACTTGCGCGCTGACGGCGCTGCGTGAAACGATGAGCGTGGTTGTACCACTAACAGAAGCGTGCTCGCCCGCCGCGGGCCCCTCTTTTCGGAAAGGCGGATCATGACTCCTGGACAGCAGCAGCTTGAGCATCTGGTCGTTCTAATGATGGAGAACCGGTCGTTCGACCACATGCTCGGCGGCCTGAAAGCGATTAACCCCGATATTGACGCGCTCAACGGCGACGAATCAAACCAGGACACCACGGGCGAGATAGTCAGGGTCAGCAACGACGCGGATTATCAAGGTCAGTTAAACGACGATCCCGGCCATCACTATCCGGATGTGGACCTTCAGATCTTCAACGGCGATACTTCTTCCGGCCGTGTTCCGAATATGCAGGGCTTCGTGCGCGCGTACTTTCAGAAAACCGGCAAAGTGCCCTCGTCGCACAGCATCATGAAATATTTCGCGCCTGGGCAACTTCCGGTGCTGACGACGCTGGCGCAGCGCTACGCGGTTTTCACGCGGTGGTTTTCTTCGATCCCCGGTCCGACGCTTTGCAATCGGGCATTCGCGCATTTCGGCACATCTTTCGGCCATACGGACATGAGCGTCAACTATATAGGAAAGCCGATTCCCGCCATCTATCAGCGGATGCAGGCGACCGGACACACGGCGAAGCTTTATTACTACAACCAGAGCAGTTCGACGCTCGGGCTGACATTTCTACTGAAAAATCAGCCGGAGTTGTTCGGACTTTTCAAGCAGTTTGAGCAGGACTGCGCGGCCGGACGGTTGCCCCAGTACAGCTTTCTGGAGCCGAACTATAAGGACGGCGACGATCTGGCGAACGATCAACATCCGGATAACGACGTTCGCGCCGGCGACAACTTCATAGGCACGGTTTACAACCTCATCCGGCAGTCGCCGAAGTGGGAGAATACGGCGCTGCTCATTGTCTACGACGAGCACGGCGGTTTATACGATCATGTTCCGCCGCCGAATCTTCCGCCGGACCATGTCGACGGCAATACGGATTCGCAGACCGGATTCCAGTTCGATCGCCTGGGAGTTCGTGTGCCCGCGGTGTTGGTGTCGCCGTGGGTGGAAGCAGGCACAGTAGTGAAGGATCGGGTTTTTGAGCATGCGTCGATTCCCGCGACCGTGACGAACTTCTTTATCGATCCCAACTACGCCACGCGCACGCAACGAGAGGCGAAAGCCGAGACTTTTCTGGATCTGCTGTCGCGCGATACGCCACGAACGGACGCTTTTCACTTCGGCCTCGGCAATGCCGCCGGCGCAAATGCGCTCACGGGCATGCGACGGGAGACCATCCCCATGGCTCAGCCCGGGTCCGGGAACCCCGACAGACAGATCTCCGGGTTGCTGTATGAGCACATCCACGAGATTCATCAGGTGGAGATGACACTGCCTCCCGAGCAGCAGACGGGCATTGACATCGCGCAGATCCACACCGTGGCGCAGGCGGGCGATTACATCAGCAAGGTGACGGCGCTGCTGCATCCTGTGGCGACGGCCGGCGGGGCCCAATGAAGCATCTTGCGGCAGTCACGTTCCTGGGGACGCTTTTCGCCGGAGCCCCCGCGTTTGCGGATTCCGAGGCGACGCGCCTGTCCGATTCGTGCGGGCAGTTCAAGATCCTGCCCTGCGCGACGACACTGTTTACCGATCATCCGTTTCACATCGCAGTGGGGAGTCTTTCGCCGGGCAACGGATTCGCGGCGGGACCCGCACTGACGTTCGCGCATCATACGGTTCCACACCATATCCCGGGACCGGATGGCGATACGATCACGCACTGGCGATTTGGATGGGATATCGATGGCGTTGCTTCGAGTAATCAGTCGTGGCGCGCCGGAGTGTATCTGACGGCGCGATATACGCGCGAAAAACCAACAATTGTCCAGCCGGGCGTGGGAACTCCGGGCGCAAGTTCCGATCTGCGGCAGAAGAGTACGGTCATAACCGGATATGCGCAAACCGAGTCCCTGAATCAGATCAGCTACTACGGGATCGGCCAGAACACGTTGAAATCCAATCTGGCGTACTACGGAATGACCGAGACGGTCGCCGGGGCTCATGCCGACGTGCCGCTCTGGACGCGCATCGACCTGCGATTTTTCGGTGAGGCTAACGCGCGAATCATGCGGCTTCGTTCGGGCGTGCCCGGATCTGTGCCTTCGATTGAAACGATCTACACGCCGGTAACAGCGCCGGGCCTGGGCGATCACAAATCGTACGGGCAGTTCGCCCAGGGACTTTCCATCGCGCCGGACTTCGGACGCCTCGGCCTCAACTATAACGTCGCGTTCAAAGAATACACCGCGGCGAACTCCACATTCACGCGGATGTCGGTCGATCTCGGCCATGAATTTTTGCTGTATGGGAAATCGGTTCCGGAGCCGCCACGGTCATTCAACGGCCCGGATGCCTGCGCGCGAACGGAGACGAACTTGTCCTGTCCGCCGGTCACGTCATCGCGGAACCTTAAAGGCAGTATCGGAGTACGGCTGCTGTTGGCGGAATCGTTTGTGCCATCGGGCAATACGGTTCCGTTTTACTTCATGCCGACTTTGGGCGGCGCGGATATCAATGGCGATACCTACATGGCCAGTTATGCGGATTACCGCTTTCGGGCGCCAAACCTCATGTTGTTCCGAGTCTCGTTCGAACACGCGGTCGGCAACCTGCCCCTCGGGATGATTTTCATGTATGACCAGGGAAAAGTGGCGGCTACTCGCGGCGAGCTTGGCTTCGATCATCTGGCGCACAGCTTTTCCGCGGGGCTTACTTTGCGCGCGGGCGGATTGCCCGTGCTCTCTATCATGTTCGCGGTGGGCGGCAATGAGGGCAGCCACGTGATCTCGCAGGTGAGCCCATCCCTGCTGGGCGGCGGCAGCCGTCCCTCGCTGTATTAGCGCGTCAGGCGAGCTTAGCAGATCTCGAGAAGGATCTTGAAGAATCCCAATCGGCGCCCTCTTCTTCGATCAGGGTTTTCAGTTATCCGGAAGACTTTGCGCGGTTAATTGGGCGATATCCACGAGTTTGGGAGGCGTCGGTGAGACTGCCTTTAGCGCATCGCGGAACATCGAGGCGCAGAAGGGACAAGCGGCCGCGACCGTTTCGGCGCCGGTCGACGCGAGTTCTTCGGCGCGCGCCAAGTTAATCCGTTTTCCCTTTTCCTCGCCCAGGAACATCTGTCCACCGCCCGCGCCGCAACAGAAGGATCGTTCACGATTGCGCGGGGCTTCGAGCAGGTCTACCGCGCGACGGAGCGCTTCGCGCGGTTCTTCGTAGACCCCGCGGTAACGTCCGAGATAGCAGGGGTCATGATAAACGACCTTCTCACGACGATCGTCGGGAAGTACAGGTAGCCGCATCTTGTGGCGGGCGAGCAATTCGGAATGGTGCTCGATTTGCATGGTTTGGCCTGCTTCGCTCCAGTCCGTGCTCATGGTTCGGACGCAGTGCGGGCAAATGCTGAGGAATTTTTTCACGCCCGCGTTGCCGATCGCTTCGATGTTTTCTTCGGCGAGGGTAGTGAAGAGGAGGTCGTTGCCTAGCCGCCGTGCGGGGTCACCGTTGCACTTCTCTTTTCTGAGCACGCCGAAGCTGATGTTTAGATAGCGAAGGATCTTCACCAAAGCCAGAATGGTCTCGCGTCCGGCGGGGTCATAGGCGCCCATGCAGCCGAGCCAGAGGCAGTATTCCTGCGTGCCGTCGTAGATGGGGAGCGCATTCTTCTCGATGAACTTAGCGCGCTCGCCGGAGGCCATGCCGAGCGAATTGCCGTTGCGCTCCATGGTGAGAAAGAGCTTGGTTCCGTAAGAGTCTTCCCATGCGCCTGTGTTGACCGCGCCGCGCCGCATCCCGACAATCAGGGGCAGATGTTGAATGCCGACCGGGCATTGAAATTCGCAACCGCCGCAGGTGGTGCACTGGAACACGGCTTCTTCCGAAATGTGGAGACCCAGCAGAGTGGCCTCGGAGGCGGGCCCTTCCGAACTCAGGTAAGAGCGGAGCCCCAAGATGATTTGCTTCGGGTTGAGTTCCTTTCCGGTATTGAACGCGGGGCAGTGCTGGGTGCAGCGTCCGCACTCGACGCAGGAAAAGGCCTGAAGCGCATCGATATTGGTGACGTCCTTGCCGTTCACAAGGCCGAAGTCTTCGTCACCCGCGAGCGGCGGAATATCGCTGAAACGCTCACGCTTCAGCAGGATCGTGGCCGGGCTCAGCACCAGATGAAGATGTTTCGTATGGGGAATGAGCGGGAGAAATACCAGCAGCGCCAGCGTATGGCTCCACCAGAACGCGCGGCCAGACGCGGACTGTTCCGCGACCGCGAGGCCTCCCAGATAGGTCACCATGAGGATGAAGATCAGGGCGGCGATGATCCCCGACTCCGGCGCGACTTTGCCGAGCCAGATGGGTTGCGCGATGAACCTTCTTGCCGCGAGATAGGAGATGGAGATGGCCACCGCGACAGCGAAGAGCGCGGCGAATGCAAACCAGAATTTTCCGAACTCGCCTTCGCGCGAAAGAAGCGGAAACCCGAATCCCGCCGCGATGTGATTAATGGTGATCAGCGAAAATGCGCAGAATCCCCAGAAAACCAGCGCGTGGGCGGCCCCGGCGATTGGCCGCTGCGCGATGACCTTCGACTGGAGGAGCACTTCCGAAATGAAATCCCGGATTCGCGGGACCAGCGATCCGAGGTGGAAGCCCGGATCTGGCTTCGCAGCGGAGATGATTCCGGCCACGCGGCGAAACCGATACCAGAAACCCGCTATGGACGCGGCGATGAGAATGAAAAGGAGGATCTTCTCCGGGAGAGTGGGGCTGTCCAATAATGTGAATCTAACATTCGGGAAATGCCCGACGGACGCGTTCCCGCACGAACTGAAGGGAACCACCGCCGGCGCCGCGGAAACTTTCGATTCTGATTACTGGCTGCCGGAAAGTGGAAGCAAAACCGAGGGCCCGGCGGCGCGCTTTGTGAAAGAGAATAGTACGGAGAAAGGAAGGCATGCGATGTCTTTGAAACTTGTGATTGTGTCCGCGCTGGCGGCGGCGAGCATATGGGCCCAGCAGAATCCGGTTCTCGGGGAGACCACAACGCAGGTTTCGGATCACGTGTGGGCGATTATGGGCTTTCCGAATGTCGCGATCGTGGTGGGGTCGCGGGGAACGCTGGTAGTCGATACCGGTCTCGGGCCGAAGAACGGCGCAACGGCGGCGAAGGTGGCGGCGAAGCTTTCGGCGCCAAATGCGAAGCTCTATCTCACTACGACACACTTTCATCCGGAGCATACGGCAGGCGATGCCGGCTTCCCTGCCTCGACTATTCTGATCCGCGATGCGACGCAACAGGGCGAGATGGAGGCGCGCGGTAAAGAGATGGTCGCGATGTTCGCCAGCCGGAATGAACAGCAGAAACAACTGCTGAGCGACGTGAACCTGCGGACGCCCGATGTGCAGTTCACCAATGAGGCCAACGTGGATCTGGGCGGAGTGACCGTGCGGCTGCTTTGGTTCGGCGCGGCGCACACGAAAGGCGACGAGCTGATTTTCGTGGAGCCGGATCGGACATTGATTTCGGGCGATGTGGTGCAGAACAAGGTCGTGCCGAACATTCCGATGAATGGCGGTTCCGCGGCAAGCTGGCTTGTGGTTTTGGATAAAGTGGCGGCTCTCAATGTGGCTTACGTGCTGCCAGACCACAGCGCGCCGGGGGATGGCACGATGGTCGCTCAGGAGAAGGCTTTCATCAGCGACGTGCGCAGCCGGGCCCTCGCGCTCAAACAGCAGGGCGTGGATGCAGATCAGGCAGGCAAACGGATTTCGGACGAAATGAAGGCGAAGTACGCCGACTGGCCGAACACGAACGTCACGAACTTCGTGAAGTTTATTTACTCTGAGTGATCACGCCGGATTCAGTGAGCGCCTGGATCCGATTCGTATCCAGACCGAGAAGTTCGCTTAGGGCGGCGTTGGTGTGTTGGCCCAGTTTCGGCGCTGATGCGCCAACTCTGGCTGGCGTCTCCGAGAGCTTGACGGCAGGACCGATGACGCGCTGCGGTCCGGTGAGGGGGCAATCGATTGTCGGGAACATGTTCCGGAGCGCCGTCTGTGAGTCCTCCGCAACTTCCTGAAAGCTTCGGACGGGGGAACACGGGATGCCCACCGCTCTGAGGCGGTCGACCCATTCCGGCATAGAACGTTTGCGGAACTCCTCGGCCAGGATCGGTTCGAGGCGATGGCGGCTCTGAACGCGGCGGGCATTGGTGGCGAAGTCCGGTTCAACTTCGAGGTCCGGGCGATCGATTGCGCGGCAGAACGCCGACCAGAGTTTTTCGCTTCCGATTGCGATCGAAAACGGCCGGTCGCTGGCTTCGAAGACGCGATAGGGGACGACGGTCGGAAAGCCACTGCCCAACGGGCGCGGCACGTTGCCTGAGCCGAGATACGACATGTAGTTTGAGGACATGGCTGAGATCATAGAATCGAGCATAGAGATATCGACGTATTGGCCGCGATCAGTGAGATCACGCGCGCGCAGGGCGAGTAGAATCCCGATCACGGAAAAGAGCCCGGCATTGATATCGGCGACGGCGTAACCGCTTCGGACCTGCTCGCCGTTTTCGGTGCCAGTGATGCTCATAAAACCGCTTGAGCATTCGACGATGAGATCCATCGCGGCTTCGTCGCGCGAGGGGCCCTGCTGACCGTAACCGGAGATCGAACAATAGACCAGCTTCGGGTTGCGGCTCGAGGAGGCGGCGTAACCGAGTCCGAGACGATCCATCGTTCCGGGACGGAAGTTCTCGACCAGCACATCCACCTTTTCGATGATGCGCAGGCACAGTTCGACGCCTTCGGGCTTTTTGAGATCGATGGAGATGCCATATTTGCCGCGATTCAGGCCGAGGAAAAACGACGAGTGCGGGCCCGCGAAGGGCGGTCCCCATCCGCGCCCCATATCGCCACCGGACGCGCTTTCGAGCTTGAAGACCTTCGCGCCGAAGTCCGCGAGCATGAGGGTACAAAAAGGGCCGGCAAGGGCGTGGGAGAAATCGAGGACGGTGATCCCGCTGAGGCAATCGGGATGAATGGCAGATGAGTCGGGCATGGATCAGAGATGTCGACGGGGACCGATTTTCGATTACTTCACTTTAAATGGGGCTAACGCCGTGCGGGAATTGAATTGTTCCTATGTCAGAAATAACCTGGACCGAAGCGAACGCCTGCGACGCGCGACGCGCAACACGAATATGTGTTCGAGGAGCGTTAAAGGCGCCGATTATCTTAAATCGTTAGCAGGTCAGCGGGCTGAGCGACTCAGCTCTTTCGGTATTGCTCATCGGTGACGTGTTCCATCCAGTCGACGACCTTACCGTTCAGTTTTTCCTGAATGGCGATGTGGGTCATGGCGGTCGTCGGGGTTGCGCCGTGCCAATGCTTCTCGCCGGGCGAGAACCAGACTATGTCGCCCGGACGGATCTCTTCGACGGGTTCGCCTTCGCGCTGCGCCCAGCCGCAGCCCGATGTCACGATCAGCGTCTGGCCCAGCGGATGCGCGTGCCATGCCGTGCGGGCGCCGGGTTCGAACGTGACGCTTGCGCCCTGAACAAATGCGGGATCGGGGGCCTGAAACAACGGATCGATGCGGACGGTTCCGGCGAACCAATCCGACGGTCCTTTTCCCGAAGGCTGGGTACCGGCTCGTTTAATCTCCATGTGGATTTCCTCCTCAGGGCTCAGCAGCGTTCCCAGACGACCGCCAGCATTCTTCTGGCCGGGTCGATTTCACGATGACCTGTTTGCCCGAAAACTCGTATGCGCGCGGGGGTCCTTTTCGACCAGGGAGCGAACCAGCGCGCCTTCCACGGCATCCATCATGGTGACGCCGTCCAACTGATTGAGGCCATCCGACACACGCTGCCCGTTAAAATTACCCGTCGAGTCCGGTGGGTTACCGGGAATCTCTCTCAGGTAAGCGGTGGCCACCTTGGTACGGGCGTGAATCGGCAGATCCTGCAGTTGGGTACTATTGACGACCGCCGCGCGGGTCGCTGATACCGTCTGGAGCGCCACGGCGTCCGCTTTAACTGCCACCGATTCGCTGACGGATCCGACCGACATCACGATCGGCGGAAGGCCGATATTGTCGCTCACGTTCAGAGCGAAGTTCTTCTGGCTGAACGTCTTGAACCCCGACGCCTCTACGCTGATCGTGTAAGCGCCAACTTTCAGCGGATTGAACACGAACACCTTCGCGATTGGTCGTCACCGTCGTAATGACGGCGTTTTCTTCCTGACTGATTGCTGACACTTTGGCATCGGCAATGACAGCGCCCTGCGCGTCGTTCACAACGCCCGCTATGGATCCGGCAGTGTTTTGAGCCCTGAGCGGCAGACTGGGCAATAGTGTTAGCGTTAACCGAAGGAGCGACAGGCACAACAGGCATTCCCTGCCCCGGAAGTGCCTTGATGTGACATGGAACATACGATGTTCTTTCGAGTCGAGCGGCGCGAAGTTAGACGGCAACCGCGTTTACAGTGCCGACAGTATACATCTCGTTGGCGTTGAAAAAGCAGGATGAAGCTTCAAAGTTTCTTTCGATGAGCAGCGCGTCTTTAGTTGAGCACTTGTAGTATTCAGCTAAAGGAAACGATGTAAGCGTGATGACGCCGCCACCAAGTTCGGCGGGTGCGGACGGAACATCCGTATGCCCGCCGGAAACAGGAGGGACCACATGCCAAAAAGTCGCTTCGGTATGGCGCGCCAATTGCTTGGCTCAACGCCCGGAGGTTTAATCGGGGGAACCGGGTAGAGGTGTTTTCGGGTACGGTTCACCTCCGAAACAGGATCGATATGAGAGTAACTCGG
>Ga0126381_100011460_pt1 | contig 10021 bp, 9 predicted proteins | sample PanSoiMetPlot_28_FD_96465 | JGI IMG/M metagenome (GOLD analysis project Ga0126381, IMG submission 96465) | Tropical forest soil microbial communities from Panama - MetaG Plot_28 | ecosystem: Environmental > Terrestrial > Soil > Tropical forest > Bulk soil | place: Panama | collected 2016-02-17 | reverse complement strand
GCGTCACCTCCCGATTCATTCTTGAGGCGCTTGAGAGAAATGGCGCTGGCCATCTCTGGAGCATCGACCGACCGCCAATCGAACGGGATTGGCAGAAGCAAATCGGTCTGGCTGTTGACGATGGGCTTCGGCACCGATGGTCCTACATCCGCGGTTCAAGCAGACGACGGCTGCCGGCTCTGCTTGCTCAGCTTGGCGAGATCGAACTTTTCGTTCATGACAGCCTGCACAGCGAACGCAACGTCCGCTTTGAGATGGACCGTGCGTGGGCTGCTCTGCGACCCGGCGGCGCGATCGTCGTCGATGATATCGACGTGAACCGGGGATTCCGAAGCTTCACGCAGGCCTTTTCCGATTTTCATTCGATCATCGGCGAGGCCGAGCCCTTGCGCCCTGATCTGCGGCGCTTCAACAAAAAGGGCCTGTTCGGAGTTGCTCTGAAGGAGCGCATCAAGCAAATGCCAGCTGAACATGGTTGATCGGTTTGCAAGCACGCGCCACCAACCGTGAAACTGCGTCAGACATCCGGCTTCAAGCCGGGAGGAGGTAGAGATGCTGATGGGCAATATCCAAGCTCTTCAAATCCAGGTGCCGCAGGAGGTTGCCCAGCAGTGGGGCTGGTTTCTGGTGCTGGGAATTGTATTGCTCCTGCTGGGGATCGCCGCCGTCGTCAGGTCGTTCAGCGCCACCGTTGCGACCATGATGTTCTTCGGGATTCTTCTGCTGATAGCCTGCGGTATCGAAGTCGCTCAGGCCGTGCTGGTGGGTCAGTGGGCGGGCTTCTTTTATCACCTGCTGGCTGCGATCTTGTTCGGAGTCCTCGGCCTTGTGCTCGTCATAAGGCCGGTGCTCAGCGCCGAAGCGCTGACTCTTGTCGTGGCGGGATTCTTCCTGATCGGTGGGCTCTTCCAGTTGATCGCTTCCTTTGCGGTAACCCCGCCGGGATGGGGCTGGGAAGCGCTCAATGGAATCATCTCCCTGGTGCTTGGCGGCCTTATCCTTGCGCAATGGCCCGCCTCGGGGCTTTGGGTCATTGGGCTGTTTATCGGAATCGATCTGATCTTTTTCGGCTGGGCCTGGATTGCGTTCGCGCTCAGCTTGCGGGGAGCCTGACCAGTTCCCCGGTCGTTTCGACGATCAAACGGCAGCTCTAGGGGGTACACTTGCCATCAAGGGGCCGCCACCGCCCTTCAGGAATTATGCGCATTGTGGTCCCGGCGCTGCACCAAGGGTCCGGGGAAAGCCGCCTGAGCTCTTTCGGTCAGTTCGCGTTCGCGACGATGAACGAAGATTGCCATGCCGGCGATTGCAAGAATCGCCAGGATGGCAACCGCCGCTGCTGCCGGCTGCGCCACGCGGCTCACCTCGCGCCCGAGATAGTATCCACCGAGGCCGTACAGGAAGGCCCAGACTATTCCGCCCGCGGCATTGAACAGAAGAAAGCGTGGCCAGCTCATGCCGCCGGTACCGGCGAGAATCGCTGCCCACGCCCGAAGCACGGCCACGAATCTGCCGAAGAATACGACCGCACCGCCATACCGAAGAAACAGGTATCGGACGAGCTTGATCCGTTTTTCCCGAATGCCCGCATAGTGCCCGTAACGAACAAGCAGCCAAAAGCCAAGCTTGCGCCCGATCAGGAACCCAATGTTGTCGCCCACAATCGCGCCTGCGCTTGCGGCAGCGATAAGAAGCCAGATGTTCATGTCGCCGGCGGAACCCGCCACAACGGCGGCTGCAATTAACGCGGTTTCTCCGGGCAGCGGGATGCCCAGGCTCTCCAGCGCAACGATACCTGCCACTGCCGCATAGCCGTACAAAGATATGAGATGTGGGAGCTCGATTGGCGAGAGCATCGGCGTCAGCCTCAAGCAAGCCCGCAACCTCAGGAAACACGCAAATCGCCGTCCAGACAAGCTCCTGGTCCGTCGCCCACGAGATGATCGAATACCTTCGGTAATGTCCGAATGCGGCTCTTTCTCCTTTTGTCGGCCGATCGTGTGCTTTTTGGCGACAACACCTTTGTGATTATCGAGTTGCAGCAAGCCACGCGCGCCATCCCAATCATCTTTGCCCGAGTGACCGATCCGATCGCCAGTAAATTTATCGACGGTCTGGCGCGTCTAGGCGGCAATATCACGGGTTTTGCGGACGCCGAGACGCAGGCGAGGGGCAAGTTAAGGCGCCGGGGCTTGAGGTGCCGTTCTTGATGCAGCAACGCGCCGACGAGATGATCGAGTGATGCACCGCCGCGACTTCATCGCGCTTTGTTTCCGCCCGTAATCTTCACAACTCGAAGGATATCACCAATGGGCATCGCGCTTAGCCTCCGGCTGCCAAGAGGGAAGCGCATGCATCAATTTGTTGCAGCAGCGTCGCGCGGGCCGGAAACAGTTCATCGGAATCGCTGGCACTTTGGCGGCACCCGAGCGCGCGCGCAATCAGCTCGACATTCATCCGGGGAATGGGTCTTTCATTTACAAACGCGACAGCGTCATCGTTTGAACCCATCAGCCCGGTCATCCAGCTGTAGCAAAAACGCGCGGGATACAAGAGCGTTCGCAGATATGCTTTGCGATCCTTCGGTTCAAGCGTATCTGCTGCGGCGAAGCCTTCTGCGCGGTTTACCCAGCTCGCAAACGGCTCACCGCGCAAATATTGTTGGATTTCAACCGGTGTAGGCCGCGGCGGCCTGATGCAATTGCGCTCCATCAGGACGATCGCGTGATCGAGATAGTCAATGCGGTCGAGCGGCGGGAACCGGCCGACAACAAAGTGACGATCGGCCCAAAACACCGAAACCTTGGGTCCCCAATCAGGAGACAGCAACGTAGCCTCGCTGCGGATGCGATCATGCGCCTTCGGGGACACACCGGCCACCGTGACGAGTGCGACGTCTACGTCGCTATAACGCCAGCTGAAACCGGCATGGGCCACACTGCCGATGAGGTAGGCGCCCAGCAACTCGTTTCCAAGCGCCTTCTGGCAATACGGCACCAGATGGCGAGCAAAGTCCATGGCCGCGGCTCGCGCTTGCTCATTCGCATCGACATTCATAATCGAGAATGGCTGGAGCACCTGCGCGCCTCCGACCTTGGCATCCAAAGGGGCCCCATTGGCAGGGCCCCGTTGGTTGAGGCGAGTGGCAACCTTGTTGGTCAACTCAGCACCTTTCTGGCTTGCGTTCCATCCTCCAAAACTCCAGCCGGTCAGAAGGCTGGCGCTGCGCCATTACGGCCGACACGCCACGCGCGACCCTCGAGCGTTCCGTCGGCCTGCTTAAAGGCGACGATGAAGACTGGGGCACCGGGCTTGAGATCTGTCCGGTCCCCCACCTCGTACCTGACGATGGGCACATCAGCCGGCACGAAGATTTTCTTTTCACCGTCTTTGTATTTCAGCGTCAGCATCCGGCCGTCGACGGTGGCGCCGACCTGCTCGACATTCGCGTTCGTCATCATGCTTTGCGGCCGGAGATCCCACGGGTAGTGTCCTTCTCCCGTTCCACGCATGGCCTCGGGAAAGATGTGCACTTCCAGAGCCTTCAAGCTGCCGTCAGGCTGGGGCAGGGAGGTAACTCCCACGAAGAAACCCTGCTTGACGTCTGCAAGCGACGCCTTGACCAGGGCCGCGATCTGGGGCTTGTCGGCGACCGTCAACTTCAGCTCGGCGCCATCGCGTGCCTTGATCACATAGATGGCGCCATCGACCCGCTCAATTGTGCCGCGCACGCGGACGGGCGGTGACTCTTGAGCCCAGGCCAGCGGCGCGGCCAAGATCGCAGCAAGACCGATGAGACCCAAGGAACGCGCTAGTGTTGTGCGAAACATTGCTTATTCCTCCCTGATGATTTTCGAAGGCTCATTTGGGGGGCGCACGGCAGGGCCCCTTTGGTTGAGGCGGGCATCAACCTTGTTGGTCAACTTAGCACCTTTCTGGCCGTTTCGGGAGCGACCCTGGCGGCAATGAAAGTGATGGCGCCGATCATGATCAGATAGACCGAGATGGGCCAGGTCGCGCCACCGGTCCAAGCCATCAGTGCGGTCGCGGCAAACGGGGTAAGGCCTGCGATAGCGGCGCCGATCTGGAAACCGAGCGACGCACCGCTGTAGCGCAGCCGCGCTTCGAACAGTTCGGAATACCATGAGGGTCCGACCGCGAACCCGACCATTTGTCCGAACGTAATGGCCGCGACGATCGTCAGCGTAATGGTCAGCGGATCCTTGGTGTCAAGCAGCCAGAACATCGGAAAGGCGAAAGCCATCGCGAACACACAGCTCGCATAAAACATCATCTTGCGGCCGATCCTGTCGGAGAGCCAACCGAAAACCGGGATCATCACGAGTGCAACGACAGCCGCGAGAAAGATCGCGTTGATGATCACGCTTCGCGGCATGGAGAGATTGCCGGTAACATAGGTGATGGCAAAAACCCCGGCGACGATGGCGTAGGTCACCTCGGACAGCTTCAGTCCGATCGCCGTGAGGAAGGGGCGCCGATGCTGAGCCAGGATTTCCACAAGCGGCACCTTGGCAACCTGTTGCCTGGCCTCGATGTCACGGAAGACCGGCGTCTCCTCGAGCTGCAGGCGGATATAGAGGCCGACCCCGACAAGAACGATACTGATCAGGAACGGAAGACGCCACGCCCAGCCGAGGAAATCCGATTCGGGCACCTGCGAAAGCGCCGCGAACATCCCAATTGCGGCCAGATTCCCGACAGGCCAGCCGATTTGAACGATCGACCCCAGGAGCCCGCGGTTTTTGCCCGGGGAATTTTCGAGCACCATGAGCACAGCTCCGCCCCATTCGCCGCCAAGGCCGATACCCTGAAGCAGACGCAGGAGGACGAGCAGAACCGGTGCTGCGATGCCGATCTGGTCGTAGGTGGGCAGGAGGCCAATCAGGAACGTTCCAAGCCCCATAATGACGATGGTCATCGCCAGCATGGTCTTGCGGCCGACCCGGTCGCCAAAGTGCCCAAAGATCGCCGCGCCCAGGGGACGCGCCAAGAAGCCGACCGCGTAGGTGCCGAACGCCGCGATGGTGCTCAGCGTCGGATTGGATAGAGGGAAGAAAAGTTTGTTAAACACCAGCGCGGTGGCTGTGCCGTAGATCAGGAAATCGTACCACTCGACCGCGGTGCCGATGACGCTCGACACAACGACGCGCTTGATTTCGGTCCCGCCGGTCGCCGGGCTGCCAACGAGTGAGACTAGTCCTGCATTGCTCATGATATCCCCCATTGGGTTGGAGCAGAGCGCGGTTCGAATGTGGTCCAAGGATGCCAAAAGGCCTCCTGCGGCGCCTTGAGGCCGCCTTGACGAGGCATTGATTTGCATTCAGGCCGGATTGATTTTGCGGTAAGAATCGACCGGCAGGGCCGATCCGAAGACCGCTTGTGTCGGACTTAAGATGCTGTTCCTTTTCGATAAATTCTCTGTCGACACAGAGCGCCGGGAACTGCGCCGCGACGGCGAGCCGCGGGCTGTCGAGCCCCAGGTGTTTGACGTGCTGGAGTATCTGCTTCGAAACCGCGATCGGGTGGTTACTCGGGACGACCTGCTCGCCGGGGTTTGGAACGGGCGGATCGTTTCTGAGTCGACGCTTGCAAGCCGGATCAATGCGGCGCGAATGGCCATCGGTGATAACGGCGAGGACCAGCGGCTGATCCGTACGATTACCCGCAAGGGTGTTCGCTTCGTAGGCGCGGTGCACGAGCAGGAGCTCGCGGAGAGACCGCGCGCCGCGGCAACGCAAGCGAGCAATCTTCTGACGTTGCCCGATCGGCCATCGATAGCCGTTCTTCCGCTCACCAACCTGAGCGGCGACCCGGAGCAGGACTATTTCGCGGACGGTATTTCCGAAGACATCATTACGGGGCTGTCAAAGCTGCGCTGGTTCTTCGTCATCGCGCGAAACTCGTCGTTCATTTACAAGGGCAAGGCAGTCGATACGCGCCAAGTCGGGCGCGAACTCGGCGTGCGCTACGTCCTGGAAGGGAGCGTCCGCAAGAGCGGTCGCCGGGTCCGTATCAGCGCCCAGTTGATCGATGCGGAAACCGGCAAGCACTTCTGGGCCGAACGCTACGATCGCGACCTCATCGACATTTTTGCATTGCAAGACGAGATAACCAAGAACGTCGTGGCCGCGATTGAACCAAGGCTGCTGCAGGCCGAAGGCGCCCGGTCGCAACACCGCTCGCCGGACGACCTCGGCGCGTGGGATATGCTGATCCGAGCCACTTCTCTGTTCTGGCGATTGACCAAGGACGAGAGCCAATCCGCCATCGCGCTGCTCGAGCAGCTGGTCAAAAGACATCCGCTCTACGCGCCGGCGCACAGCATGTTGGCTTTCGTATTGCTGGTGTCACGGCAAGGTGGATGGCACATGATGGAGCCGCAGGTCACGCAAGCAGCGAGTCTCGCCGCGCGTGCGGTGGAACTCGACGACGCTGATCCTTGGGCGCATCTGGCGCTGGGCTTCGTGGCTTTCACCAGGCGCCGCACCGATGAGGCGGCCGAGGAGTTCCAGCGCGCACTCGATCTCAATCCGAATTTTGCTGCTGCGCACGGTTTTCTCGGTTGCGCCCTGGCCTTTGACGCCCGGTCCTACCCCGCCATCGATCACATCGAACAGGCTATCCGCATGAGCCCGCACGACCCCCAGAACGCACTTCTCAATGCGGCCCTCGCCGCCGCGCACTATCAGGCGGGCCGCTATGCGCAAGCCGTCGGCTTTGGCGGCAAGGCTATTCAACAGCGATTCGAATTGACCAATGGTCATCGGATTTACGTCGCGAGCCTGGCACAGGCTGGCAGGCTTGAGGAGGCTCGCGCAGCTCTGACGCGACTGCAGGAATTGCATCCGGAAAATTCAATTGCCTGGATCGAACGCAATGTCCCTTATACCCCCGGGCCGATGGCAAAATTTCTCGAGGGCTTACGGAAGGCAGGTCTGCGATAAGGCGCAGGAGCCCGGCGAGTGCCTCTGCGTCGCACCGTTTTCACACGGCCAAGACCCGGAGCGGACATCAGGCGCGACTTGCCTTGTCACGGATTGCAGGACCTTGGGCTCCCCAATGCCGGCGCCGTGATCATTCCTGCAATTGAACCAACACCAAATCCGGCCCCGCCCTCAACTCCAATAGAAGGGCTTCGAAAACTCCAGCACTCGCTCGGCCGGCGGATACCAGCCCTCGGCCGCGTGGGTGTCGTCGTGCAGGTAGCAGCGCACGCGCACCAGCCGCGAGCCTTCCGTAAATGTGAACTGACGGCTCAAAGGCGGGCAGGTCACATAGGAATGGAATTTCGAGAGCTGGGCGCAGTTGACGAAATTGACGCCCCATTTGCGCTCGACGTGCGAGCGCCCGTTGAGCACGTCGTCCGGATGGGTATGGGTATGGCCGCCCATCCATAAGTCGATCGCGCCCGGATGCGCGGCGAGGTAGCCTTCGAACGCCTGCGCCTTCGGCTGGTCGCCCAAAAAATAGAGGTACGACGCCCCCTCGGGCGCGCCGTCCGGACCGTGATATTTGCCCGACCGAAACGTGCCGTCGGCGTTCCTGGAGACGCCTTCGTAATCGCCGGACCCCACTGTGGTCTCCCGCAGCATGTGGTGGTGGCAGGTGACGATGATCTCGTCGGACGACGCTTCGACCTGCGACTTCCACCAGGCGAACGTTTGCGGGGTGACGGCGCCCGCCGGCGACGCGCCGCCGGTCGACCTGCGCCCCACCGGATAGGGCAGGTCGTTGCGGTCGCTCATCATCAGGAATCGGATGTTGCCGACCTTGAACGTGTATCGCTCCCAGGTGCCCTCGATCGGATACGGCCGCTTGGCGGGATCGACGCCGGACGTTTCGGTGTGCTCGCCGATGGGATCGGCCCATTTGCGAAACCACCAATTCGCTTCCTTGCCTTCGCTCGATGGCGCGCCGAAAGGCGAGGCATCGTGATTGCCGGCGATATTGTAGATCTGCTCGCGCCGATGATGCTTGAGCGCCGCGTATTGACGGACGACCTCGCGTCCCTGCTCGTCTTCCGGCGCGTCCCAGAAGCCGGCATAATCGCCAAGGTTGAGCGCGATGTCCCACCTGAAGGATGGGCCTCCGAAAGCGCCACCACTCTCGGACTGGCGCAAAGCCTCGGCCAGTGATTCGGCGCGTACCGGCGGCGGCTTGAACCCGACCATTCCATGCTGGATGGCTTCGCTCGCAGCCTTGTCGGTACCGACGTGGCTGTCGCTGATGACCCACAGCTCGAAGGTCTTGGCTTCCTGCTGCGATGCAGCCCCTGCGGGCTGGGCCATGGCCCCGATGACCGGGGCGGCAAGCGTCAGCGCGCCGGTCTTGAGCAGGGTCCGCCGTCCAGGCGAGCGCGGCTCTTCCATCTTTCATCTCCCTGTTTGTCCATAGCCGCGAGGGGCGCCGGCCGGGACCTGTCGAGATTGGGCTGCGCCAAGTACGGGCGCTAACGGGTTCATTGCTGACCTGATTTGCTCAACATCTACGCACTGGCAAAAGTATGAGCATCAGCTCTCTCGGTAGATCGATCGGCACCTTCTTTAGCCGGCCTGTTGACTAAGGCCGCGGCTTCGCGTGGATCGGATTTCGCAAGCTAGGGGCCGCGGTGCTCAGCCAAAGCCATGGGTCGCCGATCACATCCACCATTCGATGTTTTCTGGAGTCCCGAAAGCGGCCGTCTCAAGCGATCGTCTAACGTCAGTTCTGAAGTGCACAATTATCGCTGTCAGACAGAGGAAATTTGATCAAAATCAATTCGCGCAGTCGCGGGCACAGTTCTTGGGAAATGTCCGCTTCTGGGCCCAAAGGGTGCGTGGCCGGGTACCGGCCGGAGCGGAGGCTAACGAAGGCTTATCGCCCTTGTTGCCGCGGACAGTCTCCGCGCAGCGGTCACGCCGAGCAGCGGCCAATGTCTTTAAGGCTCATTGGCACTATTAGCGGCGATCCCAGTTCTCGGCATCTGTGTCAGCCCATAGGGCGGTGTTGGGATGGAACCGGAGCAACTGGTGGTGCCGCGAATGGTCCACCTTGGTCTTGATCTTGCCCGCGACCTCGAGGCGGCGCCCGGCCGCGTGGACGGTGCTGAGCGAAGGACGAAAAACTTTGTGGATCAACGTACCGCGGCCGAACCAATGGACCCTTGCGCACAGAAAAGCCAGGACGTGCGCGTCATTGCAGCCGGGATACTGCTCAATGATGTGCAGGATGTCGCCATCGTACTTCACCTGGCCTTTGCGATCAGGTGCTGGACTGAGTGCTCGACCGGCATTTGCTAGAGCCCCGACCCTAACTTGCTGAGAACTCATCAGCAGTCGCCCCTCGATGCCTCGCCGGCAGTGGATGCTTCCCGCACCGTCATCCTCCCATCGCACTGTCACTACGGGAAGAAGCATAGGCGATTCGCGCCGCACGGTGAGCCGTGCATCCCCACCTTGGCCGATCGGGCGCCGGCGCCAATGAGGTAATTGAGTAGCTCGAGCGAAAAAAATTGCTGCACTGCAACGATGTCTGCTCCTGACCCGTTTTCCCCTTCGCCCCTCTGGTCGCGGGACCGGCAGCTTTCGGGGGAGGACCGACCGTTCCGGGGCGCCGGCCGGGACCTGTCGAGATTGAGCTGCGCCAAGTACGGGCGTTCTGGCCGGGCCGACGGTGGGCGCCGGCGTGCACGGAATCGCAGGCTTCGTGCGCGGCAAGGATTTCGATCTGCAGGGCGCCATCGTCCGGGCCGGGCTCAACCTGAAATTCGGCCCGGGTGGCCCGATCACGGCCGCGTACTGATCGAGCGAAGCTGCGGCAGGAAGCAACCGCAGCTTCGTTCACGTCCCCGCTTTGTCCGCTGTCGCTTGCGAGGCAGGCAGCTGATGAGCTGGCGATTCTATGCAACCGCCGAGGCGATCGAATCCTCTGAGGCGAGAGACCTGCCAATCTGCCGGCAGCAGCGAGGTGAAATTCTGGCGCGCGTTGAAATCGATTGGCCTCCAAAAATTTGAGCCACATG
>Ga0126381_100011459_pt1 | contig 10021 bp, 9 predicted proteins | sample PanSoiMetPlot_28_FD_96465 | JGI IMG/M metagenome (GOLD analysis project Ga0126381, IMG submission 96465) | Tropical forest soil microbial communities from Panama - MetaG Plot_28 | ecosystem: Environmental > Terrestrial > Soil > Tropical forest > Bulk soil | place: Panama | collected 2016-02-17 | reverse complement strand
CTGGTTCGGACTCTGGTCAGGCTCGCGCGGGACGGCCGCCGGTTGGCGTCGATTCTCGCGGGGTCGGTTTCAAACGATCGTTTGATCCGATTTCTAGTACGGCGTCGGGCAAAAGGCAACCGCTCGGACGCGCCATGGTACCGTTCCAAACGAATGTTTGATATTCGAGCAAGTGTCTCAAACGATCGTTTGACATTCGATCGGGCGTATGAAATGGTCGTTTCATCGGGGACGGGGTGCGAAATCGGAAAAGGCAGGGACGCCATGCTCGAACGGACATCGAGATTTGTCTTGGAGGTTTTTCCCTACCTCCTCACCGTGCTGATCGCCGTGCTCGTTCTGTTGTTCGTCGGCACCGGGTTGTCCAGGCGAGCCCGCACAACCCGGTGTCGACGACAAACAGAACGAGCCCGGCGATCAGCACCGGGCGGCGCCCAAAGCGATCGGAAACCGGGCCATAGACGAGCTGTCCGATCGCGATGCCGGCGAGAAAAAGCGTCAGCACCAGCTGCACCCGGGCGGCCGGCGCGTCGAACACGGTGGCGAGAAGGGGCAGTGAGGGGACCAGGATGTGAAGCGCCGCCGGTGCAGTTGCGGTCACCAGGACCAGCAGCGCGAGCGGCGGCCGCGATCGCCTTGCCTCGGCTTTGGGCGACGGCTTTGCGGCCGACTCCTCGGGCTTGTTCAACCCCGGCACCCCCAACTCGCCTCTATGGACGACCCCAAGCCGGTTCTGGACATGAGAAATGATCGGCGCTTGTTCGGGTCAGAAAGGGATCGTGCCTCGGACGACGCTGCGGTGGAGGATGCGCCGGTATTTGTCCATTTCATAATTGGCGACGGCTCGGTGAAGAAGACAGCGGTTGTCCCAAATCACCAGATCGCCTCGACGCCAGCGATGGGCGTAGACAAATTGCGGCGTCGTCGTGTGCTGCAAGAGCTCTTCCAGAAGCTGCGCACCCTCGGCCTTGGACATGCCGAGGATGTGCGAGGCATGGTTGCCGAGATACAGCGCCTTCTTCCCTGTCTCCGGATGCGTGCGTACCAGCGGATGGTCGACCGGCGGGCGCTCACGCAGTTCCGCATCCGTGAGCGGCTCGCCCGATGCATTTCGCGCCGCTCCCCATTGGAACACCACGCGAAGCCCGGCGAGCCGCCGTTTGGTTTCTAGCGGCAGCGCGGCATATCCCCTCTCGGTGTTGGCGAATTCCGTATCGCCGCCCTGCGGCGGAAGTTCGACCGCATAGAGCGCGGTCAGCATTGGCGGCACCGCGTAATAGGCTTTGTCGGTGTGCCAGCGGTAATTGCTGACAGGAGAGGAAGAGCGATCGACGGGCCTGCCGTTGCCGTCGACGTTGGAGATCACGTGGGCGACCGCATACCGCTTGCTCTGCGGACTCCGTCCGATGTGAGGCTCGATTTCGCCGAAATTCGCGGTGAACGCGTATTGCTGCTCCCGCGTCAGCGCCTGATCGGGAAACACAACGACGTGGTGCTCAAGGAAAGCCGTTCGGATGAGGTCCCTGATCTCCGGAGACAGCGGCCGGGCGAGATCGAGTCCCGTAATGGTGACCCCCGCAGCGGCCGACAACGCCCGGCCGATGCGCGGCGTCTGCGATCGCTCGCCGGCCTGCAGGCGAGTGTCGGCGCCGACGGCGATGTTGAAAGGAGTTGGAGAGGGCACGGGGTCGGTCATGGTCGGTAATCGCAGATCCGTCGCATGTTCAGCATGAACCGGACGCGACGGCCCGGCAAGAATTTCACCCGCCGTCGCGATCGCAGGAACAAAAGTTCGAGCCCGGCGTTCGAGCCAGCAGCATTCGCTAATCGGCTTTCACCCGCACCTGGTTGAGAAGAACTTTGAATTCCGAAGCGCCGACTGCGCGTCACGTTGCTCTCGATTTGATCGGCGCGGTGCTCCGCCGCAGGCGGCCGCTCGACGACGCGATCGAGGACAGCCCAACGATGCATCGTCTGCAGGGCCGCGATCGCGCGTTTGCCCGTCTGCTGGTTGCGACCGTATTGCGGCGCCTCGGCCAAATCGACGCGTTGATCGCCGATTGCCTCAACATCCCGTTACCTCCCAGGGCGGCGCTGGTGCAGGACATATTGCGCCTCGGCGTCGCTCAGCTCCTGTTCTTGCGAACCCCGCCGCACGCCGCGGTCGCGACGAGCGTAGACATCGCGCAGAGCCGGGGGTTTGTTTCGCATAAGGGGCTCGTCAATGCCGTGCTCCGCCGTCTGAGCGTCGAAGGAACCGAGCGTGTCAATAAACAGGACGCTCCCCGGCTAAACACGCCGGATTGGCTTTGGCGGTCGTGGAGCAGCACCTATGGCGAAACGACGGCGCGGGCGATCGCCGGCGCGCATTTGAAGGAAGCCCCGCTCGATCTGACGTTGCGTCGTGATGCCGAGACCTGGCGCGCCAAGCTGGAGGCGGTTTTGTTGCCGACCGGGACGCTACGCCGGTCGGCCGGGGGCGCACTTGCGAATCTGCCCGGCTACGCCGAGGGCGCCTGGTGGGTCCAGGACGCCGCGGCGGCGCTCCCGGCGCGCCTGTTCGGCAGCCTTGCCGGGCGCGAAGTTGTCGACCTTTGCGCCGCACCGGGCGGCAAGACCGCTCAGCTGGCGACCGCGGGCGCCCGGGTGGTTGCGGTCGATCGCTCCATCCGGCGCCTCGAACGCCTCGTCGCCAATCTCGAACGCCTCGACTTGCAAGTCGAAGCGATTGGGGCCGATGCGCTGAGTTGGCGTCCGTCGCATCCGGTCGAGGCGGTTCTCCTCGATGCTCCGTGCAGCACGACCGGTGCGATTCGCCGGCACCCCGACGTACCGCATCTCAAATCGCCGGAGGACGTCACGCGGCTTTCTGTCGTTCAGGAGAATTTGTTGCGCGCCGCGATCGATATGCTCCAACCCGGCGGCACTCTCGTTTATTGCACCTGCTCGCTCGAGCCCGAGGAAGGGCTGCAACGCGTCGAAGCACTGCTTCGATCGAACGCGCCGGTAACGCGTCGTGAAATCGAGCCTTCCGAGGTCGGTGCCGACCCGAAATGGATCACTCCCCAAGGAGATTTGCGCACGCTGCCCTGCCATTTTGGCGAGTATGACGGCATCGACGGCTTTTACTGCGCACGGCTCCTAAGGCTCGAGTAGCGGGTGCCGCCTTGGGCGGCTTGCGGGAGCGCGGTTTCCTTGTTACGAAACCGCATGGGCTCCCTCGACCGGCAGGTCTTTTATCACGTGCGGTGCGCGCGGCCGATACGCGTTGGCCCCGGGATACGACAGGAATGACGGCGGCTGCGAGCGGAAGGGACGGAACCCCTTTCCTTCGACAGCGCCCGATTGAGGCCCCGGGGTTGTTGACCCGCCTGCGGCGGGACGTGCTTCAAACGCTTGCTGCCGGCCGGCTTTACCGTCACACCTTGATCGGGCGGGTTCCAACCGACCTCAGGCTGCGAATCGGCCAGCGCTGGCCCGGCGATGCAAAATGTGGCGCAGCTATCGCCGCCGGGGAGATCGAGCTCACCGGAGAACTCGTTCGCAATCCGTCGCCGCGCTGGTCTCCGCCGTCTGTCGGGTCGGAGTGGCTCTCAGCTTGGCACGCCTTTGGTTGGCTGTCGGATCTCGCGGCTGCGGGCGGGGCCGCGCGGGTTGTGGGTCGCGAGCTTATTCAAAGCTGGATCGCGGAGAACGCCAGCTGGAACGGTGTCGCGTGGCGGTCCGACATATTGGCGACGAGAGTCTTCGCCTGGATCGCGCATTTCGACGAGTTCGTAAAGCGCGACCAGGAAGATGAGTTCCGCCATGCGATGCTGGCGAGTCTCGTCGCACAGCTTCGCCACCTTGCGCGGACAGCGTCTTGGGAGCTCGCCGGAGCCGGAAGACTGCGGGCGTTGAAGGGGCTGGTGGCCGGTTTGGCGGTTCTCGGCACCGCCGAGCAGCGCTTGGCGAAGACCTTGAAAATCCTCGAGCGCGAGTTGGCGGTCCAGATTCTTCCCGATGGCGGCCATATCTCCCGCAGCCCGACCCTGCAGCTCCAGGTGCTACAGGATCTGATCGATACGCGCGCAGTGTTGCGGTCGGCGCAGATTGAGGTGCCCCTCGCGCTCAAGAGCGCGATCGAGCGCATGGCGCCGATGTTGCGCTTTTTCCGGCACGGCGACCGCCGCCTGGCGCTGTTCAACGATTCCGTCGAAGCGGACGGGGTTTTGATCGACCTCGTTCTGACCCGGTCGGAGGCCAAGGGGCGCGCGCCATCACACGCGCCCGACACCGGTTTCGATCGGCTGCAAGCGTCCAAGAGTCTCGTACTGGTCGACACCGGCGTACCGCCGCCACGTGGTTTTGACAACCACGCGCATGCGGGAACGTTGTCTTTCGAATTGAGCCACGAGCGCGAGCGGATCATCGTCAATTGCGGCGCCTATCGCGGTCCCAAGCCGAATTGGTGGCGGGTGGCGCGCGCAAGCGCGGCGCATTCGGTAATAGTGGTCGCCGACACGAATTCCGTCGAGATCCGGGCCGACGGCACACTGGGCCGCACCCCGACCTCTGTCGCTCGCGAGCGTGCCGAGCACGAGGGCCAGCAATGGGTCTCGGCTACTCATGACGGCTATCGCGAGCGCTTCGGGTTGATTTATGCCCGTCAAATGTTCCTTTCCGCCGATGGCGAGGACTTGCGCGGCGAGGACAAGCTGACTGGTCTGCCCGGGGCTGCCTTCGCCGTTCGCTTTCACCTCCACCCATCGGTGCAAGCCTCACTCGTGCAGGACCGCAGTGCTTCCGCGTTGCTCCGCTTGCCGAGCGGGATGGTCTGGCAGCTGCGTGCCGCCGGGGCCGAAATGAGCCTCGGCGAAAGCATCTATCTCGGCTCAGGCGAAGCGCGAAAGACCCAGCAGGTCATGCTGAGCGGAACCGTCCCGGCCGGCGGTGCGACCGTGCGCTGGGCCATTCGCCGCGAGCCGAAGAGGGCTGTCGAACAGCGGTTCGTCGACAGCCAAGTTCCCGAGGATCAGCCTGTCGGGAAACCTCCAGCCGGAAATGGGTGAGGCTCTTTTCCTCGCGGGCGTGGTGCTCGCGACGGGCCTTGCCAGCTGCATCGCCACCGGCGCCCTCATTCCCATTCTGCGCCGTCGGAAACTCCTCGATCACCCGAATGAACGGTCGTCCCATAGCGTCCCGACGCCTCGGGGTGGCGGTATCGCATTGGTCGGAGCGGTGATATTTGCCTGGCTCGGCCTTGCTCGAGGTGGGTGGGCAGCACCGGGTGTCGCGGGTATCTCGCTTGCCGCCGGCCTACTCGGGATCGTCTCTTGGATCGACGATGTTCGGGGTCTTTCTCCGCTGCTGCGCCTGTTCGCCCAGTGCGCTGCAGTGGCGCTCGGCATATGTGTTCTTCCTGGGTCGCAAGACGGACTTGACGGATGGCCAGGATCGGCCGTCGTCTTGAGCGGAATGGGGTTGCTCTGGGTCTGGTGGATCAATCTGTTCAATTTTATGGATGGCATCGACGGGCTCGCCGCCAGCCAAGCGGTGACGATCGGGGTGGGGGTCCTGCTTTTTGCCACGCTCGGCATCGGCGCCGATGCCGGATTGGCTTTGCTCTCCGCTGCCATCGTCGGGGCCGCGATCGGCTTCCTCGTGTGGAACTGGTCGCCCGCGCGCATCTTCTTGGGTGATGTCGGCAGCGCGCCGCTCGGTTATTTGCTCGGATTTCTGCTGCTTGACCTTGCGCTCCGCGGCTTCTGGAAGATCGCGCTGGTCCTGCCTCTCTATTTTCTGGCGGATGCGACGATCACTCTGATGCGACGCCTGTTGCGCGGCGAGCGGGTCTGGCAGGCGCATCGCGGGCACTATTACCAGCGGGCGGTACGAGGCGGCCTCGGCCACGCCGCCGTTGTCGAGCGCGTCATCGCCACCGATGTCTTGCTCATCGGCTGCGGCTGGGCTGCAGAGAACGGCCGGGCCGAGGTCTCGCTCGGCGCCTCGGTCGCGGTCGTAGCGGCCTTGCTCGTCAGCCTCGGCCGGAGCCGCTGACGATTGCCGCAACTGCCGACAGAGCCTTATGCCATGACGATGACCCCCGACCCGCGCCTCATCCGACGCGCCCTCATTTCGGTCAGCGACAAGACCGGGATTGTCCCTTTCGCCAGCGCGCTCGCGGCGCGCGGCGTCGCACTCATCTCGACAGGCGGATCGGCGCGCACGCTCGTGTCCGCCGGACTGCCGGTCGCCGAGGTAGCAGAGATCACCGGCGCTGCGGAGTTCCTCGACGGCCGGGTCAAGACATTGCACCCGGCCATTCATGGCGGCCTTCTGGCCCGACGCGAGCAGCCGGATCATCTCGCCGCGCTGGCGGAACGCGGCATCGCCCCAATCGACCTTCTCGTCTGCAACCTCTACCCCTTCGCGGAGACGGTCACATCGGGCGCGAGCTCCGAGGCGTGCATAGAAAATATCGACATTGGGGGCGTCGCCATGATCCGCGCCGCTGCGAAAAACCACAATGCCGTGACGGTGGTCACCGACCCTGCCGATTACGAATGCGTGCTCACCGCGTTTGCCGCCGGCGACGGGGCGGTCGGCGCCGATCTCCGGCGAACGCTCGCGCGCAAAGCGTTCGCGATGACGGCAGCCTACGATGCGGCGATCGCCAAATGGATGGCGCGCGAGCAAGCCGTCGTCTTTCCCGAGACGATGGTTCTGGCCGGCCGCTTGACGCAACAGCTGCGTTACGGCGAGAACCCGCATCAATCGGCGGCGTTTTACCGCAGTGCCGGTACCGCCCCCGGCGTGGCTACCGCGCGCCAGCTCCAGGGCAAGGAATTGTCGTACAACAATTACGCCGATGCCGACGCCGCCTTCGGACTGGCTGCGGAGTTCGCGTCACCGGCGGTCGCGATCGTAAAGCATGCAAACCCCTGCGGCGCGGCGACCGGTGCCACCTTGCGGCAGGCGTGGGACAAGGCTCTCGCCTGCGATCCGGTTAGCGCCTTCGGCGGGATTGTCGCCGTCAATCGCCCACTCGACACGGCCGCCGCCGAAGCGATCGGGCAGCTCCTTATCGAGGTCGTCATTGCACCGCAAGCGGAGGAGGAAGCAATTTCCGTTCTCGCGCGAAGGGCCTCGCTCCGGCTCTTAGTTACCGGCGGCATGCCCAAGGCCGGTGCTCCGGGCTTCAGCTTTCGCTCGCTGTCGGGCGGGATTCTCGTGCAAGAGAACGATCGGCTGTTCGCGGGGCGCGATCGTCTGCGCATCGTGACCCGCCGGGAGCCGAGCGAGGCCGAGATCGAGGATCTGTTGTTTGCCGACACAGTAGCGAAGCACGTCAAGTCCAATGCCATTGTGTTCGCGCACGCCGGCGCGACGGTCGGTGTCGGCGCTGGCCAAATGAGCCGGGTTGACAGCGTCAAGCTCGCTGCCGCAAAAGCGGCCGAGATCGGCAAAGCAGCAGGGCTGGTCCGATCGCCGGCTTTCGGCTCGGTGCTCGCTTCGGACGCGTTTTTCCCTTTCACTGACGGGCTCGACGCGGCGATCGAAGCCGGCATCACCGCGGTGATCCAACCCGGCGGGTCGGTTCGCGACCGCGAAGTCATCACGGCGGCGGATGCTGCCGGGATTGCGATGGTGTTCACCGGCCTCAGACATTTTCGCCACTGAGGACGAGCGCCGTACGAGGTTATGTCGCGTCGAATGCTTGTCCTTGCGGACCATCAGCGGGACTAACCCTAAAGAGTAGATGGTCGTAGATATCCTTCAGGATTAGCTTGGTGAGTTCGCATCGAAGGTGCGGCTGCACCTTCGAGAATTTCCGGGTGGCGTGAGTTGGAAACGAACTCATCGCGAAGTACGATCCTCGTCGTGGATGATGATCCCGGCGTCCTCGATTATGCGAGCAATGTCCTGGAGGAATGCGGCTATGCCGTGTTGACGGCAACCAACGGGACCGCCGCTCTCCTCCTGATTCGCGAGCATCCGCAAATCGATTTGCTGTTTACCGACATTGTCATGCCCGGGCTCGACGGTGGCGAAGTGGCGCGGCGAGCATGTGAGCAAAAGCCCGGGCTGAAGGTTCTGTTCACGTCGGGTTATCCGGCTGATGTCGTGCCCGCGGGCCCGCTGCTGAAGAAGCCGTATCGGCCGCAGCAGCTCACCCAAATGGTTGCCGCAATGCTGGGGGCTGAGACTAGCCGGCCTAGCATCACGTCGCCAAGAGTGTCATTGCAATGACGTCAACTGGCCAGAACAGCGCTGCCGAGAAGGCGACCGCGACCTCGGAGAACTCGATTGCCTGATCGCCGGTGCGCAAATCGTTGACCAGGTGATAGGCAAAGTCGATGCCGGTCCCAAGCCCGTAAAGCAAGAGGCCAGCGAGCCACGCGCGTTGCCGCATCATATTCCGGTCAGATGACGCGAATATTCTTGAACTGCCACGGATCGTCGCGGTCAAGATCTTCGGGAAACAAGCTCTCGCGGCCTTGGAGCGGTGTCCAATCGCCGTAGACGCCGACAATCTCGCCGAGATAGGGCCGCGCAATCTCGAGGACGCGCTCGAAATCCATCTCCTCGGGCTCGACAATGCCCTCCTGCGGATGCTCGATCGACCAAACCATGCCGGCCAGCACGGCTGCGGTGACCTGGAGCGAGGTGGCGTTATTGTGCGGCGCCACCCGCCGGGCCTCGCCAATTGTGAGGCGTGAGCCAAACCAATAGACGCCCTTCGGCGGGCCCATCAACAGCACTCCCAGCTCGTCGGTTCCTGCCCCGATCTCCTCCATCATCAAGCGCTTGCGAACCTGAAGCTGCCAGGCTTTCCCGGCAAACTCGTGCAGGCTCAGCACTGCGTCGTCGCAAGGGTGATAGGCGTAGTGACAAGTCGGACGGCTACGGACGATGTCACCCTCTTTCAGCGTCAAATAATCGGCGATGGAAATCGATTCCCCGTGAGTGATCAGAAAGCCGTGGTACGGCCCCTCCAAGGGCGTCCAGCTCCGCACCCGGGTTGCCGCTCCGGGCCGCAGGAGGTAGATCGCGGCGCCGGAGCCAAAATCGTGACGGCGGCCGTCTGCCGGGAAGTGCCGCTCGTGCGTCCCCCAGCCCAGCTCGGCGGGCTGCGAGCCTTCGCTGACAAAGCCGTCAATCGACCACGTATTGACGAATTCGCCCGGCTCCTTGGGGATCGTCGATACCTGCGTGTCTCTTTCGGCGATGTGAATGACCTTGACGCCGAGACGCTCGGCGAGACGGCCCCAATCGGTCCGGGCAGTCGGTGTCTCGCCGCCGCCACCCCCGCCTTGTGCGACATCGATCAAGGCCTGCTTGACAAAATGCGAGACGAGGCCGGGATTGGCGCCGTGAGTCAGTACCGCGGTCGGCCCCTGAGGATAGCGGGCGCGCACAGCCAGCGCGCTCTCCCGGAGGGCATAATTCGACCGCGCCGCTGGCGGGATGCTCGGATCGGTATAACCGCCCGGCCACGGCTCGATGCAGGTGTCCAGGTACAGTGCACCTCTTTCCTGGCAAAGCTCGATTAGCGCGACGCTCGAGACATCGACAGATACGTTGAGGAGAAAATCACCCCTGCCCAGCGCGCGCTCTAATAGGCAGCGGTAGTTGCTCCTGGTCAGGGCGGTCTGGATAAAGCGAACGCCATATTCAGCCGCGACATCCTGTCCGCGTGGCTCGGCGGTGATGATCGTGATCAGCTCGGGATTGATCTCGATGTGGCGCAGCAACAAGGGCAGGACGCCCTGGCCGATGCTGCCAAACCCGATGATGACGAGGCGGCCGGCGAAGGCAACGTGCTTCTTGTCGAGCATGGCGGTCAAACGCTGGTTGGGATCGAAAGCCCCTAAAGTCGCTCCGCCGCGAAAGGATTACAACCGGCTGCGGCCTGGGCTAATCTGCCCCCGGTCTCGCGGAGATTGCGGCAAATGCGAAAATTGGTCACGGCGGCCGTGCTGGTTGCCCTCCTGGCGCCGGGCGGTGCGTCAGCGCAACTCAAAAGCGGCAAGGGTGG
>Ga0126381_100011457_pt1 | contig 10022 bp, 8 predicted proteins | sample PanSoiMetPlot_28_FD_96465 | JGI IMG/M metagenome (GOLD analysis project Ga0126381, IMG submission 96465) | Tropical forest soil microbial communities from Panama - MetaG Plot_28 | ecosystem: Environmental > Terrestrial > Soil > Tropical forest > Bulk soil | place: Panama | collected 2016-02-17 | reverse complement strand
AAGAGCCGCGTCCGTTCAGTATCGGCGTGTAACCACCATCGCCATACAGATCCACCGTCGGACGGTCGCCCGCCTGCTTCGTGCGTAAGTTCACCGAGCCGCCGATGCCATTGCCATCCATATTGGCGAGCAGTGTCTTATTCAGTTCAATCGAATCCACCATGTCAGACGGGATCACATCCAACCGAACCTGCCGCACCGTCGGCTCCGGCGCCGGGATCGTGATCCCGTCCACCGTCACATTCGTCAGCCGCGGCTCTGTACCGCGCACCTGCAGATAAACACCCTCTCCCTCAATGCGATACAGCGTCACGCCCGAGAGCCGTCCCGTCGCATCGGCCACGTTCGCATTCGGAAGACTACGAATCACTTCAGATGGAATCACATTCAGCAGATTGTCCGCCGTGCGCATCTGGTTGATCGCCTCGGCTTCACCGTGCGGCCGCGAGGCTTCAACAAGAATCTGCTCGCTGGCATTCGCAACCTTGAGCTGAAGCGTCACCTCAGCGGTCTGATCAGGTTTGACATCCACCTCTGCAGAAACCGGGGCGAAGCCGATATAACTGACCCTCACGCTGTATTTGCCTGCAGGAACCCCTGCCATCCTGAAATTACCCTGGTCGTCCGACACTGCCTTTAGATTCAGCGCTACGATCGACACCTCAGCGCGCGGCACCACAGCGCCGACGGAATCCTCAACGCGCCCCTCGATGTTCCCCTTGCCCGCATCCTGTCCGAACGCGGAAGGGCCTGCCACAACAAACATGTTGCAGAGGAGGAGGCTAAACGACAGCGATATCCAAAGCGCACAACGGGTCCACCGCGCAGACATACTTCACTCCTTACATGGTCGCACCTCACATCGGGGAAGCGACGCACACTGGCTGGAATATCTGCAGTCTGGCAAAGCAATCTAAGGTCAATCTGAGGAGCGTAACGTTCGCAGATCCGATTCACGGAAAATTAACACTCGTTGCGTAGCGTCCTCTTCATGCGAATTCTTATCGCCGAAGACCAGCGCACCTTCGCGCTGCATATCGGACGTGCGCTTGAAAGCGAAGGCCACAGCGTCACTCTCGTCCCAGATGGTGACGGCGCCCTTCGTCTTGGTCGCACGGCAAACTTCGATCTCATCCTGTTGGACGTAATGCTTCCGCGCATCAACGGCTTCGAGATCATCCGCCGGATACGCGGCGATCGCCTTCCCACGCAAACGATCCTCGTGTCAGCGCGCGATTCCATGCAGGACATTGTTACTGGCCTCGACGCAGGCGCCGACGACTACCTCACCAAACCTTTCGCGCTCGATGTTCTGCTCGCAAAAGTCCGCGCCTCGGAGCGCCGCATCCCTCAGACCCCTGCCGTCACGATTCGCCTCGCCGATCTTGAGCTCCGCATTGCAAACTTTGAACTGCAGCGTGGCGAACGTGTCGTTCCGCTCACCCGCACCGAGTGCGCTTTGCTCGAAACTCTCATGCGGCGCTCGCCAAACGTCGTACCGCACGAGACATTGATCGAACAGGCATGGGGAATTGATGGTGATGTCAGCTACGACAGCCTCTACGTCTTCATCCGAGCACTGCGCACCAAGATCACGCAAGGACTCGAGCCCGACCTTCTTCACACCATCCGGGGCGTTGGCTACTGCCTGCGCGCGGAAGGCTGAACCGTGTTTCATCGGCTCATCTCTATTTCGCTGCGCCTTACTCTTTGGTTCGGCGCAGTGCTGCTCTTCGGCTGGCTTCTGTTTGGTGCAGCGATGTGGTTTGGCCTCAAGCATTCGCTTACCGCGGAACGCCGCCAGACGCTGGAGCGCCGCATAGATCGTCTCGAGGAACTGCTCGAGCGTGACACCAGCTTCAGCGACTCAGAACGCTACGGTGACTTCCACAACTTTGCCTCGGCCACAGGCAACGGCCTCATGGAGATTTTCCGGACTTCAGGCTCGCTTTACTGGCGCGCGCCATCCGCGGCGGCCGATTCCTTCCCCTGGCCTCCTGTCACAGATCTCAATCGAACCAAATTCATTCACATCATCGCAAAAGGGCAGCCCTACTGGGTTCTTCAGCGTTCAGCACACATCGGCTCGTCACCTGTGGTGCTTGTCGCCGCCGCACCGGAATCCGGCAATATCGTGCTTCTGCACCGTTTTCGGAACGCTCTCATCGCCTCGGCTCCTGTGCTCTTGTTGATTGCAATGGCTGGCGGTTATTGGATCAGCCGCCGTGCGCTCAGTCCCGTCGATCGGATCACCGCTGCGGCGCGATCGATCGGCATTCGAAATCTTTCCGAGCGTGTCCCCGTTGCCCACAGCAGTGACGAACTTCAACGCCTCGCAGAAACCTGCAACGCAATGCTGGAACGGCTCGAAGTTGCCGTTCGGAAGCTCAAGCAGTTCACTGCGGATGCCTCTCATGAGCTTCGCGGGCCGCTCTCGCTCACGCGCACAATCGCTGAGGTCGCCCTTCGGCGACCCACTATAGATCAGGAGAGCCGAGCTTCATTTCGTGAAATCGCCTACGCATCTGCGAACGCCACAAAATTGCTCGAAGAAATGCTCGAGCTTGCGCGAGCTGACGCAGAGCCACTCGACATCGCGCTCGAACCAGTCAACCTTGCCTCCGTGGTTGAGGAAGCCTGCTCCATGGCACGAAAGTTGGCGCAGCAACGCGGAATCACGGTGAGTCTCGCAATCTCCGCGCCGGATACCATGACGGTACTCGGTCACACTCCAAGCCTCCGGCGAATGCTATGGATACTGCTCGACAATGCTATCAAGTACACGCCAGAGTCGGGCCGCGTCGATGTGTCCCTCCAAGACAGCGACGGTGTTCCCGTCATCAAAGTGGCTGACACAGGAATCGGTATATCAGAGAGTGATCTCCCTCACATCTTCGACCGGTTCTATCGCGCGGATCCTTCGCGAAGCGAAGTCGAGGGCAGTGGACTCGGTCTCGCCATTGCGAAATGGATTGCGGACCTTCACCACGCACAAATAGATGTATCCAGTGATAAGGGTATTGGCTCGTCCTTCACCCTTAGTTTTCACACGTAACGTCTATCAGGCCAACTTCTGCCAGCCTTCTGCGCATGAAGCAGGATCATCGATCAAGGCCAGTCCGCGGCCGTGCTTGCCACATCGGATACGGCAAACCCGCAAGCCTGTTGATAATCCATGCCTGGATCACCAGAAGAACCACCGCAATTTCAATAATCGGAAGGTACTGAGGCTTCGCAAGAATTCCGAGGGAGACGATCATCGTGGTAGCTCCTGCGGGCGGATGATTGACTTTGAGCAAGACCATAAAGGCGCCCGTGAGCGACAGAGCAAGAGCCGACGCAAAGATGCGAGGCCAGTAGACATGCTCTATGGGACCTTGCGGGAATGGATGCATCCCCGTGACGTAGTAAGCAAAAAATCCGCATGCCAACCCAATGGCGTGGCCATAGATGGCGTTGCGAGGAGCCGAGGCCTCCGCAAGAGGCGAAAAGAAGAACAGATACGCTGTCGGACCGAGTGATGGGAAGACAAATGGGTTATGTGTAACGACTGCCACCAGGGCCAGCAAGCCTATCGTGACGAAACTATTGAGGAAAACGTAGCTGGCCCACACCGCACGTGGCGGGCGATTAGCCAGGAGCCAGTTGAGGCGCAGTCGCCCGACAAACTGATAGACGTGTTCACTGCGTTGATGAGGGACGGAATTCAGTTGTGCCATTTCTCAAGCGCCTCCGTCATGGATGGGTTAACAATAATCTCCAGAGAGAAGCTTCCTATTGCCATGATGTGATCAAGCCATTCTCGGAAATCGCAAGGTTTGTTAGATAGCATCACAAACTTCACTTTAGAAAAATCGTCTGGTCGCGCCTGTGACTTACGTCACACGACACTAGTTGCAGAAGGAGGATAATAGGCAGCGCGAATTCGTTTGGATGTAGCTCGTTGCCCATCACATCCAAACGAGTATTGAATGGAGTCATAGAAGACGGCAACGCTGGGGCTCTTCGTTACACGAACTGTTTCGGCGCACGGGCGAAGTGATACGGAAGCTGAATCTCTTCGAGGTGTCAGATTGACGATCGATACGCCGCCGAATGTTGAACCAGGCAAAGACGCAGGATTTCGCGGACGGAGATACGCGCCTGCCATCCTGGCCGCCGCAGCGGCGGCTCTGTTGATTGTGTTGACCTATCTGGGCTCGCGTGGCTTTCGCGACTTCGACCCCGCCTTAATTGGCTATGCCGTTGCCAGCATCTTTGCGGTTGCCGCAATTGTGTACAGATACACGGTTTGGATTGTGCGGCCGCCCACCTGGCGATACTTCAAGGCAGGCTGGGTCAATTTCTTCTCTGCAAGAAACTTTCGGCGTTATACCGCATTCATACCGGCGGCATGGTGGCGAGACATATTCGGGCAGACGTTCCTCCTCGGGCGAAGCTTTGAACGCTGGCTGATGCACATGTGCATCTCCTGGGGTGTCATTCTCTCCTGCCTGATCACGTTTCCACTTACGTTCGGATGGTTTCGATTTACTCTCGTGGGGCTGGACCACTATCAAATGTGGTTCTTCGGATTCCCGCTCTTCCGTTTCGCCATTCAGGGCTTCGTTGGATTTTGCATATTTCACGGCCTCGATTTCACTGCCCTCCTCCTGATGATTGGTTTGGGGATCGCGCTTAAGCGACGACTTGAGGACGTAGGCCTGCGCACGACGCAGCGCTTTGGCTTTGATCTTGTGCCTCTGGTGCTGTTGTTCGCGATTGCTATTACGGGGCTGGCTCTCACGGCATCTGCGACATGGTGGCAGGGGCGTTATTACTGGTTTATTTCCCTGACGCACCAGGTACTTGTAGTAGCGTGGCTGCTCTCACTTCCCTTCGGCAAGTTCTTCCACATCTTTCAGCGGCCGGCCAGCATCGGAGTAACCCTATATCAGAAGGTCAACCAAGGTCTGGAAGACGGCGAAACCAGCGCAGCACAAGCTCGCGATCTGCAGCCAGCTCATTGCAAGCGCTGTCAACGGGAGCTGCCGTCTGCACAATTCATTGAGGATCTTAAGCTCACTCTTGGAGAGTTGGGACAGCGCTACCAATTGGGCTCTCCAGATGTGCTTCTTCAAGATTTCTGTCCGACCTGTAAGCGCATCTTGCGTGCTCAGTCTTACTACACTGCCGCCGGTAGAAAGTTGATCTAACGATGAGCGTCAACAAAGACATCTTCGATCCTGCTCGCGACGCGAACTATGATTTTCAGTCGGCCGGAAAACCGGAGACCGGCTGGGTCAAGTCGGATCAGCTCCCGGACACCCTGGTTCCAACTCATTGTTGTTTCTGCGGAGTGCAATGCGGTATGTATCTACGTGTGTCTAACGGTCAGGTCACTGGAGTGGAACCACGTGACTACCCGCACAATCGCGGAGCACTATGCCCGAAAGGAATCGTTGCCTATCAGCAGGTAAATCATCCTGACCGGTTGCGGTATCCCCTCATCCGCCGGGGCGGCAAGGGCGGCAAGTTGGAGCGGGCAAGCTGGGATGAGGCCCTCGATTACATCGCGAATCGCTGGCAAGCGTTACAGCAGCAGCACGGCAAAGATTCCGTTGCGATCTACAGCGGCTCATCGATGACGAACGAAAAGTGTTATCTGATGGGCAAGTTCGCGCGCGTTGGGCTCCGGACGCGGCACATCGATTACAACGGCAGACTCTGCATGTCCTCTGCAGGTGTCGCTTACGCAAAAGCCTTCGGATTGGATCGAGCACCCTTTCCGATGACCGATATACCCGAAACAAACTGCATCCTCGTGGCGGGATCCAATGTCGCCGAATGCTTTCCCGTGATGATGCAGTGGCTTTGGAGAGCGCGTGACAACGGCGCGCAACTCATCGTTATGGATCCGCGTGAGACGCCGACTGCACGAACTGCCGACCTTTGGCTTCCGCTTCGGCCCGGCACGGACGTCGCGATCCTGAATGCGATCATGCGGCACATCATTGTGGAGGGATTGACTGACGAGGACTACATTGCGACTCGTACGCGCGACTGGGAAAAAGTCAAAGCGGCTGTCGAGCCGTACACACCGGAAATGGCGGAGCGCATTGCAGGCGTACCTGCGAAGCGCATCATTGCGGCCGCAGAGATCTTTGGCCGTGCTTCACGTTCGATGGTCATGCACGCGCGGGGCATCGAGCACAGCACGCACGGCGTCGATAACTGCCTGGCCTGCATCAATCTTTCGCTGGCTCGCGGCCAGGTGGGCAAACAGGGCGGCGGCGTCATGATGATCACGGGACAAGGCAACGGCCAAGGCGGCCGTGAAGTCGGGCAGAAAGCGAACCAGCTGCCAGGCTATCGCCACATCGATGTTCTGGAAGAGCGTCAGGAGGTCGCTGAAGTCTGGGGCGTTCCAGAGAACGAAATTCCTGGGGAAGGTGCCGCCGCGACAGAGATGGTGAAGTTAATGGCCAGTGGTGAGATCAAGAGCTGTCTTGTGATCTGCTCCAATCTGATGGTGAGTCTGCCCGACAATGCGGTTGTAGCTCGCGCTCTCGACAACCTCGATCCTCTTGTCGTAATCGACTTCTTCATGTCCGAAACGGCGGAACGAGCAGATGTAGTTTTACCTGGCTCCGTTTGGTGTGAAGACGAAGGAACGACCACAAATCTCGAAGGCCGCGTAATCAAGATCAATCGCGCAGCCGATCCGCCCGGCGAAGCCCGGCGCGACTGGGAGATCGTCTCCGAACTCGCCCGTCGATTGGGCCGCGGGCAATTCTTCGACTTCCACTCCAGCCGCGATATCTTCGACGAGCTGCGACGCGCGTCGAAGGGTGGTATCGCAGACTATTCAGGAATTACGTGGGAGAAGATCGACCGCCAGAGCGGTGTTTTTTGGCCATGTAAAACGGAAGACGACTCGGGAAGCCCTCGGCTCTTCAGTGAGCGTTTCGCGCACAAGGACGGGCTCGCTCGTTTTCATCCGATCACTTACACGCCGGCTGCGGAAGAACCTAATGAAGCCTTCCCGCTCCGCCTCACCACCGGACGCGTGGTCTATCACTATCTCAGCGGCAATCAGACGCGCAGGCTCGGCTTTCTGAATGGTCAGGCACCCGAGCCGTGGGTGGAGATTCATCCCACTGCAGCGGCGCGCTTCGGTATCGCTCATGACGATCGCGTGCGTGTACGTACGCCGCGTGGACAGATGGAACTGAAGGCCGTTGTGGCACCGACCATTCGACCTGACACGATCTTCATTCCGTTTCATTATGGCCATCAACACGCGGTTAATCAGCTCACCAATCCTGCTGTCGAACCAACCGTAAAGATTCCCGAGTACAAAGTATGCGCAGCTACGCTCGAACGCATTGGTTCCCCGTTGCCTTCTACGCAGCAGCATGCGACAGAAAACCTCACGCCGGCCAATGCCCCTCGGATGTTTCCTTACACGATAGGAGAGACGAAGGGCCCAGCCGCAATCTTGAGAAAGGCAGACGATGCCCATTGATACGCTGTTCGTCGATCCATCCCGTTGCATTGGTTGCCGCGCCTGTGAGGCCGCGTGTCGTGAGTGCGACTCTCACAAGGGCGAGAGCATGATCATGGTGGATTTCATTGACCGCGGCCTAACGGTGGCGACGCAGCCTACGGTCTGCATGCATTGCGAGTCCCCGGTAGCTCCCTGTGCACAGGTCTGTCCCGTGCTGGCCATTCTCATTACTCCCGAAGGTGTGGTGCAGCAGGCGGACGCGTCGCGATGCATCGCGTGCCGCAACTGCGTGTATGCGTGTCCGTTTGGTGTGCCCAAGATCGATCTCAATGCAAGGCTGATGAAGAAGTGCAATCTATGCTATGACCGTACCTCGCAGGATCTCCAACCATGGTGCGCACAAGCTTGTCCAACCGACGCGCTGTGGTACGGCACCTACGAGCAGTTCACGCATGAGCGCAATGGGGCAGCTGTACGGCAGACGGACTTTGGCACACAGACGGTGCGCACGCGTGTCTATCATGTGCTTCCCGCTGACGAATCTCGGCTGCGGGTTGGCATAGATGAGGCTGGCGCCGTTCTGTCGGGCGAAGGTGCTCAACAGGAGGAGCCGTGGATTCTATGAACGAATTCCCCCAAGCCAATCCGAACTACCCGGACGAAGATGTTCCGCGCCAGAAGCAATGGGAGTCAGAGTTTCCATATCACTGGGACGCCGATGAGCTTGCCTCGCGCCGGGATCTTCTCCAGTTCGTGGTTTACGCTTCCGGAACGCTGTTTCTTGGTACAGCGTTTCTGGCGCTATTGCGCCATTTTCTCCCTGCGCGAAAATTCGCTCCGCAGGAGATCACGCGGATCGCAGACGTACCGCAGGATGAGGCCTTGTACTTCCACTATCCCGGCGCGGAAGATCAGGCCATGCTTCTTCGTCTCGATAGCGGGAGATTTGTCGCCTACAGTCAGACATGCACTCACTTATCGTGTTCCGTGTACTACCAGAAGGACCAAAATCGTCTCTTCTGTCCTTGCCATGAGGGTGTCTTCGATACAAGAACTGGTGAACCAATCGCTGGTCCACCGGTGCGGCCGCTTTCAAAGATCACACTTCAGGCAAACGGCGACAAGCTTTACGCCATAGGAGTGGAACCATGACCACGCCTGTCAGCAGCCGGTCGCCCGGATTCCGAGAGCAGCCAAAACGTGCCGTTCCGCCGCCAGGCGAATCAGGACTGGTCGGAGCAGCACTTATGATCGGCATGTTGCTGCTTGCGCTGCAGCTTTGGATTCTTACTGTAGCCCTTGAGGAATTTCAAAGGCATAACGATAAGCGGATCTATATCCTCGCGGGTATATCGGCAGTTATCTTCGCAGGCGGCCTGGCAGGGCGCTGGGCGCTCAAGCGAACTCCCTCGATCCGGCGAACATCGGTTTCGAAATCTTCACTGGGTACTCGCTTTCGCTTGCTCTGAAGTTTCTCGTTGGCCCAACTCATGCCACCTCCAATTCAAAACTTCAGGGGTGCAATTCCCTTCCCTTCCGTGATCAGGTAGAACCGATCAACCTCGGATGGAGGCGGTATTTGTTGCACCTTGCCGCTTAGCCAGTGCACCTCGATCTTGTCTATCTTTCGTGTGTTCCCCAACCCGAAGTGCGGGCGCTGATCCGAGCTTGACGCGAAGCTGCCTCCGGCAAGCACGTCCTGCCGCTGCGTAAATCCATTCGCCGTTACGAAGACGGAAACTCCCACGGCATCGCGCGGACTACCACGCTTCCCTGGCTCCGTCGCCGGAGCGCCTACCAGCTTGAACGAAATCCAGTGATTTTCGTTCTTCACCACATTCCGGAACAATGACGGCGGCGCATCCAGATTGTTCACCACGACATCGATGTGCCCGTCATTGAACAGATCTCCGTACGCCATACCCCGTGCCGTCGCAAGCTTGGCGAGTGCTGTCCCTTCGACCGCCGGTTCCAGCTTCAGCTTGCCCTTGTCGCTGTGGAAGAGCAGTGCCCTTTGCTGCCAGGTTGTCCCCCAGTTCTGCGCATCAACTTGGGGATAAACGTGCCCGTTCACCACAAAGAGGTCCAGCCAACCATCATTGTCGTAATCAAAGAATGCGGTACCCCATCCTAGAAACGGAATTGTCGGCTCAGCAATTCCGTCCTGATAAGCCGTGTCCGTGAAATTCCCAGAACCATCGTTCCTGTAGAGCGGGTTGTAATCATCTGAAAACGTAGTGTTGTAAAGATCGATGGCTCCGCGATGCATCAGATCGCCTGCGGCAATTCCCATCGAGGCCGTCTCACGCCCACTCTCGTTCAACGCATAACCGCTTGCATAGCTATCATCTTCAAACGTGCCATCGCCCTTATTGATGTAGAGGTAGTTTGGCGTCGAATCGTCTGCTACCAATAGGTCGGGTTTGCCGTCTCCGTTGACGTCTACGAACAAAGAAGCGAGCCCGTAGTAGCGATTTGGATCGGCGACTCCGGCGTGTTCACTGACATCCGTAAAGGTGCCGTCCCCGTTGTT
>Ga0126381_100011456_pt1 | contig 10022 bp, 7 predicted proteins | sample PanSoiMetPlot_28_FD_96465 | JGI IMG/M metagenome (GOLD analysis project Ga0126381, IMG submission 96465) | Tropical forest soil microbial communities from Panama - MetaG Plot_28 | ecosystem: Environmental > Terrestrial > Soil > Tropical forest > Bulk soil | place: Panama | collected 2016-02-17 | reverse complement strand
GGACAACCCCGGCGACTCGTTGTTCCATTGCCACATGCAGCTTCATATGGACTTCGGATTCATGCAGATGATTAAGTACACTGGATAAACTGATTTCGCACACCAGCTATTCATCGCAAACGTACCCCGCATCACAAAACCCTGTCTATCGAGGAGCCAACATTGAAGCTAAACGTCAGAGGTCTCGCAACGATTTCGATTTTCGCAACACTCATCTCTCCAGCACTTGCGCAGGACAGTGCCGCTGACACCTACACGGCAAAATGCAAGATGTGTCACGGAGCGGACGGCGTGGGCAACACTCCTGCGGGCAAAATCGCCAAGATCGTCTCGTTCAAAGACCCTTCCGTTGTGAATGCCTCAGATGGCGATCTGATCCCGATTATCAAGAACGGTAAGAATAAAATGCCTGCATTCGCGGGCAAGCTGAGCGACGACCAGATCACTTCGGTCGTAGCCTACATCCGTACTCTTCAGAAGTAGCTGAAGAATTGCCCAACAGAGTCCGGACTCCGCTGGTTCGGGTGTGCCGGACATGGCGGATGGTACCGCGGCCTCGACGCGTGGGTCCCTTACGATTCTCCGGGCTTTCCCAGGCCATCTTCGATCGCTTCCCGTACAGAGGAAGAGGTCGCTCAGACAGGTCATTTTGGAAGCGTAAAAGTTTAGCGACGATCAACGCTGCACCGTGTCAAGCTTCCTATAATATGTACTTTCAACAACTTACAGGTAGCTGGAGACTGCCGAACAGCGCCGTAAGACGACGAGGCCGAGAAATCGACAGGTGAATCTACCGGCGACGCTCTCGAAAAGGGTTTAATCATTCGAGAGCACCTCTCTAATTGATTCCATCAACCGCTCCGCAGCGACAAGGGCAAAATTATCGTCGTTGATATGCGCGTCAAGCTCAATCAACCGGATGGTTGGGCTGAGGTGCTCTTTCAAGGCGCTGCGATAGGCGTTGAGCGCCGCTTGCGAATAAAATGGGCCACCCAGTTTGTCAATGGCGGAGACTCCTTGCAAAGGAATCAGTATCGTCACCGGCCCATTCGCGCGGTTGAGTTTGAGAGCAGTGATGCGTCCAATCTCCGCACACTCCTCCGGCGTTGTCCGCATGAGAGTCACGCTCGGATTGTGCATGTATAGATTGCGATTCCGGAACTGGGCTGGCACCGATTCTGCAGGCCCGAAATTCACCATATCAATCGCGCCGGGGCAGACAACCTGGGGCATAGCATTGCGGCCTGCTGCTTCCAGCCGGTGCGGTCCAGCGCTCATGACACCGCCCACCAATTCATCGGCGAGCTCCGTGGTCGTCAAGTCCAGAACGGCTAGAAATGCGCCGTCCTCGATCAACTGTTCCATTGCTCTGCCGCCCACGCCGGTAGCGTGAAAGACGAGAACTTCGTACCCTTTCTCCTCGAGTATGCGCCGAGCGGCCGTGACGCAGGGTGTCGTGACGCCGAACATGGTTGCCGCAATGGCCGGTTTCTCATTGGCGGCGCTGACCGAATCGGAGACAACCATGCCGCAAATTGCCGCAGCCGCATTGCCGAGGATTCGGCGGGAGACATGATTCAAACCGGCGATGTCGACCACCGAAGGCATCATGCAAATGTCTTTGGTTCCGACGTAGGGGCTGATGTTACCGGAGGCTACTGTGGAGACCATCAATTTTGGAAAACCGAATGGGAGCGCTCGCATGGCTGCGGTCGCGATTGCCGTGCCTGCAGAACCACCGAGGGAAGCAACTCCGTGAATTGATTGTTGATCGAAGAGTCGCCGCAGGATGACCGTGGCCCCGAGTGCCATGGCGGTGACGCTTCGACCACGGTCTCTGTTCAATTTGAGTGAGGCGAGATCCTCGTTGGCTGCGGCGGCCACCTCGGTTTGTGAGATGTCGACCTCAAACGCCGCGCTGCCAAGCACCCCGACGTCGATCAGAATGGTTCGCAGGCCTGCCTTTTCGATCTGCTCACGCACGAAGGAAAATTCTTCCCCCTTGGTATCAAATGTGCCGATCAGCGCAATCGTCTTGGGCATCGCACTATGTCTCCGGCAATTCACCTGGCGCAATCACACGACACTCCGCCATCGCCCGGAGAATAGCCTCTGGCCCAGGCGGAGAGTAGATAGCAATCAATTTCAATGGCTCCCACCCGGTATTCACTGTTGAGTGAAAGATGTCGGCGGGAATGTGGACCAAATCTCCGCCGTTGATTGGTTCCCACTGCTCCCCGTCAATGTCAATCATCTGATTGCCCTGCCCAGAGACGACGTACAGGATCTCCTCGGTTCCCGGATGATTGTGCCGCGCATGACCTTTCCCGGGTTGCAACAGCACAACACCCATCGTGAAGCGGTCGGTACCAGTGACACGCGGCTCACTAAGCCACTTGATCGTTCCCCAGTCGAAAACCTGAGTTTCAACCGTAGCGGGTGTTACGAAACGACGACCCACGAATTTAGCCATTGCTCCTCCGTTGGCTCTGGTCCGTGTGCATGTTCACTTTCTTGAAGCTCATTACTTGATCGGTAATCGCACGCTCAGTAGGCAGGCGTTCGATGCTCGACGCACCAAAGAATCCGCAGACACCATGGGTCCGACTGAAAATGTATTGAACATCGTCCGGCTCTGCAATCGGGCCGCCGTGGCAAAGCACCAAAATGTCAGGGCGAACGATGGCGGCTGCTTCCTGGATGGCTTGAATACGGGCAGCAGATTGATCCAGAGTAATCGTCGTCTTTGCGCCGATGGAGCCCTTTGTGGTTAGCCCCATATGTGCGATCAAAAGGTCTGCGCCGGCTTCAGCCATGGCTTTCGCCTCGTCTTGATTAAAGACATATGGACAGGTGAGCAAATCCAACTCATGCGCGCGCGCAATCATGTCGACTTCGTGGTCGAAACCCATGTCGGTCTCCTCGAGGCTCTCGCGAAAGAGGCCATCGATTAGCCCCACTGTCGGGAAGTTCTGCACGCCTGAAAAGCCGAGGTGTTTCAAATCCCGAAGAAACCGATCCATGACTCGAAAAGGATCGGTTCCACATACTCCAGCCAGTACCGGTATGTTGCGAACGACCGGCAGAACTTCGCGCGCCATCTCCATGACAATGGCATTCGCATCCCCGTACGGCATGAGACCTGCCAAAGATCCCCGCCCTGCCATTCGGTAGCGACCGGAATTGTAGATGATAACGAGGTCTGCTCCACCAGCTTCGGCGCACTTGGCGGAGATCCCGGTGCCCGCACCAGCACCGAGGATAGGGACTCCCACTGCACTATTCGCCCGCCATCGCTTCAGGCACGTTGATCGATCCATCATGGGGTTTCGTCATCCTGAGCCACGACGCTACTATAGAAGGAATTTCGCGGGGCTCGCCAATATATATGTTTCGCCGGCCCCCTCATCTTATTGGTATGTGTTTCCGCCGACGCCGATGAGTCAAAAGATGAATCGAGCCGCCAATTGCATGATGCGCGGACCAGAAGTGGCGGTTGGCGTACCGAAGGCGCTAAGCCCGGTGACTAAGGGTATCAAACACTGCAGTACACCAGCGCCGCAGGACGCTGCGTTCGTTGAAACCGCAAATTGCTGCGTCTGCACCGCAGTCACGTTGCCGCGATTAAGAACATTGAAAGCTTCCCCACTAAACTCCAGTCTCGCCCGTTCCTTTTTAAGGAGAAACGCCCGCGTCAGCCGGGTATCAAGCGAGACTGTGCTTGGCAAAGTAAAGGTATTGCGTCCCATTCGGCTTTCGATCAGAACTCGGCTTCTAGTTTTAAACCCGTTGAGTCATTGGCCAGATGCCATCAACTTCCGATTCATTAGTGCCAGGTCTCTCTATTTTCCTTTCGACCGCTTCCCATACGCAGGAACCGGTCGGCCAGAGGGCTGCGTGAACTGAAATTTTCCCAATTCCTGCCTTCACCTCAACAATGGACCTTAGAAGCCTCGGCTGCCGCCTTCGTGAGATTGTGCTAGCTGTCGAAGATCCTGCCTTACCAGATCGATTTGGGTCAGAAGACGTTTGAATGCATCCCTCGCTCCAACCAGGTCGGCGTCTTTCGCGGACAATTCCAATTGGTTCGCGGCGTCCTGCGCGGCCGAGGCCTGAAATGTTCCAACCGAGCCCTTGATGGCGTGAGCCGCCCTCTGGACCATTATCGCGTCACCTGAATCTAGGCCATTTCGGATTTGGGTTTCTTGCTTTGTGCTGTCTACAATCCATAATTCGGCCATTTCCGTGAGGAGAGCTCGATCTCCCATGACAGACTCGAGAAGCAACTCGAGCTGACCAATTGCCTGGAACGAGTTCTGCTCTGAAGATTGACCCAGATTTCGTGCCTTCGTTGCTTCAGACATTACCTTCTTTAATTCTTCGGTTCGGATCGGTTTTGAAAGATACCCATCCATGCCGGCGCTGAGACACTTTTCCCTGTCGCCTTTCATTGCATGTGCAGTCATCGCAATGATCGGTACATGCTTTCCGTTGTCTGATTCCGCGACACGGATGGCCGTTGTGGCCTCCAGTCCATCCATCTCGGGCATCTGTACGTCCATGAGTATGAGGTCAAATTCTTCGGCTTGAGACAGTCCCAGTGCCTCCCTACCATTGTTAACGACCTGTACCTTGTGGCCAAGTTTCTCCAGGATCCTCATCGCCAACGTCTGGTTCACGGGGTTATCCTCCGCGAGCAGAACTCGCAAGGAGCGCTCCGAAGCCAGGATGAGAGCTGATGTCCTCTCGCATCGCTCGATTTTCCGACCGTGTTCAGCCATTGCCGTCACGATTGCGTCAAAGAGTTCGGATTGCTTGATTGGTTTGCTGAGATAGTCGGATATTCCTAATTCGCGACAGCGCGCAACATCGCTGGGCCTTGATGCAGAGGTCAGTAGAATGACCTTGATCCCGTGCTGCTTGTAGCTGTTTCTGATTTGCACCGCCAATGCAAAACCGTCCATATCAGGCATGTGGACGTCGAGTAGCGCAAGGGCAAAACTATTCTTAGAATCCACCTTCCCAAGCGCACTCAGCGCTTCAGCGCCGCTATTGGCCAGCGTTGGCTTCATGTGCCAGTTTGTGAGGATTTCCCTTAAAATTCGCCGATTAGAAGCGTTGTCGTCAACAACTAAAATAGGCAAATCGACGAGCTTGTAAACCTCTTTCGTGAGAGGTTCTGGTTCTGACTTCTTCATCTCCAAAACCACTGTGAAGTGGAACTTGCTCCCTTGTCTCACCTTGCTTTCCACCCACATTGCTCCACCCATCAGCTTCACCAGTTCGGAAGAAATTGAAAGTCCCAATCCGGTTCCACCGTACTTGCGAGTAGTCGAGCTATCGGCCTGCTCGAACGCCTCGAAGATCGTTTGCTGTTTCTCCTCGGGAATGCCGATGCCAGTATCGGACACAAAGAAGTGCAAGTCGATGGTCGACTCACTTTGGCTTTGCCGCTCAACGTGCAGCATAACTTCGCCTTTGTCGGTGAACTTGATGGCATTGCCGACAAGGTTGATGATGATTTGCCGGAGACGAATCGGGTCGCCGAAGACACGATCAGGCAAATCGACTTGAATGTGGCACCCCAGTTCCAGTTCTTTCTGGTGAGCGCGCGGGGCAAGCAAGCGCACTGTGTCTTCAAGAGTGTCACGGAGATTGAAGTCTCTCTTGTCTAATTCGAACTTGCGCGCCTCGATCTTCGAGAAATCGAGCAGGTCATTGATCAGCGTAAGTAAGGCATCCGCGGAGTCCCTGATCGTGCTCAAGTATTCGCGCTGTTCGTTGTTGAGTGGAGTGCCCAGTGTAAGTTCGGTCATTCCCACAATCGCATTCATCGGCGTACGAATCTCGTGACTCATGTTGGCGAGGAACTCGCTCTTCGCTTTTGTCGCTTCTTCAGCGACGTGCTTTGCAATTTCCAGCTCGCCTGCATAGAGCCGTAACGCCGCTTCTGCCTCCGTACGCTCAATAAATTGCCCGATTTGACTACCGATTGCCGACAAAAGGTTAAGCAGCTTTGTATCAGGCTGCCGGAATTGATGACTAAAGAACTCAAGCACCCCGAGCACTTCACCTGCGAGCAGAATCGGAAAGCCAAACGCACTGTGCAGTCCTTCTTTCGAAGCGATCGGAGAACGAGGGAAATTGGGGTCTCTGGTGACGTCCTCAATCCAAAGCGCTTCGCCTTCTTGCCAAACACGGCCGGGTAGACCGATGCCGCGGTCGAAAGTGTGGGAGCGAGTGTGCACCGAAAACTCGCTTACGTTCGCCGTCGGAACGTGCCAGGTTTCAACGCAACGCAAGATGCCTTCTTTCTTGTCTAGCTTCCACACAGTGCCTACGGCCCATTCCAGTGTTTCGCAAATGCTCTTCAGGATTTGTGGCGCCGCTACATGCAAGGAAGGAGCTTCCGCAAGCACCTTTGTGACAAAGTACTGGGCAAGCAGGAGGTCCTCGTCTCGCTTTATCTCGGTTATGTCGCGGCCAGTCGCATAAAAAAACTGCCCGTCTGCCGGAGCGGCTGCTGTCCAGAGAATCCATCGGAAGGAACCGTCTTTGGACAGACAACGGTTCCGAAACCGCATTGTTTTATAACCTTGAAAAACCTTGCTGGCCTCTGCAATAGTCGCCTCCCGGTCGTCCGGATGAACGAGGTTGATCCAGGGCTGCGAGAGCAATTCCTTCTTTGTGTAGCCGAGAACATCTGTCCACGCTTGGTTCACCTGCTTGAAATATCCGTCGAGCCCAGCCACGCAGATCAGGTCAAGGGCAAGATCGAGCAGCTCTGTGACTTCAGTCTCGGGGGCGTTGGGTCTCATTGGAGAGTGAGCGGACATGTTCGATCTCCGAGAGTAAGCAGTCTACGCCTAAGTTTGTGTTGACGCTAGCAACGGGCCGACATAGTATTCGGTGATTCCGATCGCGATAATAATGGAGGTCCTTATTATGTCGAATGAAACCCCCGCTCGACGCCGAATTCTAGTCGCGGATGACGATGCGGCAATCCGCCACGGCATCTCCAAACTGCTCGAAAACGCGGGGTTCGAGGTATCAGAAGCGACAGATGGGATTGCTGCGCTGAACGCTATTCAGGCAAAACAGTACGACCTGGTATTTCTGGACATTTGGATGCCTCACCTTTCCGGACTTGAAGTGCTATCGCGCATTCGCACTGGAGCAAATAGACCTAAAGTCATCGTAACGACCTCCGACGGCACATCCGAGACTCTGTTGCGTGCGGTGAAAGAACAAGCCTACGATTACTTGAGCAAACCGTTTCCACCGCGCAAAGCCGTCGAAGTCGCGCAACGGGCGCTGTCGGCCGATCAGGAGCCGGCCATAGAAGTCTTGTCGGCCCGTCCACACTGGGTCGAACTCCTAATTCCTTGCACACGCGAGGCCGCCGAGCGAATTCAGACCTTCATGATGCATTTGGAGGCCGACCTTCCTGAAAGTGTCCGCGATACGATCGCTTCCTGCTTCGGGGAGCTGCTGCTCAACGCAGTTGAATGGGGTGGTCAGTTCGATCCGAATCGAAAGGTTCGGATCGCTGCTGTTCGCTCGCCACGAATGCTCATGTTTCGAATAGCCGACCCAGGCCCTGGATTTTCATTCGAGGGACTCGCTCATGCAGCGATCGGCCAACCGGAATCGGAGCCTACAGCCCATATGTCCGTTCGCGAAGAAAAGGGAATTCGCGCAGGTGGATTTGGAATCATGATGACAAAGGCCGGCGCCGACGAGCTTCTGTATAACGAAGCACAGAACGAAGTACTGTTTGTAAAGTATTTCGACAACGCACAAACCATACCGACAAAAATAGCGGGGTGAATCGATCGTCATTTTGGTTTAGTGGAATTGATAGAAACGCAACATGGCGAGTTTGCTCCGGACTGATGATGATTTGAAGCAAACGCGCAGTGTGCATACGGCTACCAAGATCCAGACTGCGCGTGTTGTCCGTCGCAAGGCACTCCTGCAATCCAAGGAATCCATGGCGCAGCTGGAAAGAGGAGGCACTTATCGTAGAGCACTCCGCTGTGGAACGGCAAGGATTTGCATAAAGGTCCGCCGACGCCGCCCGGTATCCGCATGCAGGGCATCTACGCCGCGCCGACCGGCTTCAGCGTGCTGTTCTTTCCGGAGTCGGTTGTAGTCGGTTGTAGTAGGATGCGATCCCGATGCGGCACGCGCGTATCCCTACACTGTCGTCACCGGTCCCGCCGGGGCTGTGGTCAAGATTGACGCGCCCGGTCATCCCCTCGACTCTCCATTCGGCCGAACAATACACTCGACCCCGGCAGCAGCACACGCTATCAGGTCCATGGGCGAATCATGATCGGTCAGAACCCACTTGCCAATAACGCGTTTATACCGAACGAGCAGATATGCGGACTAGCCGTGCTCGTACCCAGCGCGTCGATTCCCGGGTCGGCACGGAGATAAGCAGAAGACCCACGGTCGCGTGTTCGGCCCGCTCATTATCAGGGAAAGTGAGCACTCTCACAGACCTTAATCCGACCGCTTCCCTACGCAGGAAGAGGTCGCTCAGACGGGTCATTTTGCGGCGTAAAATCCGACATCATTGCACGCAAGTCATTGAATATACATCGTTTAGTGGCGATCGGCACTGCACCGTGTCAAGCTCCCTTCTTATGTACTCTCAACAACTTACAGGCCGCTGAAGACTGCCAAACGGCGCCGCAAGACGACTAGGCCGAGAGATCAACAGGTGAATTTACAGGCGATGCAGTTGAAGTGATCCCAAATCGGCTGATTTTCTAACAGGGAGTTTTCTCGAGGGGAGTCAGCGAATTCACGTTCCGTGATACCCCTAGTTTGAGGTTGTACGGTGTACGCTCGGTAAAGAATTGAAAATAGATTGTTGAGATAGTTCAGGCCATTGATCCGCAATCCTGCTTACCGGAGATGCCATGATGCGCTGTAAGACCCTCTTCGTTGCAACACTCGCCTTTACTCTTTCGTTGGGTGCCCTTGCTGAAGGGCAGGAGAATGGCCCCTATAAGGTCCTAAAGGTTCAGCTCGTCGGGGGCGATGGCGGATTCGATTATGTAACAGCTGACCCCGACGACCGCAGTCTGTACGTAGCTCGCTCCGGTTCAGACGGGCACATCGCCGTTTTCAATCTCGACACTCTTTCGCAGGTGGGAGATATACCCGGAACGAGTGCGCATGGAGCGGCAGCCGACTCAGCCACGGGTCACGCTTTCGCCACCTCCAGCCCCGTGACCATGTTCGACACAAAGACGTTTGCTGTTCTAAAGAGAATCGATGTCCAGGGACACCCGGATGGCTACCTGAACGACACCTACAATCACCGCTTTTACATTCTCAGTCATGCCGAGCCGAATATCACCGTCCTCGACGATAAGGATGGCTCCATCCTTGGCACAATCAACATCGGCGGTGCGCCTGAGCAGGCAGTCGCCGACGGCCATGGCAAGATTTACGTCGACATCGAAGACAAAGCCGCTATCGCCGTCATCGACGCGGGCACTATGAAAATGATCGGCAAATACGACGTATCAAGCAAGAGCGGAGGATGCGCCGGTCTGGCGCTCGACGCAAAAAACAATATCCTTTTTGCCGCATGCCGCGACAACAAGACCATGGTTATTCTGTCGGCGACCGACGGGCATATCATCACCAATCTGCCGATTGGAAGCGGTTGCGACGGTGCCACATTCAACCCCGAAACAATGGAAGCCTTCAGTTCCCAAGGCGATGGCACGCTTACCGTCATCAAGGAGAGTTCGCCGACAGACTTTTCAGTGGAGCAGACGGTTGCTACGCCGCAGCGTGCAAAAACGCTGACTCTTGATCCAAAAACCGGTCGCGTTTTCCTGATTACCGCTGAGTACGGACCCGTACCCCCAGCTTCGGCTCAGGCCGCAGCGCCTCTCCCGCCGGGTGCTCCTGCCTGGATGCGCAGTCCCAGACCTCCGATGATCCCAGGCTCTTTCCAGATTCTTGTGGTTGGAAAATAACCGTCTATTCGAGCT
>Ga0126381_100011455_pt1 | contig 10022 bp, 10 predicted proteins | sample PanSoiMetPlot_28_FD_96465 | JGI IMG/M metagenome (GOLD analysis project Ga0126381, IMG submission 96465) | Tropical forest soil microbial communities from Panama - MetaG Plot_28 | ecosystem: Environmental > Terrestrial > Soil > Tropical forest > Bulk soil | place: Panama | collected 2016-02-17 | reverse complement strand
GCCGTGCCGCGCGCACCAGGCCTCCACCGGCCGCCACAGCTCTTCGTCGTCGGTGTTGTCGTCGCTCAGGATGATCTCGTACCGGGGGTAGTCCAGCCGCATCAGCGAGCCGAGCGTCTCGATCACCATGTCCGGCGGCTCGTTGTGCGCAGGGACGTGCAGGCTGACGAACGGCAGCTCGCTGTCCGGCACAGTCAGCGGCGTGGCCGACGTGATCCGCCGCCGCCAGTGCTCGGTGCCCAGCGCGTCGCAGATCTCCCACAGGTAGGCACAGCAGAGCCCGGCGGCGAACACCTCGAGCACCCACAAGATCACCCCGCCCGCCGTGCTGGCGGGCCCCAGGTGGCTGGCGAACGTCCACTCCAGCGCGTAGGTCAAGAACACCACGAACAGGAACACGCTCGTCGCCCTGCCACGGCGGCTAGCACCGCGGTGCCGAGGATGGCCAGGACGAACCGCCGCACCGCGGGCCACACCCCGGCGCCACGAAGCCCCGGTCCCCGGCCGGGCAGGAACAACGCGGCCGAACCGAGCGGCGCGGCGATGATGCCGGCCAGTAGCAGAGCCTGGAGCATGCGGCTCCGGCTACCCCTGCGATACCGGGCGAATCATGGCGGGCCGGGCAATTCCGGCTGGCCCGATGATCGTGTAGGCCACGACGGCGATCGCGAACCCCACCCGCAGATCGCCCGACAGCATGGTGTGGCCGTTCACCGCGGTCCACCCCCAGAACAGGCTTCCCGCCGCCAGCGTCCAGGCCGGGACCGCGCGCCGCGCGCCCATGAGGTCCCAGATCAGCGCGCCGACGACCGGTCCGGCGTCGTAGTAGGGGAAGTCGTTCGGATCCAGGGCGACTCGCACCGCGGTGCAGATGAGCAGCACGGCCGGCCATCGCCCCCGCCACACCGCCAGGCCGGCCAGCCCGAGACCGGCCAGGATCTGCGCCGTCCTGTCCCACGGCGGGGTCGATGGGGAGTTGACGCCGAGCGCCCGCAACCCCGAGTCGTGCTGGTTCGTTATCGCGTACCTCGCGGCGGCCACGCTGCCCGGATCGGCGATGAGGAACGGCATCCACAGCAAGACGGTGACCCCGGCGGCCCAGGCCAGCGCCCGCAGCCGCTCATCCCGCCCCGGTCCCGTCCCGGCGGGCCCCATCCCGGCGGACAGCGTCCCGGTGGGCAGCGCGAGCAGCAGCGCCATGAACCCGAACGTCCACGGCTTGGCCCCGGCCGACAGCGCCAGCAGCACGCCGGTCATGACCGCCCGCTCCCGCGTCAGCGCCCGCACCGCGAGCACCGCGAGCAGCAGCGCGAGCACGTCGTCGAGATGCATGAAGCTGACCGCGAGAATCGACCAGACCGGCACGAACACCGCACCCGCGGCCAGCACCGTCCAGCGGATCCGCTCCGGGTCCAGGTCAGGCCTGGCCAGCCGCGCGGTCCGTTCCGCGATGAACATGATCGCCAGCCCGCACCCGGTCATCAGCACCTGCGCGACGACCAGCCCCTGGTCCGGCCCCAGCAGCCGCAGCGCCGCCGCCACGACGAGCGTGACCGGCCCGAACTGGAATCGCGGGTAGCTGGCGAACAGCCGCAGGCCGCCCGGCGCACGGAATCCCGCCGGGTGCTCGCCGAACAGCAGCCGTCCCGCCTCGGTGAACAGGTGCCAGGACGCGCCGCCGCCCGCCGCGAAAACGCTGAACCACTTCGCCGCCCACGCCGCGAGCAGGATGTAGTGCCACGGCAGGCCATACCAGCGGCTGGCACGGACCGCGATCGCCCACCGCGGCGGGTCCGCGCTCGCATTCACCCAAAGAGGGTACTCCGGTCAAACCTGGAGAATAAACTCAAAATCGCTAAGAAAGAACGGCTGATCGAGCCCGTACTGAGCCATCTGCTCCGGATCATCGGTGGCCGTGAATTCGGTGATGAGGCTCTTCTTGACCGCGAATACCGCGTCGGACTCGATGTACTGGCTGCCCGCCACGAAAATGTGCGTGGTCAGCTTGCGGTATCCCGGAGCACTGACGATGAAATGGATGTGCGCCGGACGGTACGGGTGCCGTTCCGTCGCGTTCAGCAGCGTGCCGACCGGTCCGTCGACCGGGATCGGATAGTGGCTCGGCACGACGGTGCGGAACCAGAATGCGCCGTCCGCGTCGGCGGTGAACAGCCCGCGGCCATTGGCGCGAGGCTGCACGCCGGGCTGCTGGACGTCATAAAACCCCTGGTCACTGGCCTGCCAGACGTCGAGTTCCGCGCCGGGTACGGGCATGCCGTCGGCGTTGAGGACGCGGCCGCGCACCACGCACGGCGGCCCGGTGCCGACCTGGTCAATGCTGTCGCCGAGTTCCCTGCACGGTGAGGCCACCATGTGGAACGGGCCGAGCACGGTGGATTCCGTAGCACCGCCTGATGTGCGATTGTTGATGGTCTCGACCAGCATGGAAATGCCAAGCACGTCGGACAGCAGGATGAACTCCTGCCGTTCCTCATCGCACTTCTGACCAGTCCTGGTAAGAAAGTCGATCGCGTATTCCCATTCGGCGATCGTCGGCTCCGTCTCCCTGACGAACGCGTGCAGGTGCTTGACCAGTGCGCCCAGCAGTTCGCGCAGCCGCGGGTCCGCGGTGCTCGCGAAGCTCGCGATGACCGCGTCCGCGGCGCTCTCCTCGCTGAAGTCGGTAGCCATCGTCAGACAGGCTAAGTCCTTGGGTGATCGCAACGCTAGGTCCGATGTCGGCCCGAGATGGGCGAGCTTGTCGGGATTGACGATGGAGCGGATGGACTGCACCACGCCGTCGGCGATGTCCAGCGCGATGACCGCGGCCACGCGGCCTGCCGCGTCGTAGGCGATCGCGCCCGGCTGGCCGTTGATCCAGACCAGCTCGGTCCTGGCGTGCTCCTTCAGACCGCGGCGGACCAGCCCGGTCCACATCCTGGCCACCCGTTCCTGCCCGTGCAGCGGCCTGGCCAGCGCCCATGCCTTGCCGCCGCCGTCGCCGACCGCGACGACATCGGGAGCCAGCAGCTGGAGCAGCCCGTCCATATCGCCGCCCTCCACCGCGGCGAAGAAGCGCCGGGCCACCTCTTCGCTCTCCGCGCGCGACGCCGAGAACCGGGGCCGCCCGCGCTCGTCGATGCGGCGCCGGGCGCGGGCCAGGATCTGCCGGCAGTTGGCCTCGGACTTGCCGGTGATCTGGGCGATCTCGTCGTAGTCGTAGCCGAACACCTCGCGCAGCAAGAACACCGCCCGCTCGGCGGGCGCGAGGCTCTCCAGCATCACCAGGAAGGCCATGGACAGCGAATCGGACAGCTCCGCGTGCTCGGCCGGGTCCGGTTCGGTGCTTTCCACCAGCGGCTCGGGCAGCCACGGGCCTACGTAGGACTCCCGGCGCACCCGGGCCGAGGTCAGATGGGTGATCGCCAGCCGGGTGGTGACGGTGGCCAGGAACGCCTTCGGCGTGTCGATGACCGTGCCCTCATGCAGGGCGCGGGTGAGCCGCAGGAACGCCTCCTGGACGATATCCTCGGCGTCACTGACGCTACCCGTCATCCGGTAGGCGATGGAGAACATCAGCGGGCGGAATTGCTCATAATCGGTCATGCGACCCACACCGTGAAGCCGTCCCGCCAGCTCGAGTACTTCGGCAGCCAGCCCAGTTCGCGCTTGGCCTTCTCGTTCGAGGCACCGCGCGCGGTGGTCATCTGGATGGCGATGACCTCGCCGCCCACGATCTTGCCCAGCCAGGCCGGCACGTGCCTCGGCGGCTTGGCGTGAAGGCATTCGGCCAGGTAAGGCAGCCAGGCCGAGGCCGGGGCCGGGTCGTCGTCCACGACGTTGTAGATGCCGGGCTCACCCTCGGTGACCGCGGCGACGGTCGCCGCGGCGGCGTCGGTGACGTCGATGAACGACCAGATGCCCGCGCCGCTGCCGATAACCGGCACCCGCCGCTTCCGCACCAGCGTCAGCAGGGCATCGGAGGCACCGGGCCCGTAGAAGCCGCCATAGCGCAGCACGATGCCGCCGTGGGCGGGGACGACCTGCTCGACGTGCTTGAGCGCCGCCAGCGACTGGACGGCCGAGGCGGGCGGATCCGGGTCGAGGCGATCCGCTTCCGTCTTGACCAGTCCGCCGGCGCGCTCGTTGTTCCAGCCGATGTAGCTCTGCGCGATCAACCTGGTGACGTTCGCATCGGCCGCCGCCTCCAGCAGGTAGTCGGTGCCCTTGGTGCGCAGCTCGTTGGTGCCGGCGAACGCCTTGTCGAAATTGCGGTAGCTCGTCAGGCTGGCGAGCGCGGTCATCTGGTGGATGATCACGTCGGGCCGCGCGGCCTTGACCGCGGTCAGGACCGATTCCCGGTCAAGGCCGTCCATGATGGCCGGCGTGGCCCCGTGGCCTTGCAGCCTGGCCGCCTTGGCACCCGACCGGGTAGTCGCGGTGACCTGGTGGCCGGAAGCGATGAGGCTGGGGACGAGGTGCTGCCCGACGGCTCCCGTCGCCCCCGCGACGAAGATTCGCATGGTTGACTCCTTCCCTTTCCGCACGCTGAGACCACATGGCGGCGAGTTTTGTGACACTCAATCGGGCTCCGCCGCACGCAGGTGCCAGGTTTGCGAGATAGGGCCGATATGCCGCAGCTTGTCGGGGTTGGCCACGATCCTGATCACCTGCACCTGGCCGTCCAGGATGTCGAACGTCATGGCCACGATCAGGCCGCCGTCCGCGTCGTAGGCGAGGAAGCCCGGCTGGCCGTTGATCGTCGCGGGGCGCAGCGCCGCACCGACCTCGATGGCGCGCGCGATCTGCCCGCTGACGATCTGCCCGACCTGATCGCGGCCGAACACCGGGGCGATGAACGTGGACTCGCCCTTGCCGCCGCTGTCGCCGTAGAACGCGACATCCGGCGCCAGCCGGCCGATGAGCGCGGTCATGTCACCGCCCGCCGACACGTTGAGGAAGATGCTGGTCAGCTCCTCCGCGTCGGCACGCGACGTGCCGAACCTGGGCCGTCCCGCGTCGACGGCCCGGCGCGCCCTGGCGAACAGCTGCCGGCAGGCGGCCTGGGACTTCCCGGTGGCGGCGGCGATGTCGTCGTAGTCGTAGCCGAACACCTCGCGCAGCAGGAACACGGCGCGCTCGGCCGGGGTGAGGCTTTCCAGCAGCACCAGGAACGCCATCGACAGCGAATCGGACATCTCCGCCCGTTCGGCGGGATCCGCGGCCTGGACCGGCGCGTCGTCGGTGATCAGCGGCTCCGGCAGCCAGGTGCCGACGTAGGACTCGCGGCGGACCCGCGCTGAGCGCAGGTGATCGATGGCCAGCCGGGTGGTGATCGTGGCCAGGTAGGCCTTCGGCGCGGTCACGTCCGAGCCGGCCTCGCGGGCGGCGGTCTGGGCCCGCAGGAACGCTTCCTGCACGATGTCCTCGGCGTCACTGACGCTGCCGGTCATCCGGTAGGCGATCGAGAACATCAGCGGCCGGTACCCGGCGTACTCGTTGGCATCCATGTCAGTTGTGACGAGATACCCCCTGCGGCTGTGACGCGGCCCGGCCCCGGTTCCTGAGCGCGGCGGGCAGTGCCCCTTCCATCCCGTCGGCGAACAGCGGCACCCGCCATAGCGGCGGCACCGGGCCCTGGATGCCTTCCAGCCGCATCACCGTCCCGACCGTGATCCTGATCAGCCGCCGGGCGCCGGCGAACAGCAGGAACGCGAGCGGGATCTCGGCCACCAGCGCGGAGACCACGCTCATCGTGAAGCCCGGGGTGCCGAAGTCGAGCGCCAGATCGAACCAGGCATCGGCGATCAGCAGCGTCCCGGTGAAGACCATGAAGAACACGACCACCTGGCGCTGATGCCAGGACGCCCACGCGGTTCCCGCGAACCCGGCCAGCTCGGCGATGTCCAGGCCGACCCAGGCCACTTGCCAGTGGCTGGCCGTGTAGCGCGCGGGCAGGGTCAGCATCAAGATCGCGATCCAGCCCGCCAGCACCAGGCAGCAGCCCATCGTGACCAGCAGGCCGAGCTGCCTGCGCCGGAGCATCTTCGGGTCGATCATCGGATGGGGCAGGTCGATGGCGGCGAGGGCACGAGCAAGCTCACGTCGTTCTTCCGGTGGCATCCGCCGTAGCTCAGCTTCGTCGATCACAAACCTATTGTGCGACCGAGCGTAAGCTGAACAAAGTGAGCGAGCTCGTCTACCTGGACCTGCGCCCGTCTCCGATCGAGTATCGCGCCTGCTGGGACCTGCAGCGGCAGATTCACGCCCGCCGGGTGGCTGACGAGGTCCTGGACAGCTGCCTCCTGCTCGAGCACGAGCCTGTCTACACCGCGGGCAAGCGAACGGCAGCGTCGGACCGGCCGTTCGGCGATCCCGGCGCGCCGGTCGTGGACGTCGACCGCGGCGGCAAGATCACCTGGCACGGACCGGGCCAGCTCACCGGGTATCCGATCATCAAGCTGCGAGAGCCGCTCGACGTGGTCGCCTACGTGCGCGCGCTTGAGGAGGCGATGATCCGCACCTGCGCCGAGTTCGGCATCGTGGCCGGGCGGGTCGACGGGCGCAGCGGCGCCTGGATCGCCGGCGACGGGGCGGCGGTGCCCGACCGCAAGGTCGGCGCCATCGGCGCCCGGGTCGCCAAGGGGGTGACCATGCACGGGTTCGCGCTGAACTGCGACTGCGATCTGTCCTGGTTCGACCGGATCGTCCCGTGCGGCATCAGGGACGCCTCCGTCACCACGCTCTCCGCCGAGGCCGGCCGGCCGGTCACCGTCGCCGAGGTCACGCCGCTGATCGAGGGCCATCTGGCCGGCGTGCTCGGCTACTCAGCCTGGCGGCGGGGCGCGGATCCCCTGGCCGGCGGGCTGGATCTCGTACCCCGGTAGACCGGCGGGCCCTGCCGGTGCCTGGTGAACATACCCTGGAAGGGTGGTACTCGCACCAGAAGGCCGCCGGCTGCTCCGCCTCGAGGCCCGTAACAGCGCGGTCCCGATCGAACGCAAGCCGCCCTGGATAAAGACCAGGCTGCGTACCGGGCCGTCCTACCTGGAACTGAAGAGCCTGGTCCGCGATGAGGGCTTGCACACGGTCTGCGAACAGGCCGGCTGCCCGAACATCTTCGAGTGCTGGGAAGACCGCGAGGCCACCTTCCTCATCGGCGGCGACCAGTGCACGAGAAGGTGTGACTTCTGCCAGATCGACACCGGCAAGCCAGGTCCGCTGGACCGGGACGAGCCCCGCCGGGTCGCCGAGTCGGTGGCCACCATGGGCCTGCGGTACGCCACGGTGACCGGGGTCGCACGGGACGACCAGCCGGACGGCGGTGCGTGGCTGTACGCGCAGACCGCCGTCGAGATCCACGCGGCGGTACCTGGCTGCGGGGTCGAGCTGCTGATCCCGGACTTCAACGCCGAACCGGACCGGCTGGCCACCGTGTTCGGGGCCAAGCCGGAAGTCCTCGCGCACAACATCGAGACCGTGCCCAGGATCTTCCGCCGGATCAGGCCGGGGTTCAGGTATGAGCGGTCGCTGGACGTGCTGCGTGCCGCACGGGCCGCGGGCCTTGTCACCAAGTCGAACCTGATCCTTGGGCTGGGCGAGGAACGGCCCGAGATCACCGCCGCCCTGGCCGACCTGCGGTCGGCCGGCTGCGACCTGCTGACGATCACCCAGTACCTGAGGCCATCCCCGCGGCACCATCCGGTGGAACGGTGGGTCAAGCCCGAAGAATTCGTGACACTACGGGACGAAGCGCTGGCCATGGGGTTCGCCGGGGTGATGTCCGGCCCGCTGGTCCGGTCCTCCTACCGGGCCGGCCGGCTGTACGCTCAGGCAATCTCCGCTCGCGGTCAGTAACCGGCGACAGGCGGAGTTCCGGTCCGAAGCGGTAAAACCGTATGCTGCGGAGCATGGCACGTTCGTCGAAGAAGCAGGGGTCCGCGGACTCGGTCCTGGATCCAGACGCCGCCGCTGACCTAGCCAACGCCGGCCGGTTCAAGCAGATCCGGATGGTGGCCGGGCTGGTCAACCGCACCAACCCGCGGGCGCTCCCGATCGTCGCCGCCAGCGGGCTCGGCACGCTGGCGGTCCTGGTGGTCATCGGCCTGCTCACCGGCCTCGCCCCGCTGCTCATCCCGCTCGGCGTGCTGCTCGGCCTGCTCGTCGCGATGATCTTGTTCGGCCGGTTCGCCCAGGGGGCACAGTACGCGGCCATCGAGGGTCAGCCGGGCGCCGCGGCGGCCGTGCTGCAGAGCATGCGCGGCAACTGGACGGTCACTCCCGCCATCGCGGCCAACCGGAACATGGACGTGATACACCGCGCCGTCGGCCGTCCCGGCGTCGTCCTGGTCGGCGAGGGCTCCCCGTCCGGCGTGGCCAGCCTGCTCGCGGCGGAGAAGAAGCGGGTCGCCCGGGTGGCCTACGAAGTGCCGATCTTCGACTACCAGGTGGGCAACGGGGAAGGCCAGGTCCCGGTCAGCAAGATCCAGCGCAAGCTGATGCGACTGCCCCGCAACCTCAAGCCAGACGCGATCAGCGACCTCAACCACCGGCTCAAGGCGCTGCAGCCGTCGCTGCAGGTACCCAAGGGCCCGATGCCGCGGAACCTCCGCCAGCCCAAGATGCCCCGCCCCAAGATGCGCTGAGCCGCGGGATCACATCCGGACGACGACGGTGTCCGCGGCGCGGTCGTGCAGGCCGCGCAAGTCACGATCGCTCAGCAGCGGCGGGACGACGGCGAGCAGCAGCAGGGTGCGCACCGCGGCCCAGCGGAACCCGACGGGACCGCCCCCGGTACGGATCACGCGGATGCCGAGCAGTCGCTTGCCCACCGTGGTGCCGGCCATCGCGGTCAGCAGGTAGACCTCGACCGTGAACACCGCGATGGTCCAGAACTGCGAGCGGGTGAGCCAGTACGCGATCAGCATGCAGAGCAGCCAGTCGACCAGCAGCGCGAGGAACCGCCTGCCCATGCTGGCCACGGACATCGGGCCGTGCTGGGGCAGACCGAGATCTTTACCGGGATAGCTGGCGCCCTTCGCCGGCGCGCCAGCGGTCTGCTGCGCCACGACACCACGCTAGCCGGCCCCTGGACGCACCCTCGAACGACCGGTAGCCGTAACATCAGCGAAACACATAAGACACGGCACGGAAATTGCCAGCGGCTAGCGTCCGAAACGCGTCCCCCCAGCTAATGACGATTGCGTACCCCCGATAGGGAGGGTTGATGTTCAGCAGTGCGGAAGAGGTTCTCAGCTTCATCGCGGCCGAGAACGTGGAGTTCGTCGACGTCAGGTTCTGTGACCTGCCGGGGACAGTGCAGCACTTCACCGTGCCGGCCCAGTCCTTCAGCGAGAGCGTCTTCACCGACGGCCTCATGTTCGACGGCTCTTCGATCCGCGGGTTCCAGCAGATCCACGAGTCCGACATGCTGCTGCTGCCCGACCCGGCTACCGCATACGTCGACCCGTTCCGCACGCACAAGACGCTGAACCTCACGTTCTTCGTGCACGACCCGCTCACCGGCGCGCCCTACACACGCGACCCGCGCAACATCGCCCGCAAGGCGCAGGACTACCTGCGCGGCACCGGCATCGCCGACACGTCGTTCTTCGGCCCCGAGGCGGAGTTTTACATCTTCGACTCGGCCCGCTTCGCCACGTCAGCGCACGAGGGTTACTACCACATCGACTCGGTTGAGGGCGCCTGGAACACCGGCCGCGACGAGGCCGGCGGCAACCTGGCCTACAAGCCCCGGTACAAGGGCGGGTACTTCCCGGTGCCGCCGATGGACCATTACACCGACCTGCGGTCGGAGATGGTCGCCAACCTGATCAAGGTCGGGATCGAGACCGAGATGCAGCACCACGAGGTGGGCACGGCCGGCCAGGCCGAGATCGACATCCGGTTCGACTCGCTGCTGAAGATGGCCGACAAGCTGATGACGTACAAGTACATCATCAAGTCCACCGCCCGGGCAGCGGGCAAGACCGTGACGTTCATGCCCAAGCCGCTGTTCGGCG
>Ga0126381_100011454_pt1 | contig 10022 bp, 6 predicted proteins | sample PanSoiMetPlot_28_FD_96465 | JGI IMG/M metagenome (GOLD analysis project Ga0126381, IMG submission 96465) | Tropical forest soil microbial communities from Panama - MetaG Plot_28 | ecosystem: Environmental > Terrestrial > Soil > Tropical forest > Bulk soil | place: Panama | collected 2016-02-17 | reverse complement strand
TTCATCAATGAGCGCGGACAGATTGCCGGTTTTTCGTATACCTCGGACATGGCGGTCGACCCTTTCCTTTGGGAACCTCCGACAGAGCGCCACCCGAACGGCACGATGATTGACTTGGGATCGCTGGGTGGCACGTTTGGGGGAGAAGGAGACGGGGTCGCGCTCAACAATTGGGGGCAGGTCGTAGGCTCTTCGAATCTCGCTGGCGATGTCGCGTCTCACCCTTTTCTTTGGACCAAGCCTGGACCCATGCGCGATCTGGGCACTCTTGGGGGGCCAAACGGAACGGCAAACGCAATAAACGATGCTGGAGAAGTCGTAGGGATTGCGGACACAGCACTGGGTGCAGCGACTTTGAGTGACGCTTTCCTGTGGAAGAAGGGCGCCATGACTGATCTCGGAACTCTGTCTGGGGATTGTTTCAGCGACGCGTTTGGGATCAATGCTCGGAGTCAGGTCGTGGGCAATTCCGTTTCGTGTGATTTTACCGTATTTCGCGCAACTCTGTGGGAGAACGGCGGGCCCATGATCGACCTCAACTCTTTCGTTCCGCCCGGTTCCAATCTGACGTTGACTGGAGCGACTATCATCAATGATCGCGGCGAGATTACAGGAATCGGGACACTCGCAAATGGTGATCTTCATGCATTCCTGCTAATCCCGTGCGACGACAATCATCCCGCTCTCGAAGGCTGCGACTACAGCATGGTGGACGCGAGCGGCGCAGTCGCGGTCCAGCCAGCAGCGGTACGCACAACCACCGCGCACGAGCTGCCGAGCGCGCTGTGGCGTCGCACCAATCCTGTCCACTTCCCAAAGCCTGTTATTCGTCAAACGAACTAAGCAGCAGGTGTATGAGGACGAGCCTGGTGTCTTCAGGCACTACAGCTCAATTGGGCCGTAGACCTATTCCAAGAACGTCGCTTCAACTTATTTGTTCGTCAGGCTGGCAGGCCGATTCGGCGGAGCAGATCATCAAAACGGGAGTCCCCATATAAGTTTTCTAAGTTTGGATCTGGTCCCATGTAAACGATAGCGGCCGAGTGACCTTGACACGCCTTATCGAGCCAGTCGAAAGCTTCGTCTTGCTCACCCAACAATGCATGAATTGAGGCACATTGATACGCGTCGACAAAGTGGGGAGGCCCGGACGCGGGCTGCAACTCTTCCAAGGTCTTTCGCGCCTGCAATTGCAATCCAAGCATCGCGTGAACCCCCGCGCACAATGCCTTGCCGCGCAGGCTGCATCCGGAAAGCGCGAGCCCTCTCTCGGCTTCTCTTAGAGCGTCCTGACTCATACCTTTTCGGGCATAAGCATAAGCGAGGACTTGGTGTGTGCGCGCGAAAAGTGGATCCACCTCATCCGCTTTCTGAAGTTGTTCGATCGCCTCGTCATACCGTCGCGAGAAATAGTAAATTTGCCCGAGGTGATAATTGAGCTTTGCCGATAGGGGATCTATCGATAGGGCGGCTTTGCCTTCCGCAACGGCTTCCGGAAACTGCCCGCGCGCAAGGTAATAGTGGCTATGCACATAATAGCCGGCTTCGAAGTTCGGCGCTATTTTGATGGCACGAAGCGACTCTGCTTCGGAGCGCTGCCAGTCCCAATCGTATACGAGATGAACGAAACCCAACGCTGCGTGAGCATCGGCCGAGCCGTCATCGATTTCCAGAGCTCTGAGCGCGGCGGCCTTGCTTTTTGCAAACATCTCAACCGGTGGAGCCCCGCCGAAAACACCGACCAACAGATATAGGTAGGCAAGGATGGTGAAAGCCTCTGCATAGGCAGGATCGGCCTCGATCGCCTGGGCGCAGTATTCAAAACCTTTTCGAAATCCCTCGGGCGACCACTTGTGAGCAAAGTACCTTGCCCTCAAATACAGGTGATACGCCTGCCGACTCTCTGTAGAGCGTCTAGTAAGTTGCCGCTTCTCAACGTCGGTGAGCTGTAACTGCAGAGAATTCGAGATTCGCCCAGCTATTTCTTCCTGGATCGCCAAGATTTCGTCTATCTTGCGATCGTAAGTCTGGCCCCACAGCTGCGACTCGCGCACCGTGTCGATCAGTTCTGCTCCAACCAGCAAGCGGTCGCCTCGCCGACCTAGATGTCCGGTAAGAACCAGGCGTGCTCTGAGCTCACGGCCCACCTGGATCGGATCCAGCGACTTCCGCTTGTATTGAAACGCTGTGGTCCGTGGAACCACGCGGAGAGTCTTTAAATGCGAGAGGCTATTGATAAACCGAACACGCCGCTTCTGCCGGCATGCGGCCACATATAGCCCCGTAAGCAAGTGCGTTTTGCCGGTATCGCTGTCACCAATCAAAATTAGTCGCTCGGTCCGCTCCACATATCTACCTTCTGAAAGAACTCGTCGATGAAACTTTGAGGGAAACGTTCTTGCTCAAGCCGCAGGTTCTGGCCCGCGCACATAATGTAAGCAGCCCGCTCGCCCTCTGTTAACCCGGGCGGCATGCCCAACTCGCGGCCATTGCCCGAAACGGCCAGAGACCCCCGCCATCGTGACAGCGTCTTGCCATCCATTAGCAAGCTGCGTGTCTGCGGAAACACGCTGCGCACTCGGGACAGAATTGTCAGGCCTTCGACGTCGATGTCTCCCCAGTACCACAGCGTGCATGAGCCCAACCAAGACACCTGCCTTAGATCGGTGACGCTGTTTCCCAAACCACCGAGCACAAGCGTCCGAGGCAATGAAGGAAGCGTAAGAAGATTGACCTTATTCTCAACGATAAGCACTCGGGCTACGTCGACGACCAGCTCAGCTACCGTATGCAGCGGGAGTGAGAACTGCGGCCACGGGCAACCACTGGCGCGCTGGGCTTCCGGATCGAGGAAGCGGAGCATGATATGCGGCTCCTGGTAACGAAGGCCGAATCGCCGCTCGAAATGCTCCTCGTCTGCACGAATTGTCTGCGGCGGCAGCACCTGATCCAACCATTCGCGGAGAATGCGACGGTTGCGCTCGACGAACTTCGTGTCGAGGCCAACCGGAAGTTCCCGCGCAAATACTCCTGGCCGCGGCCGCGCGCGAAGACAATCAACCACCCGCAGTAGTCCCTCCACATCGTCCGCCGATTCAATCAATAATTGAACGTGCGAACGGATCCAGGACTCAAGGTCCGGATAGCGAGACCGGATTTTTCCGGCCGCTTTGGTAAATGCGGCGAACTCTCGCTGCTTACCAAGATACTGCAAAAAGTCTGCCTCGGTTTCCAGCGTGATTCTCGTTGGGAACAAGTTCTTTCCGTATGTTCTGGAGTTGACTTCCGTCCACTGCACGGAGTAACCATAGCCTCGAACGGACTTCGATTCTTCCCTGAGGCGCTGCACAGACGCGGCTGCTATCGCCAGATTCTCATCCGGCCGCTTCCCACACGGGATTGTCTTCGGAAAGAAGGGCTTACCCTCCAGCCATGCGCGCAGAAATGCCGGATACAGATTCGTGGCCTTCCGTCGGATCTCGTTTGGCTGGATCATATTCCTATGTAGTGGCGCTTGGTGCGACGATCGCAGGGCGGAGCCCATGCCGCTGGTGCACTACCTCCGCTGCCTCCTCAAATTCTTGAGCCGTCATCTCGAAGATTTCAGATCGGTTCTCTCGTTTGTTCACGTGCAGATAACAGCCAACGTAAGGCTGCGTAACCCGCGCCTTTGCATCGAGCGGTGCCACGATTAACAACTGGAGGCCGAACTGCCGGAACAGCTCCAGTGCGTACTCAGCGTGTTGGTCATCGACTTTGGAAAACATCTCGTCCACGACGACGAAATGGAAGCGATCGCGCGATGCATGTTCAGGATCGAGATCATATTGATAGGCTATCGCCGCCACGAGGATCGTGAAGGCCAGCTTTGCCTTCTCCCCTCCCGACTGTCCGCTGCTATCTTCATAAATCGAGACCGTCTTGTTCGTCTCGCGGTCGATGACCGCTGCCACGAAATCAAACCATCGGCGGACATCCGTCACTTTTTCTCTCCAGCGTCGGTTGTTTTCGTCCTGTAGCCGCTGAAGTAGTTCCTGGATCCGGACAAAGCGGGCCTCGTTTCCTGCTGCAGAACTGTCGAAGCTTCCCTCGATGCATTCCCGCAACTTGGTCTGGAACTCGACAATCTCCGGATCCCGGACAGCTCGGGGCTCAAGTTGGATGTGGGTTCCGGGGCGGTACTCAAGCGGGCGGAGAGAGATATTTAGGGTATCAATCTTCTCTTCAATGCTCCGTCGCTCTCTCTCAAGCTCTCCCCGGAACAGCCCGATCTCGTGAATTACCTTTTCATTAAGCCTTTCCTTGAACCGCAGCTCGTGCCGCGGTAGATCCTCCGCCTCAATGCGTTGGCGGAGCTCAAGAAAGCTCGCAAGATAATCAATGTGCGCTCGGAGGTCATGTTCCGACGGAAAGGACCGCATGAAGTCGGACATCGCCTCCAACAGATGATCCTTCGCAGGCTCAATGTCCCGCCGCAAACGAATAATGCGATCCTGTTGGCTCGCACGGAACGTATCCTTTGCCTGGAACAAGTTAGTTACGGTAAGCGGCGCCTCCGCGAAATGGACCTCTATATCGGAAAAGCTCACCCGCTGCCCCGCCAATGTCCCATCCGACTCGCGTCGACGCAAGTCATTTTGCGCATTAGCGACCAGCGTCTCGGCCTCATGGATCCGATTCTCGAGTTCGCGCTCCTCCGCAACGGCTTCGTCTCGCGCCCTCAACAGCGATCTCTCGCGGTCCTCAGCTTCGCTCAGTCGCTGCTTGAGTAAGGTGATGGCGTCGGACTGCTCCTCAATGGCCCGTTTCTCGCACTGAAGGGCCTCTATCTCCCGCTCGTGACGCTCGTAGTCAATCTCTTGGAACGGTGCGAATGACCCCGCTTCATCAATCGCGGCGAACTGGGTTCGCAAACCCGTGAGCTTGTTCTCGATAGATTGGATCTTTTCTTGGATGGCCGCCTCCTCAGCCTCGAGGCGTGCGATATCAGCCGCAATTCTGTGCCTCTTCTCGCGATTGTCCCAACCGAGTACAAAATTTCGCGGATTAGTGGCTTGGTCTCGATCATCTTTGTCGTGCCGCGCATCTCCCGCTTTTGCATGGCGGGCGCGCGTAAGCGCCAGACCACGGCTTTGCTGAAACTCCCCGATCGTTTCGCAACAACGGTAGTCAAACCGCTCTTGCAGTTCGACTTTGACCCACGGCACTAGCGAATGTCCCTCTCGGAACACCAGCTTGCGCAGCAGCGAGTCGGATGTAGGCATGGGACCGGAAGCTTTCAGCGAAAGTTCTCCAACGCGGAGGTACACCAACCGTTGCCCGCGCCCCCGGCTGTCCGCCAGACGCGTGCGGTCGACGTAACTGCTCACTAGGTGGTTCAGCCTCTGAGGTACAAGTAGACTGAGCGCGAACCCATGGAGCACCTTCTCGATTGACGCCTCCCAGTCGCGTTCCTCGGGACGCACTGCGATCAGCTCTGCCACAAATGGCAGCTCTTTTACAGACAACCCCAGCTGCGCACACAACAACTGCCGCAGGGTTACACACCATTCGGGAAGATTCTCTCGACGTTGACTCAGTCCGTCCAGCTCATGACGGCTCTCCGCAAGGACACGGCGCACTTCGCCGCGCTCTAGAATTCGTGCATCCCGTTCTTCCTCGCATCGGCTGATCGAACTTGCAAGCTCCGCTCGCACGATCGGCAGCTGCCGCCGTACGCCTGCAAAATGCTGCTCGTCGGTCACAGTCAGCCGCATGCCGGCGCGACGGAGCGCCTCGTGAAAGCGGTCGTACGCTTTTCGTGTTTGATCCACGTACGCCTGCTCCGCGTGTATCAGAATGGGAATTTCGCGTAAGCGGGCGCCTCCAACCTGATCGATCTCATTTCGAATCCTTCTGCATTGCTCCTGTAGCTGGCTCATTTCATTAGCTAGGGCATTCTTTCTAGAACGGACTTGATCAAGAGCGTCCCTGCGAATTTCCAGTTCCGGTGCGAACAGGTCCAATGTCTTTTGGGAGAAGAACGCATCGGCAGCGACCAGCAAAAGTTCGTTCTTCTCGAGCTCTCTGTGTTGTGCCAAGTACGATTTGCCGTGCTCAACAATTGGCTGCAACTGCTCAAACTGCTGCCGTACACGCACGAGGCTCTGATGGGCCTCATTGAGTTGTGAGAAGTGACCGAGCAGGCGATCGACCTTCTCACTCCACGGCTGCGGCTCGAGCATGTGGTGGCGAATGAAGTCGTTGAGGCGTTGGATGTCTTTGACCGCGACGGTTTGATTAAAGACTTCCATCGCTTTCGTTTTGGCGCGGATCGTTCGAAGGAACCAACCCTCACACTCTGAGAACGTTTTCGTCGCACGCCAGCCACGCTGACGGAGTGTTTTCAGAAGACCGTCTGGGGAATCGAGTCCGCCGAGATCTTCGCGAATTGAGCGCTCATCCTCGGCGAAGCAGTAGATCTTTTCTACACTTTGGTCGGATCCGAGGTACAACAACTGCGCAATCGTGAATGTCTTGCGGGTGTCCGAATTGTGGAAAGACGCCAGGATAGCTGAATAGCCACTCGGGTTCGGACGAAGGAACTTCACTTGAATGCCGTTCCCGTCGTCATCGCTACTGCGATCGTACGCTCCCTTTACGTACGACCGTTCGTCTCGCTCGGTCTTCTTCGCTCCAGCGGCCACGTTGAAGTTGCGGACACCGGGGCGGACAAGTAGCGTCAGAAGTGCATCAACGAGAGTGGATTTGCCAGACCCGTTCTGCCCCACAAGTAAAGTGGTCTGACCATTCGGGCGCACTGAGAAAACCTCACGGTCGAATGTGCCCCAGTTGTACGCCTCCAGCTTATGCAGCCGATATCCGTTGCACGCTGATTGTCCCTGCGATTTCTGTTCGCTCTCCTGCATAAGTTGATCGCGTTCGTGAGTCTTAAGAAAACTTCAGCCTTCCGATTCCGCAGACGAACCGGAGGACTCCTTGCGCTGGACAGCCGTCGCAAGTTGCGATTTCAGTCGCTCCAACTCCGTTATTGGCAAACGAGCTTTCAGAATTCTGCGAATTTCCCATGATGGAGGTTGCTCGCTGAACCGACGCACGAAACCGAGATCCTCCAATCTCCTCAGCGACGCCAACATATCTTTTTGCTGCCTGACATCGTCATTTTGCACGGGGAAAAACGCCTTCCATTGATCTAGGAGCGCCGTCTCCTCGATCACGCAGCGTTCGTTCCGGAGGTCCTCTTCTTCAAACCGGCGCAGTTCGTCCCGCAAGAGCACACAGAGCAACGTCTGGCCATAACTAAGACGTGACGAGCGGAACAGCCTCGGAAGCGAGTCATAACCATCGGAGGCCTCCTCCTCTGTTAGCTGCCTGAGATAAGCCATACCTTCCGGTTCATCGACAACCAGGCGCAGCCCAATTCGGGCAAAGTATGTCTCCATCGCGGACACGTTCGACAGCAGGATGTTCCACACCCGCTGATCGTCCGAGTAGACGACACCTTTCAGCAGCTGAACCGCTGCAATGCTCCACTCGCGAAATTCAGGAAGGTCGCCGCGCATCTGTGTTTCTCCTCGGTAAGGTAAAAGTAACGAGCGGAACCGAAATAACTAGGGCACGATCCTGTTCTCGCGCTGCAGGTACAAGAACTCGCTGCGCAGCTGATCGGTTCACGAGATGTTCATCGTCACGAGCGATCTGCAGATATCCCAATACTTCGATGACCCCGCCGCCTGGGGGATGTAGCTCGAGCAGCTCTCCCAGAGTTGCGGCGCCGTTCAGGTCAACGAGGCGCCTGATGCGATTCCGCATCTCTTTCCAGTCCAAGCGATGCATCGCCGCAAGTCGCAAAAAAGCCTGGCGGCGGGCATTCTGATCGGCTTCATAATCCGTCAAGTCGACCATCTGGAAACGTGTTGGCTCGATCCAAAATGTGCGGCGGAACGGAGATTCGAGATCGGCTTCCAGTTCCAAGTCGAGGCCAATCGCGTCCCATGGCGGGTCTGCCGCAAGCGCGACGGCATGACTACGAATCTGACGCAGAAGTCGGGAAATCTGCTGCCGCTCTGCATGTGCGCGAGCGTCGAGTAGCCGCCTGAGCGTCGCCGACAGCCGCTGGTTTGTGCGCATCACCTTATCAGCTTCGGCCTGCAGAAGCGTCACCATCCCACGGACTGTCTCCAATCCCTCGTGATGTGTTAGTAGCTCAGGAATGCGACGGACCTCCTGAATGATGCGCTCTAGTCGCTCGGTTTGACTGGGGGATAGAATCAGTTTCACGAATTCGTAGAAACTAACGCCTTGATCTTCCTGTTTCAGCAAGTCTTCCGCGTCCAATGCGAATTCCAAGATGCCACCGCGCGTGTCCTGACCCTCTACTTGGCGTTGCTGAACCTGTAGCGTAATGTCGCGGAACGATTCTTCGACGGCTCGAAAGTCTCCCTGTAACTGGCGAAGGAGCGATACTGCCGTACCGAATCGTTCGCGGATTTGTGCGGGCTGGTACTTCGAGACACGACCGTCCGCCTCGATTCGCTTAATCTCCTCCTCAATGCGGCGGTGTTCGTCTCTCAGATGCATCAAGCGGTTTTCAGGGTCATCGGACGAGCCCACCACTAGGTCTGCTAGCGTGTCGATCACCAGCTTCAACCGTGATTCCGTTCCCACGAACCCCACGTCTTTGTCTAGGACTCGATCGAGAAAGCTGAACACGTCTTCAGTATGTGGGGTTAGCTGATACACCGGCTCACCCCGCCCAACTTCGAGAAAGCGTCGAAGCCAGAGTGCTTCGGACGAACACCATTCAGCGAGATATGCATCCGCGGGAATTGCTAGTCTGGTTGGGTGACTCTCGTGGAGCTCCTCCTGATAGGCGATCAACGCGGCATGCAGTTCGGAATGAGAAATCGCGATCCGCCCTGGTTGTTTGAACTGCCGGTCGAGGAAATCGATGATAAAGGGCGCGTTCGGCGAGCGAAGCAGCCGCAGAGCCGGTGATGTGTCGAAATAGACAAGCAGCTTTCCGAGATCCATGACCTCTTCCCGGGTCGTCGTGGATATTAGCGCGAACTCTGCCCTGAAGCGAACACCGCTACCATCCTTAGGTCAAGGACGTCTGCCCAAGGTTCGAATCCTTTCCGAGGCACGTAGTAAAGTCGAAAGTAGGGATACCGTGCGGATGCCGAACAAAAGCCCGGATCACGTCCTGCTGCTTATCTAGGCTATCGCGGCTGATATTTCCACGGTGCTGACAGCCGAGGAGCGCACGCCTAATCATCGGAGCAGAATTCACCCGGTCTCTTCACCCTACCATTCCGGTAAATCACGAATGGCCCACGTCTCTGGTAAGCTTTTTCTTTGATCCTCCCTCAAGTTGATGGAAGAGCTCAACCTAGGCCATTCGAGTGGAGATTAGCTCTAAGCCGACTCTGCTCGCGCCATCTCCCCACTTGCTATCCCGAGTTTCTTCTGCTGCAGCAAGTTGCTCGAGTCCCTCGCAAGACCTCATTGTAAGCCACTCGGGCTCAACAACATATGCGAAGATTGAGTCGGGATGGAGGCTGTCGCAGAATGGGTGATCGTCGGTTCCAAACATCGCTCTTGTTTTCGCCTTTACGAAAGAAGTTGTTGTTTACCATGGCTAGGTTAGTTATCGTGGCCATGTTATATATCCTGGCCATGGTAACGGCTTTGCGCATGCCAGCACACCAGGAAAATCGGGTCGCACAATTTGAAAATCTCCTAGCCCAGGTGCTTCGGAAGGCGGGATGGGAATGCCCCCACGGTTGCGCAAGAGAGTTGCAGGCAGCGCCTGAATCACTCTGGCAGCTCTATCTCGGGCTAATCCTGAATTTCCTCTAATGCTGTCGTAAACCCCAGATTGCCTAGCCGTAACTGAATGCGCAGGGCAACGTTGCGCGGGAAGCAGTAGGCGGCAGATGCATCGGCGGTTAGCCAAAGTTGTGTTGATGGGATGCAGCGACTGCCCGCGGCACTAACCAACAACCCAACGGCATTGTGAC
>Ga0126381_100011453_pt1 | contig 10022 bp, 6 predicted proteins | sample PanSoiMetPlot_28_FD_96465 | JGI IMG/M metagenome (GOLD analysis project Ga0126381, IMG submission 96465) | Tropical forest soil microbial communities from Panama - MetaG Plot_28 | ecosystem: Environmental > Terrestrial > Soil > Tropical forest > Bulk soil | place: Panama | collected 2016-02-17 | reverse complement strand
TACTGATTGCCGTTAATCGTTGTGGGCGAGGCTTGCTGGGCATATTCTATGTCCGGCACACCGTCGAGACCGCCTCCGGTGGCGGCCGAGACATAGTTCCCCGGCGCCCCGGTTATCGAGCCAATGTCGAGACCGCCATTGACCTGCTGACAAGTGCCGGGAGCGAAACCGCTAGGGCAAGGGATGTTCGCTACGGAAACGACGCGCGGGACCTCGCCTGGCGCGCTAAGGATCTGGGCGGCAATGCTACCGGGACGCGCAGCAATCACGGCCTGGCGGTATTGTGGTGTTTCAATCCATTGATTTACATAGTTGACACTGTTGTTACGGATTCCCTCATACGAAAAGAAGAAGAACAGCCGGTTCTTTAAAACCGGTCCTCCGATACTCATCCCAAACTGGCGGTAGAGCTGATTGACACGAGTAGAAGGGAGGTTATACCCCCCGTATTTGTTATAGGCATTAAAGCTCGGATCATCGTAATGAAATACTCCGCTGCCATGGAACTTGTTAGTGCCGTTCTGCGAGACGACATCGACTTGCGCACCAGCGTTTCTTCCGGATTCCGCGGAGTAACTATCCGAAGTTACTCGAATCTCTTTCACTGATTCCTGATTGGGCGTCACGACCGCGGCGCCGCCCCATCCCAAACTGTTCACGCTCACGCCATCGATCTCAAAGTTGTTCTCGGAGATTCGCTGCCCTGCCGATGCTGCGGGAACCTGGTTTTCCGTTTGGAAGATCGAATAGTTGGTGCCACCAGGGCCGGTAGTGTTCGGCAGATTGGCGGCACTGCCTCCGCCGCCGCGAGACGCGTCCATGAAAACACCGGGCGTGATGCGCAGAAGCCCGTAGGGATCGCGAGCAAATTGGGGTAGCCGTTGGATTTCGGCGGTAGTTATTGACTTGCTAACATCAGCATTTTCCGTCTGTAAAGCAGGAGTGGTGTCGCTCGAGACCGTCACAGTCTGGGTTACGTCCCCCAGCGACAATACGATGTTTCGACCTTGGAGGGTGTCGGCACTTACCCGTACATCTGTGAGCGACTGCCGCTGAAAGCCGGTCTTCTCCGCTGTGATGGTATAAGTTCCGGGAGGCAGTTGGGAGAAATTATAGAAGCCTTCGGCGGCAGTATGGGCTTTTAGTGTTCTTTGCGTTTCGTTATTTGTCAAGGTAACGGTGGCGTCAGGGACGGTCGCGCCGGAAGAGTCCGTTACTACGCCCTGCACCGCTGCATGAAACTGCGCAAATAGAGGAGAGGAAACAGCCAGCAAGATGCCCAGCCGTCCTGTCCTTAGACATGGAGTCAGTAACATGACGGCTCGATTATAGGCGTAACCCTAGTGAATAGGCGTTAGAACAGGGTGCGGAATGAACCATCCCGCTCGCATTCAATGTAACAATTCAAACGTGACATTTACGCTCGCGTGAATTTCGATGTTTCCTGGCTCGACCGGTGTTTGTTGCGACGACTGAGACTTGGCCATCGAGATTTCGACTTGGCGTCCCGGCGATATCACAACGGGCTGTCCTTCTTCGACCCGAAGGATATGTCCGATTCGTTCGTTCAGTGCAGCGGCGAGCGATTGTGCGCCGGAGCGGGCAAGTTCGGCGGCCTTTGCCAGCGCCTCCGCACGCGCCTTTTCCTCATCCCGCAGCATGAAGTTCAAACGGTTCACGTTATTGGCTCCGGATTTGGTGGCCACGTCGATGACTTTCTGCAATTTGGTAAGGTCGTCTATCTGTACGCGAACTGTATTGTTCGCGGTATAACCCAGAATTGTTGGTGAGCCTCCGCCTTGGGGATAACGGTAGTTCGGATTTACCGAGAAATTAATGGTCTTGATATTTGTCGAAGGTACGAGAGCGCGTAGTTCCGACACAACTGTATTTGACTGCTTTGCGTTCAGATCTGTAGCGCCCTGCACGGTGGAATCCTGAGTCGTAACTCCAATGTCGAGCTGAGCCCGGTCGGGTTGCGCGGAGACAGTTGACTCGCCATGGACACGAACGAACGGCACGGAAGGCGGGAGTGTGTATTCCTGGGCGATAACATACGGAGCGAGGACAGTCGTCAAGAGAATCAGAGCCTTCATAACATCGAATGTACGGCATCCTTCATTTCGGCGATAGGGGTGGTTATCACGTGTTCGACGAATCTGGTGGAATGAAGGGACATGTTGTCGCGCCGGTCGATTCTGTCGCTCGCGGCGGGGCGGGCCCTGGCGGGCGTAGGTTCGTCCGAAGACGCATTTCTGGAAGACCTCTCGCGAAGGGCCTTTCTGTATTTCTGGGAACAGTCGGATCCCAAAACCGGTCTTACACTCGACCGGGCGATGAACGCCGGGATCAAGACACTGGGGCGAAGTCGGGAAGTTGCGAGTATGGCTGGCACGGGGTTTGGGCTCACGGCGTTGTGCATCGGACACGCACGGGGATGGGCTCCGAAGGACCAGATTCTGGACCGTATCCGGAGTACGCTTCGCCACATCGATTACGAGCAGGCTCACGAGCGGGGCTGGTACTATCATTTCGTCGACATGCGCTCGGGCGACCGGGTGTGGAGGTCAGAGTTATCGACGATCGACACCGCGCTGCTGCTTGGCGGCGTCCTGACCGCTCAGCAATGTTTCGTGTTCGACGCGGAGATTGTGAGGATGGCACAGGAGATCTACGATCGGGTGGATTTTGAATGGATGCTCGATGCGGCGACAGGCCTGCTCCGAATGGGATGGAAGCCGGAGTCCGGTTTTCTTCGCTCGGCATGGACAAAGTATCGTGAAAACGCCATTCTGCACATCCTGGCGATCGGCTCGACAACACATCCGATCCCGGTGAGGTGCTGGTATCTTTTTCTGCGCGACCAGGTTGTCTTCGACAAGTACCGGTTCGTCGGTGCGGGGCCTCTGTTTACCCATCAGTATTCGCATGCTTGGATCGATTTTCGCGGTAAACGCGATGGTGCGCCTTTCAACCTCGACTACTTTCATAACTCAATCAACGCGACTTATGCGCACAGGGCATTCTGCCTGTCGCTGCGGAGCCTCTATCCCGGGTATTCGGAGAATCTGTGGGGTGTGTCACCTTCCGACAGTGAAATCGGATATCTCACGTGGGGCAGTGACTTTTCGCGGCGCGATTACGACGGGACGGTGGTGCCGTCGACCCCGGCCGGTTCGCTGATGTTTACGCCGGAGATCTCACTCTCCGCGCTTCGCGAGATGAAGGCGCGGTTTGGGCCGTTCATTTATGGACGCTATGGCTTCGTAGACGCTTTTCATCCGGTGAGTCTTTGGGTCAATGCCGATGTTGTGGGTATCGACCAGGGAATCACGCTGATCAGCGCAGAGAATTTACGTTCCGGGCGCGTGTGGAACTGGTTTATGCCACAAGAAAACGTTCATTGGGCAATGAGTCGGATATTTGAGACGGAAGAGGAGTTTCTGCACCGGTGAAGAGGATCTTTCGACTTGCGCTGTGTGGAGTACTGCTGCTGCCTCCGGGAGTGACTCAGTCGCGGGATGAGCAGACAATTACTATCGATGGGCGTGCCGCGTCGCGACCGTTTCCTCATTTCTGGGAGCAGATGTTCGGGTCGGGCAGGGCAATTCTGGCGCTTCGCGAGAGCTACCGCAATGATTTACGGCTGGTCAAAGAGGTCACGGATTTCAAGTATGTTCGTTTTCACGGGATTCTTGACGACGATGTAGGTGTCTACGATACGGGCAAACGCGGCAAAACGGAATATAACTTCAGTTACGTGGACCAGATTTACGATGGGTTGCTGGCAAATGGAGTCAAGCCGTTTGTCGAGATCAGTTTCATGCCCAAAGCGCTCGCCGCGAATCCGAAGCCGCATGCATTCTGGTATAAGCCTTATCCTTCTCCTCCGAACGATCCCGAGGCGTGGGCGCAGTTGATCTCAGCATTTGCACAACACCTGGTCGGACGTTATGGGGCCGATGAAGTGGAGCAGTGGTATTTCGAAGTCTGGAACGAGCCGAATATCGACTTCTGGAATGGCGATCCCAAGCAGGACACCTATTTCGCACTGTATAAGTTGACGGCCACTGCGATTAAGAAGGTGGATCCGAAAATTCGCGTGGGCGGTCCCGCGACGGCACAGGCAGTGTGGGTGGATGACTTCATCGCCTATTGCCGGCAGGAGCATGTGCCGTTCGATTTCGTGTCGACTCACATTTACGGCAATGAGGATCCGGTAAACGTGTTCGGCAGGGCAATGGAGATCCCACGAAAGGACATGGTGGCGCGGGCGATCCAAAAAGTGCACGATCAGGTTGTTCAGTCGATTGCCGCGAAGATACCAATCTTTATAACTGAGTTCAATGCGACTTATATGACTCAAGTCGAAGTTACCGATAGCGCGTTTATGGGCCCATGGCTCGCCAACACGATTCGGGAATGCGACGGGCTGGCAGAGATGATGTCTTACTGGACGTTCTCGGATGTTTTCGAGGAGCAAGGCGTGGTGAAGACGCCGTTTTACGGCGGCTACGGGTTAGTGGCGGAACGCGGTGTTCCGAAAGCGGCATATCGGGCGTTTGAGCTGCTCCATCAACTGGGGGACGAACGGATTGCCAACGAGTCGCCCGATGCCCTAATCACTAAACGGAAAGACGGTGCCCTGGTCGCCGCGTTCTGGAATTACGCGGAACCTGACGAAAAAGTTGCTCAGAAGACGTTCCATCTCCGAGTGACGAACAGGGCGGGGAAGAGCTACCGGCTGCAGGTGGTCGATCCGACTAACGGATCGGCGCTGGCCGCCTGGATTGCGATGGACAAGCCGGCGACGCCGACCCTTTCGCAGGTCAATAAGTTGATCGAGGCGTCAAAACTCCCGCCGGCCACAGAGCATCCGATGAACGAAGCCATCCGGCTCAACGCGCGGGCATTGGCGTTGGTGACGATCCGGTAGCGGCTATTTCGCCAACTCCACAATTAACTTCGCACCGCCCATCTCCACCATCACGGTCGAGGTCTTCACGGGGATTCGCGTATTCTTTGCGATCCAGACGGTTGCGCTTTCGGGACCGCCTTCGGCCGAAGCCGTCTCGACACGGAAGGTTTCGAAAACGCCGGCAGGGACTTCAACCGTCTCCGACGCCTGCACCTCCAATCGAGTCAGCTTGATTTTCCCTCCGTGCATATCGTAATTGCGATAGACAGCCTCGTAGCCTTCGGCTAACGGCAGGCATCCGATCGACATGGAAGCGGCGGGACCGTCGGCGAACACGTCGCCATCCACGGATGCGAAATCGACTTCGGTGTCCGCATCGCCTTCGCGGATGCTGCGACGTTTGAGGATTAAGGTTCCTTTTTCGAGAACTGCGGTGTCGTTTACCGACATCCCAGCCATGCTCATCCTTTCGCTCACCTGCCACACGCGATCTTTGTCTTCGATCTCCGTGGTCAGTTTGAGGCTCATCGATTGGCCGCCGGCTTCTATTCGCGCGTTATACGTGTAACAGCCGGGTTGTAGATCCGCAACCACCGCGGGCACGCATACAGCCGCGGGATCCGCTTTTTTCGTCAGGACGACGGTGGCCGGATCGACTGTAATCTCCGCCAGGCGCGCGACCACTTCCGGCGTCCCGTCCGGCTGATAGCGTCCGCCGAGATGGGAGGCCAGGAATTTCTCCGCCGCCATAAACATCGCCATGTTATTCACGGGACGCGCAAAGCCGTGGCCTTCGTCGGGCGCGAGAATATATTCGACGTTGAAACTCCGGTCGCGCAAAGCAATCACGATCTGCTCCGCTTCGGCGCGCCGCACGCGCGGGTCGTTGGCTCCCTGGACCACCAACAGAGGCGTGCGGATCTGGTCCGCGGAGAAGAGCGGCGAGCGTTCGTCGAGCCACTGCCTTCCTTCCGGCGTGGTGGGATCGGCCATTCGCGCGTAGAGCATCTTTCTGCCGGCTTCCCAATACGGCGGGATGGAAGCGAGCATCGTGTTGAGGTTCGACGGTCCCACGATATCCACCGCCGCGGAATAGAGGTCGGGGGTGAACGCAACGCCTGCCAGCGTCGCGTATCCGCCATAGGACCCGCCTATGATGCCGACTCGCTTCCCGTCCGCGATCCCTTCGTCCACCAAATACTTCACGCCCCACGTGATGTCGTCCTGCATCTCTCGGCCCCAGGCGGCGTTTCCGGCGTTTAGGAACCGCTTGCCGAAGCCGGTCGAGCCGCGAAAATTAGGCATCAGCACCGCATATCCGCGGTTGGCGAAGAACTGCGCGAGCGAGTTATAGCCCCATTCGTCGCGATGCCACGGCCCGCCGTGCGGGACCGCCAGCAATGGCAGCTTTTCCGGAGCGACGCCGAGCGGGAGCATCAGGTACGCGGGGATCTCCAACCCGTCGGACGAGCGATAGCGGATCGGCTTCATCGCGGCCAGAGCTTCGCGGGGCAGTTTCTCGCGAATGCGGAACTGCATTTCGAGGCTGCGCGTGTTGCGGTCGAAGATGTAAGTGACGCCCGGCTCGTTGTCGCTATCGGCGGTGATCATCCAGACGCGGTCATCCGCTGTGCAGGAATCGAAACCGATCTCTTTGTCCGGAAACTGCTGTTCCACGTAGCGGAAGTCGTGCTCGAATTCGGAGTCGCGGAAATAGCGGCGAAGTTTATCGTCCTGATAGACCGTGTAAACCAGTTCGTCGGTCACTTCACTGAAGACCGCGGCTTCGAAATCCACGCGGTTGAGCGGATCGGATTCCACCACTTCCAGCTCACCAGTTGCCGGATCGAATAACTCGAGACGGGTGAGATCCACCTCGTCTCCCTTGTTCGATTCCATGTAGACGCGGCGGCCGTCGGGATGAAAGCGGAGCGGCGCGCAATGCTCGAATACGTTGCAGGAACGGACCACCGTCATCCGGTCGGGATCCACACGCAGGACCTCCTGGTCGCCGTTATCCGCGACGCGAAACGCCAGCCGCAGATTGCCGTCGAGATCGAAGAACCAGCCCGCAATGCGCTCTGTATTGCTGCGCAACAGCGTGCGCTCGCCGGTCGAAATTTGCAGGCGATAGAGATCGTGCCAGGCAGCGTCGCGGTCGTTCAATCCGATGTAGATGATGTCGGGCTGTTTCTTGGGCGCGCTGTAGAGATGCACCTGCACGCCTTCGAGCCCGGTCAGATCGCGCGCCGCCGGAGCCTCGGAACCCTCCACGGGCGGCGCAGCCGGATCGACGGCATAAGCATTGAAGTTCTCGTCCCCGTCCTTGTCCTTCACGTAGACCAGATACTTGCCGTCGCGAGTCCACATGTAGTCGCTGACGGGACGTTTCGTTTCGGCGGTCAACAGGCGCGCGGATTGAAACGGCTGCGATCGCTCCTTCACCCAGACGTTGAGCGTGTCGTTCCAAGGCTTCACGAACGCCACATATTTGCCATCGGGCGATAGTGTCGCGCCCGTTATTTCGGGATTGCCGAAAAAGAGCTCGCGGTCGATCAGCGGGGGAACGGAAGTGACAGGAGGCATTGAAATCCTCCCAAAGTTAGCACAATCAGGTCGGGAAGCCCTGCAGCCGCATCGCGCTGCGCACCGCTGTCCGCGCGCGCAAAAACACGCTCTCTTGCGACCCGCCGTCCACGCGAATGACGTGGCCATCGGGACGCCAGCGTTCGAAGAAGCGGTCGTTCACCGCACCGGCGAAGGCACTCACCAGCGGGATTCCCAACGCCGCGGCGGCATGCTGCCCGGCGGAATCGTAGCCGACGTAGAGATCGCTGCGCGCGATGAGCGCGGCAAAGCCCGCAAAGGAGCCTTCCCAGAAGCGGACGTTCTTCAGCCCGGCCGCAGCCGCTTCAGCCCGTGCCGCCTCTTCCCGTCCTGAGCCTTTATCCACGACCACGGTCCGGGCGCGCTGGCTCAACTCCATCAAAAGATCGCGCTCGAATTGGGCTCCGACGCGCTTGTTCGCGTTCCCGCCCACCCCCAGGTTCACTGTGATCGCCGGCTTCTCAATCGGAAACGGTGGATCGCCCACCACAATCTTCGGCCCCGGGATGGTGACTTCGAAAACGGCCGCGCACCACGACCGTGCCAATTCAGGCAGCGAACCCGGATCCTCGATGCCCCGGCTATCGAAGAAACAATAGCGATCGTCGTGCACTACGGGATAGAGGCCAAGCTGCGTCAGCCGCGAATCGGGATCGACCACCAGCGTGTGTTCGTCGAGCGCGGCGAATGGCTCCATGGCGGCAAGGCGTTCGCGCAGCCCGCCGTTGCGCGGATAATCGATCGCCATCGACGGGAGTCCCAGAAACTCGGCCGATTTCGAACTTCCCGCAAGCATCAGTTTCGCCTCGGGGAAGCGCGCCCGCAGAGCCTGCGCGACTACGCTGGTGACTGCGATATCGGCACCCAAAGTCACGCGCGAAAGCAGAATGATCTGTTTCGGATCTTCAGATTCTATTTCCGGTTCGCGATGGACGGCGGGTTCGATACCCGGAACCCGATACGCCGCTCCTCCCGTTCGCAGACTACGTAGTGCCCTTTGCTCCACCGCGAGAATCCGTCGAGTGGCCCGCTCCTTGGGCGTGAGCGGCGGACGATAAGGCCACGCCTGGCTCACGTGCCGGTAACGGACCCGCAGTTGATCGATCTTGAAACGATCGTCCGCGCGCGCAATCGCCTGGCAGAAGATGTTCACATAATCGTCGCAAAGACGCGGGTCGAAGCGGTCGGCCAGACCTTCCGCGATGATCGTGAACAGCGCGTCGGAATCCGAATCGACGAGAACGTCGACGTCGGCAGGACGCCATTCTTCTCCTGCCAGACAGGCCTCGAGGACGCGTTGGGCGATCTTTTCAGGCGAGATATTTGCCAACGATCAGGTCCAGCTTTCGACGAGTGTTCTCGGGAATTTTAGTCCGGTCGGTGATCAGCGCATGCTCGAGCGCGGATCCGCACTTGCATTTGCGTTCCGCAGGCATCTGCGCGACCGCGGCTGCCACCACCTTGCAGGCATTTTCGGCGTTTTTCGTCAGGTTCGCGATGATATCGGTGACGGTGACCGCGTCGTGATCGGGATGCCAGCAGTCGTAATCGGTCACCATCGCGACCGTCACATAGCAAATCTCGGCTTCGCGCGCGAGCTTTGCCTCCTGAAGATTCGTCATCCCGATGACGTCCATGCCCCACGAGCGGTAGACCTTGGACTCCGCCTTCGTCGAGAAGGCCGGACCCTCCATGCAGAGGTACGTTCCGCCCTTCTTGGCCGTCACGCCGGCGCCGGCCGCCGCGGCATAGACGACCTCCGCCAGGTGCGGGCAAATGGGATCGGCGAAGCTGATGTGCGCGACCAGGCCCTCGCCGAAGAAGGTCGAGACGCGGCCCCGCGTGCGATCGAAAAACTGATCCGGAATCACGAATTCGAGCGGCTTGTGTTCCTCCTTCAACGAACCGACCGCACTTAGCGAGACAATCCTCGTCACGCCAAGCGACTTCATGGCATAGATGTTCGCCCGGAAGTTCAACTCGCTCGGCGAAATACGATGTCCGCGGCCGTGCCGCGTGAGGAATGCAACTTTCTTTCCGGCCAGCTTGCCAACCACGATGTTGTCTGAGGGCTTGCCGAACGGAGTATCCACCACCACTTCTTCCGCGACTTCAAACCCGGGCATGGCATAAAGGCCGCTACCGCCGATGATTCCGATTTCGATGTTCAATCGTGCTCCTTTGGGGAAACCAATATTGTAGAGCAGACGTACGTGACTGCCTTGTTAGCGGCCCTGTTCTTTGAGCAATTGCCGCGCGATCACCAGCCGTTGGATCTCGCTGGTGCCTTCGCCGATGGTGCACAGCTTCACATCCCGGTAGAACTTCTCCACCGGATAATCCTTGATGAAGCCGTATCCGCCGTGAATTTGCACCGCTTCATTCGCCACGCTGACGGCTGTTTCCGACGCAAACAGCTTCGCCATGGCCGATTCCCGCGTCACGCGCTTGCCTTGGTCGATCATGGTCGCGGCGCGATACGTGAGCAGCCGCGATG
>Ga0126381_100011452_pt1 | contig 10023 bp, 7 predicted proteins | sample PanSoiMetPlot_28_FD_96465 | JGI IMG/M metagenome (GOLD analysis project Ga0126381, IMG submission 96465) | Tropical forest soil microbial communities from Panama - MetaG Plot_28 | ecosystem: Environmental > Terrestrial > Soil > Tropical forest > Bulk soil | place: Panama | collected 2016-02-17 | reverse complement strand
CGCGACCAGACGGCGCGAATTCCATAAGGCAATAGCAGATGACGATAATGATCCCAGATAGGGTCGTTGAGAATATCAGTCACATACACAGGTTCTCTTCGGTATATGGCTGTGCCGCAGGATCCACCCTTCGGGCCGATCAGCATTGACCCGACACCTCCCTTGAATCCGGGAATACTTGGCGCTACTGCGCAGTAAATTTGCTTACCGTCTCCCTCCGGAAGCCAGACCGTGCACAGTGTGCCGTCGCCGCGAACTTCAACTAGTCGAGCAATAATCGCAAGAACCTCCTGCAATGGAGATCCCGCAAGTATCAATTTGAGGATATTGAGGACAGCCTCGCTCGAAAACAGTCCAGCTTCGTCCTTCGTTCGGTCACTGCTCGAGATCTGTTGGGCGAAAGATTGCTCTGTCAGTTCCATGAATCTTCTTTCTGGACATCACTCCGCAAGCCATGCGGGCTAATATCAACTGCGGCTAATATCAACACGATTGCAAGAGAAGTTGCGGGCGGCCGATTCGGTTCCGGATTTTGCCGCTTCCCTGCCCAACCTCTCCAACCTAAAGATTAACTGCCTCCCAGCGTCTTGGGAGACTCGCGGCGAGCGTCATGCAAGCGAGGGCCGTCCATCTCGGCGCGATCTAGCTCTCAGTTTAATCATTGGGAATAGACACTTGTCAACGCGTTGATTGAGGGTTACAGTTCGTCAGTAGAGTCGGGCGGAGCACATTCCGTGAGCGCGCAAGCCCTCATGACCTCACGTGCGCTGTTCTTGGCAGGCCATCCTGCCTTGGATTTTCTGAACACTCGAATGCGAGTGAATCAGGAACTCGTCGACTGTCTACAGAGTGACCACGATGTACTCGCCTGGCTAAAGCAGGCAGGATTTCCCATCCCAGTTCGCGACCTCCAGATAAAGCCGTTTTCTCTCTTACGCTCCGCACGGAAATTGCGAGAAAATGTTCGGTCTCTCGTTGAAATGCGAAAAGCAGGGCAACGAGGAGACCCCTCTGTCCTGAACAGTTATCTAGCGGGAAGCAAGGGACACAAGAAACTTATATGGAGCAAATCTCAATCACTGAGAATCGATACCGTGCGACAACTGAACACAGCCGATTCGATCCTGGCGCCCCTCTCGGAAGCAGCTGCCGAATTGCTCGTGACAGCCGATTTCCGGCTCATAAAGCACTGCGAAGATGAGTCTTGTGTCCTGTGGTTCTTCGACCAAACGAAATCGCACCATCGCCGCTGGTGCAGCAAACAGCTATGTGGAAACCGTCATAAGGTTGCCACCTATAGGAATCGCCTTCGTGAGAAAAGGAGTGCAAGCAGCGGAACCCGCATATCTACATGAGTTCGTAGACGCCATCGTTACGCCTTCCGGCGCGCATGAGCGGCCAACATAGCGACGGCGCAACTGGCGATCCTGGACCGCACGCTGTCCGCTCGGCTAGTTAGGATGATTGGCACTCTCGCTCCAAGCACTAGTCCCGCACTGTCGGCATTAGCTAAGAAGCTAAGCTGTTTGGCAAGAATATTTCCGGATTCGAGATCCGGAGCCAGAAGAATGTCTGGATCACCAGCGACTTCAGAGCGGATGCCCTTGGTTTCGGCCGCCTCCTTGCTGATCGCATTGTCGAAAGCCAAAGGACCATCCACGATCGCACCCGTAATCTGACCTCGCTCTGCCATCTTGCATAGAGCCGCAGCATCTAACGTTGCCGGCATCTTCGAGTTCACCGTTTCAACCGCCGCCAAAATCGCGACCTTAGGCCTTTTGATACCGAGCGAAGTGACAAGATCGACGGCGTTCTGGCAAATATCTACCTTGTCTTCTAGCGTGGGAGAAATATTGATCGCTCCGTCGGTAACAAACAGCACCTTGTGATACGTGGGAACATCCATCACAAATACGTGACTGATTCGTCGCTCGGTGCGCAGCCCGCCGTCGCGAGCAACAACCGCCGCCATCAATTCATCGGTGTGCAGGCTGCCTTTCATCAAAAGCTCTGCTTTCGCCTCGCGCACCAATTCGACCGCCGTTGCCGCCGCGGCGTTGCTGTGCGGAGCATCCACGAGTTGAAAGCTATTGAGATCGATTCCAGCAGACTTAGCGACCGCTGCTATCTTGTCACGAGGCCCGATCAGGATTGGAACGATCAGCCCGAGGTTCGCTGCCTCAACAGCACCGGCTAGCGCAGAAACCTCGCACGGGTGTGCGACCGCGGTTGGGACCGGTTTCAGATTCCGGCAAGTCACCAACATCTGTTCATATTTTCCAGTTCCAGTGTGCTGACTCACTCTCACCTCCTACGTCGTCTGGAGACAACCGAGGATTTCGTCTTACCGGCACTTTACTCAGGGGACTACGCAAATTACTAAATTACGGTGCATCTTGCACTTGACTCCCGGGTAGGGCCGAGAGGATGCGAACTCCCGCAAGACCTTATTCAGAGCTCACAGCCATACTTAGGCAGGTTCTGATCCGCCCTCGGACAGCGACATCTGTCTCTTTATACAGGTGCGCAAGACAGCAGTGCGACCTAGAATTACCCGGAATGTAGTAATGGTCCTGATAAGAAGAGCAACCGGTGAGTGTGTTTCGTCGCTTTGAGATTGCTCCAAGATGCGTCCACTGTCTTGAGATCACGCATCTTGCATTTCACATTGCAGCTTTCTTTCGCTGATGTCTTCATGCGAGAGCCCAGGATCCGGTCCCCATTCGAATTAGTTCTCTTTTGGACCGAACTGGGCTGTGGGAGTGCAAACGGTTCCAATGGAACGCGGAGAAGATAGCCATGAATCCGAAACCGAGAACACTTGGTACACCATTTCGACGTCTGTTGGCTGTCCTGTGTGCTATTGCCCTCGTGCCAGGCGATGCCTGTGCACAGACGCCATCCCCTAAGCCACAACAGACCTCGGGAACCCAACAACCAGCTGCTGCCAAGATTCCGCCCGATCAACTTGACTCTCTCGTGGCACCCATTGCTCTTTATCCCGACCCAATGCTGGCCCAAACGCTTGCAGCATCAACTTATCCTCTCGAAATCATCCAGCTTCAGCAGTTTCTGACAAAGAACACCGGATTGAAGGACAAAGCCCTCGCAGATGCCGTTGCTAAGCAGCCTTGGGATCCAAGCGTTCAGGCCATGGCTGGGTTGCCGGACGTCGTCAAACGACTGGCAGACGACATCCAGTGGACCACTGACCTCGGCAACGCATTTCTGGCGCAGCAAGCCGATGTAATGGATGCCGTACAGCGCATGCGTAAGAAAGCTCAAGACAAAGGTAATTTGAAATCGAGTGAGCAACAGAAAGTAGATACGAAGGTGATCGAAAACAAGAGCACGATCGTCATCGAACAAGCGAATCCGCAGGTCGTGTATGTGCCTTCCTACAATCCAACGGTGGTGTATGGGCCACCGGTTTACCCCTATCCCCCTGTTTACTATCCTCCGCCTGGTTACTATGCAGCGGGGATGGCGATCTCATTTGGCGTCGGTGTTGCGATGGGGGCGATGTGGAGTGGAGGTTGGGGCTGGGGCTGCGGCTGGGGTCATAACGACGTCACAATCAACAACTACAACAATTTCAATCGCAACACGAATATCAACGGAGGCAACCGGGTCAGCGGCGGCAACAGACCTTCCCAACTACCCGCTGGCGGTGCAGGAGGTGTTGGCGGAGTCGGAGGTGCAGGAGGAGTTGGTGGCGTAGGTGGTGCTGGAGGCGTTGGTGGTGCTGGTCGTCCTGGTGGTGCGGGAGGAGTGGGTGGTGCCGGCGGCGTTGGTGGCGTTGGTGGTGCTGGTGGTGTAGGTGGCGTTGGTGGTGCTAGCAACCGTCCATCCCAACTACCAGCTGGCGGAGCTGGTGGAGGAACTTGGCAGCACAACCCGTCACATCGCGGTGGCGCTCCTTATAAGGACCGAGCTACGGCTGACCGGTTTGGCGGTCAGGCTCGCGGAGACTCGTTATCCAATCGTCAGGCTGGTGCAAGGCAACAGATTGGCCAACAGGGCGGCAATCTGGCCAGCAATCGCGGAGGAGCTGGCGTAAGTGATCGTGCGGGAGGTGGCGCGGGCAATCGTGCCGGAGGTGGCGCGGGCGGAGCTGGCGTGAGCAATCGTGCCGGCGGAGCCGGTGGCGGCGCCGGTGTAAGCAATCGGGCGGCGGGAGGCGCTGGTGGCGCTGGTGGCGCTGGTGGCGCGGATCGCATAGGGAGTCGTGATGTGTCACGCAGCGGCGGAGGCGGAGGAAGCAGGGACGCATTCGGAGGAGGTTCCGGAGGCTACAGCGGTTCGAGTGCACGTGCTAATAGCAGCCGCGGCGCATCCAGTATGGGATCTCGAGGCGGCGGCGGTTTTAGCGGCGGCGGCGGCCGTGGAGGCGGCGGTGGGCGGCGCGGTAGGTGAAGACAAATCATAGGAGCACTAAGATGAAATCAACATCTGCGAATCGACATCTCTTCGGACTTGCCTGGGTCATTTCTGCCATAGCTCTCGCCAGTCTGTGTGGGCCGGTCTCTGCGGCTCAGCAGCCCTCGGCCGCGACAGCTCCTGCTGCTAGTAGCAGAATCCCTGCGGGAGTGCAAAGTTTCGACACCCCGCAGCAGGCTGCCGACGCGTTAGTCAAAGCAGCCGATCAGTTCGACACGGATGCGCTCGCGAAGATCTTCGGCCCCGATGGTGACGACGTTGTCTTCACCGGGGACGCCGTGCAGGACCGCCAACGCGCCACCGATTTTGCCGCCGAGGCCCACGAGAAGATGAGTGTCTCGGTAGATCCAAAAACTGGGAGACGCGCATTCATCATTGTGGGCAATGAGGAGTGGCCATTCCCGGTCCCTCTGGTAAAGAGTGGCAGCAAATGGTACTTCGATAGCAAGGCGGGGCTACAAGAACTTTTGAACCGCCGGATCGGCGCAAATGAACTCGACGCCATCGCAATCTGCCGCGGATACGTGGAAGCGCAGGAAGAATATGCTATGAAACCGCGGGAAGGCTACAGCGTGAACCAGTATGCGCAACGTGTCATCAGCACTCCTGGAACGCAGGATGGGCTGACTTGGAAAAACTCTGATGGCACCCTTGGCGGTCCGATCGGCGAAAAGATCGCTGAAGCAATAGCGCAGGGCTACAGCAGCAAAGAGGAGCCGTATCACGGCTATTTCTTCAAAGTGCTAAAAGGGCAAGGTCCCGCAGCACCCCTCGGAGAGTTGGACTATGTAATTAAGGGAGCAATGATTGGAGGGTTCGCCCTTGTGGCTGCCCCGGCCGAATACCGCGTCACGGGAGTGAAGACCTTCATCGTAAGCAACGACGGTGTCGTCTACGAGAAGGACTTTGGTCCCAGTACGCTCGACGAGTTTAAGAAGATGGAGCTCTTCAACCCGGACAAATCTTGGACCCCAGTTCCAGAGGACGAGGACTAGGAATCCCGGTCATTCAATACGCTTGAAAGCACCAATCGCAGTTCGAAAGATTAGGAATAGCCAAGACAGACATTAGGTCTCGTTCGCGCTCGGAGGAGACTCACTGTGACTACTGAACAGCCGTCAAACAACCAGGAATATATACGTCGCGCCATCGAGGTCTCGATCCACGTAGGACTCCTCGCTCTCCTGGCTACCGCTTGCCTCTATATTCTGCGGCCCTTCCTTCCCTTGATCACCTGGGGCATCGTCATCGCAATCGCCGCCTTCCCTGCCTACCGAAAGCTGCGGAATCTCGTCGCCGGCCGCGGAACGCTGGCTGCGGTACTTTGCGTCCTGGCTTTTCTTGTAGTGCTGATTATTCCTGTCGCATTGCTCGCGCAAACGATGTTCGAGGGAATCCAGATGGCGACCGCCAAAGTCAAAGGCGGCACTGTCAGTATTCCACCTCCTCCCGCCAACATAGCAACATGGCCCCTGATCGGGCCCCCTATCGAACACGTATGGACGATGGCTTCCACAAACCTGAGCGACCTGCTGAAAAGCCAGGCGCCGCAGATTAAAACACTTGCCCTTGGAGCGCTGTCCGCTTCCGCCGGAATTGGCCTGACAGTGTTGCAATTCGTTCTCTCCATACTGGTTGCTGGAGTTCTGCTCGCAAAATCGTCCGAGTGCGCCGCCGTTTCGCATTCACTGCATAATCATCTTTTTGGTGACCGTGGCCCCGAGTTCGAGGAACTCACAGCGTCCACGGTCCGGAGCGTCACAAACGGTATTCTCGGTGTTGCTGTCATCCAGTCTGTTCTCGCAGGCATTGGTTTTCTGGTGGCCGGTCTTCCAGGTGCAGGTTTGTGGACCCTAATCTTCCTCTTCGCAGCCGTCCTTCAGGTAGGTATGCTCGTACTGGTTCCGGCAGTGATCTACATGTTTGCAATCGCAAGCACGACGAAGGCCGTCTTGTTCCTCGTCTGGTCCATCATCGTTGGTCTTAGCGATAACGTACTAAAGCCCATTCTGCTTGGACGCGGTGCAGCTGTTCCAATAGCCGTCGTCTTCCTGGGCGCGATTGGAGGATTCATCGCGGTCGGCATCATCGGTCTTTTCCTTGGCGCCATCGTCCTGTCCGTGGGATATAAGCTCTTCCTCGCGTGGCTGCATGGCCCTGTCGCCGCAATGTCCGAATCCTGAGTCGAGGCCCCTCTTGCGCGACGCCGATGCCTAACTTAGTTCTCGGCGAATGGCGCTTAGAATCTCCGTATGCAACCGAACTCGGATACGCCTGCATCCATTCGAAGTCAGCGCGAACATTATCTGGCTGGCCTTTCAAAACCGCGTGATGTCGTCGAAGCAGCGCTTACTCGATCAAACTCAAATCTCGGGAAGAACGTCTACCTTTCACGCGACGAAGCATGGTCGCTCCACGAGGCCGAACGACTGTCATCAAAGCCGACTCGTGACGTACTCCAAAACCGACCACTGTGGGGAATACCAGTCTCACTCAAGGACTGTTTCGATCTGGAAGGATTTGTAACAACCTGTGGATCGAAGGCGCTCGGCGACTCTCGTGAAGTCGCTGTTACCGACTCGACTGTCGCAGATAGGTTGCGGAAGTTAGGAGCAATCATCACCGGAAAAACCCATCTTCACCAGCTTGCCTATGGGATCACGGGAGAGAACAGCGACTTCGGCGACTGTCTTCAGCCAGCCAACTTGAAGTTGCTCACCGGCGGATCCTCCAGCGGTGCCGCTGCAAGTGTGCAGGAGGGCTCCGCGATGGCTGCCATCGGCACAGATACAGGCGGCTCCATTCGTGTGCCGGCCGCCCTCTGCGGTCTCGCAGGATACCGAGCGTCAGTAACCGTTTCCGCCGCAAACGGGCTCGACCTGTGGCGAGGCGGGGAACATCTTGCAGCAAGCTTCGACACAATTGGGTGGATATACCGCGACCTCTCCGACGGGCCGCTACTCGGTGCGGCGCTGTTCGGGCTTCCTGAAGTTCCCCCGCCGCCGATTCAAGGCCTTCGAGTAGGGCTGGCCGATGGATCATTTCTCTATGACTGCGAGCAAGAAGTACTCGCAACGCTTGAAGCGTGGGCAACCCTCCTTGAATCGCGCGGAGCACGAATGGAGTACTTTGATACTGCAATGTGGAACGATACAAAAGAGCTGTTCCCGCCGTTGCAGGCGAGCGAAGCAGCCGCCTTGCACCCGGAGCCTCGCGACCACTTTGAGCCCGTGATCGCCGAACGGCTGCGATGGGGAGCATCTCTTTCGCAGACAGAACTCAAAGCCTTGCGAAACCGCCTGGCTTCCTTCCGCCAGGAAAGCGAGCTGAGGTTGCAACCATTTGACGTTCTCTTACTTCCCAATAGCCCAAAGGCCGAGCTACTCGCCGGAGCCGATCACTCAGGCACGAGAGCGATGATCTTGCGTTACACGATGCCGGCGAGCATTCTGGGCAGGCCGGCCGTCACCCTAACAAGCCGTCGCGGCGCTCCTCAACTCATAGGAAGGGTGGGGAGTGACGCCGAATTGTTAGCCCTGACTGCTACCCTCGCGGACTATGCAAATTAATCTGTGTCCTGGTAACGACTCATCGCGCTCTTTCTGTCTTGAGCAGAACCAGCGCATTAGGATTTAGGTCCAGAGTGAGAACACCATCGTGCAATGCGAGACGTTCCGGTTGAGACGGAGCGGTGGCACGATTCAGTTCCTGAGCCTGCGAACGCGTCGGGTAAATAGGCTTCCCCATCGCAGCATATGCTTTGAGGACATTGCTATGGTCCTCATCGACGCGCTGGACAGAGACGCTCGCGTTTTTGGCAATGCCATTTATATGCACAGTGAAACGGCGCGGAGCAGCAGGCTCATCAACGGCAGCAAGGTTCCAAACAGCGATCGCGAGAGATCCATCCTGCAGCCGCGTGACGAGTGCGTTGCGCGAAGAGTTCGCGAGACGCTCGGTCCCAAGCTGATGGAGCAGAGCGTAGTCATAAAAGCTAGGCTTGTTGATGCCTCCAGTGGCGCGGAGACCGAACTGCCCCTCAAATGGTCGACGCGCCGGTCCCCCCTCTTCGAACACATCCGAGAAAGTCCAGAACGAGAGATAGTCAACATGGCCATCGCATGTACGAATGGCCTCAGCCAACGCGGGGCCGACGTATGGCGTGTCTCGCCGTTCGTGATCTCCAGGAACATTCCACTCTGTCCAAAGCAGCGGAAGATGTGGCGACTTCGAAGCATCAATCTGGCGACGCACCTTGGCGACAGCAGCACAGGTGCGATCCTCCTGCGGAATAACCTCGTTAGTGCCAAGCAGTCGCTCTACAGGCTCGTCGTCGTAAGCATGTGACGAGACGAAGTCGACGGGAACGTGGTTGGCGGCCGCAAAGCTGAGGAATTCAGGAACCCAGGCCGCTGCAGCGGTAGCTGGGCCACCAACGCGCAACCTTGGACTTACAGATTTCAGGGCTCGCGCGGTGTGCGCGTAGAGGTCGAAGTAAGACTCCTGGCGTGGGATGCCGCCCCAGAAATCGATGTTCGGTTCATTCCACACTTCGAAGTACCACTGCGCCACTTCATCAATTCCGTAGCGGTCGACGAGGTGTTGCGCGAATGCTCGTATTAGATCATCCCACCGCTCCATGCTCTTCGGAGGAGAAACATTCTGCTTGTACCAGAAGGGATGAAGAGCATCAGGGTTGAAAGCAAGCTTCTTCGGCATGAAGCTTATCTCGACAACCGGCCGCACTCCCTGCGCCAGCAGACTGTCGTAAATCTCATCGATATAAGTGAAGTTATAAAAAGGATTGCCGTGCTCATCTTCGTTGTAAACGCCAAGTTCATCGTGAAGGATCGCGTGGAAGCGAAGGTAGCGCATGTCAGTAACAGCTTTCACGGCGGCAACATCGTTCTGGTAGCTCTGCCGTAGAACCAGCGCCGCGCGGCCGGAGCCAAACATCTGCTCCCAGAAGTGGGGGAAAGGCGTACTTTGGGCCTGCGCGTCGATCTCGATGACCTCCTGGGCGTGGATGAGCGGAGTGCGGGAGAGGGCAAGGCCGAGGAGTGCGAGCTGCAGTGGACGAAGTCTGGACATAAAAACCTTGATCGAAAACTCCACACGACACGAGGACGCTCCTGTAAGCGTCCTCCTGTACAGCTCTCAAGCGCTGTTAGAAGCTGAAGCGGGCCTGAAAATCGATCGTTCTTGATCCAAGTGCGCTTGATGCCTGACCGAGGTTGACGTTTGTGATATTGGTCGAAAGGCTGCTTGGGTTGATATTCAAAATATTGAAGGCGTTAAGCATGTTGGCTTTGATTTCGATCCTGGCGTTTTCGCCAAGCACTGGCATCTTGGGCAAGCCAAATGCTTTGGCAATATTTAAATCGACATCACGATAGAAGGGTCCGCCAAAGGAGTTGCGAATGATTCCTGGTGCAGGGATGTAGTTGTTTGTGGCCTGTCCAGGATTGTCTGTAATCGCATTCTGATAGTTCGGAACCATGAAGTAGTTATTGGCGAATTGATTGTTGTTCGTACCTGTATTGGCTTTGCCGGGGTTGGAAAAATTGTTTCCTGTCTTGAAGG
>Ga0126381_100011451_pt1 | contig 10023 bp, 9 predicted proteins | sample PanSoiMetPlot_28_FD_96465 | JGI IMG/M metagenome (GOLD analysis project Ga0126381, IMG submission 96465) | Tropical forest soil microbial communities from Panama - MetaG Plot_28 | ecosystem: Environmental > Terrestrial > Soil > Tropical forest > Bulk soil | place: Panama | collected 2016-02-17 | reverse complement strand
GGCGTACGTTCGTCGAGAGCCTCGGCAAGAACCCGCTGATTGAAGTCCAGCCAGCTCAGATCGCGATCGATCCAGATGTCAGACAATCCCGCGGAAAGACGAGTGTTCAGTGCTCCATGATCACCAATCGAGGCGAGAGCAAGGCCGGTCATAAACACCTCTCATTGGGTTGCTATCGTGTGCCCAGGCTGTAGCGCAATGCTGCCGCGAAGATTATTGTCACTGATTTGTCTAACAACGGAGACGTTCCTGAGCCAGCCGTTGCTCACAGAAGATGCCCCGGGCAGATTGTACTCGCCAGCGTCGAGGCCGGCCTAAAGCATAGCGAATGCGACCGGGAGAGAACAATCGATTTACTAAATTTTAATATTCCTTTGCCCATGACGGGTGCACCATCGAGCTATAAGCTCCCGGGCACTGGGTTACGAGCCGCACCCAAGTCGCTTTCTTTCGGGAGGGTATTCATGGCGACCGCGCCTTGTCCCTGCGCCTTCCGCAGCTCGAGGTAGTCCCTCGGCGTTACGGAAGCAGTCCACGGCAAGATCAATAAGGAACCGCACAAAGCTGGGGTCTTCGTCTTCGCGGCACTCTTGCGGTGGGGATTGTCTATGCGCTGGCACACCTGATCTCTATCGAACTTCTTGGGAGTTGTGCTTTCAACGGGCATGGTCGCGTTTAGCATTAATGCACTCATACCGGTAGAGTCGATCCTGCAGGTCGGGAGTGGCGCGGGATTCGCCATGGGTCTTCCTGTTGATCCGTCTCGGGTGATAACCAGATCAGGTCCTTTTGCATGACATCTTGAACCAGGTTGCCCGGGTCAGCAGCAAACAACTGTCGGAGTGAGACCACGCCGAGCAAGTGTTGTTTTGTGTCCAGAACATACGCGTAATATATTTGCACCAGCGTGGGGGCCCCCTTGCGTAGATAAGAGATCGCTACATCTACCGTAAATTCAGGACGTAACCGGGCGAAGCCTGGATTCATGAGTCCGCCCGCCTGATCCTCGTTATATGCCAGCAGAGCGATCACTTCTTTTCTCGTCGGCTCATCCAAAAGAGCAAGAAGTTCGTCGCGTTCATCCGAACCAGCTTGTTGGATTAGGTCCGCCGCATCATCCGGTGCCAGTAGGCGCATCCAAACGTGTTGCCTCATGAGGCAGGCCCAACAGCACGGCGATTTGGTCGTGGGCGCTCAGCGCAAGAAAAAAATTAGCCTTTTCGCCAGTATGTAGTTCACGAAACTGCGTCAATCGTTGCTCGTGCGACAAGTAAGGCCAGCGTTCCCAGAGTTGATCCGTGGTGGTGACTTGTTTGGTGGTCATCTAGAGCTCCACAGAAGTAAATGGGGCCAAGGCTCTGCGACTGCAGCGTATCGAATCACCTCGGCCTTGAGCGTAGGTTGGAAAACACCTACACGCAGCTAGGCGACAGCTTTGCGCGAAAACGCGTAACTCGCATGCAAGCAACCCGATTGAGCATCCTGCTCAGTTCCAAACGTTGGTTGGTGTTGAGCGTGTACGCCGTACCAATGTAGGAGCAAAACAAGCTGTTAGTGGTTACTTTGAGACAATTTCTTAGCATGTCTCGACAATGTTTCGGTGCAATGAACTTCATGTTAAAAATACTTAAATTCTCGGAAGCTTACTGCGGTACGTGGCGTTCTAATGGGAAGGCAATAACATATCCAGGGACGGCTAGTCTCGGACCGTGCAGGCGGATCTTCCGCATCCTCGGATTTGCTCACGCCTCCAGGTTCAGAAGTCTTTGCTGAAGCCAAGCTGAAATCCGTAGTGCGGGCTGCCCGCCTTCTGGCCGACGATGGCGCCAAAGCTCAGCGTCAACTCTCTTCCGAGTTCGTAATTACCGCCGACTTGTTCCTGCAGGGCGTGGCTGATTGCTGCCTCGTTCAAGCTCTAACCGCGGGTAGACCTCAAGACCGAGGTCAGCTTGCTGGTGAACTGATGTGTGAGGGAGGTCGCTCCAGTAAAAACTGGTGCCCCGAGTCCTTATACCGCGCGCCAGGCCCGGTTTTGCCGGCAAACCTAGCTCCGCCGTTGCCAGCACGTTGTAGTAGTCAATCAGGCCGGAGCCGAGTTGCGCCTTGGCGCTGCCAGTCGGCGGTTCAATGTTTGAGACTGGCCGTGATCGCAGGCCACTTCGATGCCACTCTCTCCGGCAAAAAAAATTGTACTTGATCGAATAGTCGGTACCACCCAAGCCGAGCGGATTCCCAAGTCCAGAGCTGCTGGAAATAATTAAAAAAGATATCGATAAGCGGGAAATCCATCCCTACTTCGCAATGGCGGATCAGGCCGGAGCTGAACTTGATCGTCTCTGTGAACTGCCGCAAATTCGAGTAGAGCGAGGCAGGAAATCGTATTCCGTTCCGCACTTGTCTTGAAATGCCATCGGTGATATTCGGCTACGTCGGCATCATCAGTCGCGAAGGGCTGTTGCGCATGCCCCTTGGGAAGAATGGTCAACCCCCCGATCCGCTGCGGCAAAACAGCTGGCATGGGGCCTGGCCCCGGTGGGAACGGAAACTTAGGTGTCGAGAACGCGGTTCTGCCGACCGTTTTCCTTGGGAATTTGCGCTCGGATCGAGCCCCAAAAAGACCCTTCGCTTGATTCGTAAGTTATTGATGAGGGTGAATTTCACACTAACACGGGTTCGCCCAAAAATAGATTCCCCCTATCTGACCACACTAAGCACACCCTGAACATTGCCGGTCGACTTGCGGGAATGCCCCGAGTGTCGTAAACTAAGGCAACTAATAAAACTAAGCTAATCAGGTATTTAGCTCAATGCTGGGCAGCCCGTTGCGTTTCAAATGCAGCTTTTCACAGCTCCGAGCCTTGACAGAGTTGCACTCAAGTTCTTACAATTAGCACTCAACGGCACCAAGTGCTAACAATCAAAATCTTAAATACTAACTATTTAACTAACTAAATCAGAAAGGAGTCTGAAATGGCCACCAAGTTCACGCCGCTGCACGACCGGATCTTGGTTCGTCGCGTGGAAGAAAGTGAAACTACTCGCGGGGGCATCATTATCCCCGATACCGCTAAAGACAAGCCCCAAGAGGGTGAAGTAATTGCCGCAGGTAAGGGCAAGATCAGCGAAGAGGGTAAGGTTCGTCCTCTGGATGTGAAGGAAGGCGACCGCATTCTGTTCGGTAAGTATGCCGGAACTGAAATCAAGCTGGATGGCGAAGACCTGGTCATCATGCGCGAGGAGGAAGTTCTGGGTGTGATCACGGGCGCAGCAAAGCGCGAGACCGTGGGCGCGAAAAAGTAGTTTCTGAGTGAAGCAGCTGTTCGCCCTGAATCCAGGGGCTTACAGGCTGGAGAAAACTAAAGATTTCGCAGGCAAGACCTCGAAAGAATTGCAAAAGGAGACTGAGAAATGGCAAAGCAGATCATTCATGGAGAAGAGTCGCGCCAGGCGATTCTTCGCGGCGTCAATGTGCTGGCCGATGCCGTTAAGGTCACGCTTGGCCCCAAGGGTCGCAATGTCGTGATCGACAAGAAGTTCGGTTCGCCGACCATCACCAAGGACGGCGTGACCGTAGCGAAGGAAATTGAGTTGAAAGACTCACTGGAAAACATGGGCGCGCAGATGGTGAAGGAAGTGGCTTCTAAGACTTCCGACGTTGCCGGCGACGGCACTACCACGGCGACGGTTCTCGCCCAGGCCATCTATCGCGAAGGAGTTAAGACGGTGGCTGCCGGAGCTAATCCCATGGCGCTCAAGCGCGGCATCGAAAAAGCCGTCGAGACGATCTGTGGGAAAGTGGGACGCGATGGCGAGCGGGAAAAAGGCGAGCTCGACAAGTTTTCGAAGCCGGTTTCGGGAGAAATGATCGCCCAAGTCGGCACCGTGAGCGCCAATAACGACGAGACCATCGGCAAGATCATTGCCGAGGCCATGAAGAAAGTCGGCAAAGATGGGGTTATCACCGTCGAGGAATCGAAGACGCTCGAGACCCAGCTGGAAGTGGTCGAGGGAATGCAGTTTGATCGTGGCTACCTCTCGCCCTACTTCGTAACCGACCCGGAGCGAATGGAAGCGGTTCTAGAGAACGCTTACATTTTGATCCACGAAAAGAAGATCAGCTCGATGAAGGATCTGCTCCCACTGCTCGAGCAGATTGCGAAGAGCAGCAAGCCGCTGTTGATCGTGGCCGAGGACGTTGAAGGCGAGGCGCTGGCCACTCTGGTGGTGAATAAGCTGCGCGGCACGCTGCATGTTTGCGCGGTTAAGGCGCCTGGCTTCGGTGACCGTCGTAAGGCCATGTTGCAGGACATCGCCATCCTCACGGGCGGTAAAGCACTGACCGAAGATCTCGGCATTAAGCTGGAGAATGTGCAGATCTCCGATCTTGGCCAGGCTAAGAAGATCACCATCGACAAGGACAACACCACCATCGTCGAGGGCAAGGGCAAGTCAGCCGAAATCGAAGGCCGCGTGAAAGAGATTCGCAGCCAGATCGAGAAAACTACCAGCGACTACGACCGTGAGAAACTGCAAGAGCGGTTGGCCAAATTGGTCGGTGGCGTCGCCGTAATCAAAGTCGGAGCTGCCACGGAAACCGAAATGAAGGAGAAGAAAGCTCGAGTTGAGGACGCCATGCACGCCACCCGCGCTGCCGTCGAAGAAGGCATCGTCCCTGGTGGTGGAGTGGCACTGGCCCGCGCCGCTTCCGCTTTGGATAAGCTGAAGCTCGAGGGCGACGAGCATATCGGCCTCAACATCGTAAAGCGCGCCATGCAGGAGCCCTTGCGCCAGATTACGGAGAACGCCGGCGAAGAAGGCGCCGTGGTGCTTGGCAAAGTGCTCGAATCGAAGGACGTCAACTTTGGCTACAACGCCCTCTCCGGGGAGTACGAGGACCTGGTGAAGGCGGGCGTGCTCGATCCCACCAAAGTAGTTCGCACTGCGCTGCAGAATGCGGGCTCGATCGCAGCCCTAATGCTGACCACCGAGGCTTTGGTCTCCGAGTTGCCGGAAGAAAAGAAGGCACCTGTCGGAGCCCCAGGCGGACATGGCGGCATGGGCGACATGTACTAAAAAGTAGGGCAGCTACAAACTGACTAAAGCCCCGCCTCGTGGCGGGGCTTTTTATTCTTTCTCCGCCGCCAAATCCTAAAATGCCTGGGCCGATTGTTCTTCCCTGGTTCGGTACAATGACCGCTTTATGGCTCAGTCTAGCCAACGCTGGACCGAAGCGCGCGGTGCCCTGGTTACCTCCGCACACACCGCGGTTGCTGCCCTTGTCTCGCTCGCATTAGCGCGCACCTTAAAACTGCCCGAGTTCTGATTGGGCGCCGATCTCTACCATTGTGGTTTTGCTCTCGACCATCGATCCGCTCACTTTGGGTTGGCACCGATTCGCGGGAACCGCCTTAGGGGCCGCCTTTCCGCACCGGACCGAGGAAAAGAAACCATTGCCTCAGGCGGCAGACCAAAGGCCTCGGCATGTAGCGCAGGCAGCAATTTTCTGAACGCCCTTAGAGCGGCTTGAACCTATTCCTTCCGGAGAGATGTCATGAACTTCTCTCAGATACGACGGGAGGAACATGACCAAGGCAGAAGCCCCGCAAACCCTCAGATTATTTCTCGCGGCCGTGCAAATGCCGGGTCATTAGTCGAAAGTCGTAGGGGGACAATCAGGGTGTGTGTAGTCGGAACGGGGAGTCTGGCTGCGAGATGTTCACCGCATAAAACGTTTGTCGGCCCCAGATGCGCGCCTGATGCGCATCGGCGAACAGAACATCAACCACCGGACGGGTCTCGGTCTGGACTGTGCGGTCCACGAAGCGGGCAAGGTGCTGGCGCCTGTGATTTCTTGACAGGAGCACAATCGTGTCGTTGAGACTTGCGTGAAGCTTTCGCTCTGCGGTCGGCGACAGAGCCACATTCAAGACTTTGCCGGCCGGAAGGGTATGGTTCGGCACAGCATATGCATTGCGCGCTCGAGTGTTATTCGAGAAGACTGGATCTGGACCAAAATCGTCGGTCAAGGCATAGGCGGTTACTTGGACGCGTGCTTTGGAAGTCTCCAAAAAACCGAGCTTTTTGTTAGCATCCTCTAACGCGGCCCTCGTATCCAGGAGTTGCGTCCTGGTCCGCTCGAGCTCCTCAGTGAGTTGCTGTATTCTCTCCATGGCTCGATCGTTCTCGTGTCGGCGAAAGGCCACACCCGATCCGAACAAAACAACGATCGAGAGCGCCATCACCCAGCTGCGAATCGTCACGGCTGACCTCCGCTCTGATGGCGTGTTTTCGGTGCTTGCAGAAGTCCATTTCCGGTTCACCCCAATAGGGCCAAGTGAAGGTGGTCGGAAGAGGCGCTCGAAGGTCTTCCATGGCAGGAACTTCCGACTGCTCGATTACTGCAGATTACCTGGTGCTTCGGGCTGCGCCTGAGCCGTGGTCACCTGGAAGTAACGTTGCACAATTTTGCACAAAACAGTGAGTTCGCTCAAATCGGGGTCACTCGTTGTTCACGTACCTGGCAACCGGACCACCAGTCCGCCAGCGAGCGAATGGCTACTCATGAGTGAAACACCACCGCGCTCAACAATTCGGGTTGCGAGTACTTCTGTCATATCGTATTCCGATCGCATGACTTAAGGCTTGCGTAACCTTGCTCAGCAAGCTTTAAACCACGATTATGAACATTTGACGATGCCTTTCATCGGCCCGGGTGGCGTGTGCCAACCTGCTAAACAGAAACAAAAGTGAAATTGAATGATGGGAACTAAGGGATGAACTTAAACGCGCTACGATTCCGTTTTGTGGCGGCGGTGTTGGCGGGCATGCTGGCGCTGGTCTCACCGATGTTGGGGCAGACAAGCGATGGGTCGAAGCCTGAACTGGGCATTGTTGTGGGTACCGTAACCGCAGTCAACGGCGGCACGGTTCCTGACGTTACTGTCGTCCTTGAGGGCGCGGACGCGAACGACCGCCGCACAGCCATTGCAAACGACGATGGGTACTTTGAGTTTCACGACGTCAAAGCTGGAACTCCGTATCACGTCAAAATTAGCGCTGAGAGTTTTTCAGAATGGAGTTCACCGCCTTTTGCAGTTGAGCCAAACCAGTTCAAAATCTTGACGGATATTCGCCTGCACGTTCAGCTGGCATCCACCACGGTTAATGTGACGGAGAACTCCGAAGAGGTTGCGACCGAACAGGTCAAGGTCGAAGAAAAGCAGCGCGTCCTGGGCATCATTCCGAACTTCTACGAGGTCTACGATCCTGATCCTGTGCCGCTCACCGCAAAGCTGAAATTTAAGCTCGGGCTCAGAGTCGCGAGCGATCCGATCACCGCTCTCGGATTGGGATTTCTTTCCGGGGTCCAGCAGGCAGGTGATACCCCCGACTACGGTCAAGGTGCCGAAGGATACAGTAAGCGATTTGGCGCGAATTTTGCGGATGAATTCACTGACATTATGATCGGGGGGGCCATCCTTCCTTCAATTTTGCATCAGGACCCGCGCTACTTCTATCAAGGGACGGGCACCAAGAAGTCTCGCTTCCAGCACGCTTTTTTTCATCCCTTCGTGTGCAAGGGAGACAACGGGAACTGGCAGCCGAACTACTCCACCTTAGGTGGCGACTTGGCATCATCCGCCATTTCGAATCTTTATTATCCCGAGTCAAATCGCGGTCGAGGGCTGGTGTTCAGAAATTTCGCCATCGGCGCCGCTGAACGTGTTGCCATCAGCCTGGCCCAGGAGTTCCTAATACGGCCGATCCAGACGCACGGCAGTCACTGAATCAAACGGGCCCGGGCCCCCACATTGGCGTCCGAGTTTCGCTGCCTTTCCTCCTCCTCGTGATGATAACGCTGGTTCTCTCTCAGAGCATTTTGGCTGCCCAAAATACCTCCGTGTATGACGCGACTGCCCATCCGGGGCCTACTTCAGCAGCTCTCGGTTCGAGCAGCACTCAGCCCTTCCAAACCTACCAGGAGGAGAACATTGGCAACCTCAGCGCTGTCGAAAATTGGCATCTCCCCTGTACCCGTGAGCTGGGCAATCGATACAGCCTGGAAGCACAGCAGCTGGGCCGATCCTACGCTCAACAAGTGGAAACCACTTCTAGACTGATCACTGATGCGGGTATTGCCGAGTACCTGAATCGTATCGGTCAGAACCTGGCGCGCAACTCCCAAGCGCAAGTTCAACTTACCGTCAAAATCATCGATACTGACGACCTCAATGCTTTTGCACTGCCTACTGGACTGATCTTTGTAGATTCCGGTTTGATCCTGGCTGCTGATAATGAGGCGGAGCTAGCCGCAGTAATTTCTCACGAGATCGCCCACATGGCGGGCTGTCATGCTGCGCGAGCGATAGCACGCGAGGAGCTGACTAGTATCGCATCCATGCCGCTGATCTTTAGACTCGTGTTCCGCCGCGCGATTCAGAACACGGTTTACTTGAAACCTGACCGCAGCTACGAGTTCGAGGCGGACTTTCTCGGCATCGAATATCTATACAAGGCCGGATATGATCCACGGGCTATCACATCAATTCTCGAGAAGCTCACGGCTATCGAGAAGCAAAAAGGTTCGCCTGGTTCTCTTGAGTCTCATTCGCTGATGACCGATCGGATCAAAAGAACTCGGCAGAAAATCAACACGCTTTCGCCACCCGCGGCCGAGTATAAGCTGGACACCTCTCAGTTCCAAGAGATGAAGAAGAGATTGTCCGAGCTGCGAAACCGTCAAACCTCGACCAGAACCGCCGCGCAGATGGTCCTAAATTGAAAGCTGGCTACAGCCGGACCACGGCTGACGCGCGTACCAGCGCCGATGACGCGGAGCAGTGTCGACCCTGAAACATGGGGGCCAAGGTTCTCCATATGTCAGCATCGAGCTGTCCTGTTGGCTTCCTTACGCTGTAGTAAACAGCTTATCAATGTTCATCATTCCTGATCGCAAAATCATCTACTAGCGCACGCCTCGGCTGCGGGCGTAGTCTTATCCGGAGACCAGAAAGGAGAGTGCAGGACATGCTGACAAACAAGCCGAAAACGAAAATTCTCGTGGATGGTGGCGACCCGGACGAAACCTTGCGAGTGAAGCAATTGCTAGGGTTTGTTGATGGGCAGACCACGAATCCGAGCCTGATCGCGAAGAATCCCGAAATCCAGCAGCGAATTGCTTCCGGCCACACGTTGAGCCCCCAGGAAGAGAAAGACGAGTACCGGAAAATAGTTCAAACCATCTCCCCCTTGGTTGGCGATGCCGGTGTGTCCATCGAGGTTTTTGCGGATCTCGACACAAGCGCGGAGGAAATGCTCGCTCAGGGCGAGGAAATGTTTGCTTGGATTCCCAACGCGTATATTAAATACCCGTGCACGCACGAAGGCCTGAAAGCGGCGGAAAAGTCAGTGCGCCAAAGAATTCGGGTGAACATGACTTTGTGCTTTTCACAACAACAGGCTGCTGCGGTGTATGCCGCAACCCGAGGCTCGAAGGCGCCGGTCTATGTATCGCCGTTTGTTGGCAGGCTGGACGACCGCGGCGAAAGCGGTATCGATCTCGTGAACAATATCAAGACCATGTACCGGAATGGCGATGGCCACGTGCACGTTTTAGCAGCAAGCCTCCGAAACCTAGATCACCTACTTGCCGCGTTTGCCCTGGATGTTGAGCTGGTTACCGTCCCTGCAAAGGTCTTAGAAAAATGGACTTCCAGCAACTTCCCCATGCCGGCGGCAGACTTCAGCTACAAAGCTGTTATTGCAACTGGCGAGCCCTTAAAACCGATTCCATACAAAGAACTGGACCTTAATCTTTCGTGGCAGAGCTTTGATATCACTCATGAGCTCACGACCAGAGGTATTCAGAAGTTTGTGGCCGACTATCGTTCCACACTCAAGCGCTCAGCCTAAACCGAAGTTCCTCCTTGCTGTGAGACGAGTTGGTTGAAAACAAGGCACTTGGTCCTTAATCTATGCGACGCAACTGCCTACAGAGAAACGTCGAGTAGTTGCAAGGCGTGC
>Ga0126381_100011450_pt1 | contig 10023 bp, 11 predicted proteins | sample PanSoiMetPlot_28_FD_96465 | JGI IMG/M metagenome (GOLD analysis project Ga0126381, IMG submission 96465) | Tropical forest soil microbial communities from Panama - MetaG Plot_28 | ecosystem: Environmental > Terrestrial > Soil > Tropical forest > Bulk soil | place: Panama | collected 2016-02-17 | reverse complement strand
CAGGGATGAGGAGTTCGCGGAGCTTTGGGTCTTGCTGGGTCAGTTCGTAGACGGAGCTGCGGCCGATGGCGAGGATCTCGGTGACGTCCGGCGAGAGGAGGCACTCGCGGAGGACGCCCTGGCCGACCATGCCGGTTGCTCCGGTGAGAATGACGCGCATCGAGAGGCTCCTTCGGGGCGATCTTCAACGGACACGATATGATAGTAGAGGTGCTGAGCGTCCGGATTCGATCTGGATGCTGGCGTCGCTTCAAACCATCGCCCTTCGGGGTCGGCCACCAACCATCCTTTTGGAGAACATATCAGTCGTGAGTCAACCGAGATCTGCGGTTATTTTGGGTGCCCAGTGGGGCGATGAGGGCAAAGGCAAGATTGTCGACGTGCTGTCGGAGCGGTTCTCCGTGGTGGCGCGTTATGCGGGCGGACACAACGCCGGGCACACGGTGATTATCCGGGGCAAGAAGTTCGTACTGCAGCTGATTCCGTGCGGCGTGCTGCGTCCGGAGTGCAAGGGTGTGATCGGCAACGGCGTGGTGCTGGACCCGATGGCCTTTCTGAACGAGGTGAAGAAGCTGAAGGACGCCGGCCTGCCGGTGAATGGGCAGCTCTTCGTCTCCAATCGCGCGCAGGTGATTCTGCCGTATCACCGGATGATTGAGCTGGCGGCGGAGAATGCTCCGGGGCGAACGAAGATCGGCACGACGAGCCGCGGCATCGGGCCGGCGTATGAGGACAAGATGCACCGCAGCGGGCTTCGGGTAGTGGATCTGCTGAATCCGCAGCTGCTGCGCACACACATCGAGAATGCGTGTCATGAGAAGAACACGATTGCGCATGCGCTGTTCGGGACCGAACCGCTGGACCCGAAGACGATGTACGAGGAGTACGCGCGCGCGGCCGAGCAGGTGGCTCCGTTTGTGACGGACACGGCGGTTCTGCTGAACCAGGAGTTGGATAAGGGCGGCAACGTGATGTTCGAGGGAGCGCAGGGCGCGCTGCTGGATATCGACCATGGGACGTATCCGTTTGTGACGTCGTCGAGCGCTACGGCGGGCGGCGCGGTGACGGGGACCGGTGTGGGTCCGACGCGAATCGGCACGGTGATCGGTGTGACGAAGGCTTATGTGACTCGTGTGGGCGAAGGGCCGTTCCCGACGGAGATTCACGACGATATTGCGGATGTGCTGCGTGCTCGCGGGCAGGAGTATGGCGCGGTGACAGGGCGTCCGCGGCGCTGTGGGTGGCTTGATCTGCCGTTGCTGCGGTACAGCAACATGATCAACGGCACGGAATGGCTGGTTGTAACGAAGATGGACGTGATGGACGCGCTGGATGAGATTCCGGTGTGCACTGGTTACAAGATCGATGGCAAGCTGACGGACGTGATCCCCGCGGACGTGCGCGGGTTTGATTCGATCGAGCCGGTGTACACGAAGCTGAAGGGCTGGAAGGAGTCGACCGAGGGGATCACGGAGTGGGAGAAGCTGCCGAAGCTGGCGCAGGAGTATCTCAAGTTCCTCGAGAAGGAGTCGAACGCGAAGATCGGCATGGTGTCGACAGGGCCGGACCGTGAACAGACGATGGCGCTGCCGGAGTTCGAAGCAGCGCTGAAGGGATAAGGAGCCGGGCGATGGTGAGCTTTACGGTGCGGATGCGGTTTGAACCTGGCGACCGGGAAGAGATTGCGGAGATGCTGCGGAAGCTGACCGAGGGCTCGCGGCAGGAGCCGGGGTGTGTGAGCTACAAGGCGCACTTTGTGGATGGCGAGCCGGCGACCGTGGTGATCTACGAACAGTTTGCGGATCAGGCGGCGCTGGACTACCACCGGAACGCTCCGCACTTTCACCAGTATGCGATCGGCGGGCTGTACCAGAAGATGCTGGAGCGGCAGGTGGAGAACCTGACGGCGGTCTGCTGAACGCTGGGTTTACCGTTGTGGGGGTGGTTCCAACGTTACGCCAAATACAACGAAAGTTATTTTGACTCGACGGCGCGAAGCGGTCTAGTATCCGGTACGCCTATGGTTCGTCGCGTCTCATCCCGTTGTGGTTCTACCTCTGGCACTGTCTCCTCCTCGATGATGATGGCAGTGGTTCTTCTTACGTGCTTTATTGCTCTGGTGGGTGCTCAGCAGGCACAAGCCGCGAACCATGGGCATGAAAAGAAACACGATGTGAAGAAGCTGGTAGAGGCGCTGGAGGAGCAGTGGCGCAAGGCACAGCTTGCCGGCGACGTTGCCACGATGGACAAGATGCTGTCGGAGGATTTTATCGGCATCTCGATGTCAGGCCAGGTGAATACGAAGGCGCAGCAGCTGGAGCGGGTTCGGTCGCGCAAGCTGGTGGTGACCAAAGTAGAGCTGAGCGACATGAAGGTGAAGCTGGTGGATTCGGTCGCGATTGTGACCTCGCAGGCGGAAGTCGAGGGCACGAATGAAGGCGTTTCTGTGAAGGGGAAGTATCGCTATACCCGCGTGTATCAGCGCCGTCCATCGGGGGATTGGAAGATTACGAGCTTCGAGGCGACTCGGATTCAGCCGCCGAGATCGCAAAGCGAGAAGGAGAAGACGAGCGGAAGTCCCCCGCCTGCTTCAGGCGCTCCTGCGGAAGAGCCGCGCTTCGGCTGATAGGCGACGATATTAAATAAGCGACGATATTAAATATCCAACAAAGAATGGAGACAGAAAGACCCAGCCGATGGCTGGGTCTTTGATCTATGGGGGAGAATGCTCAGGCGGACTTGGGGTAGGTGGTCTTGAGAGTGGTTTTCGACTTAAGGGTTACGGATTCGGCTACAGCTACGGGCAGGTTCAGTGCGAGAAGCCTGCGAAATAGTGAGCGTGTGGATCCGGTGAGGCGCGCATCCTCAGACTCGTGCGGGAAGAGAGGCAGATTCTTCTTCTGCGGCGGCGCTGAGCGTCGTGCGCCGGCCGGAACGAAATAGAAGCGAGGCTCCGGGAGACGTGTTCCGCTGACAGCAGGCGACATCGAAGACCCGGGCCGGACTGAGGACGGAGGGAGCTTGGGGAGCATATTCATGGGAGCCCTCTGAACGGCAGATTTTTTCTATCTAAGGATTCGATGTTACCGGCGCCGGTGGCGTTGTATTTTTGGCGAGCGACTCGCGAAGTTTGGTCCAGGTTGTGTCGAGTGACTCAGGCAGGACGCGGGTTTCGGCGGTGGTGGTCATGAAATTGGTATCGCCAATCCAACGCGGGAGAACGTGGAGGTGGATGTGTCCGGCGACGCCGGCGCCGGCGGCCTCGCCAAGGTTCATGCCGAGGTTGATTCCATTGGGTCGGTAGACGCTATTGAGGGCCAGCTCAATTCGCTGGGCCAGTTCGATCATCTCGTGGGCGACCTCTGGGGGCGCTCCCGCGAGCGATGCTGTGTGGAGATAAGGCAGGATGAGAACATGGCCGGTGGCGTACGGGTAGGCGTTGAGGCAGACGAAGCAGTTGTGGCCGCGATAGACGATGTGCGAGGCGCGCTCGGCAGCCTCCGGCTGCATGCCGTGCGCGATGGCATAGTCAGTGGCGGCGATCATGTTGCAGAAGATGCAGTGCCGGTCCTCGGCGGCGGGCCAGGCGGCAAGCTCAGGTGCGACGCCGGTGCGGGCCTGAGGATCGCTGCGGGTGATGTATGCGTAGCGCCAGGGAGTCCAGAGATGATCCATCGTTAGGCGAGTATAGAACCGGTCTCATATTTGACCCTATCCCCCCTCGCGCTCAGCATAGTACGCTGCAGGGACGAGGGTTTCAGTGAGGTAGAGATTTCCAAGTCTAAAGCGGGCGATAAACGCCTGTGACGTAGCGATGAAATTGCCGTCTGCGGGCGTGGTTTGGTTGACGTATCTGGTGCGAAGTTCTATCGTTAATAACGAGCCTCTGCGTGTGGGATCCAAGTGCAGCCGCTCCTTCTGCTAGATGTAAATTCCTTCCTGCCTGCGCGCTCGATTGGGAATTGAAGATCAGCCCCTCCCCCTGAGATGGCTGAGCGTTCCTGAAAAAGCGTTGCCCGTGATGGGATGAATTTCTTGGATCCTGGAGTCCGCAAACACATGGTAGACAACCATCATTCCGAAACCGAGAGCAAACCCCTGACCACCGAACTGGAAGTCCTTGCGCCCGAAGCGACAGCCGAGCACACCGAGCTGTCTTCTGAATCCACCCCTAACCAGCAGCATGAGATCGCCCCGCCGGCCTCGAGTGAACCTGTGGCTACTGCCACGGACGCTTCCGAAGAGCCGGACTACGACGAAGCCAGCTTTGCTGAAGCACTGGCCAACTTCGACCGCGAGCAAGCGGCCGATGCGGCAGCCGCGCAGAGCCTGACGGCCGAGGAGTCCATCGTCACCGGCACCGTCGTCAAGATCACCGACAAGCATGTTGTTGTCGATATCGGACTTAAGTCCGAGGGCCTCATTCCGCTGGAGCAGGTGCTGGACATCAATGGGCAGCCCAAGTTCCAGGCCGGCGAGCAGGTTGAGGTCGTCGTCGAGCGCGAGGAGCAGGAGGGCGGCTACCTGGTGAGCTACGAGAAGGCCCTGCGCCACAAGGTGTGGGACAAGCTCGAAGCCGCAGCCAATGAGAAGACCCCTGTCAAGGGCATGGTTCTGAGCCGCGTGAAGGGTGGCCTGACGGTGGATATTGGAATCAAGGCGTTCCTTCCTGGTTCGCAGGTGGAGATTCGCCCGGTGCGCAACCTCGACGGCTATATCGGCCAAGAGATCGAGGTTCGCGTCATCAAGCTGAACAAGAAGCGCGGCAATGTCGTCATCAGCCGTAAGGAGCTGCTCGAGGAAGAGCAGAACGCCAAGAAGTCTGTCACGCTGGCGACCCTCGAAGAGGGTACCGTGTTGACCGGGACGGTGAAGAACCTGACCGACTACGGCGCGTTTGTCGACCTGGGCGGCCTGGATGGCCTGCTGCACATCACCGATATGAGTTGGGGACGTCTGACCCATCCGCGTGACCTGGTAAACGTCGGCGACGAGATTCAGGTGAAGGTGCTGAAGTTCGACAAGGACAAGCAGCGTGTCTCGCTCGGCTTCAAGCAGCTGACGCCTGACCCGTGGCTGGATGCGACTGAGCGCTACCCGATCGGTGCGCAGGTTCGCGGCCGCGTTCTCTCGGTCACCGACTACGGCGCGTTCGTTGAGCTGGAGCAGGGCATCGAGGGCCTCGTCCACGTCTCCGAGATGACCTGGTCGAAGCGGATGAAGCATCCGTCGAAGCTCGTGAAGCCGGGCGACGAGGTGGACACGATCATCCTGAGCGTGAACCCCAATGATCGCCGCATTTCGCTGGGCATGAAGCAGCTCCAGGAGAATCCGTGGGAGCAGCTCGAGGACAAGTATCCGGTGGGCGCCGTTATCGAAGGCCGCGTTCGCAATCTGACGGACTTTGGCGCCTTCATCGAGATCGAGGACGGCATCGATGGTTTGGTGCATGTCTCGAACCTCAGCTGGACGAAGCGCATCAAGCATCCTTCGGAGGTTCTGAAGAAGGGTGAGAAGGTGAAGGCTGTCGTTCTCGGCGTCGAGCCGGAGAACCGCCGCCTGTCGCTCGGCGTCAAGCAGCTGCAGCCGGATGTCTGGGACACGTTCTTCGCTCAGCACCGCGTAGGCGATGTGATCAAGGGCAAGGTTCTTCGCACGGCACAGTTCGGAGCTTTCGTCGAGATCGCCGAAGGAGTCGAGGGTCTGTGCCATGTCTCCGAGGCTGTGGACGAGAACAATGTTCCGGTCAAGCTCGAGGTTGGCGAGGAGCACGAGTTCCGCATCGTGAAGATGAACCAGGACGAGAAGAAGGTCGGCCTGAGCATCCGCGCTGTGGGCGAAGAGGCCAGCCGCGCCGAGGTGGAGAGCTACAAGGAGCGCGATCACAAGAGCTCCTCTTCCTCGTCGTCGAGCAGCACCACGTTGGGCGATCTCATCAACTGGAAGCGCTCAGAGTTCGGCGAGTAGCTCGCTCCGGATCGATGCAATAAGAAAGGCCGCCCATCGGGCGGCCTTTCTGGTGTCTGGATCAGTTGATTTGGGTTCGCGAAGGAACGGGGTTCCTTACGCAGAGATGGAGTGCACAACTGCGGGGGATCCTGACTCAAGCTCCGGAGTCATCTTGGCGGAGGCTCGCCGCATCACCTCAAGCTCGGCAGGAGCGAAGAGCTCCGGTGGAATGCCACCGATCGCGACATAGCCCGGCTCGTCGCCGAGGGCCATTGAGATCTGATTCCAGCGCAGGAAGGGCGAGGTGGTGGGGAGCACGATGAAGCGGCGCTTCGGCTCCGGAAAGGCAAAGTAGGCCGACCAGATGCAGAGGGTCAGGCAGATGGCCAAACCGTTGACCAGGTTGATGGTGGAGTACATATCCGCGCTATGGGCGAGCCAGGCAGAGCGAACGAGATCTGTAGTCGCCAGGAATCCAAGGCCGAAGCTGACGCCGAAGATACGGCTCTTATAGGAGAGGCCCATAGGACGAATGGCGAAGCAGACGAAGAGCAGCAGACAGAGCGTAAGGATGCTCGAAGTCTGCTGGAGCTGCGTGACCATGGCGACCATGAACTTGGTTCCGCTCAAATGAGGGGTCAGAGCAACTCCGATCGCGACTGCGATAGAGATCGCAGCTACCCACCGGAACACAAGCATCCCCAAGGTTTGCAGGCCTTTCAGGGGAGCCATCGCCAGCTTAAAGATGCTGTAGATGACGAGAAGCGAAAGGATGGCCTCAAGCGCGTAGCTTGTCCAGTACACATAAAAGTAGATCTGGTAAGCCAGATGTTTTTCGAGAATATGCTGGCCGGCCATATAGAGCACGGGCAGACAAATCAACGAGGACGTAATCTTCACGCTGAGCAGCGCAAGGAGAAAGATATAGTTCTTCGCGGCCTTGCTGCGCAGAAGAAACGTCAGAAGCATTGCGCAGAGAATCGGTTCGAGATAAGAAAGCAGACTGACAAGAGCGTCTTGAGTCATCGATCGTCCCCGTACAGCTTATTCAGCCTAGCCTATTGCCGGGGACGATACAACAAACTTTTTCAGCACAAGTTGCTTTTTTATCTGGCGATTCCGCAGGCATTCGGGTCATCGGGAGCGCACATGGGGGTGGGAAGGGCGCTGTTCCGGGCCACGGTGACCTTGGAATGGGTGGAGGCAGAGGAGACCTGGGTGGAGGCGACTGCACCGGTGAGAACGAGGGCGGCGACGACTGCGCGAACAATGAGCTTCATGACTGGAGTACCCCTAAAAGTTGTATTACTTCGTAAGTTTTCTTGGACAAATCAGCCCAAGTTGCTTTTATCTGGCGATTGCACAGGCATTCGGGTCGTCGGGAGCGCACATGGGAGTGGGGAGGGCGCTGTTTCGGGCCACGGTGACCTTGGAATGGGTGGAGGCAGAGGAGATCTGGGTGGAGGCGACTGCACCGGTGAGAACGAGGGCGATGACGACTGCGCGAACAATGAGCTTCATGACTGGTACCCCTAAAGTTGTATTTACTTCGTAAAATTTCGCTGGACAGATCAGCTGAAGTAACCATAAGATGTGTCTGAATGTAAGTCCAATGGAATGAGTTATATATAAGAGTATATACTGATTTTGATTACCGACGTAACATGACCAAATGGGGATGTGCAAGTATCTGCGCTTGTTCTGGAGTCTGATTTCGGGCATTTAGAGCGCGATTTACATGAAATATGTTGTGGGCGGGAGACCGCGAACCTCGCACCGACGGTGAGAAGCGGCTTGTGGCGTTGCTGCCGACACTACGGCTCGTCAAGGCCGCCCTACGGATAACTAACAGGGTGCCCGTCCATATATGTGCAGCAAAGTGCGTGCCGCATAGCGCGTTGGCTATGCGGCATCTGTGAAGACAGGTTCTCGTGGGGATCAGGCCTGGACGGCGCTGGGGGAAGGTGTACCCGTCTCAGCGGGCTTGGCGGCTGGCTTTTTGGGAGCCTGTTCGGTTTTCTTTGAGGGAGCCAGAATGGCGTGGAGGGTTGTGCCTTCCATGCGGGGCATAAACTCGACCATGCCGGCATCACCTACGTCGGCGATCAGGCGATTGATGATCTTGTAGCCGAGGTCGCGGTGGGCCATCTGGCGTCCCTTGAAGCGCAGCGAAGCCTTTACCTTGTCACCGTCGTTGAGGAACCGGACGGCCTGGTTCTTCTTGGTCTGGTAGTCGTGCTCGTCGACGGTGACGGAGAACTTGACCTCTTTGATGGTGATGACCTTCTGCTTCTTGCGGGCGGCGCGCTCGCTCTTGTCCTTCTCGTAGAGGTACTTGCCGTAGTCCTGGATTTTGCAGACGGGAGGGACGGCATTTGGGGAGATCTCAACCAGGTCGAGCGAGCGCTCGCGGGCCAGTTTGAGCGCCTCGAAGGGCGGCATCACTCCAAGCTGTTCGCCGTTTTCGTCGATGACGCGGACCTCGCGGGCGCGGATGCGTTCGTTGGTGCGGATAAAGGACTTGGCGGAACGTTTATCGATCGGTGGAATATTTGCCTCCACAGCGAACCTTCGGGCTCGCCATGCGTTTTGTTTGTGGATTTACAGCGCCCGTGAAGCCCACTACGCTGCACGCTGAAGTATAGCATTCATAGGATGCAGGCTGCTGCTGCGGTGATGCGTTGGCAGCACGGAAGAATCGGAGGGCACGAGGCACGCCTCGCGGGAAGGTGTGTATCGTAGGAGCGGTACTCAAGCCGCAACTTTCCGGCGGAATGCACGGTGAATAACTAGGAGAGAGGAAGAGGCAATGAAGCGTCGAATTTTGCTCGTGGATGACGAGGTGGCAGTTCTGCTGACCCTGAAAGCTGTGCTGGAGATCAACGGCTTCGAGGTGGAAACGGCGGCTTCGGCGCGCGAGGGCAGGCTGAAGCTGCGTTCGCATGAGTATCACATGGTGATCAGCGATATGCGGATGGAAAGCGACGAGGCGGGCGCGGAGGTAATTGCAGCGGCTCGGTCTGCCCCTTATCAGCCAGCGGTGGCGTTGCTGACGGCTTTCCCGGTCGCGGAGGAAGACTGGCAGGAGATGGGTGCCGACCGGATGCTGGTCAAGCCGACGCACACACGAATGCTGCTCGAACAGATCGATCGTCTGATGGAGTCGCACAGTCGCAGGCCGGAGAGTGTCGCTCCGATGCTGTCGAAGCCGAGTACGCCAAAAAAGAAGTCTTCCGCCAGCAAGACAGCGCCGAAAAAGGCAGCCGTCAAACGAAGCACAGTGAAGACGAAGAAGTCAGTCGCGAAGGAGAGCGCGGCGAAGAAGAAGGCTGCGAGAGCCTGACGCGTCAGTGCTCGGTGTGAGCCTTGATGTAGTTGCGCAGTGAGATATTGATGTCGATGGCTTTTCGGACGCCGTTATCCATCATCCGGAGCCAGTCGGAGCCAGGCTCTTTGAGACCGATGGTGCCGAGCAGGTAGCTGGTCTGAACGATGACCTCGAGCGCATTGCTTAGCTCGTGCGCGAGCTTGCGGATCTCGACGGCGAGATCTTCGGGGATGGTCTCGGTGGCCAGCGAACTAAGTGCTGGGTCGGAGATACGAGGCGGCTTTGGTGCTTCTTCCATGGACATGTTTCGCGGCTCAACTGGTGTAGACGCTGGTCGTGGAGAATAAGTCTAGACCATGTTCCAGAATTGACACTGCGTCTCGTTTTTGAAACACTAAAGACTCGCGGTTGCAATGTTCGCCCTTATGGGCAGAGCGTGTACGGACCGTTGCCGAAGTGGCGGAATTGGCAGACGCGCATGGTTCAGGTCCATGTACTCGCAAGGGTGTGGGGGTTCGAGTCCCCCCTTCGGCACCAAGCTTAAGAAGGATGAGGGGAGCCCCGCTTAGGCGCTCCTCTTCCTGTTTGCGCTGAACTAACCCTTAGAATTGAGACATGCCGACGCAGCTTGACCAGATTCTTGCCCATACCCTGTTGCAGGTGAAGGCGCGCAAGGCCACGGCCGATATTGCTGCGCTTGAGTGCAAAGCCGAGCTTCACGCCCCGCGAGGGTTTACGGCCCGATT
>Ga0126381_100011449_pt1 | contig 10023 bp, 4 predicted proteins | sample PanSoiMetPlot_28_FD_96465 | JGI IMG/M metagenome (GOLD analysis project Ga0126381, IMG submission 96465) | Tropical forest soil microbial communities from Panama - MetaG Plot_28 | ecosystem: Environmental > Terrestrial > Soil > Tropical forest > Bulk soil | place: Panama | collected 2016-02-17 | reverse complement strand
CGGATCCAGCCCAGCTAGCCGCTCGTAGATGGCCAGGGATTGGGCATACGCCCGCTCGGCAGCCGCCAGATCGCCCCGAGCCTGCGCCAACCGCCCGATCGTGATGTATGCGACCGCCAAGTCCTGCTGCCAGCTGGTGTTGGCTGGATCCAGCCCAGCTAGCCGCTCGGAAATCGCGAGGGCCTGGGCGTATGCCCGCTCGGCCACCGCTAGATCGCCCCGAGAGTGCGCCACTCGCCCGACCCGGTTGTAGGGGAAAGCTAGATTCCGCTGCCAGCTAGTGTTGGCGGGATCTAGCCCAGCCAGCCGCTCGGAGATCGCCAGGTCCTGGCGATACGCCCGCTCAGCCGCCGCCAGATCGCCCCGAGCATGTGCAACGTCCCCGACCGCGCTGTGCGCGGCCGCCAAGTCTTGCTGCCAGCTGGTGTTGCCCGGGTCCAGCCCAGCCAGCCGCTCGGAGATGGCCAGGGACTGGGCATATGCCCGCTCGGCCGCTGCCAGATCGCCCCGAGCCTCCGCCACGTCTCCGACGAGGGAGTAAGCATCTGCGGTGAGCCTGGCATCGTCTATGGCTTTGGCCCGCTGAAGGAGCTGGTTCGCCAAGTCGCCGAGGCTAGCAGCACCTTCGAGCTCCGAACGACGTTCGGCCATGACAAGGCGAGCCCGCACCAGGGACCTACCATGTAGCAACATCGATGTGTCGAGTTCGGTCAGCGTCGCCGACAGTGCCGCGAGGTCTTCGTGATGCGCGGTATGCGACCAGGCTCGGTCCAAGCCTTCCAACTCGTCGGCACCTTGCTCAGGATTCACAAGAAGCAGGTGGTAGATCCACTCTATTCGGCCAATGGGACGCGTATCCGTCTCGAACATACGTGCTGCCCGGACACTGAGTTCTATGAACCTTGCCTGCTGTGTCCGAGCCAGGTGTGTCCTGATGGCCAGCCGACTGGCTTCATGAACGTTTCCGGCGTCGGCTCCCCGGGCCGGAAAAGACTCAACGACCGGCACTGCTTTCAAACGCTCCCACTGACTGGAGCTCAGCGAGCTTGAAGCATCGATCAACTCTGCCAGAATGGCTGGGTCGCACCAATGGGGGACGGCTGCCGCTTCAAGAGCCAAGCGCAAATCGGCCCGCTCACCTTCAGGAATGTCGGAGAAGGTTAGATCGACCGTGGCAAGGGCCAGAAGAGCAGGATCACCGCGTGCATCTCGAATTAGTTGTAGCTGCTCAGTGCTATCCAATGCTGGGCCTCCATCCGTCCATTAGGACCTGGGACCCAGAAGACTGGCAAGCAAACTCGGCTTTCCATTGCAGAGCTGGTGAACTCGTTTCACGAGCTCAAGATCTATGTCATTGCCGCGATTTACTTGGCCATACGCAAACCAGTCCTCGGGACCTGGCAACTGCAGAGTGATCTTTGCAGCGACTGATTCCCATATCGACCCGACTCGGGAGGGCACGGATTGCCCGGTGATAATAATGCGGAGCCAACGAGCGGGGACGACGTGCTGGAGAAGAACACTCTCGATCCAGGCTTTCGCGTCCCCTGCAGCCTCATAGGTATCGAACACTAGGAGCGTCGGCTGCGCTCGTCGTCGCAGCTCTGTGAAGATCCTAGCCAACCGTTCATATAAGGTCTGCCCGGACGGTGGTTCGATACCCAGAGGGGCTGAGAATGCCTCGATCTCGATACCAATGTTGGTGGTCCCCTTGAAGTCGAAGCGCCCGGATACAATCCCAGGCAAGCCCATGGCATTCCGAAACATCTGCTTGGACATGTGTGACTTACCGGTCTCAGACGCTCCTTCCACGAGCAGCACGCGCTCAGGACTCGCCTCGCACAGCAGCTTCGCGAAAGCCATGCGAGCCTCGCCGTGATCGGCCATAGGCCATTGCAGCACAGGAACATCGCTCGGCCATCGCTCTATGATTGGCTCCACATCACCGCTGTACCCGCGCACAAAATTCAGCCTCGCGATGATTGTTTCAGCTGCCTCCGTCGGCGTCGAATCGCGAATGTCAAGCACGACCTCATTGAACAGAACACCCTCTACCTCGCCGTCACCCACACGTATCGGAAGGACCCGACGGCGATCCTCGGCGGTGGCTGCCTGCATGAGTCGTGCCCGTACAGCCTGGTACTCCGTGTGGGTCCATGGCTTGTCGCCATAGGCGCCCGACACACACATGACCACGAGTTCAGCCTTCTCGCGATAGACGCTCTGAAGGAGCAGGTCAGCGTCCGGCCCGGCAATCCAGTGCTTGTACCAGGTATCGTAGAAGACCATCGTTCGGCCCAGGATGGCTTCGACCTCTTGGGCGATCGGCAGCACAACTTGTCTCTGCTCTCCCGCGAGCGAAAACGCCACTGCAAATCGGGGGGGCACGTCACGAAGGGGTTCGGCCGACACGCTATCTGCACCGTGCTCGAACGTTATGACCCATTGACGACCTCGATCTCGGTGGTTAACTGCGCGGAGTCTGTAAGCGAGATACCGCCGGTAGGCATCACAGGTTACGGATCAGCTTTCCGATGATGAGCCTCGTTATACCCGACGACCAAGCCTCGAGCCCCCCAACAGTGAGTTTTCGGTACCTGGCCAATCATACATAGTCGCACTCCTGATGTCTGAAAGCTTCCTGCTTGCTTGTTCGTCCATCCGACTACCTGAAGTAGCAGTTGGCCTGGCCGATGTGAGGCTGCACTGTCGCCCTATCGCCGCATCACGAGCAATAAATCTGACCGTGGCCCTCAGATCCGGGTCCCTGAACGCCCTGGCCTGGGCAGCCGGCGCCGCTGGTGACAGTCATGGACCTTGTGACACTGAGGTTAATGGCCCTCCAATGGCCTGTGGCATGGGGCAGTGGCCTTGTGCGCAAACGCTCAGCCCGGTGTCATACACGATGCTTCGGGTCATCTTGCGTGCTGCGTGGCCTGTCAGCCGGATTGCGACCGCGGCTGCCGCGCCTGAAGACCAGGTATGAGATCGGCACGACCCGGCGGAGTTGACCATGGGCACCACGGGGGGGTCACAGCCACTTCGGGCCCGGATCCGGAATGCTGGCCGACGCTTGATGTCGATGAGAGCCGGTGCACGTCACCGGTCGGCTTCGCCGCGACATCGCCGACCGGCTGAACACGTTTTTCGGACCGGCACCTTGGTGGCCGCAGGCCGCTGGTCGATTACGGTGATCTGTGCTTGCTGCTTGTGAGCGTGCTGTTGCGGCCCCCGGGATCCCAGAGGCCGCAACAGCGATCAAGGCAATTGACTGTGGGCCGTTACCGGCATCCGGTGCGGGGAGCCAGGGCTGGCCGCAGTACGGGTGCGGTGACGCTTCTGAGCCGGCGAAGGGCCAGGCAGTTCGCCCTCCGCGGCGACGTGACCTCCTGGATGTCGTTTTGCCAGCCGCCCGGGGGCTTGACGAAGACATCGACGGCTCCGTTGGCGGGGGCGACGGCTGTGGCGGCGAGGGTGGTGGGAGACAGCGCCTCGGCGAGGCCGAGGAAGTCGGGGTTGCTGATCTCGGCCGTCTGGGTCGGGTTCTGCCAGCCGCCGGGCGGCTTGACAAAGACCCAGATCGCGCCATTTGAGCCGTCCGGCAAGCCGCCGCCCGCCAGGGCGGTTCCCCCCGCGATTGCCACTGAGTAGCCGAAGAGGAAACTTCCGCTGCTGGCGGTGAGCTCGGCGGTCTGGGTGGCATCCCGCCAGCCGCCGGGAGGCTCGGTGTACACGTAGGCGGCGCCCTGGTCCTGGTTGACGCCAGTGGCACCGACGATGACAGTGCTGCCGGAAATGGCTACCGACGAGGCGAAGAAGTCGGACGGGAGCTCGCCGGAAGCGGTCAGCTTGGCCGTCTGCGCCTGGTTCTGCCACCCGCCTGGGGGCTCGGTGAACACGTACACCGCGCCCTGGAAGTTGCCGTTCACAGTGGTGGCCCCCCCGGTAACCACGGTGCGCCCGTCCATCGCCATTACGCCACCGAGGAAGGATTCCTCGGTGCCGTCGGAGGCGGTGAGCTTGGCGGCCTGGGTCTCATCATGCCAGCCGCCGCTGGGCCTGGTGAACACATACACCGCGCCCTGGCCGAGGTTGCCGTTGACGGTGGCCTCGGGCGCCCCGCTGACGATGACGTTGCCGGAGATCCCCACCGAGAACCCCAGGTTGTCGTCCGGCTCGGCGTCCGAGGCGGTGAGCTTGGCGGCCTGGGTCTCATCGCGCCAGCCGGTATTCGGCTCGGTGAACACGTACACCGCACCGGGCGCGAAGTTGAAGAAGCCGGACGCGCCGGCCACGACCGTGCTCCCGTTGGAGGAGATGGCGACCCCGTTCTCGCCCTCAGCGCCGATGCTGCCCAGATTGTCAAAAGCGGCCCCGTCGGAGGCGGTGAGTTTGGCCGCCTGAGTGGCGTCCTGCCAGCCACCCGGGGGCCTGGTGAATACGTACACCGCGCCCTGGCCGGGGTTGCCGTTTACCGTGGCGTTGCCTGCGGCAGCCGCGATGGTGTTCCCACTGGCAGAGATGGCCACCGAAAGTCCGAGGCCGTCTCCGGCAGCGCCGTCGCTGGCGGTCAGCTGGGCCTGCTGGATCACCGGGTCCACGGTCAACGGGTACCGCGCCCCGGCGGCCTGCACGTGCAGCAGCAGCTGCCGCCCCCGCAACTCCAGCGAAGCGGGCAGCCGCCTGCCCCGGGCGTCGCTGGCCACCAGCCCCCGGTAGGCCAGCGCGCCACCCGCACCGGAAAACACCACACCCCCGTGCCCAGCCAGCGCCGCGCGGGCGTCACCAGACAGGGCCATGCCCAGGGTGAGCGGCCCGCCGCCCAGGCCCGGTGGCCGGGCTGCCAGGGTGAATCCCTGCTCCAAGCCCAGCGGCCCATTGGCGAACCACTCACTGACCTGGCCGTACCGGAACGTGACCCGGTTTCCCGCCGCCACTGGAGTCACGGGCCGCACCAGGGCCAGCCGGGGGCCGAAGCCGACACCACGCAACCCTAGCCCGACAGCCAAAGGTCCGGAGCGGACCAGCACCCCGCCACCGGCGAACCAAGCCCGCAGTCGCTGCCGCGGGTTGGCAGCCGTCAGCCCGCGGATGGTCGTCTCTGCCCGATAAGCCGGGTTGTCGCGGCCCAGCGCGCGCGACACTGGGGCCCAGGCCGCCACCGGCAGCCCCCTGCCAGCATGCGGCCGCGCCTGCGCCGCAGCCGCGCTCCCAGCCGCGCTAACCGTTCGGCCCTGCCACCAGCGGAGCACTGACGGCCCTCTAACACTGGCCACGCCCACCGCCGGGCCCAGCAAGGCCATCACGACACCGGTCACTACCACCGCACGGCGCATCCGACTACGCATCGCAACCCCCCACCATCTCGGGCACACGTTGCCAGCAGCGCGGGGTAACCGTGGAAAGCCGGGAACAAACACTTGGCCTTCGTGTCAACGGAACGTTGCGCGGAAACCGAGAATTACCCCGCCCGAAACTGAGAATTACCCTCCCTTTGCGCAGAGCGTGGCACCTACGCCAAATCAAGGTCAACACCACGACCTAGAAGTTTGTCCTAGTTTTATCCCGGCTTTGCCTTCGTTGGCCTGACAAGCTGGGCTCCTGCTGGCCACTCGACATCTGGTCCCAATGCCTTCACCCTGACCCGGGGCGACTTCTCGGCGATATATACCTTTAGGGCGCGTCGAGATCATCCGGTACCAATCCGCCAGGAATCAGATAGAACCGGGCAAAGGGGTTTCCAGCGGGTGTTCTGATGCGCTGTCTCGATAGCGGCAGATTGCAGACGGAGCGCGGCCGTCGTCGTGTCTAGGCCCTCAAGGCCCCTAGGCAGAGGCCTTCCACAGGGGTCTTCACAAAGATGCCTTGGCAAGGTCGACGCTGCTGTCGATGTACGGTCGAGACCGTGATCACGGTTGACGAAGCCGCTGAGCTGGCCCGGAAGATGCTGGCTGAGACCTTGCCACGCCGGTGGAGGCATGTCCGGTCTGTCGCCCGGCGGGCGAGGTGGGTCGCCAAAGAGCTGCCGCTGTCAGATGATCTTGTCGCAGCGGCATGGTTGCACGACATCGGCTATGCCCCTGAGTTGGTGGAGACGGGTTTCCACCCGCTGGACGGGGCGCGGTACCTCCGCCGTGTGGGTGTAGATGAACCGGTCGTGAGCCTGGTTGCCTACCATTCATGCGCTCAGATCGAGGCTGATGTCCGGGGTCTTAGCGTCGAGTTGGCTTCGGAGTTCTCCCCCGCCGACGCGTCGCTGGCAGATGCCTTGCTCTACTGCGACATGACCACCGGGCCTGATGGTGACTGTGTGCGGCCCGCGGACCGGCTGGTAGAGATCCGCGGCCGGTACGGTCCCGATCACGAAGTGACACGGTTCGTGCAGCGGGCCGCCCCAGAGATCCTGGCCACCGCGGGGCGTGTCGAGGAGCTGCTTGCTGCTCAGCCCAGGTGAGGCGTGGGCCGTTTGTCCAGGTAGTGCTGTATGCGCTGGCGCATCGACGGGTGCATCTGCAAGCCCGGGATGGCTCCGGGGGAGACCCATTGCGGCTCGAATGACTCGCTGCTCGGCCGCAACTGGCCACCGACCGGCCGGGCGGTGAAGACAATTGAGAACTCCTGCCGGACCTCGCCGTTGCTGGTGCGCCGCTGCGAGCTGGCCGGAGTCTGCATCGACGGGCTGGACTTCGAGGCGGGGACGCTGATGCTGGAGACCACGAGGGTCGTGGTGGACGGCCAAGTGGTGCAACCGGACGGCAAGACCGAGCACGCACAGCGCCTCGTGGTTCTGGACCCATTCACCTTGGCGCTGCTCAGAACGCACGTGGAGATGCTTGACCAGGAGCGCGCAGAGTTCGGCCCCGAGCACCGGCATGAGACGCCTTGACTCAAGATCCCGTGCACATACTGGACATAAAAGAGCCCCGGAGCAACAACCCCAGGGCCCTAACCTGTACTTACTTGGTAGCGGGGGCGGGATTTGAACCCGCGACCTCTGGGTTATGAGCCCAGCGAGCTACCGAACTGCTCCACCCCGCGTCGGTGTCCCTTCACTTTATGGGGTCCGCCGGCCCGAGGCAAATCACGCTGGTCACAAAGCTCACATCCCTGTCCGCCGTAGGACCCCGTCGTCCGGGCGACCAGGCCGCCCCGGCGCACCCCCTAACACCCCAGGCGCGGCCGATAACACGATCAAGAGCCGAGGACCGTCCCGCCCGGCTGGGACATCCACAGCGTGTACTGCATAGGCCACGTCGAGGTGGGCGGCCGGGTGAGCAGGTGCGCGTCCTGCTGGGTGGACAGGTTGACGATCTGGCGCGGCGCCGCGCCGTACGGGGTCAGTTCCGCCGCCCTGGTCGCGAGCAGGACGGGATGACGGCCCGCCCGCTCAATCCCGCCGATGATCGTGCTCACCTCCCCCGGCGCGGCGCTGGTGACGATCGCGGTGGGCAGGCCGCAAGTGCCGCGGACGACCTGGGCGAACGCACGGGCCGCGGCCTCGTCGAGGATCACGACCGACGAGTGCGACGGCAGTGCCCCGCACAACTGCTCCACCGCGGCGACCTCGCCGGCGCTGGTGGTGCGGAACGCCAGCCCGGACAGGGCCAGCCGGGTTGCCGGGTCCGCAGGCTGCGACAGCGCGATCCCGAACGTGATCGCGGCGGCCGGCACGGCCATGGCGATCACGAAGCATACGGTGGCCGTGGCGACGGCACCCGTGCGTGCGCCGCGGGCGTGGGCCCGGCCGATCATCCAGGCCGCCACCCAGACGGCCAGGACTATCAGGCCAGGCAAGACGACCGGGACCAGTTGCCGGCTGGCCCAGGGCTGATCCGGCACCGTGAACGGCTGCCAAAGTACGGCGAACACTCCCCAGCCGATGATCGCGGCCGGCACGACCCAGGCCCGGGCCACCCCGGTCGGGTCCCGCCAGGTGATCAGCGCGCGCAGGCACAGCCGGGTGACCATGGCGAGCCCGGCGAACCCGAGCAGCAGCGCGGGGACGCCGAGGTACCAGATCACCCAGTAGAGGGTGTTCTCGGCGTACAGCCGCCCAGGGTCGATAGGCAGGTCCTGCAGCCGCTGCAACTCGGCGATATAGGGGTTCGCAGGCCCGTGGACCTTCTGCACATAGGGGCGGATCGCCAGCCCGATAGCGGCGACGGCCACCAGGATCGCTCCCGCTTCGGGCAGCCAGCGCAGCGGCCGCGCATCCAGCAGCTTGCGCGCCCGCCGGCGCGCCGGGTCAACCAGTCCGATGGCCACGCCGACCGCGGTCACTACCGCCAGTCCCCCGGCAAGAACTCCGATGATGCCAAACGATGGTGTCGTGGTGCTCAGCGCCGGATCGTCCAGCGCGATCCCGGCAGACAGGCCACCGATGACGCCGACCAGCCAGCCAGCCGTCAGCGGGATGGCCTGCGGCCTGCGGCCGGCCAGCAATGCCCCAGAGACGACGATGAGCGGCAGGAGCATCAGCAGGAACCCGGTCCCGGCCAGCACCGTGAGGCCGAGCGCCAACCCGCCCAGCCCGGCCAGCGTGATCCGGCGCCGCGAGGAGAACGAGTCGACCACCAGGCACAGGCCACCAAATAGCAGCGTCTGGGCCAGGGTGGCGCCGAACGCGGACCGGCTGGTGTAGATCTCCGGCACGGTGAGCGCCAGCAGCAGCGCTCCCGCGGGGGCCCATTGCGGCCCGGCGAGGCGGGCGGTGAGCCCGCCCACGGCAACGATGCCGAGCGCGCCGAGCAGCGGGCTGATCACCGCCGCCCCCGTGACGCCGTGCGCCCACATCCCCAGGGCCAGGACGATCGGCAGACCAGCGGTGAGCCCTGGAGCCACCGCCCCGTTATGGCTGGCGAAGCCGAAGCTGGCGAAGGTGAGGCCGGGGTGCGCACCGCCGAACGCCGCCGCGGACGCCGGGATGGGCAGCGAGCCGTGCTGGGCGATCCAGTACGCAAACTGGGCGTACGCCCCGGGGTCCCGGCTCACGATGAGCTGCGCCGAATTCTCCATCAACTGCCAGGCGGCGAACACGCCTGCGATCACGATCGTGCCCCCCAGGCCCCACCAGGCGGGCCAGGCACGATCGCGGGGCTTGGCGTCCTTGGTTCCGGATGCCTGCCTGGTGCGCGTGGCATCCAGCCCCGGCCATCGGCCGGGGAGCTCTCGTGCGACCAGGATGCTGAGGGCCACCGCGAGCGGCACCGAGATCAGGACCATGGGGGCCGGCAGGAACCTGTGCGTGAGCAGCAGCAGCACTCCGGGCACCAGCCAGGCCACGAGGAGGATGACCGGCATGACGGTGACCAGGGCGAGCGCCCGGACGCCGGGGCTGGCGGACTCGCGGACGCCGGGGCTGGGCTGCCACAGCCGGCTGATGCCGAGCCGGCCGATGCTGCGCTGCCACAGGCCGCCGACAGCCGGGCCTAGCCCCAGGTCCCAACGCCGGGCAGTCTTGCCGATGACCGCGGTCCGGGTGGCCCCCGGCTCGGCGGCAGCCTCGCTTGCAGCGCCCTCAGCCTCAGCGGCCTCAGCCACAGCGGCATCGCGTACGGTCCAGCCATCGCCTGGCCCGGTGCCGCCATCACCCGCCCCGGCTCCGCCGTCGCCTGGCCCAGCCCCGCTCTCCGCGGGCGGCGTCTCGGCCTGGGGGCCTGGTGCCCCGTCCTGTGCTTGGGCGCCAGCGGGCGGGCTCTCGTACCGGGAGGCAGCCGCCAGCACCTCGGCTTCCGAGCCGGCCGGTGGGTACTCCTCGTGGGACAGGGCGGGCTCGCCTTCGGTCAGGGTGTCATCGGAGAGGTCCCCGCCAACGACGGTTTCGGCCTGGTCCGGGGCAGGTTGGTCGGAGCCCTGGCCAGCGGCAGGCTCGTCCTCGTGCTGGCCGCCGGCAGTCTTGTCGCCGTTCTGCCGGCCGGTTAGTCGGAGTCCCAGGCGCACGTGCCCTACTCTAGAACGGGCTACCAAGCAGCGGGCCCGCCCCCGCATTTGGCCGGGAGCAGCTGTGTCAGCGAGGCTGCGCTG
>Ga0126381_100011448_pt1 | contig 10024 bp, 8 predicted proteins | sample PanSoiMetPlot_28_FD_96465 | JGI IMG/M metagenome (GOLD analysis project Ga0126381, IMG submission 96465) | Tropical forest soil microbial communities from Panama - MetaG Plot_28 | ecosystem: Environmental > Terrestrial > Soil > Tropical forest > Bulk soil | place: Panama | collected 2016-02-17 | reverse complement strand
CGCGCAACAAGTGCGTGCGCAGACGATCCGCGCGATCGAAGTCGTCACCAGCCATTATCCCGCCGGCAGGTTTGATGTGCGACGATCCTTTCCCGGGCAACCGAGAAGCGTGCCCGCGGGAATGCCCGCGCAGATCCTCGAACGCCGCCCGGATCTCATCGCCAGTGAGCGCCGCTTCGCCGCCGCTTTTCATCGAGTGAACGAAGCTCGCGCGGCGCGGCTGCCGCGCTTTGTGCTCAGTGCCGCGAGCGGGCTTGGAACTGCACAACTCGATGGCGTTGGGACCCTCGATGCCGTCCTTTGGACTTTCGCTGCTGGGGTCACGCAGCCGATTTTTTTCGGCGGCGAACTTCAAGCGGCAGTAGATCTCCGCACAGCCGAACAAAAGGCCGCCGCCGCAAGTTACGTGGGGCATGCGTTGCGCGCTTTCGGAGAGGTGGAAGACGCGCTCGCCAATGATTACTATCTGCGTATGCGCGAAGGCGCACTGGGTACCGCAGTTTCCAGCAGTGCCGATTCCGTGAAATACGGAAGGCAACAACTGGAGCAGGGCCAGGTCGATATGTTTACGATCCTGCGTCTCACGGGGGAAAACCTCGCTGCAAAAGTCCAATTGACGGCGATTCGCGCCTCGCGTCTTCGCGAACGTGTTAATCTATACTTGGCTCTGGGCGGTGATTTCGAAGGAACTGGTGCACCAAGGGAAAAATGAGCTCGACGCCTCATCGAATTGGATCGACTTCACAACACGTGTACAGCAGTTGAACAGGAGAAGCTGCGTGAAACAGATATCACTACTAATAATAACCGGGCTCATCTTGACCGGCTGTTGTTCGACGCAGACAGATTTACGTTCACCAACTTCCGATCTTCAACTCAGGCGTTACGACCTAAAGCATTGCTTGAGCATGCAGCGCATGAATTGGGACAAGCAACCGTTGCAGAGCAACGCCTACAACGACGTCACGGCTGACCTCGAAGAAAAAGCAACCATCGAGCGGGAAATTACACGGCGTGACATCACCAATTATCATTGGCCACCTTCAATGCCATACGGAGACGTACATGATCGTTGTCACTGCCAATGTTGGGTTGTTAGGCTCTGAAATCCGAGGAAAAGAGAGCTAGTATGAAAGACAAAAAGCTTGGCTTTACTCGGAATGGAAAAATGAAAATCGGCCTTCAACGCTGGGTGAGAACTCCTCAAATGAGTTTGTTGAATGCATACTATTACCAATAACTATCGCGATGCTCACATCTTAAACCTGGGCTCGGTCGACCAAAGCGGTCCTTTTCTCGTTACGCAAACGGGTGTGTCTCCAAGCGATGTGTTGCCAAAGGAAAAGATGTTTGTTCTCCGCCCTGACGGACAGTGGGTTGATTTTAATGCTTATGCCTCGCAGGGAAAGCCTGAAGCGATGGATGAGATTGTATTCTCAACCACAACGCAAATTATGGAGATGTTTGGGAAATTGTTTGGCCAGCCGCGGGTTCTCAATCTGCCGATTAACGAAGAGGGACTTAAAGCATGGTTGGAGCGCCAGGAACATGGCGATCCCCTGCAAGCAGCTCGCGCGTGGGCCATAGAGTACAAAATGCGCCATCGAAAAGACCGCAGTCGTTAACGCCGCTCTTTAAGAGCGCCGGCGAATGACGCGATGAATGCACCGTCCCTTGCTCGCTTGATTCCCGCTTACAGTTGGCTGCGCGCTTACGACCGGAGCTGGTTGCGCGGCGATGTTTTCGCCGGCGTCACGCTCGCCGCATATCTTCTTCCCGCCGGATTGGGAGATGCGTCTTTGGCCAATTTGCCGCCTGAGGCCGGACTTTACGCGTGTTTGTTCGGTGGACTCGTCTTCTGGCTATTTTGTAGTTCGCGGCACACAGTTGTCACAGTTACGTCCGCGATCTCGTTGCTCACCGGCGCGTCGCTCGGCGAGATCGCCGGTGGCGATACAACGCGCTTTGGCGCACTCGCCGCCGGCACAGCTTTGCTGGTCGCGTTGATTGCATTCATCGCGTGGCTCGTGAAAGCAGGCGTGATTGTAAATTTCATTTCCGAAAGTGTGATGACCGGTTTCAAGTGCGGTGTCGCTCTCTTCCTCGCCAGCACGCAACTTCCCAAGCTATTCGGCTTCCATGGCGCACACGGAGATTTTTGGGAGAACAGCAGCCATTTCTTCAAACATCTGAACGAAACAAATCCTACATCCCTTCTGGTCGGAGGAACCGCGCTGGCTGTGCTCATTTTGGGAAAGATTTTCTTGAAAAACAAACCGGTGTCGCTCTTTGTCGTCATTGGCGGTATCGTGGCCGCTTCTGCACTCTCGTTAGGCGCGCGTGGTGTAAAGCTGCTGGGTAACATTCCTCAGGGATTGCCTCCAATCGGCGTGCCGGCTGTTTACTGGCACGATCTGAATGAACTGCTTCCGCTCGCGTTCGCCTGCTTTCTGCTAGGCGCTGTGGAAACCGCCGCGATCGGTCGAATGTTCACCGCCAAACATGGCGGACGGTTTGACGCCAATCAGGAGTTTCTCGCGCTTGCGGCTTCGAATCTAGCTGGAGGAGTCGGGCGCGGATTTCCGATCAGTGGCGGCATGTCGCAATCGCTAGTCAACGAAGGAGGCGGTGCACGCACACCGCTGTCGGGCGCACTCGCCGCAGGAATTATTTTAGTCGTCGTTCTGTTCTTCTCTCATCTGTTAAGCGCTTTGCCCCAGCCAGTCCTCGCAGCCGTAGTGCTTGTCGCAGTCGCGGGTTTGTTCAAGCTCGCAACGTTGAAACAACTCTGGCGCGTGGATCGCTCTGAATTCGTCGTAGCAATGGCGGCAATTCTCGGCGTTCTCGGCTCGGGCCTGCTCCGCGGCGTGATGATCGGCGCAATCATTTCGTTAGTGCAACTGTTACGAACAGCGTCCAGGCCGCATGTCGCATTTCTCGGACGTATTGCGGGTACGCGCCGATTCTCCGATCGCGAACGTCATCCGGACAACGAATTGATTCCCGGTGTCCTGATCTTTCGGCCGGAATCTGGTCTCGTGTACTTCAACGTCGACCATGTCTGCGAGTCGATTCTGAAGCGCGTGCACGCTGAACCGACCCCACCAAAGTTGGTTGTGCTCGATCTTTCCGCTGCGCCGCGTGTGGACTTGCAAAGCGCTCACGCGCTGGCCGGCTTGGCCGACGAACTCACTGCCAAAGGCATCCGGTTCCAAGCAGTCGAACCGCGTTCCTCCGTACGGGACCGTTTGCGGAATGAAGGCGTGGACGGAAAGCTTGGCGGAGTGAACCGTTTTACTTCGGTCGCAGACGCGGTCGAAGATTTTCAGAAAACGGCAACCCATTAAACGAACGACTAACACCGGCATGATCGCGAAGCTCTCAATTGCCGCGTGCCTCGTAGCCATCACTGTCATAATTCACGCGGCCGGTCTCGGCATGGTATTGAGCCACGTGGTGCACTCCAAGGCGCGGCGAGAGGACACACATTTCTGGCCAATTACATGGCTACTGATTCGCATCGCTTGGTTGCTGATCATTATTCACCTGATTGCAATCGCCGTGTGGGCCCTGTTCTTCTTGTTGGCGAAATGTTTGCCGGACATCGAGTCATCATTCTACTTTTCGGCAGTTACCTACGCCACCATCGGGTACGGCGATCTCGTCTTGCCGAGAGAGTGGCGGATGTTGGGCCCAATCGAGGGATTCACTGGCATACTGATGTTCGGTCTCTCCACTGCATTTTTCTTTATCGTCGTAAGCAAAGGCGTTCTCCATCAAACCGACGAAAGGAGCTGAGCGTGACCGCGTGAAAACACAATCTGATCCACCGACGGCGTCAGACGCAGAGCCGGCTGAAAAGAGAAAGTGGGTAGAGCCCGTCGCCGCTTTGCTGATGGCACTGGCGACACTTAGCACTGCCTGGTGCTCGTTCGAGTCAGCAGCGTGGACTCGGAGAAGCAATCGGCTGTTGAACGAGTTCAACACACTGGAACGCAGAGCCGGCGTGCTGACGATCCAAGGTATGCAGCAGACGACTATTCATACAGCTATGTTCATGGAAGCGCTTGCTGCGCACCAGGCCGGCAACGACAAACTGGTAAACTTTTACGTTGAACGCTTTCCTCCCGAGTTGAGAAAGGCTTATGACGCATGGATCGCAGAAAAGCCCTTCGAAAATCCAAATGCGGATCCGCATCCATTTGTATCCAAGCTCTACGTAACACCCGGAACGCGCGACGCCGCTGAGGCGACGGCAAAGGCTGCTGACAGTCAGCAGCAGGCGGGCGCGGCCGGCAGCATTTCCGGTCAGTATCTCGCCAACACCGTATTGTTCGCCGCAGTACTATTTTTCGCGAATGCCGCGAGCAGGTTTAAGCAACGTCGAGTGCGCGTCGTCGCATTCGCCTTTGCCGTCGCGGTTTTTGTTTTTGCCTTAGTGCGTACGGCGATGCTTCCGTTGACCTGACAAATCGCACCGCCACGCCGACGGCTTCCGGTTATCAATCGACTGTTCTGAGAATCGCTTTTCCATGGGACTGAAGTCCAATATGCCGGACGAACTCGCTGCGATACATTGAAAGAGCTTCAGAGGAACATTTGATCATGGACACATTAGATTTTCTCAAACGACGGGTCCGCGTCTTCAAAGAATTTAGTGCTGAACGCATTAAAGAGCTGCTGGATGGATCGGTTGTCCGATCGTGTGAGGCGAACGAAGCAATCGCGCACCAGGGCTCTGAGGCTACTCACTTCGGCGTTGTGTTGAGCGGAACCGTAGCGGCGTCAGCGATGACTGATGGGACGCGGGAAACGCTCGGACATTTCAAAGCAGGGGAAACCTTTGGCGAAGGGGCACTGATGACGGGCAATCCTCTTATCGCTGACGTTATCGCCGAATCGCACTCTGAGATCTTGCTCGTTCCAGTATCGCTCTTCCAGTCGGTGATTGTCGCAGAGCCCGAGGCAGTACGCCACATTTCGCGCACGATCGCCGAGCGGACAAAAATACTCGCATCTGACCCGGCGAAGATGAAAGCGGCGCTTCAGCAGGACAACGATCCCTACGGACTCAAGCTCAAGGGGGAGAGACCGGAAAGAATTTTGGGCATCAATGTCGGGTCATCATCGCTGAAGTACTCCTTTTACGACACGATAGACGAATCGCGCCAAGCGAAGGGTTTGGTTGAACGCATCGGCCTCGACGGCACTCGCCTGAAGCATCGCGGACCTAAAGGCGAGCTGAAGCGAGACTTGGAAAAGGGAGATCACGCCGCCGCATTCAACGCAAGGATTGCGGAGCTCACTTCGAAGGAGACAGGAGTCATTGGCAACCCCAGTGAAGTGAGTGTCGTGGCGCATCGCGTTGTTCACGGCGGCGAGAAATTCACTGAAGCCACGCTCCTCAGCGATGAGTTCGTCGCGGAAATAGAAAAACTAAATCCGCTGGCACCACTGCATAATCCAGTAATTATCGCAGGCATTCGCGAGATGCGGAAGCTGTTTCCCGCAGTGCCGCATGTGGCTGTCTTCGACACGGCATTTCATCACACCATGCCGGGGTACGCATTTCTCTACGGGCTGCCGTATGATCTTTATGAGAAGAAGGCGGTTCGTCGGTACGGTTTTCACGGCACATCACACAATTACGTTTCATTACGGGCTGCCGAATTCCTGAAGCGCCGGCCTAACGAGCTGCGTCTCGTAAGCTGCCATCTCGGCAACGGCGCGTCCATCTGTGCCGTTGATCACGGGCGTTCTGTGGACACCAGCATGGGCTTTACGCCGTTGGAAGGATTGATCATGGGTACCCGCTGCGGCGACCTTGACCCCGGCGTGGTCGCGTTCCTCGCACGCGAGGAAAAAATCACTGCCGCGAAGAGCGAAGAATTGTTGAACAAGAAAAGCGGTTTGCTCGGCTTGTCCGGTGTTTCGAGCGACATGCGCGAGGTGCTTCGAGCCGCCGATCAGGGAAATCGCCGCGCGCTCATCGCTCTCAAGGCGTATTGCTATCGCATCCGAAAGTACGTCGGCGCTTATGTCGCGTCGATGGGCGGCCTCGATACGGTGATTTTCACAGGAGGCGTTGGCCAGGGCAGCGCAGTGGTTCGCGCGCTGGCGTTGCAAGGGTTGGAGTGCATGGGCATTAGACTCGAGCCCAAGCGCAACCGGGATGCCCCCGCAGACGAGATCAGTCGCATATCAACCGATGACTCAAAAGTGACGGTGCTCGTCGTGCCGACGGATGAAGAACGCATGATGGCTCGCGAAGCATTGCGCGCCTTGAGCCGCTCTTACATCACACGGGTATTAGAAGCGCAGAAGCAGCAGCCATTTCTCGTTGAAATCTCGGCGCACCACATTCATCTAACGCAAGAACATGTTGAGGCGCTGTTCGGCAAGGGACATCAACTGACGAAACACGCGGATCTTTCACAGCCCGGCCAATATGCTTGTAAGGAACAACTCAATATTATTGGACCGAAAGGCCGCATCGAGCGCGTTCGGATTCTCGGACCGACACGCAAATACACTCAGGTCGAGATCGCGATGACCGAGCAGTTCAAGCTCGGTATTCATCCGCCAATTCGAGAAAGCGGCGACATCGCCGATACGCCCGGCTGTATACTCAAAAGTCCGAAAGGTAGCGTCAACATCGACCGCGGAGTAATTTGTGCGCTGCGGCATGTTCACATGAGTCCGGAGGACGCGCTCCGTTACGGCGTTCGAGATAAATCTTTTGTCCGGGTACGAATCCATGGAGATCGCGAACTTGTTTTCGGCGACGTGCTGGTGCGCGTGGACCCGACCTCGAAACTCGCGATGCACATTGACACCGATGAAGGAAACGCGGCGAATGTTAAGACCGGCGCGCAGGGTTACATCGACGCAATCCAGAGTTAGGGGATTACCGGATCAGCCTAAGAGTAGACCGCTCCTTGAATGAAACGCCTTGTGTAGTAATACTTCGCCTTTCAAACAAATCATGAAATTCCTGACCATTCTTGTCGTTTCCCTCGGACTTCTCACCGGATCGCAGGCCGCGATGGAGAGGCCGTCATTCCATACCAAAGGGACACCAACCGGTAAGCCAACGGGAAAGCTCAAGCCCGGCGAGTACTGGTGGCATCCTGAAATTTCGCCCGACGGACCCCTCATGATCCTTGTGAGTGTTCCGGAGCAGACAATGCACGTCTATCGCAATGGGATTCTCATCGGCCGCTCGAGCGTGAGTACCGGGTCGAAGGGCCATGATACACCTGGCGGCGTATTCACGATTTTGGAGAAGCAGCAAAGCTATCGCTCAAAAAAATATAACAACGCACCGATGCCCAACATGCAGCGACTTACCTGGACAGGCATTGCCATGCACTCAGGCCAGCTCCCCGGCTATGCCGCCAGCCACGGCTGCGTTCGTCTTCCTTATGACTTTTCTCAGTTGCTCTTTTCCACAACGAATCGCGGCGGCACGGTCATCATCGGGGATGGCAAAACGCCAGTACCGCGTCTTGCCTCAAATCCGGGTCTGATCCTGGCGCCCACGGATTTCACGCCAGAGATGCTACATTCGCTTGGTAAAAATGATTACGATTGGCGCCCGGGACGAAGTCCGGAAGGTCCGATCACAATTGTCATCAGTTCCGCCGATCAGGCCATGTACGTTTATCGCAATGGTAACCCGATCGGACGCGCGGCAGTCGAGATTAGCGGCGGCGGCCTTACCAGACGCGATCGTCTCGGCAATCACGTCTTTACCATGCTCGAAGGAACAACTGGGAAAACCAGCCGGTTCACGCCTAAACACGAAGAGGCCCGATGGATGAGAGTGACGAGCGAAGGCAAGCCGGTGGACCCTGACACGCTGGCATCCAGATTACGCTTCAGTCCGGATTTCGCTGACAAGCTCGCTAACGAACTTAAGCCGGGCACAACCGTGATCGTCACGGATTATCCCGTTGTGCGGAAGCCGAAATCTGATTCCACACTTTTTGCGGCCGAGTAACGCGAGTTCGATGGTTGCGTGATGAGCGCGGTACTTCCGGCGCACAAGACCAAGATCGTCGCCACGATCGGGCCAGCATCGGAATCACCAGAGATGCTGGTGCAGCTCATTCGTGCTGGAATGGATGTCGCGCGATTGAATTTCTCACACGGCGACTCATCTAAACACGCTGAAGTCATTCAGCGCATCCGTGAGGCCGCGCGTGAAACGGAGCGGCGCGTCGCAATCATGGCTGATCTTCCAGGGCCGAAATTGCGGCTCGGAAAAATCGATCCCGAACCGATTCGGCTCGTGCCCGGCGCGCATTTTACACTAACGAACCAAGACCTCGTTGGGAATGCCCAGCGCGCATCGACGACTCTCCAGCAATTGCCGAGCGTGGTGAAGCCCCGCGATCGGGTTTTTCTCAACGACGGCCTCGTCCAGCTAGTGGTGAACCGCGTCGCGGGAAATGACGTGGAGTGCACCGTTGCTGTTGGCGGCGAGCTGCGCTCACGCAAAGGACTAAATCTTCCGGGCGTAGATCTGGGCATCCGCGCTTTCACCGAAAACGACCGCGCTTGTCTTGAGTTCGCGCTCGAACATGGTGTCGACGCGGTGAGCCAATCCTTTGTCGAACGCGCCGCAGACGTCCACGCGGTGCGCGCGGCTGCGGCAAAAGTCGGCGCACAGCCTTTCATCATTGCAAAAATCGAACGTGCCGACGCACTTGCGCACTTCGATGAAATTCTGGCCGCTGCGGACGGAATCATGATAGCGCGTGGCGATCTGGGAGTGGAACTGCCTATTGAAGAGATCGCCTACACGCAGAAGCAGCTCATTGCGAAAGCAAATCTTGCCGGACAGCCTGTCATTACTGCGACGCAAATGCTTGAATCAATGGTTTCCAGCCGTCTCCCTACGCGTGCCGAAGCGACTGATGTTGCGAATGCGATTCTCGACGGCACCGATTGTGTCATGCTGTCCGGCGAATCAGCAGTGGGCAAGTTTCCCGAGGAAGCCGTGACAATGCTGGCGAAGATCGCCGCGTTTACGGAAACACATCGGCCGCCCAGGAGTTTTGCAGTCCAACGCGAGTTGGTACAACAAAAGACAATGATAGAAGGTCACGGCCGCATGGCGACCCTCGTCGAGCATGCGCTGTACACCGTTGCGTGCGACCTGCTGCTCGTACCGACGCGTGGCGGCACCGTCGCGCGTGCCATCTCGCGCTTCAAGCCGCCCGTGTGGATCATCGCGCCGACCTCTGATCCAGCGGTATGCCAGAATCTCGCATTCTCCTATGGCGTATATCCCGTCAATCTCGCGGAGGAACCCGACGACTGGCGCGAATGGATTGCGCGCTGGGTGCGAGAGAAAGGAATCACAGCGGAACGGGTGATGCTCGTCGCCGGCCCATCGCCGCGAAATCCGAAAGCCAATTACCGGATAGAGTTGATGCGCCTCGACGCGCACGACAACTGACTATGTTAAGATAAACTTCGACACTCGAGCTTGCCCTAAAATACAGACGTCAGCCAACTCACGAGTAAGATGAAGATCACGTTGATTGGCGCCGCTGGCGGAGAAGTCACCGGTTCCTGTTTTCTCGTCGAGACAAAACAGGCGCGAATTCTTGTCGATTGCGGTTTGTTTCAAGGTGGCAAGAAATCTGAGGCGTTGAACCGGCCGCCGACGGCAGCGAATCGCACACTCGACGCAGTTCTTCTCACTCACGCACATCTGGATCACACCGGCCGACTGCCGCTGCTCGCTAGAATGGGCTACACCGGTCCAGTCTACGGTACACCAGCAACACTGGATCTGACCGGTCTGATCCTGCGCGACTCAGCGCGATTACAAGTCGCCGACGACGAGCGGAACAACCGGAAACGATTGCGCGCGGGTGAGCCGCCGGAGGAACCACTCTACACATTGGATGATGTGGAGAAAATTCTCTTGCAACTGCGACCAGTGCCGTATCAACAAGAGTTTGAAGCAGCCCCCGGAATCAAAGCGATCTGGCACGATGCCGGACATATG
>Ga0126381_100011447_pt1 | contig 10024 bp, 8 predicted proteins | sample PanSoiMetPlot_28_FD_96465 | JGI IMG/M metagenome (GOLD analysis project Ga0126381, IMG submission 96465) | Tropical forest soil microbial communities from Panama - MetaG Plot_28 | ecosystem: Environmental > Terrestrial > Soil > Tropical forest > Bulk soil | place: Panama | collected 2016-02-17 | reverse complement strand
TTGTGGATTGAGCCCAGCATCCTCAGTACACCCTGTCCCAAGTTGAAGAACGTTGTATAAGATCCAGACAGGGTTATTGCGTCCGAATAGAGAATGAGTTGTCCAAACCACTCGCGCAGAACTTTCCGATCCCCAAACAGTCGCTGAAACATCGGCTCGATGAATTCGATATCGAGGAGCGTCTCGTTGACATCGAACACACACACCGATGGTGCCACGGAGTCCACCTCACGCCATTGAGCAGTTGCGGCTGCGCACAACTTGGCATCGACCGGCTCGCGCTGCCGAGCGTCCGCGTTCGACGCGTCGAAAGACTCCGGTCATCCGCCAAGCCGCATGGGCCGGGCTACCTTGGATTTTGTCGGCCGGGTCGGTGAGGTCTGATCGCGCCGATCGTCTGCTGTTTGCGTCGCGCTGCCGCCATAGGGAATTTCGGATTGTCTGCAAGGCAGTTTGAACAACTGACCGTAATCATCCACGCTAACCTCTGCACCTGCCACGCGTAGCGCATACCACAAGGAAACCTGGTTTGCAGTGAGTACCGGCCGGCGGAGGTCATCCTCCAATGCTGCTATTACGCCAATGGCGCGGACGGCGTTCCCACCGATGAAAACGGCCTGCGCAGAGGATGGAACATGCCTGCGAACCCACTCGTAAATCTCTGCCGGATTCGTCACTGATCCTGTGTTCGGATGCGGAACCTTGATCGGGGGCATCAGATGGCTGACATGAACGACCTCGAATCCACGCTCCTGAAAGTATGCGGCACCTTTCTGGTCGAACTCGTCAGTGAAGAAGGGACCATGGATCAGTGCGATTCGTTCGACTTCCAATGTTCGGAAGCCGGCCGTTGCCGCGGGCGCCGCCATGAGGACAGGAATGCCATTTGAATGCTGTTGAACACGACTGACGAGTTCCTCCTCTCCGGTCGTGCCGAGAAGGTAGCTGCCCACGGTCCAGGCATAAATGATCGCCTGCAATGGCAATCTCGCAAGCATTTCTGCGGCATCGTCGGGGCCGGGAGGATCAGCGAAGGTAGCTAGATCAGCAAAGAACACGCGGGATGTGTGAAGGGATACCCCATCGGGGGCCATGGTCCACAGTTCTGATTCGGATATCGCACTGTCGTCGTGTGTGAGCACCCCCAGCCGTGCGCGCCATCCGTGCCCGTCTGGCTTCAAGTTGTTGATGTTCTTGCCCATGTCACATGAAACCTTTCCCCGACAGGCCTTGGTGGGTCATGCGACACACCATGCGAATGGTGGTCACGACCTGCCTCCAAGCTGCTGTCGTCGCGGTTATTGGCCGTTGGGGCAAAAACGGCGCACCACAATTTGGGTTCCTCCTCGCCATTGACAGGACTTGGGGAAATTTAGCGCATTCGCCACCACGTCCTCCCGATCCTCGGATTTCCGCTCTGCAACCCGCGCGGCCGACGAGGTCGAGGGGCGGGTGAAACCCGCTCGTGAGCGGGCTTCCCTTGCTGGGTCACGGGGCTCAGCGACCGCTGTCGGCGCGGCGGTCCCGGTTCTGCGGGCAGGGCGGGCGCATGAAGACCGGATCGTCGCCGTCGTCATGATCGAGCACAGGCATACCTGCGGCGAGGCATCGGTCGTCGTTCATCGCCGTGTAGACCCCAATGCAGCCGTTCGCGGAGTTCGGGCAAAGGCCCGAGCCTCCCGATGCGACGTCATCGGGCCCCGGGAGCACCACATAAACCTGGTTCTTGAGCATGTCGGCGGCAACCACGCGCGAGCTTCCGTTGGCCGTGGCCATGACATCCACGTGACCGGTCACGGCATCGACGGGCGCCAGCGTGCCTACTGTGCCTGCCGGGTTCGTCGGCACCAGGAAATAGTGGTTGTCGCCGGGATTGTACCAGACCTCGTCGGAGGTCACGCCGGGCAGAAAGACGATGATGTGCCCATCGCGATCGTCGATAATCACCGAATTGTCCGTCCCGGCCGGCGGCCCACCGCAACCGAGCAGGACTTGGTGGTCCGGACCGAGCGCTAGTCCGTGCGCTCCCTGAGTGCAGCCCGTCCTGCTGCCATCGATTGTGAAGACATCCTCGACCTTGAAGGTCGTCGGCGAGATCGTCACCACGACCCCTCCGTTGGGCTGGCTGGCAGGCTGCGGGACGGCGAGGAGGAATTTCTGGGTGCGCGGATCGAACTTGCATTGCTCGATGCCGCCGGCGGCGACGATGCCCTTATTGTCCTTGCTCGCTGTCTTGAAGGAGAGCGTGCCGAGCTTTGTATAGCTTTCGGTGTCCCAGAAGGTGACGAACAGGTCGGCGTCTCGGTCATTGGCGGCCATGACGATCTTGCGACTGACCGCCTCGCAGAGCTCGTCGGTTCTGCCCTGTCCGCCGGTGTTCATGACGTGGCAGTGCGGACCGGGGCATTCAGTTGGGGAGCCATCGGCCGCGATATCGATCGCTTTGAGCGTGCTCGTTCCGCCTGCCGCCAGGCCGTCGCCGGCCCAGACTTGCTTCTGGTCGACGATGATATTCCCGTTGGGTCCATGTTCGTGAGTGCCCCCGTGGAACCCGCAGAGGGTCTTGATGAGCTTGTTGGTGTTGGTGTCGATCAGGTCCACGCCGCCCCGTGTGTTAGGGTCGCTGCCGCAGTTCGCCGTATCATCGCGGTGTGACTGCGCCAGGGTGTGAATATTCGCGTCGTCGAAGCTGATATCGAACGAGGTGATCGGCCCGACGTCGATGCCCTTGACGAACTTGAACTGCTCGTCGGACGCGGCCGGCATGGCGGCCGTCAGCAGCAAAGGGACGGCGACGCCGGCCAGACAGGCCAATAGCTTGACCTTTCTCATCATTGACTCCTCCCGGTTAGGCAGACTTTCAGGATACGGCCCATCGAACTTGCCTATTTGCTGGATTTGGGTTTCAGCAAACGAAGCCAGGGAATCAACGTTCCTCCTCAGGCGAGGATGGACGTATCCCCACCATGAGACTGAGCCCGTAGAATGAACGTCGTAAGACAGTTTTCAGAAACACAAGTTCGCATCGGGGACACGCATTATGAGTAATCATTGGCGCGCATGACGTTGACCTACCGCGATACCGAACTGGTGTTTTCATCTGGCTGTGTTGTGCGTGACAGCAAAAATGCAGGCCAGGGATGTCTGCTTGGGGTGAAGAACGGAAGAACTCAGTCTGAGCATATTCTTGTCCGCTGTCCCCCCGATAGCGACCGAAAAATTGGGCTTCGTCGTTGTTCCGTTCGGGCACACAGCCTGGGCCAGGAGCGGACTCATGCGGTGCAGCAAAATGTACCCTTATTCAATCACCTCGTCCGCGAGGGCGAGCGGCATCGCCGAAGCCGAACGCTTTCGCGGTCCGCAAATTGATCACAAACTCGAATTTGGCCCCTTGGATAACCGGCAGGTCGCCGGCCTTCTCGCCCTTCAGGATGCGGCGGGTGTACAGGCCGACTTGACGGCGGTCGGAATCGTCGCCGAGCGTTCCATAGCTCATCAGGCCACCCTCCTGGGGATATTCCCGGGACACGCTGATTGTCGGCAACCGTTGATGCGTTGCCAGTGTCACGATCTGCGCGCGGCGATTGGCGAAAAGGGTGTTGCCGGCGACCACGAGCGCATCGGGTGAGCTTTGCGCAAGGCTCGCGAAAGCGACGTCGATTCCCGCGATGTCACTGGCGGTGAGAATATCGACGGGCAGTCCGAACGCCACCGCTGCGCTGCCGAGCGAGGGCTCGCCGCAGGGCGTTACACGTCGAGTCTTCGGAGCAGGCATCCATCAAGCACGCGAGTACCTACTCACGGTGCCCACTGGGGCGGTCGTCGCAAGCGCGCACCGCATTACCACCATGGCTGCCTGATCATGGCGCTTGCTCTCGGCGCCGCCTCCTGCTCCTCGCGTCTTTGCCGGCCTGCCGCGCTTAGGTCGCGATTTGCGGTTAGCCACATACGCATCAAGCATAAGCCCATCAATGTACCATCTGGTCCCGACAAGGCGCCCCAGCAGCCGGCCGTTCTTGGCCAGGGTCACGATTCCGGATTTGCTGTAGCCGCTGCGCAGTACGGCTTCCGCGATCGTAATGTAGCCCTCAGGCGGCTGTCGCCAATTCGCCAAATTGGCCATCAGCGCGACTCCAAACGTTCCAATCAGACGATAATCAGCGCGCATATTGACGGCAGGAAGTGCTTAATGCGGAAATGGCGGAATCCAGACGTGGTGTGCCGAAATTCGATGTGGAAATGTTTGAAAATCGCTCGTTCGTGTCCCCCAATCCGAATCTTGTTCACTGTTCTCCAAACAGCACACTATGCTGTTGGGAAAGTGATAAACCGCGGTGTCATACACTTGATTCAAAGGGGTGTCACTCATGAAGAAATTGATTTCGAGCGTGGTGCTTGGGGTGCTTCTCACGGGGAGCGCGATAGCGGCGGACCTGCGCATGCCCGCCAAGGCGGCGCCGCAGGCGCCGCCGGCGCCGGTCTACAACTGGACCGGCTGCTACATCGGTGGTGGCGGGGGCTATGGAATGTTCGATCGTGAGCATGACACCCTGACTATGGCCGGCGTTGCGACCGGTCCGAAAATCGATACTGGCGGCCGTGGCTGGTTCGGCACCGTCCAGGGCGGATGCGACATTCAGTTCGGCAGCTTCTTGCCCATCTTCGGTAGTTCAATGCTCTTCGGCGTTTTCGCGGATGGGTCTTGGGGCAGCATCAAGGGTACCGAAGAAGCCTCTAATCTCAATGCCTTCGGAGACGCGAAGCTCGACGAGTCATGGGCCGTTGGCGCTCGACTTGGTTGGCTCCCGACGGATCGTTTCTTGACCTACGTGTCCGGCGGCTTCACGGAAGCTCATATCCAGGACATCAATTTCTCAACTCTCGGCGGCGCTTTCGTCGGCACGTTGCCGGCGCATACCAGGAGTGGCTGGTTCATCGGAACCGGCTACGAATACAACCTTGGTTGGTGGCAGGGCCTGACCTGGAAGACCGAGTATCGTTGGTCCGATTACGGATCGAACGTGGATTTCATGGGTGGCCCGCCCGCGCCGGTGCTGGTCGCGTTCAACTCGAATACTCACCTCTTCGTCCAGACGATCCGCAGCGAGCTGATCTGGCGCTTCAACTGGGGCGGCTATGGCGGTCCGCCGGTGATGTCGCGCTACTGATCGGCCCGGCCACAGGTCTTCATGACAACTTGAGCCCCGGACTCGCGTCCGGGGCTTTTTTCGCGTGCGCCTGGTATTCGTTCGCGCCTGACCCTCCGGCCTGCGCGCGTATCAAAGGTCTCGATCCAAAATAGCAAATGGAACCTATCGTCTCGCAATGCCACGCAACCGATACACCGGTCCGCCGATGACGCACCACAATTGGGGTTCCTCCTGACTATTGACAGGACTTGGGGAATTTAACGCATTCGCCACCACCTCCTCCCGACCCTCGGATTTCCGCTCTGGAACCATCCCAACCCGATCCTTTGCCAGTGTCGGATGGTGGCCCGAGACATGCTCGAAGTGCGGGCGGCGCGCAGGTCGACCGTTCAGCGCTGCACCACTGCGATTGGAAAATCTGGCACGGCGGTGTTTGACGCAGTGTCGGGGGAACAGCGCTCCAATGTCCAGCGTGCGACTTTGGGTGTACACCTCTAGGCCCCCAGCGCGCATTTAGGAGACGATGCGCGCTGAGGCGGACACAAGCGCGCGCCTAAGCTGCCTTGCGCTCTTCTTTCTCCGCGATAAACGCAAGCAGGTCAGCATTGACCTGATCCTGGAGCGTGGCCGTAAGGCCGTGGGGCGCACCCGGATAGTAGATTTCCTTGGCGCCTTTGATCAGCTTGGCCGATTTTTTGGCAGAATCCTTCACTGGCACGATCTGATCATCTTCGCCGTGCATGACAAGCGTTGGCACATCGATCTTTTTGAGGTCCTGTGTGAAGTCGGTCTCGGAGAAAGCCTTGACGCTTTCGTAGGCATTCTTAAGGCCGGACTGCATGCTCCAGAGCCAGAACTGATCCAGGATACCTTGCGAGACCTTGGCGCCCGATCTGTTTGCACCATAGAAGGCGACCGCCAGATCCTTGTAGAACTGCGAGCGATCTTTCATGAGTCCCGCCCGCATCTCGTCGAATACTCCCATCGGCAGTCCTTCCGGATTGGCTTCGGTCTTCAGCATAAGCGGCGGCACCGCGGCAATGAGGACGACCTTCCTGACGCGATCCGTACCGTGCCGTCCGATGTAGCGCACGACTTCGCCGCCTCCGGTCGAGTGACCGACAAGTGTAGCCTCACACACATCGAGCGCTTCGATCACGGCAGCCAGATCGTCGGCGTAGCCGTTCATGTCGTTGTGGGCCGAAGCCTGGCTTGAACGACCGTGACCCCGTCGGTCGTGCGCGATGCAGCGGTAGCCGTGCTGCGCAAGGAACATCATTTGACCGTCCCAGGCATCGGAACTTAGTGGCCAGCCATGCGAGAATGTGACGGCCGGGCCTGCGCCCCAGTCCTTGTAGTAGATTTCAGTGCCGTCTTTGGTCGTGATCGTACTCATGACATAGGCTCCCTTTCTGGTTTTGAATTTCTCAAGAATCGCTTCCGTCCGCGCGGCTTTTGACCGGCGTCGTCTTCTCACCGTCAAGCCTGGTCGCGCTTTGCGGTCAGTAATCCCAGACGGCCGGTACCCAACGAAAGACGTCGCCGGCGGCCGCCACATGGCCGACGGACGGGAACGGCAGGTGAGTGGCCACCAACAGCTCGCCGGTCGCCGCCAGCTCCCGCAAAAGACGGACCCGAACGCGGACCGCCTCCTCGGGGTCGTGCTCGAAGCCGTTGTGCCAGTCGGGGCGCTCGAACCCGACCGGGAACACGGCGTCGCCGGCGAACATCAGCCGGTCGCCGCCGGACGCCAGGCGGACCACGCTGTGCCCGGCGGTGTGGCCGCCGGTGCGAGAGGCGACCACCCCCGGCGCCACCTCGTACTCCTCCTCGAACGGCCGCAGCTGGCTGTGGTACTCGTTCAAGAACCGCGTGGCGGTTGACCGAAGCACGTCCGGAATCGGCGGCGGCATGGAAGCGTGGGAGAAATCGGGCGACGCCCAGAACTTGACCTCGGCGGCCGCCACGTGGACCCGCAGGTCCGGACGCAGCCGGCCCCTCACCCCGTCGACGAGCAGTCCGCCAACGTGGTCCATGTGCATGTGGGTGAGCACCACGTCGGTAACGGATGCGGGATCGATGCCGGCGGCCTCCAGTCGCTGGGCCAACCGCCCGGCCCGCGGGAAGTCCGGGAACTCCCCCCCTAGCCCAGCGTCGATGAGTATGGTCCGGTCGCCTCTACGCACCACGACCGCGTTCAGCGCCCAGTCGAACACGTCCGGCAGGAACATGTCCTTCAGCCAGGCCGCCCGGGCAGCGGGGTCGGCGTTGGTAGACATCGTTGTGGCTGGCAGCGAGAACACCCCATCGCTGACCACCAGCACGTCGATCTCGCCGACCCGCAGCGCGTAGCGCGACGGAACCAGCTCGTCCGGCCCCGCTCTACCGGGACGTGAGGTGTTGTCCGAGCTCGTGTTTGGCTGCCGGATCTTTTCCTCGACGGCCTTGCTCTGCTTCGGTCGGCTCCGCTTCGGTCGGGCCGATGTCGAAGATTTTTGTGCTGTGGTGGTGACCATTGGCGCTTCCCTTTCTCCGAAAGCTTGTTGGTTACGCCATCGGATTTCGGCCACGTTCCCTGGCGAACGCACAACTCATCCGCGCGAGCTCCCTTTCGGTTTGATTTGCGCGGCCAGTGAAATGACAGGGCGCAGCTGGAACCACCCCGCAAACGCAGCTACTTGTGCTGGGTTCCGTTACGCTGCTTTGCTGCAGCCAATTTTTCCGGTGCTGCGACTGTCCCGCCCTTGGTCACCGTATCCCCTTACGGTCCAGCATCGCCTTCGCATAGCTATGCGGAGAGAGAGGGTTCAAAGTGCGATGTCCGCTATGGGGTCATTTTCAACCGTCCGCGCCGTCTCTGTCGATGGTCCGGTCTACCCCCGAAAGCCCCCGTGGTGAGCGCTGGCAGCTGCGCGGCAAAGAAGGCCGGCGCTTGCGCCGGCCTTTCGGGTGGAGTCGATAACGGACTGTGAGGCAGGTCGAGCCGGGAGGGAGGTGCCCTGCCGGGCTTCAGGCAAAAAAAACGGCACGGTGTCCCGCCCGGGCGCACCCCGTCATCTTCAATTTCCCGCCGATTACGAATTGGTGATTCGGGTCAACAAGATAAAAAGCCTCCCATCCTCGCGATGTCCGCTTGGGCCCCAAAAGCCGAAATGGGAGTCAGGATCGTTTGTCGGGCGCTATGGGCCAAAAGCAGTCATTCGCGCGCGTGGCCCTCCTTCGGAATCCCTTTCCCTGTCAGTTTCAGCGCGGGAATGCCGAATCACCGAAGGGTTACCGCCATGAAGCTCCACGCCAACGCCCGCACATGCTTTCACTGCCGATCTCTTATTGTCAGCCGCGTAATTGACGATGGCAACGCCGCTAGTGCCGTCGCTGCAGAGTTTCGAGTGACCCCGCGAACCGTCCATAAATGGGTAAAACGCTTTCGGGCGTATGGCGCGGACGGTCTTCTCGATCGGACATCCCGTCCGCATCGAATGCACGCAGCTACACGCCACCGGGCACCAAGCTGCATGACGCTGTTTTTCGTTGCTGCACAGTCCACCAAGTGAGAGCGGGTTCAATCGAACCACCTGGAAACTAGCCGATCTGCTTAAAGCACTTCGAAAAAAGGGTGTAGTGACGACGCTGAAAAGCATCAGCCAAGTTGTGAAGAGCGCGGGATTTCGGTGGAAAAAGGCCAGAGTCAGCCTCACCAGCAACGATCCTGAGTACAAGGAAAAGGTGGAAGCGATTCGGTCAACCTTGGCCGGCTTACGGAAAGGCGAAGCGTTTTTTTCGATAGATGAATTTGGTCCATTCGCTGTAAAAATGCGCGGCGGTAAATCGTTGCAAGGACCGAATGAAATCAAAGTTGTTCCACAATGGCAATCATCTAAAGGGGCACTGATTATAACTGGCGCGTTGGAGCTTTCTCACAATCAGGTGCTACATTTTTTCTCCGACAAAAAGGACAGCACCGAGATGATAAAGCTCATCGAGCTAATTAGGAAATCATACATAGACCACCGAACAGTGTACTTATCCTGGGATGCCGCATCGTGGCATTCTTCGACTGGCTTGCGCGACAGGATCGATTTTCTCAATGGATGGGCGAAGCACGACGGCGCGCCTGTGATTGAAATACTTCCGCTTCCTTCGAGGGCTCAGTTCTTGAATGTAATCGAGTCTGTGTTCAGCGGCATGGCTCGCGCCGTCATTCATAACAGTGACTACCCGACTGTTCAGGATGCCAAAGACGCTATCAATAGGTATTTCGAAGAACGGAATCAGCGGTTTACCCGGTCGCCACGCAGAGCGGGAAGAGCCATTTGGGGTAAGGAACCTGCGCCCGCTGCGTTCCTAGAAGCTAATAACTGTAAAGACTCGAGGTTCCGTTAGCGGGGTAAGCCGGTCTTTCCGGGTCATTTTCACCCGCCCGCGTATTCTCTGCCGATGGTCCGCTTTACCCCCGGAAGCTGCCGTCACAGCCAGTTGGCGCCGACGGTGAAAACGGGCCAAAAGCAGTCATTACCAAAGGTCGCGGTAGGGACGCTCGTTGACCGAGCGCCCCCCGCACAGATCCGTACAGGCGGCTTTCCCGCATACGGCTCCTACCTCGGGCATAAACGGCAGAGCAATCTGCTTCCATCTGCCGTATGCGTTCCAGCGCCTGTGACACGCTCACCCGGCTCTGTGTCCGGCGCGTGCTTTGCCAGTCCGCATTCCCCTTGGTCCCCACCCTTCGCTCCACCGACTCCGCCGCAGCAGGCTCTTTCACGGATGGCTCCGTAGCGGAGCGCGCTGCTTTGTTCGCCGGCTTCATCGCTACTATGGCGGGGTCCGACTTCTCGTGTGCGTGCATCATCGGCTACGGCTCCTCACCTTCCCGA
>Ga0126381_100011446_pt1 | contig 10024 bp, 8 predicted proteins | sample PanSoiMetPlot_28_FD_96465 | JGI IMG/M metagenome (GOLD analysis project Ga0126381, IMG submission 96465) | Tropical forest soil microbial communities from Panama - MetaG Plot_28 | ecosystem: Environmental > Terrestrial > Soil > Tropical forest > Bulk soil | place: Panama | collected 2016-02-17 | reverse complement strand
TCCGGAGGCGTCACGAACCCAAGCATCCACTCGACGCTCGTACAGCTTCTGCGCAAGCCGATCGCCGAGTGCCACGCGCTCTGCGTCCCGACAGCACAATGGGGTCACCCGATGTGCCGTCCGACATCGGTGCGGGGCTTCCTAGCCGCCGAGCCCGAGTGGCAGCACCTGTCCGGCCTGGGCTGGGCGTCGCTCGGTGTCCTCGAGCTCACCGCACTGCCCAGCATCGGCGCGGACCGATGGGTCCCCTGGATCCGGGAGGCCGACGTGCTCCTGGTCGACGGCGGCGACGCGACCTACCTGTGCCACTGGATGCGGGAGTCCGGGCTGGCCGATCTGCTGCCGTCGCTGCCCGACACGGTCTGGGTGGGGGTGAGTGCCGGAAGCATGGTGATGACGCCCCGGATCGGAGCGGACTTCGTCGAGTGGCCGTCCGCGCCGGACGACCGCACCCTGGGAGTCGTCGACTTCTCGATCTTCCCGCACCTGGACGCATTCCCGACAAACACCCTGGCTCACGCGGAGCGGTGGGCTGCCGAAATCGGCGTACCGGCCTTCGCCATCGACGAACAGACGGCTATCAAGGTCGTCGATGGCTCTGTCGAGGTGGTCTCCGAAGGAAAATGGGCGAAGTTCGGGTCATAGCCCCCGGCACTCGCTGACGGCCGAGCTCACCCCTGCCCGGTTTGGATTATGCGGGTTAGATTGTGGGCGTGACCCGCGGTCCGCGCGGCCGGCTGGCGATGCGCGGCAGCCCGCGACCGCGTCGCCCGGTGCGGCGCGTTCTCATCGGCACCGCGGTACTAGTCGTGGCCGCCGTCGTGCTGGCGGCTTATCTGTTGAGGCACCCGCATAGCATCGCGCCTCCTGCTCCGCTGCTGTCTGACTTCGAGCGCAGCTCCAGAGCCGACATCGTCCGTGACTGCGGCTATAGCCAGCCCCTGCCCGCGGACCGGTCCGTCAGCCTATGGCTGTTCTGTGATACCGCCGTCTATGCGGCCACCTCGCGGGGGAAGTGGCAGCTCTCGCGGGTCATCGGCGGCTCAACGGCGGCCGAGAGCCCGGCAACCGCGGGGACGGTGCCCGACGACCTCAGCGAGCTGACCACGCCCGGTAAGGGGGTTACGGCGGTGCGCGGCCAGGACGGGCCGGCTCGTTTCCTGCCAGCCCCGTCCGGCCTGAAGACCGCAGACGGGCTGGATTGCGACCTTGCGAACAAGGCTTACTCGGCCTCCTGGCCGACCGGAGTTACCGCGGACCCGGCCCGAGGGGCCGATATCCTGATCACCTTCAACAATTATTGCGTGATGGCCACCGGGGACCTGCTGCCCGAGGGTTTCGGGCTGGCGGAGTACGACCCTGCTGCCAACACCTTCCGGGCTGTGGCGACGGTCTTCACCGCCGCCGGCCGGGGTCCGCTCGGACCGCAGGAGCTGCTCGGCTCGCCGATCTTCTCCGGTTCGTACCTCTACCTGTTCGCCTCTCGCTGCGCCGAGGCTGACCGGGGCACCTGCCTGCCCCATGGCGGGAGCGCCATCTACCTGGCCCGGGTCAGCGCGAATCCGTCGGCCTGGCGTAAGCCGGGCAGCTACCAGTGGTTCGCCGGCAACCCGGCCTGGACCGCGTCGCCCGCCGCGGCAGCTTCCGTGATCCCGGGCGCCGCCCCGGCCGGTGTCAGCGTCAACAGCTTCTCGGCTCTCGGCCGCGGGCTGGTGCTGATCGAGCAGACCAACGACGTGGGCCGGTTCGTCGTCTACCAGGCAGCGTCGCCGGCCGGCCCATGGCACAAGATCATGTCAGGAACTGTCCCCACCGCCATCAAGGGCACCACCTTCACCCGGGCGATTATCGGCCACCCAGACCTGAGCACCGGCAGCGAGCTGCTAGTTACGTTCTTCGATCCGTCGGCCGCGCCCTACCGCAACCGGCGCGACGGCCCGAAAGGTCACGTGATTGTCGCATCATTCCCCTGGCCGGACCCCGGCGACGGACGACCGCCAGCCTGACCGGGTAGTGCCGCCACAACACCGCCTGCTAGAACAGGCCTGGCACTAGCGCGGAGGTGCGGGCGCGATAGTCGCGGTAGGCGGGCAGCGTGCGCAGCAGGATTTGCTCTTCGCGGCTAGCTCGATAGACCTGCATCGCGCACAGCACCGGCCAGGCCGCGAATGCGGCGATCGTGCCCGCCGCGATGGTGAGCCCGAGCGCGGATATCATCTCCGCCGTGTACAGCGGATGGCGCACCAGCCGGTACGGGCCACGGCTGCTCACGGTCCGGGCTTGGGCTATCACCGACACGTTCCGGCCGAGAAACCACAACGACCAGATCGAGGCCGTCGTGCCTGTGAGAAGCAGGAGGTCAGCCGCGAGCTGCCGGCCATTCTCGGGTGGAGCACCGTGAAAGAAGGGCAGCGGAAACGGTGCCATTGTGGCGACGACCGCCACGGCCCATCCGGCGACTGAGTCATGGGTGGCTATAGCCGGGCGGCGCCGAAGGTAGCAGTAAATGATCAGTGCATAGAACAAGCACGTCAACGCGGTGCCGGCCCACCGGAGAGCGCTGTCACCGGGTCCAGCGAGCGCATCGAGGTCGGCAACCGAGGGCACGTCATAGAGCAGGACGATTGCGACCAGCGTCACCATGATGAGCCTGCCAATGTCCCGTCGGTCCAAGCCGGCACCTCCGATCACCCAACGCCTCTTTCGACTCGACTATGCACGGTGGGATAACAGATCAGGTGGTGCCTAGATTGCCAGGTTTTCACCTATCCTTTGCGGAGCCACCACCGCGTTACCGTGAACTTCTCTCTCACCCATCTGCTGCTAGGCATGGTCTCTCCAGCGCACGATGTCCGGGCCAAGTTCCGCGACTGAGCGGCGGCCGAGCAGGGCCATCGTCCGCCGCATGTCGTCGGCGAGCAATCCGAGGACGCCGTCCACTCCCCGCTCGCCGGCCGCGCCCAGTCCGTAGAGATATGCGCGCCCGATCATGCAGGCCCGGGCGCCGAGGGCGAGCGCCTTGACGATGTCGCTGCCGCGACGGATCCCGCCGTCGCAGATAATCTCGGCCTGGCCCGCGACGGCGTCGGCGACCTCAGCCAGGTGCTCCACAGGCACGGGGGCTCCGTCAAGCTGACGACCGCCGTGATTGGACAAGGCGATCGCCTCGACCCCGGCGCCCGCGGCGGTCCTGGCATCGTCGGCGGTCTGGACTCCTTTCAGCACGATCGGCCCGTCCCACTCAGCGCGAAACCAGTCCAGGTCCCGCCAGGACAGCGATGGGTCGAACTGACCATTGATGTAGTCGGCGAGCCTGACCGCGGTGCTGCCGTCCCTGGTGCTCGTCCCCGTGGCGTTGGCGAACGTGATCGGCTCGGCTCTGACGAAGTTCCACGTCCAGGCCGGGTGGAGCGCGCCATCGATCACGGTCCGCGGACCGATCTTCGGCGGCAGAGTAAATCCATGCCTGACGTCACGTTCTCTGCGGCCTAGCACCGCGGTGTCGACGGTGATCACTATGGCCTCGTAACCGGACGCCGCGGCCCGTGCGAGCAGATCCTTCACCAGTCCGCGGTCTCGCCAGACGTAGACCTGGAACCACTTGGGGCCGTCGCTGATCGCCGCGACTTCCTCGACAGACCTGGTAGCCATCGTCGACAGCGTGTAGGGCAGGCCCGCTCGCGCTGCGGCCCTCGCGACATCTAGTTCACCCCCCGGCGTGACGATTCTGGTGAAGCCCGTGGGAGCGAGAACGACCGGCGCCGGCAGGTGCCTGCCGAGCAGCGAGGTTGAGAGATCCACCTGGCCCACATCTGACAGCACGCGGGGCCGGAACTCCAGGCGGCGGAATGCCTCGCTGTTCCGGCGGAGCGTCAGCTCGTCTTCCGCACCGCCGTCCACATAGTCGAAGACGCCGCGCGGGAGGCGGCGCCTGGCGATCCGGCGGTAGTCCGCGACACTCGCTACCGCGCTCAACCGCCGGTCGGCCGCCCTGAGACGCAGCGGCCGGAACCGCACTACAGAACGAAGCGTCTTCAGCATGCCCTCTCCGACCAGGCCGCGCCCGCCAGCGCCGCGGGCCAGGCGAACACGTGACGGCCGCGGCGCATCAGCCATCGCCGCCAGTCTCAGCCACCACTGCGCACATGCACAACCCGAGAGGAAGCAACTGCGGCCCCTACCGCATGGACAGCCTTGGGCCGTTGGGCAATGATCGCAGGATCACCCGAATCTCACACCGAGCCACAAGGGAGGCCAGAATGGACCTGGGGCTGCACGGTCTTCGCGCTCTCGTCACCGGGGGGACCAGGGGAATCGGCCGGGCCATCGTAGAGGTGCTTGCAGCCGAGGGCGCGGTCGTCGGGTTCTGCGCACGAACCGATCGCGATGTCACCGACACCGTAGAGGCGCTGACTGGGCGCGGCGGCAAGGTGTCCGGGCAGGTCCTCGATGTCGCCGATCAGGACGGCGTTCGGCGCTGGGTTACCAGCAGCGCTGCCGAGCTCGGCGGCCTAGACATCGTGGTCGCGAACGTCAGCGCGCTGGCGATCCCGGACGAGACGGCAAACTGGCGCGCCAGCTTCGACGTGGACATGATGGGCACGGTCGGCTTGGTCCAGGCCGCCCTCCCGTACCTGGAACGAAGCACTGCAGCCTCGATCCTGACGATCTCAAGCGTGTCCGGCCGGGAGATCGACTTCGCGGCCGGACCCTATGGCGTCGTCAAGGCCGCGATCATCCACTACACCCAGGGCCTGGCCTATCAGCTCGCGGCCAGAGGAATCCGCGCCAACAGCCTCTCGCCGGGCAACACGTACTTCTCCGGCGGCGTCTGGGAGAACATCGAGCAGCACAATCCAGAGCTGTTCGCAAAGGCCCTGGCCCTGAACCCGACCGGCCGGATGGCCAAGCCCGATGAGGTTGCCCGGGCGGCCGCGTTCCTGGTCAGTCCAGCCGCCAGCTTCATCACCGGCACTAACCTGCTCGTCGACGGCGCGCTGACTCGCGGCGTGCAATTTTGACCTTGCCAGCGAGCTGCGGCCTTGTGCCGATCGGGTGGGTGCAATCGGCACTGAGGGTCCTCGACGATGCACCGAACCAGCGCGAAGGCGGCCCCTTTCCACAGCGATGCGCGTAGTGCACCCAGTTCGCGGGCTGTTACCGCCACATCATCCACAGGGTGTGGATAACGCACTGCTTGAGCATGCAAGGTCCGCGGCCCAGCAGCGCCACCCAGTTGACTGCCAGCCCCTTCTGTAATGCCGTGGATACTGCAATACTGGATCGGTGCCTGCTCTCACCGTAGCCTTGCTGAACCTTAAGCCAGGCACGGGAAAGACCACCTCGGCGGTATGGCTGGCGCACATTTTCGTGGAGGCTGGGCACCACGTTCTTCTTGTCGACGCGGACCCATCTGGGAGCGCTCTAGAGTGGTCTGACCTCGCAGCGATGGATCCTCACCAGCCGGCGCCGGCGACGTTCCCATTTCGGATCGTGGCGCTTCCCTCCCGCAGGCTCCACCTGCGGGTGCCCGAGATCGCCGCCGCAGATGACGTGGTGATAATCGACGCTCCTCAGCTGGAGGACCACACGGGCATAGCCCGGTCAGCGATGCGGTACGTTGACGAAATCCTGATCCCTTGCGCGCCGAGCCCAATTGAGATCAATCGCACGACGCCAGTACGCGACGAGATCGCCGAGATCGAAGAGCTCCGGGACAAGCCGACTCGCTGCGCAGTGCTGCTAACCCGGTGCATCAGCCGCGCCCACTCGACGGCTAACGCCAGAGAGGCACTCGAGAGCCTGGGCTATGACGTGCTGCGAACAGCCGTGCCGAGACTGGAGGTTTACGCCCAGAGCTTCGGCGTAGCGATCCCCGAGACAGGCCGCGCCGTCTGGCGCGACGTGGCCGGTGACCTGATCGAACGGCGTATTCCCCTTGGGAAGGTCCGGTTATGACAACAGAACAGGAGCGGCGCAAGGCGCAGATGAACGCCGCCGCTCTGAGCCGCACGGAACCCGGTGCGCGGCCGACTGGTCGAACGGCGATCCGGTCAAAGCCGGTAAGGATCACCCTCGACCTCAGCCCGGAACTTTACCGGCAGCTCACCAGGTGGGCGCATTCGGCGGCGATCGAGCTAGACGTGCCGCGGCTGGCGCTCGCAGACGCGGTGCGGGCCATGATCAAAGTCACCACGGAGAGCCCAGAACAGGTTATTGAGCGGCTCCGTCGCGATCGGGAGCCATGACCGCCATCGCGAGGAGTGACGCATGAGGCGCCGTGCCGGCTTCACTGCATGTGCTGCTTTGACCATCACCGCTATCGGCCTGATCGGGACCTCGGCAGCGGCCACCCAGAGTGCCGCGACCGCGCGCTGGCGGGTCGTCTTCCAGACTCCGGGCAATCGAATTGGCGAATTCGACTCAGTCATCGCGCCGGCCCCGACGAGCGCCTGGGCATTCGGTTGGACCTGGACCGGGGGTATCGGCGCGCCGAGCTACCCGATCGCGCGGCACTGGAACGGTCACCGGTGGTCGAGCGTCGCGATGCCGTCCAGCCTCACGGGCAGCGGCATCGCCTGCGCCAGCGCGAGTTCTCCAGCGAACGTCTGGGCGTTCGCCGGGGCCGGGGGGGCCAGGGCGGGGGATCCGCCTGCTGTTGCCGCGGCGCTGCGGCTTCACGGCAGCAGATGGGCGACCGAGAAGGTCCTCTCGCTGAGCGGCTTCGACAAGTACGTGACCGGCTGCAACGTGCTCAGTCCGACGAATGCCTGGGTGTTCGGCGCGGTGTACGCGGGCCTCGGCGCCGGTGTCGGCACCTGGCACCTGACCCGATCGGGCTGGCACCATCTGAACACCGGCCATCTGTTCCTCTTCAGCGCGAGCGCTGCCTCCGCAAAGGACATCTGGGCCATCGGGGCCGACCTTACGCTCTCGGGGCAGTCGTTCCTGGAGCGATGGAACGGGAACTCGTGGCAGAAGGTTCGCTCGGTCTACTCAGTTCTTCCCAGGAAAGCCGGGATCGGGGCGGTCAACGCGCAGTCGGCGAACAGCGTCTGGGTGCAAGCATTGACCGGCGCCCAACGCGCTCCAACAACGGTCGTCGTGCACTGGAACGGCAAGGGCTGGCACCGGGTGCCTCGCGGATCGGTCGGCTACTACCTGCCGACCGCCGTGCCCGACGGCAACGGCGGCTGGTGGGCCGTGCCTTACTCGGCGAAGGACCTCACGAGGTACCTGCTGCACGAGGCAAACGGCCGCTGGACCAGGTTCCCGCTGCCAACCCCTCAGCCGCTATACATCCACAGCTTGCGACTAGCCCACATCCCGCGATCCCGCGCCATGCTGGCAACCGGCATCTACCTCAGATCCAGGCACTCTGCCGGAGTCTTGCTCGCGTTCGGCGCGCTGCCCTAGCGACCAACCTGGCCGCCGGCTCTATACGCCCTCAAGATGTCGATATGACCTGACCGGGGCCGCGGTCCCGGCGTGTTCGCTGGGTGGTTGACGGCCGCAGGGGGTCACCGGGATGCTCGCCAGGTGGATGAGCGCGTTGTGGTGATCGGGGCGGGCCCGGCTGGCCTTGCCGCAGCGTGGGCGATCCGCCGGGCGGGTGTGGACCCACTGGTCGTCGAGCGGGCCGACTCGGTGGCGGCGTCGTGGCGGGCTCGGCACGATCATCTGCGTCTGAACACGCACCGGATGTTCTCGCACCAGCCTGGCGCGCGGATTCCCCGCCGGTACAGGCCGTTCCCGGCCCGCGATGACTATGCCGCGTACCTTGAGCGATGCGCGGCTGGGCTGCGAGTCCGGCTGGGCACGGCGGCCTGCCGGGTTGACCGGCTCGGCTCGGGGTGGCGGATGAGCCTGGGTTCGGGCAGCGTCCGGACGTGTGGTTCTTTGGGCTGGACCGCAGCATTTACGGCAACATGCATATCCGGCGCCGGCAGGCGCGAAGGCTCGCGCGGCTGATCGCCGGTGACCCGCCCGGTTGCGCCTTAGTTGCCGGTCCGGCGTGAAGCCGGCATGGCTGCCTCGGCCATTTTGGCGCACCATTGCCCTGACACGATGAGGGCTTCGGTGGTTCGTGTGGCCCGGCACAGGACGAACGCACCTTCGAGCATTGCGATCATGGCGATCGTCAGGTTTCTCGCGGCATCCCGGGGGATTCCGGCCGCCGCGACCCGCTCGGAGCCGAGCTCGATCCAGTCCTCGAAGACGTCGGCACAAGCTTGTCGCAGGATTTCGCTTGTGCTTGAGGTCTCCAGCGCAACGGTGGCGATCGGGCAAGCGTCCTCGTAGTTGGCCTCTACCAGATCCTGGGCCGCGAGGGCGAAGAAAGCGCGCACTGCCTCGACCAGGTCCGGATGAGCGTCGAGGACCAGCGGCAGGAGCCTTCCGCACTCCGCTCCCGAGCGTCGCACGGTCTCCGCTCCGAGTTGCTCCTTGCCCCCCGGGAAGAAGTGGTACACCGATCCGAACGGTGCCCGGGCATTAGCGACGATCTCCTTCATGCCCGTAGCCACGTAGCCCTGCCTGCGGAACAGTTCGGCACTCGCTCCGACGATCCGCTCCCGAGTCTCTGATCCCATAATGGTAATTTACTCGCTAGAGCGATCAATCTAGTAGATGAGGTGCTCCGATGATCAGGAACTGGCTGGCCATTAGGCTGCTCACCCGGAACATGCGCGCTCTGAACGCCGGCGACCCTGGTCCTACCCTGCGCATGGAAGCGGCCGACGTCCACTTCCGGTTCCCGGGAACCAGCAGGTGGGCGACGGACGTGCGCGGCCGTGATCTGGTCGCAGCCTGGCTGGCGGAGATGGTGGCGGCGGGTGTCAAGCATCAGTGCGACGAGGTCGTGGTCAGTGGGCCGCCTTGGCGAATGACGATCGCACTGCGGGGCCATGACTGGGCGGACGACGCGGGCGGTCGAAGGGTCTACGCCAACCGCTACGTGATCTGGGGCCGGCTCGCATGGGGCCGGCTGCGCGATTACGAGGTGTACGAGGACACAGAAAGGACCCTCGAATTCGAGCGCCACCTCCAGCCCCTCAGCCATGACTAGCCCACCGGCATCCAGGCTCAGCGGGGGCGCTTCTAAGACGAGGCCCGGCTTTCCGGGTGCTGCGGGGAGGTAGATACGAAAGGTTGTGCCGCGGCCTTCAAGGGAGTCAGCCTCGATTGTGCCTCCGGCGCCGGTGATGATGCCGTGGACGGTGGACAGCCCCAGACCCGTACCCGTGCCCGGCTTGGTGGTGAAGAAGCGCTCGAACACTCTCTTACGGACGTCCGCAGTCATGCCGATGCCGGTGTCCTGGACGGCGAGTTCAACGTAGCGTCCGGGCTTTGCTCCGGGGTACAGCCCCGAGATGTCCGCACTGAGGTCGGCGGTGCTGGTGCGGATGGTGAGCGTGCCGCCTTCTGGCATGGCGTCACGGGCGTTGACAGCCAGGTTGAGCAGCACCTGCTCAAGCTGCCCCGGGTCCGCCTGCACTGGAGGCAGGATCGGCGAGAGTTCGGAGATCACATCACCGCGGCCGCTCATGCTCATCAGCAGCAGATCCATCGTGCCGCTGATCAGGGAATTGAGGTCAAGCCGCTCGGTCCTTGCCCGGACCCGGCGGCTGAATCCGAGCAGGTCCCCTGACAGATGGACGGCACGGTCGGCGGCGCCGCGGATATCTCCCAGAATCCGGTGCAGCTCGGGATCGCGGTCGTCGGTGACATCTTCTGCCATCTGGGCATAGCCGACGATGACCGCGAGCAGGTTGCCGAAGTCGTGGGCAATGCTGCTGGTCAGCTGACCGACGGTCTGCAACCGCTCGGCCCGCTGCAGTTCAGTTTCCAGTGCGCGGCGCTCCGACTCCGCGCGGACCAGGTCGGCCTGAGCCTCGGCGTTGGCGATCGCTATGGCAGCCAGTTCGGTGAACCCGGCCAACCTAACCTCGGTGCCGACCGGCAGCGGGCCTGACCTGGACCCCACCATCAAGGTGCCCCAGAGCCGCCCCTCAACGCTGACCGG